>Ga0082212_10003061_pt1 | contig 23886 bp, 23 predicted proteins | sample TergutNt197P3_FD_71548 | JGI IMG/M metagenome (GOLD analysis project Ga0082212, IMG submission 71548) | Neocapritermes taracua P3 segment gut microbial communities from Petit-Saut dam, French Guiana - Nt197 P3 | ecosystem: Host-associated > Arthropoda: Insects > Digestive system > Gut ... | reverse complement strand
GCATATCTCTGATGTTACAATGTGCCTATCAAATACTTAGGATGGTGGGCATGATGTCTGAAAAATACGGCTACGGAAGAGTATCTACAAAAGAGCAAAACACAGACAGACAGTATTTTGCATTTATAGAATTAGGAGTACCAGAGCATAATATTTTCATTGACAAACAAACGGGCAGGGAATTTGACCGCAGGGAATATCAAAGGCTTTTAACGTTGCTAAAACCTAGTGATTTATTGATAATCACAAGCATTGATAGGCTCGGACGTGATTACAAGGCAATTCAAGAACAATGGCGATATATCACGCAAGAGAAACAAGCTCACATTCGTGTAATTGATATGCCGATACTTGATACCACTAATCAAAAAGAGGGCTTGCTAGGGGTGTTTATTTGTGATTTAGTGCTTCAAATCCTTTCATATTTAAGTGAAAGCACTTGGGAAAACATTAAGACAAATCAGCGTCAAGGGATAGAAAGAGCAAGGCAGACGGGTAAACATTTAGGCAGACCCAAAAAGAAACGCCCAAATGGTTTCAAAAATACATATGTCATGTGGAAAAACGGAGAGATAACATCTACTATGGCAATGAAAAAACTTAGACTTAAAAAATCGACATTTTACAGAATGGTTAAGGATGCGGAAAGAGCGGGAATGGGTACAGCGGACAGAACCAACCTAACCTCTTGGGAGTTAACTGCTCCTTAATGCAATTTATTTTCAAAACTCGCTTGGCACATATTGACATAATGTGTTTTATCATATACAATAGCTTGTGAATGAGAGAAAAAGGAGACTTTACTTATGAAATGCCCGTTTTGCGGTTATAATGAGAGCAAAGTTGTAGATTCGCGCCCGACAGACGAGGGCGAGAGCATCCGCCGCCGCCGCGAGTGCCTTACCTGCACTAAACGATTTACTACATACGAAAACATCGAGAGCCTGCCGCTTATGGTCGTAAAAAAAGACGGTTCGCGCCAGAGTTTTAACAGGCAGAAGCTGCAAACGAGTATGCTCAAATCGTGTGATAAACGCGCGGTATCTATGCAGGAGCTTGACAAGCTGGCGGCTGAGATTGAGCAGACGTTCCTCAACGCCCTTGAACGCGAGGTCTCAACCGTGCAAATCGGCGATTTGGTTATGGAAAGGCTTAAAAATCTGGATAAGGTCGCGTATGTGCGTTTCGCGTCGGTCTACCGCGATTTCACCGATGTGAACTCGTTCTTGACGGAAATAACGAAGTTGGTCGGGGAGAAGTAGCAGGGGCGTGCATTAGGTTTTTTATAAAAATATCGCCATATAGAGGGGCAGACTGTCAAAAGCGTCTGTTCCTCCGATATTTTTTGCGGACAGTTTTATGCCGTGACGAACTCCGTATTTTGTAAAAACTGCATCCATAGATTTAGATTTTGTATTATCAGCCGATTTTACTTCAACCGCCGTTGCCGTTTTGTTCCTGCGGATGAAAAAGTCTATTTCCAGCTTGCCATTCTGCTCGAAATAATACAGTTTCTTGCCCGATTTGCCGAAAATGTCCGAGATGATGTTCTCGTAAATCGCGCCTTTGTATATGCCGAGATTTCCATCGATTACATCTTCCTGCGAACCATCCTCCAACATTGCCATCAACAACCCCGTATCACGCATATAAACTTTGAAAGTGTCGCTTTTGGCGTTACCCTCAAGCGGCAACTCGGGTATTGACAGATTGTAACAGAAATTTATAACACCCGCGTCATACAACCACATCAAGCTGCCGCCGAATTTGCGCGCCGTTCCCCCGCGTTCCACAATGCTGTATTGAAACTTTTTGTAATCCTTTGATAAATGCTTAGGTATTGAATGAAAACACGCCCTTGCTTTTGCCTTTTCCGAATCTTTTGCATATTTGGCTATGTCGTCTTCATAATCGGCAATGATGCCCCTTTGGATTTTCAATACGTTGGCGAAATTGTGGGTGTTAACAAACTCGTCTACCGCTCGGGGCATACCGCCGACAACGATGTATTCCTTAAAAAGTTCCATCATGCGTTCGTGCATTGAAGCCGGTATGGCTTTCTTCTTATCAAAATATTCCCGAATATCGGCAACGGAAGCGGACGTTACGCCGTTAGCCCACAAAAATTCTTCAAAATCGAGGGAGTGCATTTCCAAATGCTCGACATATCCAACAGGATATGAAGGGACATCTCTATAGTTGATGCCAAGCAAAGAACCGGACGCAATCACGTCAAAGCGTCCGTCCTGTGTCAGAAATTTAAGTGCTGTACGGGCGCGAGGACAGTCCTGTATTTCATCAAGAAAGAGCAGTGTTTCTCCCGGAATAAGTTCCGCCCCCGGTACGCGCAAGGAAATTTGCTTTATGAGAGTTTCGGTGTCTAAAGCTCCGTCAAATATAGCTGTGTATGCCGGATTTTGTACAAAGTTCATTATAATGCTATGTTTGTAATTCTCACGGGCGAATAGTTCAATGATAAATGTCTTGCCGACTTGTCTCGCGCCTTTTATTACCAAGCACCGTTTATTCTCGCGGGACTTCCACCGCGTAAGTTCATCGTATATTTTTCGTTTGAGCATTTCCGAAGCCTCTCTTTCCTTTGTATTGCTGATTATACAACGGTTTGCGGAGTTTGTCAAGCAATTATCGCAGATTTTACCCGCGAATAATACTCTTATGTTGCATATTTCACCCGCGAATAATGTGATTTTGTTACAGATTTTACCCGCGAATACAGTGTTCAGTATAGAATAACGGGTGGAACGTCATGTTCCACCCGTTATTATTGTTTATCTACGCCAACGACAGCAGCGGCGCGCCTGTATCGACTTTCGCGCCCTGTGTTACGGCTATGCTTGCCACAGTTCCGTCACGCGGTGAGAGTATTTCGTTTTCCATTTTCATGGCCTCAAGGGTGAGAAGAGCTTGCCCTTTTTTTACCGTGTCTCCCGTGCTGACGGCGACTTTAACGATTGTACCCGGCATCGGCGCAGAGACGACTTCACCCGATAACGCGGGAGCGGGAGCAGGAGTAGCGGGAGCAACGGGTACGAGAGCTGCGACAGGTATCGGAGCGGGAGCGGGAGCGGCGGCGACAGGCACAGGCGCGGCAGTCGGAGCATCATTTACGCTGACTAAGACAGCCTCGCCGCGCTCGACTTCAACTTCATATACCTTGCCGTTTAATGTAACATCATATTTCATATTATTCCTCCTATTTCTCGCGGATTGAGTTGAATTTGAGTTCGTTAAGCGGAACTTTCATTTCGTCCGCTACAATCGCCATTATCATCGCCGCTGTTTTAGGTTCGACATTGTAAATTTTAATTTCACCCTGCGACCCCTCAGCAGGAATCATTCTCGCTATCGGCGGGGCGGCGGCAACAGCGGTCGGCGGTTGATAGGCAATCGGCGCGGGTGCCGCTTGGATAACGACAGGAGCATCGACCTCGCTCTTTTTGCCAGACAAGACAGAGAATATTTTAATAACATACACCAAAATCATAAACCCGATAATAAGAACTACTAACCCCATCGAGGCCAGCAAATTGACATCAATAGTGACAGTGTTAAGGTACATCGCCTAACCCACCTTTACTATGGAGTATTTTACTTTGTTTTCGTTTACTTCATCACGCTTTTTGAAGAATGACTCGGCAATCTGCGGGAACATGGCATATGTTAGAACATCCTCGTCACTCTTGGCAATCGCGGCGCACTCTTTCTTGAGTTTTTCGTACTCCGGATCTAAGAGATCCGCCGGACGGCAGGTAATCGGTTCTTCATCGCCGATTATTTTTTTGCGGAATTCATCGCTGATCGGCGCGGGTGTCTTGCCGTACTCGCCTTTAACCATCGCCTTGAACTCTTTTGTTACGGTTTTGTACCTCTCTCCGTTGATGATATTGAACGCGGCCTGTGTTCCGACAATCTGTGAGGTCGGTGTTACGAGCGGCGGGAATCCCGATTCCTCGCGCACTCTGGGTACTTCTTTTAGAACTTCGATGAACTGGTCGGCTTTGCCGGCCTGTTTTAGTTGGGAGAGCAGGTTCGAGAGCATTCCGCCCGGCACTTGATAAATGAGGGCGTTTGCGTCAACTGCCAGCATGGACTGGTCGAGCAGCCCGTTATCGAGATATTTCTTGCGGAGCTTCATAAAATACTCCCTGATTTCAGTCAGAAGCACCAAGTCAAGCCCCGTGTCGTACTCCGTACCCGCAAACGCGGCGACCATCGACTCCGTGGGCGCGTGAGAAGTCCCGCCCGCCAAAGGCGACATTGAGGTGTCAATCATTTCCGCGCCGGCCTCTACTCCTTTTATCAGGCACATTGAGGCAAGACCGGATGTGTAGTGCGTATGGATTTGAATCGGAAGTTTAACCTCCGCTTTAATGGCTTTTACAAGTTTTTCCGTGTTATACGGGGTGAGCAGAGCCGCCATATCTTTTATGCAGATTGAATCCGCGCCCTCGGCTTCTATTTGCTTGCAGTAATCGACAAAGTATTTATCCGTGAATATTCCGCCTGTCGTATAGGAGACGGCGACTTGCGCGTGCGCCCCTTTTTCTTTCTTCGCGGCGGCGATTGCGCGTTTGAGGTTGCGTATGTCGTTCAGCGCGTCAAAAATCCTTATTATATCTATGCCGTTTGCCACTGACTTCTGAACGAAATAGTCAAGCACATCATCGGCATAGTGGCGGTAGCCGAGCATATTCTGACCTCTGAAAAGCATTTGCAGTTTGGTATTCGGCAGGTTTTTCTTTAGAACGCGCAGTCTCTCCCATGGGTCTTCGTTCAGAAAACGTATGCAGGAATCAAACGTCGCGCCGCCCCAGCACTCTATTGAGTGGAAGCCCGCCTTGTCCATCAGCGGCAGGATCGGCAGCATTTCTTCGAGCGTCATGCGCGTTGCGAGAAGTGATTGGTGCGCGTCACGCAGAACGGTTTCGGTTATTTGCACTTTTGGCATATAAAAACCTCCTGATAGATATTTAACATTTATGGGATATTTTATCATATAGCAGTCGGAAAAGCTATTCAATTCTTGCGAGACATTTATCTTTGTGCATTATGACGGTTATCACAGGGTTTTTCGGCGTGATTTTGGTAAATGACATATGTAGGGCGCGATGTCATCATCGCGCCGATGGTATCGAACCACATCGTTTTCGTAGGGGCGGCGTTTCGCCGTCCGCATCAAATTGAATGAACTCTAAAAAAACGGACGGCCAATGGCCGCCCCTACATGGCTGTATGTTGTATTTAACACGGCGCGGTGATGACACCGCGCCCTACTTGACTTTACCACCGCTCTAAGTTACAATGTCTGTATCAATATTACGGCGGTGATTTATGAAACTCCTCTGGCGTTTGGGGCGCGAAGCCATCAAATATAAATTCCTTTACATAATCGCTATAATGTCAACGCTTGCGCTGACATTTGTAAACCTTGCCGCTCCGCGCATACTCTCCGAAATGACGAGAGCGGCGCAAAACGGCATTTCAGACCTGCGGCAAATCGGTATTATGACACTGCTTTTGGCTGTTTTATACCTCATGCGCGTTTTATTCCGCTTTTTATCGAACTATTTGGCGCATATAGCGGCATGGAATCTGGTCGAGGAGACGCGCGTTAAACTCTATGATAAGCTCCAAAGTCTCTCCATGAGCTACTATCACGACAAGCAGACCGGAGAGCTTATGAGCCGCGTTGTCAACGACTCATCTAACCTTGAAAACCTTTACGCGCATTTAATTCCCGACACCATCACGAATTTTATAACCGTTGCGGGAGTGGTAATTATTCTGCTCAACATCAACGTGACACTCGCGCTGCTGACGTGCATACCCGTGCCATTTATTATTGCAGGAGGCTTGGTTTTCTCGAAAAAAATACGCCCTAACTTTCAAAAGGCGCAGAAGGCGACAGGTGAGCTTAACGCGAAATTGCAGGACAATTTTTCCGGCATACGCGAGATTCAATCATTCGGGCGCGAGGACAACGAATCCGGCAACGTTTCGTCACACGCGAGAAAATATACGACCTCGATACTCTACGCGCTGAAATTATCAGGTTTCTTCCACCCGTTTGTCGAGTTTCTTTCCTCTGCGGGCACTGTGATTGTAGTCGGAGCGGGAGGAATCCTCGCCTTTCGCGGTAATCTCGATGTCCCCGATATTGTCGCGTTTTTGCTCTATCTCGGGTTGTTTTACGCGCCTGTCTCCGGGCTTGCCCACTTGCTTGAAAGTATGCAGCAGGCATACGCGGGCGCGGAACGTGTCATGCAGATTCTGGATACAGGCAGAGATATTAAAGACGCGGACGGCGCGATAGATATTGGGAAAGCGGACGGCGCGATAGAGTTTCGGGATGTTGAGTTCCATTATCAGAACGAAGTCCCGGTGCTGAAAAATATCAGTTTTTCATGCGAAGCGGGGCGTATGGTGGCGTTGGTCGGTCCGACAGGCGTTGGCAAAACAACGCTGACACAGCTCATAAGCCGTTTCTATGACCCGACCGCCGGAACTGTTTTGATAGATGATACCGATATTAGAAATGTAACGTTGGAGTCACTAAGGCGCAATATCGCTCCGGTGTTGCAGGATACATATCTTTTCAACGGCACAATAGCGGAAAATATAGCGTATTCAAAACCCGCGGCATCAATGGATGAGATAGTTGAGGCCGCAAAGGCGGCGCGTATACACGAGAGTATTCTCGAAATGCCGGACGGCTATGAAACGCAGGTGGGCGAGCGCGGCTTGCGCCTCTCGGGCGGTCAGAAACAGCGCGTTGCCATAGCGCGGGCTATTCTAAGGCGTTCCCCTATTATTATACTCGACGAGGCGACCGCGTCGGTCGATACCGAAACGGAGCGCGAAATACAGGCGGCTATTAGCAATCTTGCCAAGGGGCGCACGATTGTCGCCATAGCGCACAGGCTCTCGACTATACACCGCGCGGATATGATTTTAGTGCTTGAAGAGGGCGAAATCGTACAGCGCGGCACACATGAGGAACTGATAAATCAGGACGGATTATATAAAAGATTGTCGGAATCGCAAGGGACAATGTAAATTATACTATTATCTATTGACATTATTTGTAATTGTGATATATTATTGCTATTCCATTTATAAAAGGAGTATTAATTATGTTAAGCCAAGAGTTTTTGAAGCAGATTAAACAGTCAAATGTATGCGTTGACGCAGAAAAGACAAAAGCGCGTATGAAAGAGGAGTTTTCAGCCGCGCCCAAAGACATAAAAGCCGCGATTACCGCTCAGACAACGCAGAACCGCAACACCATATACCGCGCTCAGGACACCGGAAGAGCATCGGGGCGCATTGTTCTCGCTTTTGCCGAAATCCTTAACATAACGCCGTACTATTTTACAGGCGCGGTTGATTCAAAAGACCCTTGCACAGACGAACTGACGGCAAAATTCCTTAAAGAACACGGATACGGTAAATTGCTGAAAGGCAAGCGGAATCCAATTAAAAAAGTTCCCAAAGTAAAAGAAGTCCCCGTCCCCCAAGAAAAGGGACGTGAACTTAAACCCGCTGTTGCCGGGGAAATACACCCCACTGTATTCCGCGTTACCATCAACGATTCGGGAAAAATGCGCGGAATGGTTGACGAACTGGATTACGATGGGGCTGCGCGTCTGCTCGAAGCGTTGTTCATACGCGCGAAGGCGGGCGGAAACGCCGAGCAGCTCTGCGAAATTGTCAAGTATTGCTTGCTGGCGTAGGAGGGGTAACCGTTCGGGGCGATGCTTGCATCGCCCCCTATTTTTGTGAATTACTTGAAATTTGCTCTATATACTCCCCAACCGCTTTAATGAATATTTTAGCGTTTTCTATTTGATGGTTTACATCCATTCTTGAAATTATATAAAAATCCTCATAATCACTGGAGTTTCTAACCTCAAAAGCATCGCCTATAATGTCAGAAAAAACAGAGTTGAACTTCCCTGTCTTTATATATCTTTGACGAAAGGCTGATATTATACCCGAATGTTTCTTTGAATCAATTTTATCTAAAGCGAGTATTGCCCGGATACAATGGAATATGCAGTAATACGACCTATTAGCCGCGTCTTTATATAACTCCGCTTCGGCTGAAACTTCAGCTGATTGCAAACAATCTCGAGCCTGTTCAAGTCTAAACTCGACTAAAGCTCTAATTTCTCTGTCAAGCATTCAATAACACTCCCTCGCGCAAGACACTCTGATAAAAGGGCAATATATTTTGAAAACGGTTAAATACCTCAGCTCCTGTGACGTGTAAACATACAGTCAAGTCATATTCAATATCTATCCCCGGTAAACGCTTGCGTATATCCCCGCGCCGTTTGTTTGCTTCTTCTTGGGACACATGGGCAATAATTAAGAAATCTATGTCTGATTCGCTGTCAAAGTCTCCGCGGGCATAAGAGCCGAATAAAATAACCCTGTCCAATCTGTCTCCCAAGGTATCTTGCGCGGCTTTAATTACTTTTTTAATTACTTCGTTTACACGTGTGTCAGATGTTTGGGTCACAATATCATCTCCCTTTAATATCAATAACCACTATTTCCGGCGGGTTGAATATACGCGGAATACCAAGATTGTTCCCTTGGGCGAAACCCCTGCTGACTATCATTGTTTTGTTGCCGACCGTATACTTTCCCCCGGTATATTCCGGAAACCAACCCTGATTCGGCGCGTACAGACCGTTGATAATGAACGGTACGCGCCACTCCCCTCCGTGCGCGTGTCCCGCTGTTATCAGGCAGTTTTGCGGGTACTGATATACGCGGTCGGGTCTGTGCGCCATGAAAATCGTAAAGATGCCGCCGTTCAGTCGGTCACGAACACGGTCAAGCTGTGTGTTATATGCTTCCGTGCCGACTTGAGGGTCGTCAACACCGCAAATGTTTATCATCTGACCGTTAACTGAAACTGTTTCCAAATCACCATCTAGCACAACAACGCCGTATTCGCGCATTATGGCTTTTACTTCTTTACCGAAATTTGCGTTCCAAATCTCATGGTTGCCCGTCACATAGAAGCACGGGTACTTGTGCGCGATACCGTCTAACAGCGCGATTGCGCCGTCATTCGGATGCCTGTAGTCCGCTATATCGCCCGACATCAAAATGATGTCGGGCTTTTGCGCGTCAATTTTCTTTATAAGTTTTTCTTGGTTTTCACCGAAAAAGCCGCTGTGTAAGTCCGCCAGTAAAACGGCTCTTACAGGCTCACTCAGCTTATCCGTCTCAATCGTGTACCGTCTGACGAATATCCCGTTATACAGCGCGGCAAAAACAACCGCCCCAATAACAGCCAGTGCAATCGATATGCGAAATACCCGTCTTCTTCCCATTGTTAATTGTTAATTATAATTATAATTGTTAATTGTTAACTGTTAATTGTTAACTAATCGTATATCCGCCCGACACGAACACGGTTACGTCAGCCGTTGCCTTGAAACCGCGTCCGGCTATGGTCGCGAGATATAAATGGTTCTTTTCCAACACTTTATCCGCCGCGAGGTCGCCGCCTGTCGTCAGATTTATAAGTCCGGGCGAACCGCTCGCAACGCACGTCGCGCTCCCGAGCCTCAGCACAATAGATGAACCTAACTCCAAAGACAGCGTTTTGCCGTTCGCCACTTCAACTTTTGCCATTCCTCCGGCTGTGCCGCCGCCGGAAGATGTTACGGGCATCTGTTCAATGACCGCCGCCGCTATGGCGTTTATAAAGTCGGGATCGATTATCAGGCTTGACGTGTTAAACGAACTGCCGCCGGACTGCGATGCCAACTGATTTATCTTCGCGTTCATTTCCCCGGCGTAATCATCGGTCACTTTTTTAACGACATCTTCAATCTTCCGCATGATTTGCGGCTGAAACTCTTCCGTTATGTAGCTCTGTGATATGACCGGGTCTGCCTGCGAACCCGTTTCCGCCGCGTATGCCACCAATACGCCGACCAGCAGCGAAAGCACCAGAAACGCCGTTACACCGATAGTCCATCTCTTTTTAACCATTATAAAATACCTCCAAAAAATATATGATATATGTAGGGCGCGGCATCCCTGACGCGCCGTTGTTTAACACATTGTACCGATAATATCGGCGCGTCAGGGATGCCGCGCCCTACGTTATTTATTTACAATCCGAAACTGACCGACAGCGCGGAATCGACTTCGTGCATACGGTCATCGTCAAGCCGTCCCATGCGTTCTTTCAGTCTGCGCTTGTCCAATGTGCGTACCTGCTCGAGCAGCACGACCGAGTCGCGCGATAACCCGTATACTCTGGCATTAAGTTCGATGTGCGTGGGTAAACGCGCCTTATTAATTTGAGATGTAATGGCGGCCGCTATGACCGTGGGGCTGTGCTTATTGCCAACGTTGTTTTGAATTATCAGCACCGGGCGTATGCCGCCCTGCTCACTGCCCACCACAGGGCTCAAATCCGCGTAAAAAATATCTCCGCGTCTGACCGGGGTCTCGCTCGTTACTTGCGAAATATTGGTAATCGCATCCACGAATATCACCTCGTGGATATATTGCCCCATAACGCAATGTTTTAATCATAAAATCTCGGAACTCTGTCGCTTACGGCGCATAAAAGCTCGTATGATATTGTTCCCGCCAGTTCCGCAAGCCTTGCCGCGCTAAGTTTTTCCGAGCCGAACAGCGTTACCGAATCTCCCACCTTTGCTCTGTCTGCATCGGACACATCCAACATCAGCATATCCATACATACGCGCCCGATAACGGGTACAATAACGCCGTTATAGTCGGCAACGCCTTTGTTTGACAGGCTTCTCAAATATCCATCGGCATACCCGGCGCACACCACGGCGGCTTTCATGCCGCGTCCTGCGGTGAAAGTACGCCCGTAACTGACCGTATCGCCTTTGCGTACATCGATTATCTGCGCTATCCTCGCCCTAAGCCGCATGACCGGACGAAAATCCCCATCCGCGCCGAAAAGCAGAATACCGGAACGCGCCATATCAAACAAGCTCTCTCTGTAGTATAACACGCCGCCGCTGTTAGCGCAATGGGTTATGGGAAATTTTATGTCAATTAAATCGGCTTTTATAGAATTGAATGCTTCAAGCTGTTTTGAGACGAATGCTCCGCCCGGCGTATCCGCGTCCGCCAGATGCGTGTACAACCCCTCGGGGCGCAAATGCTTGAGACGCGCTATTTCTCTGACCTCACGCGCAGTCTTAACCCCAAGCCTGTTCATGCCTGTATCAACTTTTATGTGTATTTTTAGCTCCCTGCTAAGGTTTTTTGACAAGGCTTCCGCATACTCCGTGTCAAAAACCGCCTGTGTTATGTCAAGCTCCGCAAGCATATCCGCGTGTTCGGCGGGAGTATATCCCATTACCAGAATCGGCGTTTTTATATCATTGTGGCGCAGTTCAAGAGCCTCTGACAAACACGCCACGGCAAAGTAATCCGCGCCGCAGCACTCAAGACGGCGCGCCGTTTGAAGCGCGCCGTGACCGTAGGCGTTAGCCTTTATTACCGCCATATGCTTAACATCGCCGAGTATCTCTTTGACCCTCAGCGCGTTGTGTTCAAGGGCGTTGAGGTCGATGTCGGCCCAGATGCGCCCGTCAATATTACTATGAAAACTCACAGGTTATAACCAGCCTTCCGTCTACCAATGTTTCGCCGCGTATAGGCGCGAGCGTTTCAACGTCAAACCACGCTTGCTGTTCGACAACCGCGTTGTCAACCGTTTGCGAATATGTAAGGCGATAGCACTTTACACCTTCCCAACGCTCCGTTCCCGCTTCGCTCATATATCCGTTTGACCAAGCGGACAGCATTGACGGTATCGCGTCAATCGGTGTGAGGGCAGTTCCCGCCAGCTTGCCTGTTTCAAGTATCAGCCCGTCATATTCAAGCGTTCCGCCGCCATCTTCAGTAATAGTCGCGGTGATTCCGGCAATTTCGGCGGGGCGCAGGATTGTAATCAAACCGTTCCCCTGCTCGTCCCGCTCGTAGGTTACAGAGTATGTGCTGACGCGGTCGCCGAAGTCCGCCATTATATCCGCCGCCAGTTTCAACTCGCCGGATTCGTATTTCTCTCTGACAAGTTCCGCCGCGTCTTGCGCTCCGCCCAGACCGCACGCGGTTAGAAATATGCAAATTATAGTTATACCGCACAGAACGCGGCACTGTGTTTTTATTTTCATATCCAACCCTCCATGTCCCATTATATAAAGGACATGGGATAAATAGAATAATAATATCCTTATAACTGTAAAACATTGCGTTTTGTAGGGGCGGCTATTAGCCGCCCGCGGACGACCAAAGGTCGCCCCTACGACCGTAACGCTCTCGAATTATACTTCTTGAACGCATCGAGCATCTTCTCGTTGGGTTCAAAATACAACAGCAGTTTTCCACCCATTTTTGAAGGACCGACCGCAAACCAACGCGGGTTCGCGTTTGACGAAGCGTCTATTGTCTGCTTAAATTCCGCTTTGGCATAGGGGGAGAAATTGCTCTCGTTATCAGGAGCTATTATCTCGAAATTCCTTGAATCCACGGTTAACAGGCGTTTGCGTCTGCGCTTTCCGCTGATACGGTCAACGTCAAGTTCTCCGTTTGTTATTATATACTCAAACTCGATATCCAGATGCCTTATAAGTATGATAACAAGCCAAATGCCGCCGATTACAGCCGCCGGTATCAGAAAAGACAGAATCGGCACAACAAAAGTGACCGTTATTACAAACAGAAGCGCGGTAATATACGCCATGCTTAAAAGCCTTGCTTTAATGTCTCTGCCGCGTGTAACCAAATGCTCTATAAAAATATCACCCATATTAACTGACCTCAACCTTTAATAATTCAATCCGCCGACTTAATACTGCGCTTGTAGGGGCGGCTATTAGCCGCCCGCGGACGACCAAAGGTCGCCCCTACATGGGATTCCCGCAATATTTAACCGATTTTCAATATTTGACAATTTATAGTATAACATAATCAAATATTACGCGCAACTACTTTTTAGGGGTTGACAAAAACAAAATAATTTGCTATATTACAAACTGTGCTTCCGTGGCTCAGTCGGTAGAGCGATTCACTCGTAATGAATAGGTCGCCGGTTCGATTCCGGCCGGAAGCTCCAAACAAGCGGCAAGGCTCTCGCCTTGCCGTTATTCTTGTGTGCGCGTGGAGAACGCGAAAATTATTGTTTACAATGCGGTGGATTTGTAGTATACTAATGACGGGGTGATTAATGTGTCTAACAACACAACTTATAATATCCGTATTGATTCTCGAATTAAAAAAGAAGCCGATACGCTTTATAAAAGCATGGGTATGTCGCTCTCGTCAGCGGTGAATCTATTTCTTACTCAGTCGGTTATACAGCGGCGGCTTCCTATTGATGATGTAATTGCCGAACCTCTCGGCGAACCGCCCATCGATAACGAGTACAACTCCTTTGAAACTTGGGAACAAGCAAAGGAGTGGTTAAATGCTTAAGCCCGAATTATCCAATCGGTTTAAGCGGGATTATGATTTGCTGATACGCCGTGGCTATGACATTACAAAGCTCGATGGGGTTGTTATTTTACTGTTACGGCAAACCCCGCTTGAACCACGGCATCGTGACCACCCGCTCAAGGGGAAATGGCGCGGCTATCGCGGCTGTCATGTTGCCGATGATTGGGTGTTGGTGTATAAGGTTGACAGTGACAGACTAAAACTTATGCTTTCCCGTACCGGGACACACGTTGACGTATACGGGCAATAAATATAACACCTCAGCGGCGCGGCTTTTCAGCCGCGCCGTTTAGATTGTCGATAATCCCATCATAGCGGGCGGGGAGCTGTACTTACCCTATATTCGTCCACTCAATGCCCTCTTTACCGGGCGTTTTTCCGTTTTTAGTCTCGTATGCCGTACCCCATCCGTACTCAAAAGGCAATACTTTACCTGCCGCCCACACTTCCCACTCATCGTCTCTCTTGAATACAATGCTGTCGAAGATATACCATTCGTCTCCTTCAAACATCATCTTCCCGCTCTTTGCGGTTGCCTTTGAGCGGAACTCGTATTCAACGCCGCCCGATTTCGGGGCTTTGAATCCTCCCCACTTTTCATCGCCTTTCAGCCGGAACTGCAATGCTTTGGAAGGTCTGAACTTTCCGTACTCGGTGATGTTAATCTCTCTGTCCCTCTCCATCTCGCTGTACAGTTCCATCATGCCCGTGCCGCGATAGGCGAGTTCCCAATACACCGGGCATGAGGCGGGCTTCTTACCCATCGGCACTATTTGATACGAGGCTTCCAAGCAGTCATCGTCCAACATACTGGTAATACTGATTATTGCTTCGCTTTTGTTCTTAGCGGTTTCAACCGACACTATGCCGTTATAGAAACGCGGGTCTTCAAAAACCGCTCCGGCTACAAGTTTTAATGTCTCTTTCTTGTAGTCTGCCTTCATCGCTTTTGGCTTAATGTAACTGCTGACAGCCAGTTTCGCGGGTTTTGATGCCGGGTAATATGTGCCGCCGTCTATATAAGGAACCGCGCTGACAAAGTAATTTTCCTTAATCGATCTGTACGAGATTCTCTCGCTGTATTCGCTTTCGCTGAATTTAACACCGCCGTTATCTTCGTCAGATTCGGGTATCGGAATACCCTCAGTCCCCAAGTTGTAGTATCTGTCAAAATAATCGGGCTTTCCTGTTTGCTTGGTATAGCCCTGATTATCCTCTCGCGTACCTCCGTAGCGGTATATATAGCCCCCGCGCAGCGGTTCGCTGCTGCCCTTTTCCACGGGCAGCCACAGATTTTCATCGCCGAACTCAAACGCCAAAACGCCGTTTACCATATGCGCCAGTTGGTAATTCACTTCAAGTTTTGCTGTTTTCTGCCGCTTGCCGACCTGCGGGAACTTGATAATTTTCGCGTCTTCCGGCATATCCTTTTTCACGGGACTTTTGTCGGAGAGCCACAGCTCAAACCCTTTGTTAAACACTTTGTTATATCCTTGCTGTCCGTTTTTATCTCTTTTTGCATAATTGCTTAACTCGCTAATCGGCTTCCATTTTTTACCTCCGTCAATGGAGAAGTATGATGTCGCCGTTGCCGCCTCGACCGTCTCGCCGTATATGAATATGCGGTAATATTCGTTGAGCAAATCGGGGTCGTTTACGGAGAGCGGCTTTATAGGCATTTCACCCGGGAGCATATCGTAAAGAACACCGTTAAACATCTCGAACTGATATATGTCAACTGTTTCACTTCCGCGCCTAACTTGCAGAAGATATGTTCCGTCATCAGGTTTTGAATCAATAGTAACATTGATGAAGTATCGAACTGGTCCTTGTGGATTCCATCCTCCAAGTATACCTGTATCAACCGTAGCAATACTTGTCAGTGTACCGTTCTCAGCCGTTTTCCCAATCGAAGTGCTATCTGCGGAATCTTTATCAACGAGGTACAGTTCAACATTGTGGTCGAAATCCTCGTTAGCTACACTGACAATGGCTACAAGCATACCGGATACTTTATCCTCTCCTTTGCTCCACCCAATGATAGCCCCCTCAGAAGAGTAAGGGAGAACTTCGGCTTTTCGCGGCGTTCCGTATGTTAGTCCAAACGGCAATTTGCCGCCCAGAATCCGCAGATACGCTAAATCCTGAGATTTATCGCCCTTTGTATACCTTAATATGTAACCGCCGTTCAAATTCGGAATAGAATGTGTCGTAGTACCTGCGGCATTTATGGCGATGGTATAAACGATATTAGTCTCGTCACCGCGCTTTACCAGCTCGATTTTTGTGCTGCCTTCGATTACCGAATGCGCGGTCAACGTAAAAGTTGAGCCAAAATAACCGGCGTTGACACTCGCATACGGGCGTATTGGGTCAAGCCCACGGAAGCTGTCGAAGTATCCCGTTCTGTTACTTGCTCGCCAGCATTTGTTGTCGGTCATCGGACTAAGCCCGTCCACGAAGAACCAGAGGTTGAAGTCGCCTATGCCGTAAAGAATATCGGTATCAAACAAGCATTTCCAAAATGTACCCTCACCCTCCATCATTTTCATACTGGAATCGGTGGCGGTCGGTTTTTCCGCTCCCGCAGGGACAACCGCAACATATACCTCGTCGATATTTGCAACGGAGGCGCGTTTGCCTATATTAAATATTACATTAAGCGAGGTTTGACCGGCTACAAATCTGCTTATTATAGTTTGCGAAACAGAAACGCGGTCATCCGAAGTCACCGCCGCTTTTGCCTGAACCTCAATAATCGGAAGCGTTATAAACAGCAGTGAAATGAAACAGCATATAAATCGTTTCATCAACTTACCTCCTCCGTCTTTTTATGTAATATCATATGCGTCAACAGCCCTTTGTCAAGTGCTTTGCGCTCAAATATCGCAATGCACTCACATATTAGGCATAATTTTCACAGAAACCTCACAGGGATTAAGAATTTACCTATACCGTTTCATCCAATGTCATCCCTAAATCTATATACAGCTTACGCCGTGCCGCGCGGTCGGCTGTCATCTCACGCGCCGCCCACTTCGCCACGTCCAAAGTCAACTCTGACGGCACAACCACCACGCCGTCACCATCGGCGACCACCAAATCGCCGGGAGTTACGCAGACACCATCGCAGTTAATCTTTGTGTTGTGGCTCTCATACTGGATTCGCGCCTGATCCATCGGCTGCGCGATTTTCGTAGACCAGAACGGGATTTTTTGCAGAATAATCTCATCGGTATCCCGCACGCCGCCGAACGCGATATATCCCGCCGCGCCGTCACGGATGCCTTCCATCGTGTTGTTAGAACCCATCAGCCCAACGGCTAAGTTGGACATATCAATAACGGGGAAATCGTGCTTCTGAATCTCGCTCATCCACGGATACACGCAGACATTCCCGTAATACCAGTTCGACCACTCCGTGTACTCATCGCCCTTAATATCGGGGCGAGGTTTGTCATAGGGTATGTAACGCGCGGTCTTGGCAAAGCCTATGGCGCGTGTGCGCCACAGCGGGCGCATATCGCAGCTCATGCTGCCGTAATGGTGATACCCCATCCAATCCAAGCCATCGCGCGTATCGGTAACGCGCAGTTTGTCGTATAGATTCAAAATTTCCTCGCGCTGAGATTGAGTGCGTTCCATAAAAATACCCTCCATAAATATTAAAATATGTATGTTGATATTATATATTAGTATATCGTTATAATCAAGGTAAATCTTAAATCCCGAGGTCTGGGCGGTAAAAAAATCCGAACGCCTCGCCGATGAGTTTTACATCGGGAGAGTTCGGATTATCATGTCGTGGTGCCGGTGGTGGGACTCGAACCCACACGGTTTCCCTCGCGATTTTGAGTCGCGCGTGTCTGCCATTCCACCACACCGGCAAAAACTGAAATAAGAATAACACACATTTTAACATTTGTAAAGCACATTGTTTTGGAGTTCGCCGAAATTACACGCAGGAATCTCTCTAATCGCAAAGATTTATGACATTAAACTTGTTTTTTTCACGCGCTTGCTGTATAATCAAATCATAATTTACTCTGTTATGCGGTTATGCCGGATTCTCTGTAAAGGGTGGAAGCGATTATGCTGAATAAAAACAAAGAAATACTAACAGCGAAAGAAACGGAACTGGAAAAACTCAACGAAACCGTCAAGGCACAGGCGGCCGAATTGCGGGACGAGTATGAGCGCACAAAACTCTTGCTTGACGCGACCCCGCTCGCCTGCCGCCTGATGAAGAAAGTGGAACACGGCAGATTTGAGTTGTTTGACTGCAACAAGGAGTCCGCCATATTATTCGGGTTCAGGGACAAACAGGAATTTATGGAGCGGTATTTCGAGACTTATCCCGAATATCAGCCCGACGGTAAATACTCCATCGAAGAGGGTCAGCGGTTATTTGAAAAGGCGTATACCGAAGGCAGAAGCGTCAGTAATTTTCATTTTCAAATCCCGGACGGTACGCCGATTCCCTGCGAGGTTACACTTGTCCGCGTAAAATACGGGAATGATTTTGTAGTTGCGGGCTATACGCGCGACCTTAGAGAGCATAACAAGATGATGGAGGAAATAGAGCGGCGCGATATTCTTCTCAGCGCGGCGAATCAGGCATCGGGTATGCTGCTAAGGTCGGAAATGGCCGATTTCACGGACGATTTACACGCTTGTATGGGTATGCTTGCGGATACCGTGGGGGTTGACCGTATTTCGATATGGAAGAATTTTGTCGAGAACGATCAGCTTCATTATTACAATCAGGTTTTTGAATGGGCGGGCGGAACAGGTTTCCCCGAGGATGATGTCACGCATAACAGCGTAAAAGAACCGAGATGCTACGACTTGATTGTTCCGACTTGGGAGGAGATTCTTTCAAGAGGTGAATGTATAAACAGGCGCATAAACGATATGCCGCCTTATGAGCGGCCGCATTTTACCAAGCAGGGAATCAAATCCGTTTTCGTTTCTCCGGTATTCATCGAGAATCAGTTCTGGGGATTTGTCGGTTATGACAATTACCATCAGGAGAGGGATTTTACCGAAAACGAGCAAATGATTATGAACTCTACCGGAATTATGATTGCAAACGCCCTGCTCCGCAATGAAATGATGCAGAAACTCCAATTCGCCAACCAAGCAAAGAGCGACTTCTTGGCAAAGATGAGCCATGAAATGCGAACGCCGCTCAACGCCATTATCGGTCTGTCCGCGCTTGCGCTTGAGGACGAGACGGTCAACGAGGAAACGCGCCTGAATATTGAAAAGGTCAGCAACGCGGGTGACATCCTTCTCTCAACGGTCAACGACATATTAGACCTCTCCAAAATAGAAGCGGGTAAACTGGAGCTTGTTCCTGTCAGATATGATATGCCCAGTTTACTCAATGACACCGTAACGCAGAGCGTCATGCACATCGGGGAAAAACCGATTGAGTTCATTCTTGATATAGACGAAACGCTGCCCGCGCTGCTCTTCGGCGATGATTTGCGTATTAAGCAGTTGTTTAACAACCTGCTGTCCAACGCTTTTAAGTATACGAAGGAAGGCACGGTTGAGCTTGGTGTGCGATGTGAACGCGAAGGCGCGGAAACTGTCTGGATGACGGCATGGGTCAAGGACACCGGGGTCGGTATCAAGCCGGAGAAGCTCGCGTCATTATTCGATGAATTTATGCAGGCCGATAAGCATATCAACCGCCATGTCGTGGGAACGGGGCTGGGGCTTTCCATCACCAAGAAAATGGCGGAATTGATGGGCGGCGGCATAACCGTGGAGAGCGATTACGGCAAAGGCAGCACCTTTACGGTTAGGCTGAAGCAAGGTTTTGTGACAGACGCGCATATCGGTTCGGACGTTGTTGACAACCTAAAGAGCTTCAAATATTCCGAGCATAAACGCCGCCGCGATGCCAAGTATGTGCGCCCCAAGCTGCCATACGCCCGCGTACTGGTCGTTGACGACAATGTGACAAATCTCGATGTGGCGCGGGGTTTGATGAAACCCTATAACATGAAACAGGTGGACTGCGTAACCGGAGGGCAGGACGCGATAGATGCCGTTCGCGAAGAAAAGATAATGTACAACGCGATATTAATGGATCATATGATGCCGGAAATGGACGGTATAGAGGCAACGCGGCGTATACGCGACATCGGAACGGAATACGCTAAAAACATTCCGATTATCGCCTGTACCGCCAACGCCATCGCCGGAAACGAGCAGATGTTCTTGGACAACGGGTTTCAGGCCTTCATATCAAAGCCGCTTGAAATCGGTCGCCTTGACGATATAATCAAGCGGTGGGTACGCGGCAAAGAGCAGGAGAAACATCACGATGAACAGCGTGATTTTACGGAAGAGAATCACGCAAACGAAGCTCTGCGACGAATCTTTGATAACGCGGTCATTCCGGGGCTTGATGTTCAAAGCGGCATAGACCGATTTGACGGTGACGCAGAATCGTATTTGAACGTCTTGCGTTCTTATGCCAACAATATCGAGCCTTCTCTTAAAAAAATTGAGACGGTTGACAGGGATAGATTATCCGAGTATACCATCATAGTTCACGGGATTAAAGGTTCAAGCCGCAGTATTTGCGCCGAGCCGACGGGCGATTTGGCGGAGAAGCTGGAAAGAGCGTCGGAAGCCGGAGATTACGATTTCGTGATGAAAAACAACGAGGCATTTGTTAAACTCACCCAAGCTCTCAGCATTGATATACTTAATCTGATTAGCGAAATAGACGCGGCAAATCAGAAACCTCATAGAGACAGACCGGATAAGGAAGTGCTGATAAAGCTGTTAATAGCCTGCGGAACTTATCATATGGATGTCGTGTACGCCGCCGTAAGGGAGCTTGAAAGGTATACATACGAGTTCGACGGCGACCTTGTGCCTTGGCTTAGTGAGAACGTGGAGCAGTTCAATATTGATGATGTTGTCGAGAGAGTGACGCTTTATGTCAGTGAAAACGAGGGTTAGAAAGAGGAGGGACAAGAAATGAAAAACATCTGTTGCTTTGATTTGGCAGTCCTTTTGGCGAAAGGGGATTTGAATGTCCGTCACGCGGCTGACTCCGACCCGTCTCTCACGGTAGGAGAGTATTTTGATATGCTGTCGAAGTTTTCGGATATGACACCCGATGCTATAATCGCCTTGCAGAAATTCGCCGAAATAAACGAAGAAAAGAAAGACTGGCGGAACATCGAGGCAATAATTCCTTTACTTGATGACTTAGGAGGCAGCAAGTATCTGACCGACCTTTACGCGCTGAGTAACGCTCGCGGTAAGGGTGACTCGAGATTAGCCGCTTTGCACGCTAAAGCAATTATAGACGACTTTGAACGCTTCTCTGAACAGATTATATCCGCGAAAACAGACGCTTTGCCCAACGGCGCACCCGGCGAGCAAGCGTCATTAAAGAAGCTGATACAATTTCTGGACGATGAAGAAGCTAATCGCAAAATGCTGGTTCTTGCCGTTGATGATTCACCTGATATACTAACGGCCGTGGCGGCCGTACTGAGCAAAACCTATAATGTTTTTAAGCTGCCGAAGCCGGAAATGCTCGAAAACGTTTTGGCGCAGGTAACACCCGATTTGTTCCTGCTCGATTATAAAATGCCGGGTCTGAACGGATTTGAACTAATTCCAATCATACGAAATTTTGAGAAGCATAAAGACACCCCGATTATATTCCTGACATCCGAGCGGACAATGGATCATTTATCAGCCGCCATCGCGCTTGGAGCGTGCGATTTTATTGTAAAACCGTTCCAAGCGGATATGTTATGCCAAAAAGTCGCGAAACATATTTGTAGGGACGCGATACATCGCGTCCGCTGACTGTGATATATCATGTAGGGACGCGATATATCGCGTCCCTACAATCGCGGATTTCTATATTTTTCATAGCACAGTTTATCTATCGCGGCAACATCATCCGCATTTATAACATACGGCGTACACCCTTCGGATAATCTCACGCGCAGTTCCTCGATAAACCTCTCAACGTCCATGTCCGGCAGCAGCTCGTTAAGATTAGTTACACGTGAGGATACGGAACGTATTCCCCTGCCACGGTATTTCTCCTCACTAAAACGCAGCAAACCCTCCATTTGGCTAACATCCGCCGAAAAGAGGAGCGTACCGTGGTAAATCGCGCGGTTTCCCAAACAGGCATGGGCGCAGCCTGATATTTTTTTGCCCTTTACCAAAATATCGTTGCGTCCCGACAGTTCGGCGGTAACGCCTAAGTCCGCCAGCACATTTATCAGAAGTTTCGCGAACGGTTCAAAGCTCATTTCATGTTTGCCGTCAAATGTAAACATATAGGTAAAATTGACATTTCCTAAATCATGAAAAACCGCGCCGCCTCCGGTCATACGGCGCACAACGGGAATCCCGAGCGAAGCCGCGCGGTCTGTGTCAACCTCGGCTTCCAAATCTTGATTTTTCCCTATAATAACGCTCCGGCTGTTGCGCCACAGCATGAATATCGTCTCGTCACGGGTAGACAGAAAATATTCCTCCGCCGCTAAATTCCACGGCGGGTCGGTTCGATTCATCTCAATCCACAGCGGCATACTCAGACAATCCCCCGCAACGCCTTAATTCTTTCCTCCATCGTCCCGCTCATATGCAAATACCCGCCCATGACATCCCTTGTCACAGCCGCCTCATGCCCAATCAACGCCCATGTAGAGTCATACAGATTCTTAAACAGCGGGTCGCGCAACGCCTCGCAGACAAACGGCTGAGACGGCGAGTTTATATCCTCGCCGCATATCTGTAGCATCTGATACTTGTCACATAAAGCCTTAAGGCGCAGCAGCTGTTCGCGCGTGTTGCGCGACGGCATATAAGTAATGGCGCGGATACCGATGTCATGCAGGATTTCCATCAGTTCATCCAGATACAAATCCTCAAATTCCTGCGCTTTTTTATCTCCGGTGACGCTAACGGTCACGTTTCCCAAGTACGGATAGGCGGTGATTATGCCGTTCGCGTCAGCGAACGCCAAAGCGGCTTCTATATCGGGGCATTCATCCCGTCCGGCGGGGATATAATCCTGAAATTCGGCTTTCAGCCGTCCAAGTTCCGCGTAATCGCCATTGGCAAGCGCGAAGAGAATGTGCCGCTCAGTCACCGATCCGCCTTTAGCGTGCATGGACAGCGGCAGAACATCTCGCTCATAATCCAAGCCCAACCGCTCGCACATCGCCCTGTTGCGAAGGCCGCGAGCCTCGCGGACAGGGCGCAGAAACTCCGTCACCTCGTCAAACCGATTGTGCGGAACGCCGTGGAAAGTAAGATAAGATATGTCCGTCTGGTCGGGGTGATTCGTGCGGCGATTGCCGATTGCGGTGTGCGCGTGGTACACGCGCGTCTCAAAACCCACAGTCACAGGCAGTCCTATCCGCTTCCCCTCGGCGATAAACTCAGTCGCACCCGCAACGGTGTCATGGTCTACAATTCCCGCCGCCGCCAACCCGGACTCCTTAGCTTTCCTTACAGCCAACGCGGGCGTATACGGCGAAAATGAATATGTCGTGTGTATATGATTGTTAACATCCCGCCTCATAACGCTCGCCTCCCGTTATTTTCACTTAACACTTAGCACTTAACACTTAACACTTATCTAACCATCACTTGTCCGCCCGTGACGGGTATCGCCTGTCCCGTCTCGTACTGCTGTTCCGCGCAGTACATAATAGCCCGTGCTACATCTAACGGTACACAGCCGCGCTTAATCGGAGTTTTCGCCTCATAGAACGCTTTAATGTCCGCAACGGTCTTTGCGCCCGGCACTTTTCCCGCGCGTAAGTACTGGATGAACAGCCCGTTCTCCGGGTCGCTCCACAGCGGCCCATCGTAGTAGTTACCCGGGCATACAGCGTTAACTTTTATTCCGTATTCCGCCAGTTCAAGCGCAAATGACTGTACCAGTCCGATTCCGCCGAACTTGCTCCCTGCATAGGCGAAATTCTTGTTAGAACCCTCCAGACCGGACTTGCTGTTAATCTGGATGATGTCAAAAGTGCGGTCGGGGTGTTCTTTTCTCTGTTCTTTCATTACCCGCGCCGCCGCCTTGGCGCAGAGAAAAAACGCCTTGTAATTGACCTTAGTCACAAGCTCAAAGTCTTCAACGCTCATTTCGTTCAAGCCGCCCGCTTTTAATATCCCCGCGTTGGAGATAAACATATCCAGTCTGCCGTACCGCTCCATAACGGTGTTACAGAGCTGTTCGACATCCCGCTCCTTAGTCACATCGGTGATGATGCCGCCTTTTAAGTCGGCAACCGCGACAGCCGCCCCCTCGTCCGTCAGGCATTCCGCGATACC
>Ga0082212_10003060_pt1 | contig 23889 bp, 22 predicted proteins | sample TergutNt197P3_FD_71548 | JGI IMG/M metagenome (GOLD analysis project Ga0082212, IMG submission 71548) | Neocapritermes taracua P3 segment gut microbial communities from Petit-Saut dam, French Guiana - Nt197 P3 | ecosystem: Host-associated > Arthropoda: Insects > Digestive system > Gut ... | reverse complement strand
GTTTACAAAAACAGCCGGTGAGGATGCACCTGTCAGTTCATTGCCGACGCCCCAGCGGTTTACTTCCGCCGGTACAGTGATGGCAGGTTCGGGGATATAGTTTCCGCCTTTCGTTTCGAACAGGATACTGTTTACCGAAATATCGTATGTGCCCTTCTTTGTCTTTTCGTCAACCTTGTAGGCTACATGAAGCATTGTTTTTGCTTCGTCGGCTCTTGTCGTTGCGCTTTTCAATGTTTTCGGGTTGATTTCCAGCAGCCAGCTGTTATCGTCCTGTTTCGTGATTTTCAATTCAAAATCCCCTGCGAAGTCCAAAGTAAGGCTTGTATTGGTTTCGTCCAAAGTAAACCCTTCGGGGAAAGTGATTGTTATCGAACCGTTGTTTATTGAATCAACAGGAATATTCACATCCACATCGAAACTGCCCTTGTTATCGCTACCGATAGGATTGTTGTTTTCGACTTCGGCATTGGGGGTACGGCCGTCAGAATAATACCAAATATAATACTCAATGAAATGATGTACACCATCACTTGAGTAAAAATCACCCACTCTTTCACCGTACACAATTCTCCCTTTATCGTCAACGCGAGCACTATATTCGACATTAGTTTTCCCATTCCATGTATTATAATGGAGCCCCACCCAGTTTCCGTATGTGTCATATAAATATGTTTGAATACTGTTTGGTTCCCAAGCGGTACTGCCTACAGGACGAGTATAATATTCAAGAGAAAGGAGATAACCATCTGTATTATATTTAAATTGTGCAAGTACATATTCGTTATCATCAAGATATGTCATTGATTCAACCAATCCGCGTGAGTTGTATTTTATGTCATACTGAAAGAAAGTCGGCCATAAGGTAACATAAAAATGGCTCGAAGAAGTGCACCACATCTCGTAATAATCACTATAATAATGTTGTGGACCTTCAACTGCATAATAAAATACACGAGCTTTATATCCATCATCATAATACATAACTACACTGTCCGGCTGCTGTTTTTCACCTACCCTAAGTTTAATATCATCCCTTATCAAAGCCTTTTCTCCGGCTATTCTTACATCAGGCACCTTTACCTGTCCCATTGCAGATACCATGCAAAAACATGCAATCCCAAGACATACTGATTTTGTAAAATTCTTTTTCATATAAATTCCATTTAAAATATTAATTGTTAATTATTGGTTCAGTACTTTCTTTACCCAGCCGGAACTTCCCCTGACAAACAAAAGGCCCTGCGGGAATTGGGCGGCGTTTATTGCGTTCATTCCTGCCTGAATCGGGGCTTCATACAGTTTGCTGCCTGCGACTGAATAAACGGTAATCCGGTCAGCGCTTTCCGTCTGTATGCAGATGGTTTGGGCGTTTACAAAAACAGCCGGTGAGGATGCACCTGTCAGTTCATTGCCGACGCCCCAGCGGTTTACTTCCGCCGGTACGGTGATGGCAGGTTCGGGGATATAGTTTCCGCCTTTCGTTTCGAAAAGGATACTGTTTACCGAAATATCGTATGTGCCCTTCTTTGTCTTTTCGTCAACCTTGTAGGCTACATGAAGCATTGTTTTTGCGTCGCCGGCTCTTGTCGTTGCGCTTTTCAATGTTTTCGGGTTGATTTCCAGTAGCCAGCTGTTATCGTCCTGTTTCGTGATTTTCAATTCAAAATCCCCTGCGAAGTCCAAAGTCAGGCTTGTATTCGTTTCATCCAGCGTAAACCCTTCAGGGAAAGTGACCGTTATCGAACCGTTGCCTATCGAATCTGTCGGAATATTTACATCTACATCGAAACTGCCCTTGTTATCACTGCCGACAGGATTATTGTTTTCGACTTCGGTGTTGGGGGTGATATTTCTATCTGAATAATAGAATATCCTGTAGGTACTAAAGAAAGTATCTCTAAAACCGTGCCATGCAACAGGCCTTCCGTTATCTTCAAATATTGCTATATGTTTAATTATCAATATCCATTTATTTTTTCCCTCATCCCATTCATCCCATTTGACTAATGATACATGATCGTTGTTATTATACTCATATTGTATTGTTTCGGACAAACTGTCATAAAAAAACTTTTCAATCAAAACAGGATTGTTTTTTTCATTATATTTGATGCGATATTCAATATAATTATCGGTTCCATTGTGATAAAAGTCAGATTTCCATTCAGTTGAAACAAGATTATCTTTGTCGTCATATACAGCGGTATGACTCTTATACAGCATAGATGACAAACGCGTACCATTACTCATGAGAGTTTGCGCTCCAGGATAAAAAAGATGAATCCATGCATCATCGATATAAAGTCTTACTTTTTCCGGAATAAGGCTGTAACCGTTTGAATTTTGCTGGTCTCCATATACCCAACTGCCTTCCAGCAAGTAATCAACAGTCTCTGTGAGATTTTTTTCATTGTAATATGCCTTACGATCAGGTTCTCCTGCAGAATTGAAATCAATTACACTGTCAGGCCACCAATAATTATTTCCATTATCATATCTATTTTCAATCTCATTCTGTTTCTGATAACCCTTCCTCTCAACCACTCTTACTTCATGTTCATTTCCCTGTCCCATTGCGGATACCATGCAAAAACATACAATCCCAATACATACTAATTTTGTAAAATTCTTTTTCATACGATTCTGTTTAAAATATTTAATTATTAATTAAGTAAGTTCTATTTCTATTTCGGAACGGACGTTTTATGCAGGGCGTCTGCAAAGCGTTATGCAGGGTGTCTGCAAAGCGTTATGCAGACACCCTGCAACGCCCGTTGCAGCGTCACTGCACCGTAAGCGTGCGTTCGAACACGGCGGTACGCGGTTCCTTGAGCGTTACGCCGCCGCTGCCGCTGAACTGCGTGGTTATCTCTACACGGTACGTCCCCGGCCCAAGGGCGGGGATGATGATCATCAGCTCCGAAGGGTTGTTGACGGCAATGTCGGTGGGATCGACTGCGGTACGCCCCAATGTGTCCTGTTCGATGAATGTGATTCCGCAGGCGGGGTTGTCGCCCGCAATTTTGATACGGCTGCCGCTGATGCGGAGGTTGCGTCCGGGGGTGAGCATGTCGTTGATGCTGCCCGTCTTGACGTCGGTGACCTGGGCGATGTAGATGCCGGTGGAGGCGACGCCGGTAATGTTGACCGTGACGCTGCCAAGCTCCTTCCGGATAAGCGACCCCTGCTTGAAGTCGAACATGACGGTGTGCTTCGCCGGATCGAAACGATCGAGGGGGCTGTCGAAGACGCCTTTGATGCTAACCGATGCGGTAAACCACCCGGTGTTGACCGAAAAGCCGTCGCAGAGGCTGTATCCCATTTCCTTGAGGAAGAGGTTGACGGCATGTTCCATGGCTGCCTCCGAAATGTCGGAGCCTCCGCGCGTAAAGGCCGCGCGGCAGATGTCGCGGATGTTCAGTGAACGCTCGGACTGTACCCGCGCTATAAAGTCGGTCGGGTTGGGCGTTAGCGCATTGTCGTAGAGCTGCGCCTTGATGGTGTGTAAATTGGCCATAATGTTAAAAAATTAAGCGTGAATAATGGAGAGAATAAAAAAAACCGCATCCCGTTATCTGAAAAACGGGGTGCGGCTGTATGCGTTATGTGAAAAATTTCGTTTCTTTGCCCTTTTAAGTAAATGAAAAGAGGGCGGGAGGGATATTCAGGTTGTGTGTGTGTGTGTGTGTGTGTGTGTGTGTGTGTGTGTGTGTGTGTGTGTTTAAAAGAAAAATCGACACCGCCAAATTTTTGGCGGGGAATTTATCAACAGTCTGACTGAAACAGTACACCGGGCGCTTCATCTCTTTTCACTTTTTCAGGTAATACGGGGCAAAGATAAAAATAATAATTTGTTACACAAGCGAACTTTCCTTATTTTTATCGATTAATGTGCCTCCCTGCGAAGTGAAGAATAATATGCATTGACTGCGCGGCGTAAAAAACAGGATTATTTTGTATTGTGCCCGACTTGCACTATCTTTGCGAAAATATAAGTATTATTGAATTAAAAATGAAATAGACATGTGTAAAGTAGATGGAATTAACGTAAAAATACAAAAGATTGACTTTTCACATCAGAACAGGATGGGTTTTCTTTTGGAAGATGGCAGACAGTTATTTGTTCCGCTTTCAATGTTTCCCGACGTCGACCAGCTGACGAAGGAAGAACGGAAAAAATGGCGGGTACTGGATGATATTTACTTTGATTTTGATATTCCGACACTTTCAAAAGTGTTTTCAATCGAAGACGCCATGTCTTTGAGTTGAAAATAAGGGATTCAGCAAGGGTGCTTTATAATTGTCGTTTTTTTATTTTGCTTTCCGGTATTTTTTATTGATCCTTTTAAAGGGGGCATACGACATCCAGTCTATCTCCAGTTCGTAATGGCCAAGCGGCTTTTCGATAGAATTTGGCCTTGTCTCGACAGGCCAGTTATTTGTATGCCAGAAATTCATCCGGTAGTGCGTATGATTGAGGGGAATACCGGTAAAGTCGGGCGTTGAACCCGAATAATCCCATAATATTATTTTTTTACCCGTTTCCGGATGGATGATCCACCAGGTGATACGATCCGGATACCAGTCGAAGCCATAGGTGTAAAATTGTGAGGTGGCATTAAAATTTTTGACAGGCTGGATCGTTTCCGGCTGATTCTTTTTTCCCGTAAGCGGGTAGTTTGTACCGTTTCCCACCCTGTAGGAAGTACTGTAAATCGTGCCGTCGGCAAGATTTATAACTCTTCCCACCCTTTGCAGGCTTCCTCTCATGCCGGTCCATGTCCCGACATAAATAATTTCAGGGTCGGCCAGCAGCCATTCAATATCTATTTCGCTTAAGCCTTCGGCATTATCCATGTGGTAGGTGAAATATCCGACCACCGCTCCAACATCAGGCTGGGTTTGCGTGACATCGGGAACTTTAATCCTTGTTGAATAGACGCCAAAACGGGTAAAGTCCTTCGACACAATTTCAGGGCCGCGCCCGGCACCGGCGGGATCTTCGGGATCAATCCTGAACATCATAATAGTTGTACCTTTTTCCGACGGCGAGGCAATAGCCGGTGAATAACGGTTGTCATTGCCTGTTCGCCTCAGATTGGGGTTGAAAAATGCTGATTCGGGTTTATCGAAATTCTCAACGAACCGTCCGTGATATTTTACGTTATTTTCCGGTACTGACTGGGCCTGTACCGAACTTGCCGCAAAAACAACTGCTGTAAAAACTAAAAAAATCTTCCTGTTCATGATAAAAAATTATGGGTAATACATATTAAGGGTTAAAAAAAAGTTCAGATTCTGTCTAATACCTTTTCAATAAGTATCGGGAGGCTTTTTTTATAACCGGTATCCATGTTTTTGTCAACTCGGCCGGCAATGATGCAGCAGACGGTCAGCGCGCGGTGTCCCATCAGGGCGGCAAGTCCGGCAAGCGCGGAGCTTTCCATTTCATAGTTGGTAATATGCCGGCCGTCAAATTCAAACGATTCAATTTTCCTGTTTAGTTCGGGGTCTGCAAGCGGAAGCCGTAATGTCCGGCCCTGCGGACCGTAAAATCCGTTGGCGGCAATGGTCATACCGCGAATAATATCGTCTTTTGCAATTTGTTCCAGTAAAGACGGGTCAGCCGATACCACATAAGGATGAAGTCCCGTTATTTTCCAGTCGAGCCGGCGGATAAGTTCCTCTTCAATCGCCTTATCCCTGGTTCGTTCACTGCCTTTGTAAAAATAGATGACACCGTCGAAGCCGACTGATTTTTCGGCGGCAACATATGATCCTATCGGCGTATAAGGCTGCAATCCGCCCGATGTTCCGATACGTACCATGGTAAGTTGCCGGAAATCAGGGCGGACGGTTCGCGTCGTAAAGTCAATATTGGCAAGCGCATCCAGCTCGTTTACGACAATATCAATATTATCGCATCCGATACCGTGTGAAACAACTGTAATCCGTTTCTCCTGATAAGTTCCGGTAATCGTGTGAAATTCGCGGTTGGACACATCACATTCTTTTGTGTCGAAATATCCGGCAATCATGGCGACGCGCTCCGGATCGCCGCAAAGGATGACACGGTCGGCCAGCTGGGAGGGTTTGACATGAAGATGGAATATACTCCCGTCGCCGTTGATGATAAGCTCGGATTCGGGGATCATTTTATCGGTTTATTTTGAACGCCTGCCGGTTTGGAAATGGCGTCGCGCATCGAAGTGTCGGCCTCGATGTTTTTCATCCGGTAGTAGTCCATGATACCCAGATTGCCGCTGCGGAAGGCATCCGACATGGCTTTGGGTATTTCGGCTTCGGCTTCGATTACTTTCGCGCGGGCTTCCTGCGCTTTGGCTTTCATCTCCTGCTCTAAGGCGACTGCCATTGCGCGGCGCTCTTCGGCTTTGGCCTGCGCGATGTTTTTGTCGGCCTGCGCCTGGTCCATCTGCAGGACGGCGCCGATGTTTTTACCGATGTCGATATCAGCAATGTCAATCGACAGTATTTCAAAGGCAGTTCCGGCGTCCAAACCTTTGCGCAGCACTAATTTGGAAATGGAGTCCGGATTTTCCAGCACAATCTCATGATTGACGGCCGAACCGATTGACGAAACGATTCCTTCGCCGACACGTGCCAGAATGGTTTCTTCGCCAGCGCCTCCGACTAACTGTTTGATATTGGCGCGGACGGTCACGCGCGCCTTGGCAATCAGCTGAATACCGTTTTTAGAAACTGCCGTTACGGGAGGCGTGTCGATAACTTTCGGGTTGACGGACATCTGGACAGCCTGAAATACGTCGCGGCCTGCCAGGTCGATGGCAGTAGCCATCTGGAATGTCAGGTCAATGTTTGCCTTTGAGGCCGAAACAAGCGCATGGACAACCCTTTCCACGTGGCCGCCGGCAAGGTAATGCGCTTCGAGTTCGTCGCGGGTCAGTGTTTTAAGCCCCGCTTTATGCGCTTCGATCATGGCGCGGGTGATAACGCCCGGCGGAACTTTACGTATCCGCATGAGGAACAGCTGAATGAGCGAGATATTTACGCCGGATACCTTGGCTGAAATCCACATGAGGAAAGGTACATAGTAAAAAAAGATGCATAGCAGTACGAATGCTACGCCGATTGTTAAAATCAATAGATACTCTCCCATAGTTTTAGTAATTTTACAAGTTAATAATATTATTTTTTTTCAACGATTACATTATATCCTTCAATGTGTACGATAATCACAGGCGTATTTTCATCAATAAAATCGTTCGTAGATTTTGCTTCGATGGTAATCTGCCCGAAGCGCGCTTTACCAATGGGGGCAAGACGTGAGAGCGTCAGGCCTTCGTCGCCGACTTTCAAATCCATATTCCGCGGCGATTCGACTGTTGATTCGATATTAGTTTTTAGCGATACGCGGTGAAATGAATTTGACCGCATTAGCCATAAAAATATGCCGCCGAAAATCACGATTGACGAACCCAGTGTAATGTTACCGGCGGCCATACCGGTCGTATAGGCGTAGGCAATACCGCCAATCGCAAACAAAGCGCCTGCTATCCCGGCAATGGTCAGTCCGGGTAATAGAAAAATCTCCGCAAGCAACAGTACGATTGCTGCAACCATTACAAATACAATAATTAATATATCAAGTCCCATAATTCATAATTCATAATTGACCTTCTACCTCCCTCCTGTCTGACGAATTTCAGCATTACGCGCTTTCTTTTCCTGAGCCTGCGCTTGCTCTATTAGTGAATAAAGTTGATTTTCAGCCTGTAATATGGTAGGTTTCAACTGTTCGCGTGATGATGGCTGGGCGTTTGCGTAATTATTGCGAATTTCGATCAGTTTTTTTTGTAGATTTTCAATTTGCCGGTTTAGCTTTAGTACCTCCGTGTATAGTTCTTTCGCTTCATGGCTTTTTATGTCATTGAGCGTATAGTAAACCGTTTTATCATTGATGAAAAATTCAAAATCCCTGTCTTTTTTCATTTCATTTTGTGGCAGGCCGGTATGTGCCAACTGTATAAGTGCAGTATAGTCCATGCCTTCCTTCCATGTTTCCTCTATGGATACCAGAGCAGCTCTGCGTCTTAGCTCTTCGGGGTCGGTCATGTCTTCTTCGATGCGTTTGCGTGACGCATCCGGTATAAAAAGATAGACGCATACATAATCTTCGGGCTGATTTCGATCGGAAACAAACCAGCCTATTTTTTTTGATTCGTCGATAACCATCATATAGTCGTTAGCCGGCGAATTGAAAGGCATACCCATCTGTTCGGGCGCTAAGTATGAATTGGTATTGGTGTTATAGCGGGTGATATAAATATCATATCCACCGATTGATTCATATCCCCTGGAGGAAAAATACATGGTGACGCCGTCAGACAGGACAAACGGGTAGTTATTATCTTTCAGCTGGTTGGGTAGCAAGGACTTTTCATCGCCCCAGGCATCCAGCAGTTTGGATTGTGAAAAGATTGTATAAACGCCGTTTTCCGCAGGACGCGCGTAATAGATTCCCGATCCTTTCTGGTTTGTATAAACAGTGGAAGAAACCGGCGGACTGTTTTTGAAGAAATCGTTGTACGGCATTAATACGCCGCTTTCCCCGCTTAGATTGTAGGCTTCCAGAAAGGCGTCTTTCGGGATGACAATACTGTCGATAACCTGAACATCTTCGGTTTTTTCCAACATTCGATTCAGGTTTCGCACCTGTTCCAATTTTTTCTCCGATTCTGCCGGATCGTCCTTTTGTTTTTTTTGTAATGCGATATAATCTTCCCACATGCCGGCGGCTTCGCTGAAACGGTAGAGGTCGGTATAAAGCATGGCGAGGTAACGGTATGACTCCATATCTTTCCGCTTGTAGGCGGCTGTCAGGTATTTTTCGGCATTCACATAATCATTTGTTTCGTAGCAGCATACGCCAAACCACCGATTATAGTTGGTGTTATTCGGTGATTGCCTGACAAGTTTTTCCATGCCGGGCTTTGCCTCTTCAAACCTGCCTTCATCGTATAGGGTTTTGACTTGGGCAAGGCTTTGCGCATATCCGAAAATGCTTATTGCCAGAAAGGATGCTAAAAATCCTGTTTTTGTGAATAGCCGTAACATTATGATAATTATTAATTCGCTGTTTCATTTTTTTGCGATACAAAGGTAATAAAAAAATTGATACAGTCAAATATGTTATTATTTCCAGCTAAAATTAACAATTTATTTTTGCTTCATTCATGTATTTTTGTATATCATCCATATCATCCGGATGAAACCATTGGATTTCGGGATCGCGTTTGAACCATGTCATTTGCTTTCGGGCATAGATACGCGTGTTTCGTTTTATTTTTTCAATTGCTTCGTTTAAGGTATAAATGCCGTCGAAGTACAGGAATAATTCCTTGTATCCGACTGTGTTAAGTGCATTCAGGTGGCGCAACGGATAAACCTGTCCGGCTTCCTCGACAAAGCCGCTGCCGATCATTTCGTCTACGCGAAAGTTGATTCGTTCGAATAATTCTTTCCGGTCGCGCAGCAGGCCGATTTTACAGATTCTGAACGGTCGTGTTTTTATTTGGCTGGTACGGAAAGCAGAGTAGGGGAGGCCTGTCATCCGGCATATTTCGACTGCATGGATTACGCGGCGATAATTCATCCGGTCGACTTCTTCATAATGGACAGGGTCTGCCTGTTGAAGTTCTTCGAGAATAGGCGCCAGTCCCTCGCTACGGTATTGATTCCAAAGTGTTTCGCGTATTTCGGGTGTTACAGTAGGCATCTCGTCGATTCCCCTGCATACAGCGTCGATGTACATCATGGAACCTCCGCAAAGCAATAGGCAGGGATGTGTCAGGTGCAGACGGCTTATCAGGGAAAGGGCTTCATCTTCGTAGAGACTTGCGCTGTAATAGTCTGTGATGGAATGAGTTGCTATGAAATAGTATTTCGTCTGCGCCTGTTCTTCACACGTGGGAGCGGCTGTACCAATTGGCAGCTCTTTATATAGTTGTCGCGAATCGGCGGAGATGACAGGACATCCGAGATAGCGGGCTAAATGAATACTCAATGCTGTTTTTCCGACGCCTGTAGGGCCGAGTAACACAAAGAGAATGTTCATTTAAAAAATATCTTCCGCAGCAGGTTCCTCAAAATCGCCCTTGTCGAATCCGTCCAGTTCCTCGTCATCGTAATCATCATCGCCGTAGAAGTCTTCGTCGATATCGGATATTATATCTAAAGCAGCCATGTTGTAATCTAAAAATTGTTTTGGAGGATTGCCAACGGATTTTGAGCATACAGGTTCTTCCAGGTTTTTTCCTGTGATGATATTCCGCAGTTCGATAAAAAACACGCGTTCGCTCATCTGGTCAAAGACATAAAGCAATTTTTGCCGTTCTTCGGTGATGAGTTCTTCAAGATTCGTACTTTCCATGATGTAGCAATCTTCTTCGGAAGAAGTATCCATTTCGATTTGTGTCACTTCTGTCAGTTTACTCCAGTCGTCTCCGCAAATGAAAAATGAATAGAGCTGATTCGGGTCAAATCCGGTAACATTCAGAATTACTTTGTGGAAATCAAAAAAAGTTGCCTGAGAACTAATTTGAATTTCTCTTTTGAAGTTGTCTGCTTCGTCAGACAATAATAAAAATCGGTATACCATACTATTTAATTATTAATTACTAATTACTAATTACTAATTACAAATGAGTCATATATAATTTTTATTCATCGATTGAGCCTCTGACGATACCTCTGTCCGATGATTTAATAAAATTGAGTATCAGGTTACGTTCCTCGCCGGGTTCATATTCTGTTTCAATAGCTTTAATCGCTTCCGTATTATTCAGTCCGCGTGTATATAAAGTGCGGTAGATGTCCTGAATCAGATAGACTTGCTGGTTGGAAAATCCACGCCTGCGAAGTCCGACGATGTTGATTCCGCAATACGAGATAGGTTCGCGCCCAATGAGGGTGTAGGGGGGGATGTCTTTTCCAACGCGCGATCCGCCCTGAATCATCACATGCTTTGAAATCCGCACAAACTGGTGTACTAATGCGCCTCCGCTGATAATGGCATAATCGTCGATTTTCACTTCGCCCGCAACCTGGGAAGCGTTGCCGATGATGATATTATTATTCAGGATACAGTCATGAGCGATATGCGAATAGGCCATAATCAGGCAATCGTTTCCTACGACTGTTTTGCCTTTGGAAATTGTTCCGCGATTGATGGTTACACACTCCCGGATCGTTGTTCGGTTGCCTATCTCGGCAGTCGATTCTTCGCCCTTGAATTTCAAATCCTGCGGAACACCGGCAATGACGGCGCCGGGAAATATCTGACAACCAGAACCGATACGCGCTCCGTTTAAAATGGTCGTATGCGAAAATATGCGGCAGTTGTCGCCGATGACCACATCTTTTTCAATGACTGCAAACGGGTCGATCGTAACATTTTTTCCTATTTTTGCTTCCGGATGTATTAAGGATAATGGCGAGAGCATAGATTATTTATTTTTAATGATTTGTGCCATAAATTCGGCTTCACAGACTACTTTTTCCCCTACAAAAACGTATCCTTTCATCGTCGAAATGCCACGACGTATCGGGGCTAACAACTGGATACGGAAAATCAGGGTATCACCGGGTACCACCTTCTGGCGGAATTTCACAGCGTCGATTTTCATGAAATAGGTCGAATAGCGTTCAGGTTCGTCCACCGAGTTCAGAACAAGTATTCCGCCGGTTTGCGCCATCGCTTCAACAAGAAAGACGCCCGGAAAAATCGGTTCCTGCGGAAAATGTCCCTGAAAGAACGGCTCATTGACCGTTACATTTTTTATCCCGACAATATAATCGCCCCCGATGTCGACGATTTTATCGACCAGCAAAAATGGAAACCGGTGTGGTAGCAGTTCGCGGATGCGGTTGATATCCATGATCGCCGGCTGGGAAGCATCGAAGAGAGGCGCCTGTATTTCGTTCAGTTTGATTTCCTTGCGTATTAATCGCGCTAACTGATTATTAATCTTATGTCCCGGACGGGTTGCAATGATATGTCCCTTGATCGGTTTTCCGATAAGCGCAATATCTCCTAACACGTCTATCAGTTTATGTCGCGCCGGTTCGTTCGGAAAAACAAGCGGCTTATTATTGAGATAACCAAATTCTTTTACGTTTACATGTGGCAGATTCAATGTGTCGGCTAAGCGGTACAGCTCGCTTTGTTCCATTTTTTTGTCATAGATGACAATGGCATTATCCAAATCGCCTCCCTTAATCAGATTGCTTTGCAACAGCGATTCTATTTCATGGACAAACACAAATGTGCGCGACGCTGCGATGTTACCTGGAAATTCATGCAGGCTGGTAAGTGTGGCATACTGGTTGGATATAACCGGTGAATCATATTCGATTAACACATTGATACTAAGACGGTCGTCAGGAAGAATGATGATTGAGGATCCGGTTTTTTCATCTTTCACTTCGATTTTATGACGAATGATATAGTAGTCTTTGGGCGTGTTTTGTTCGACGACGCCCACTTTTTCTATATTTTCGGAAAAATACCTTGCGCTACCGTCCAGGATAGGTATTTCCGGTGCGTCGACTTCTATCAGACAATTGTCTATTCCCCAGGCATATAATGCGGCGAGTGCATGTTCGACGGTACTAACTTTTATTTCGTTTTTCGACAGGACGGTACCTCTTTGCGTGTAGGTTACATTTTCAGCCAAAGCATCAATAACAGGTTGACCTTCAAGATCAATACGTTTTATTTTGTATCCGTGATTCTCGGATGCCGGTTTGAATGTCACATTGATATTTAATCCCGTGTGAAGTCCTTTGCCATTTAAAGAAAATGAGGATGCCAGCGTTTTCTGTTTCTCCATATTACTGCTTGTTTGATTTCAATTCTTCAATTTCTTTTTCTAAACGATGAATCGTTTTATACAGTTCCGGCAATTTCTCAAAAAGGATGGTGGAACGTAAATAGTTTTTAATCGGTATGGCCGGCGATCCCATGATTTGGGCATTTGCCTTGGCGCTACCCATAACTCCTGATTGTGCAGCGATTTGAGCGTGATCGCCTATTGAAATATGTCCGCTTATCCCGACCTGTCCTCCAAACATGCAGTTGGCTCCTATTTTTGATGAACCTGCGACACCTGTTTGCGCCGCCATGACCGAATGTTCGCCGATTTCGACATTATGTGCTACCTGTATCAGGTTATCCAGTTTTACGCCTTTATGAATCAGCGTAGAACCCATTACTGCACGGTCAATGGTGGTGTTTGCGCCTATTTCCACATCATCTTCGATGATAACATTACCTAACTGCACGATTTTTTTATATTCGTCGCCATCAGGCGCAAAGCCGAATCCGTCCGAACCAATTACTGCGCCTGCATGAATAATACAATTGCTTCCTATTAAACAGTCATGGTAGATAATCGCGCACGGATAAAGGATGGTTTGGTCGCCGATACTGACATTTTCGCCAATATATGTGTGGGGGTATATCTTGCAATTTTTCCCTACTTTCGAATTTTCGCCGATATAGGCGAAAGCGCCGATGTAGCAATTTTCTTCGACCGATGCTGTTGCGGATATGTATGCTGTGGAATCAATGCCGTTTTTTTTGACTTTCGCCTTATCTGCCAGTTCCATTAACATAGCCAGCGATTTATACGGGTTCGGGACTTTGATAAGCGTTGCCTCAATGGGCGCAGAAGGGGTAAAATCGTTACTTACCAATACGATACTTGCTTTCGTCCGGTATATGAAGCGTTCATATTTAAAATTTGCGAGGAATGTAATTGTCCCCGGTTTACCTTCTTCGATTTTTGAGAAATCATTCACTTTTGCAGCAGGATCCCCAGCCACTGTCCCTTCTAAAAAATCAGCTATTTGTTGAGCTGTAAACTCCATCCTCCTATGTTGTTGTATTAAAGTTATTTATCGCCATAATGGCCATTTTAGCTCCAAAGTTAGGAAAAAAATCAGTATATTATAAAAGAAATAATAATAAATATTTTTTTTGACTAAATAATTCTTTTCTTTGACAAAAAAAACGCCATTTCTTTTTGAATACAGGCAGCCGCTTCACCTGCTTTTGCGGCAAACTGACCGGTAGCGTCTGCATATATAATGGCGCGCGAAGAATTAACAATCAGTCCGCACATATTATTCATTCCATACCGGCATACATCTTCGAGCGACCCGCCCTGCGCGCCGACGCCCGGAACAAGCAGGAAGTGGTAGGGGACAATGCGACGGATCGATTCAAACATATTTCCCTGTGTAGCGCCGACAACATACATCATGTTTTCATCATTACCCCAATTTTTTGAAATACGAAGAACTTTTTCATACAAATGTTCGCCCTCTACATCTTCCGTCAATTGAAAATCATTTGATCCCCTGTTCGAAGTAAGCGCTAACAGGATCGCCCATTTTCCTTCACAGTTCAAAAATGGCGTCACACTGTCTTCGCCCATATATGGCGCAACCGTGATTGCATGTACGCCCATATTATTAAAGAATGTATGCGCGTACATTATTGAGGTGTTACCTATGTCTCCACGTTTTGCATCTGCAATAATAAACTGGTCGGCATGGTTCGTTTTGATATAATCAACCGTTTTTTCAAGCGACGACCAGCCTTCGACGCCTCCATTTTCGTAAAATGCCAGATTAAGCTTGTAGGCGATGCAATATGCAGCAGTCTCATCAATAATAGCGCGATTAAACGCAAAAACAGGATCGTCATCAAGTAGCAAATGTGGGGGGATTTTTTTGATGTCTGTATCCAATCCCACACACAGGAATGATTTTTTATGCTTTATATTTTCAAAAAGTTCTTTTTTCTTCATTGTTTGACAGGGTGTTTATTAATAAAGATCGCTTTCTTTGATTCGTTCCGCATTTTCAGCTATAATCAGTTGGTCGATACAATCCTGTATATCGCCGTTCATGAAAGCTGACAGGTTATAGAGCGTGTAGTTGATCCTGTGATCGGTCATACGTCCCTGCGGATAGTTATAGGTACGTATCTTTGCTGACCGGTCGCCTGTCGAAACCATTGTTTTCCGTTTTGAAGCAATTTCGTCTATATATTTCTGATGTTCTCTATCGTAGATAAACGAACGCAGGCGGCTCAGTGCGCGTTCCTTGTTTTTCGGTTGATCGCGGGTTTCCGTACATTCAATAAGGATTTCTTCAGATACGCCGGTGTTGGGATTTTTCCAGTTATAACGAAGCCTGACTCCGGATTCAACTTTATTTACATTTTGTCCACCTGCACCACTTGAACGAAACGTATCCCATTTTATTTCTCCTTCATTTATTTCGACATCGAACTCATCTGCTTCCGGCAGTACGGCAACCGTTGCAGCCGATGTATGCACACGCCCCTGTGTTTCGGTCTGCGGTACCCGCTGCACCCGGTGTACACCGGATTCGTATTTCATCGTACCATACACATTATCGCCGGTAACCGAAAAAATAATTTCCTTAAATCCGCCGGACGATCCTTCATTGCTGCTCGAAACACTTAAATTCCACCCTTTTATTTCACAGTATTTGGCATACATACGGAATAAGTCGCCTGCAAAAATGGCCGCTTCGTCGCCACCTGTCCCTCCGCGTATCTCCACGATTGCGTGTTTGCTGTCTTCCGGATCGGCAGGAATTAACAATAACTTTATTTCTTCCTCCATATCGGGCAGGGATTGCCGGCCGTTTTCCAACTCATCGTTTGCCATTTTGCGCAACTCTGCATCCTGTTCATTCGCCAATATCTCTTTGGCTTCTTCGATTGTATGAAGCGTCTGCATGTATCTTTTGCGTATGACTACAAGCCGTTCAAGTTCCTTATATTCTTTCGTCAGACGTACATACCGTTTTTGGTCGGCAATGACCGAAGGGTCGGTTATCAGCGTTGATATTTCGTCGAATCGTCCGACTATACCATCAAGTTTTTGCAATATTGTATTATCAGCCATACTGTATAATTACGAATTACTAATTACGAATTACTAATTAAGAGGCAAAATATTAATAAAAAAACTCACCGTATTCGCTTTTGATGACGAGTTGTTTTTTGTCGCTTTTTTCCACGTGACCAACGATGCGGGCGTCAATATTGAACGATTTGCTGATTTCGATAATTTCAGCAGCATGTTTTTCGTCCGCGTACAATTCGAAACGATGTCCCATATTGAATACCTCATACATTTCAGCCCAGCCTGTATCGCTTTGTTCCTTAATTGTTTTGAACAATGGAGGCACAGGAAACAGATTGTCTTTAACGATACGCAGTTGATCGACAAAATGCAATATTTTAGTTTGGGCGCCGCCGGAACAGTGAATCATTCCATGAATATCATGCCGCATTTGGCGTAATATCATCTTTATAACCGGTGAATAGGTGCGGGTAGGGGATAGTACAAGTTTACCGGCATCAAGCGTAGAATCCACGATCCTGTCTGTAAGTTTCAGACTGCCTGCATAAACAAGTTCGCCGGGCAGCGCCGTATCGAAACTTTCCGGATATTTTTCGGCTAAGTATTTCCCAAAGACATCGTGCCGCGCGGATGTTAGCCCGTTACTACCCATTCCTCCGTTATGGGTGTGTTCATAAGAAGCTTGTCCGAATGATGCCAAACCGACGATAACGTCACCGGCACGGATATTGGCATTGTCAATGATTTCACTGCGTTTCATGCGACAAATAACGGTACTGTCCACAATAATTGTCCTGACAAGGTCGCCTACATCGGCAGTCTCGCCGCCAGTTGAATAGATGCCGATACCCAATTCGCGCAATTCGGAAAGCAATTCCTCCGTTCCGTTAATGATCGCAGCGATCACTTCGGCGGGAATAAGCCGTTTATTCCGTCCTATCGTGCTCGAAACAAGTATGTTATCTGTGGCGCCTACACAAAGTAAATCATCCACATTCATGATCAGGGCATCCTGTGCGATACCTTTCCAAACAGATAAGTCGCCTGTTTCCCGCCAATAGACGTATGCCAGTGAAGATTTTGTTCCGGCGCCATCCGCATGCATGATGTTGCAATAATGCGGGTCGCCGCCGAGCATATCGGGGATTATTTTACAGAAAGCCTTGGGGAAAAGACCTTTATCAATGTTCTTGATAGCTTCATGAACGTCTTCTTTTGAAGCGCTTACACCACGCAGGTTATATCTCTGATCGTTCATTATTGTGTCTGAAATGATTATTTCCGTATCTTCAGCACATCTCCCTGTGTAGGAGTGTAGTTTTCTGATAGTTTATTAAATTTATACAATGATTTTAATTTTATGCCATTTATTTGTGAAATACCATGTAGCGACTCTCCCTTTTTTACAACATGGACATCATTACCTTTGCCTGCCTGCTTTTTCTTGGGCTGTAGGAAAACGATATCTCCTTTTGAGAGCTTGTGTGCCGGAGTTACTTCATTATATCTATACAGTTTTTTTACTCTCAAGCGCGAACTTTTTGAAACGCTATCATAAGTATCGTTTGCCTGTGCTGTAACATAATGAACGCCATTGACTTCCTGTAAATTACGCCTATATTTGACTATACCGGGACGGGAAATTTCAAAATCCGAGGATGATATTTTTATTTCGTAAATATCATCATAGGGCGGTTTCTTAACAATAGATTGTGTTCTGTCAAATTTAGTTAAATCATATGTTTCGATGAGATTTATCAATTTTTTTCCGTAAGACGGATCTGTTGCATAACCACATTTTTGCAAACCGTTAGCCCATCCTTTATAATCATAAATGTCCAAATCGAACAGGGATACATAATAGACTCGTTTTGAAAGAAATAATGAATGGTCAAGATAGGAATCCTCCGCAGATTTATATGTACGAAAACATTCATTTTTTGTGTCATCATCCTGATACATGCGTCCGCCTGTCCATTCATCCTTACACTTGATACCGAAATGATTATTGCCGATACGCGCAAGGCGACTGGCGCCTGCCCCTGTTTCCAGAAGACCTTGAGCCAGTGTAATACTTGCCGGTATCCTGTATAACTTTTGCTGTTGAATGGCCAAGTCCTTATATTTATTGATATATGCTTCAAACGTTGGGTTTTTCGTTTGACTATGTCCCTGAAAACAAGCAAAAAAAGCCGTCATCAGGGTAGCAATAATCAATAAACGTATATTTCTATTCATACGAATAATCTTTAAAAACGGGTACAAAGATAGTGCAAGTTGAGAGTAATACAAAATAAAAAAAGAAAACTTTTTTTGGTATTGCTCTTGACTTATATTATCTTTGCAAGTCGTTTAACTATTAATTAATAAAATTATGTTGAAAGAAATTTTATCTGTTTCAGGTAAGCCGGGTTTGTACAGACTGATATCCAGAGGAAATAACTTGCTTGTAATAGAATCATTAACAGACAAAAAGCGAATTCCGGCATATACGCGTGATAAAGTAATCTCACTCGGCGATGTATCCATTTTTACGGATGAAAGCGATGTGCCCATCGGCGAAGTCCTCACTAAAATAAAAGAGAAGGAGGACGGAAAGAAAATTGCTTTTGATTATTCAAAGACATATGCTGAAACATTACAATCCTATCTGGCTGAGGTGCTTCCGAACTTCGACCGCGAGCGCGTTTATCCAACCGACATCAAAAAACTGTTGAAATGGTATGACTTGCTGATTGAAAACGGAATTACGGATTTTTCCAAAAAAGAGGAGGAAGAAGAATTAAAAGAGGAAAAAATAGTAAAAGAAGATGAAACTTCGGAAGAAGAAAAAGAGGCACAAAAAACAACTTCCACTTTAAAGGCTTCACAAACAGCGATGCCAGCTTCTGGTAAAAGAAAAGGTTCATCATTGACATCCGTCAAACCATTAAGAACAGCAGCGGCAAAACCGATGCCCAAAAGCGCCGCACCGAAAAAAAGTGTCGTGGGAGCAAAGCGCGGAAGTTAACGTTGCTTTAGTATTTTCTTAATTCAAAATCCAAAATCGATCGAATCTATTTTCCGGATTTCTTCTTCATTAGGCTGTTCCGAAGTCTGATGGATTTCATTTGCTATGACTTTTATGGCGCGTTCAGGGTTTACGGGACAAATCGATTCGCATCCGCCGCAGCCGATACACAGTTCGGGTTCTATTTTCGGAATGGTGAGCGATCCCTTGTAGGGAATCATGTGTACGGCTTGTGTCGGGCAATGCTCCGAACAGGCCCCGCAATCAGTTTCTTCTGTTTTGACGATACATTTTTCTATGCAGAAATGGGCAATACCAACCTGAGTAACTTTTTTCTGATTTTCAGTGAGTGTTTTTATTGCATGGGAAGGGCAAACTTCCGAACAGACTGTACAGGTGTAATTGCAAAAACTGTTTTTGTACGATAAATAGGGTTTCAGTAAATAACTCAATCCGAACTCCAAACCTGCCGGTTTCAGAACATGCGAAGGACATCGAACTACACATAAATGGCATCCGGTGCAATAATTTTTGAACCGTTCGAAACCCAATGAACCGGGAGGTGTAACAGGTGTATGGCCATCCATCATGCGATATCCGGAATGACGCTGTCTCAATCGCATGTGTTTATTATTCATGGCGTTCCTGCCCCGGGCAAATGCAAGTAACGGTACCGTACCTGCCAACATGGCGCCTGTCATAAAAAACAAACGACGGCTTCCGGAGAATTTTTTAGTTATTAATTGCTGTTTTGTAAATTCAGGCTTTATTTCCAATGGCGGAGAGGCGTTTGTCTGCTTTTTTCCGATTGTGATGATTGGCACATAACGATATTTAATTGCCTCCCGTTTACAGGAAGAAAGGCAGTTAAAACAGGAAACACAATTTGACATGTCAACAGCTTGGTTTTTTGAATCAATTGCTTCTGCCTTACAGGAACGCTCACAGGATTTACATTCGTTACAAGCATTTTTATCAATGATAAACCGGTATCGCGAATAGCGTGAAACAATGCTTAGCAGGGAACCTGCCGGACAAATGGTGTTGCAGAATAGCCTGCCGCGGAAAAAAACCATGACGGCGAACACGATAAATGCAACAATTGCTGAAATGAGCGCGGCGCTGGAAATATCAATCGAAACATTGTACAGTAAATAGTTTCCACGGGACGACAGGATACCGGACAACAGGTTGTTGAACCATATCGCGACAGGACGGAAAAGATTTGCGGCAATTCGACCGAAGTTACTGTAAGGGTCTAACAGCAGAAGCAGTTCTGTAAAGCCAAAGATAGCCAGCAGGGCTGTTACACTCAAAATGGTATAGCGCAGCCAGTTTGCCGGCTTGTGATACCGGAAGCGCATTGAACCGTTCTTTTTCTTCTTACCGATGCAAGTTAGGCGATTAAAAATGTCCTGCAGGATGCCGGCAGGACATATCATTGAACAGTAGACGCGTCCATATAAAAATGTCAATAAAACATGTATGATAACCAGAATGCCACCTCCCCAAAGGATAGCCGGTATGATTTGCAGGTGCAATAATCTACACGACGAATCAGGTAACAGGTCTGCAAAGTCAATGAATAATAACAGTACCGGCGTAAAAAAAACAACTGCAAGTAATACCCGTACTACTTTTAATGTATTGACTGGCTTTTTCCTCATGGATTGTACAACCTTACATTCTTAATCTTTCAATTGTGATTTTGGTCAGATCGCTCGTGCCTAACTTGTGTGCCTGCCCCATTTCAATGTGTTGTACGGCTTCAATATCCAATTTCTCAACCTGATTGAAGAGCTGCAGCGCAGCCGTATCTGTGGCAATAATATCGGTTGATGCAATAAGCGCTTTTACGGTAGCTACATCGGATTCGCTCCTTCCCTGAGGGCCGTTTTTAAACAGGATACGGTATGAATCGACAATATTTAACGCCGGTTTCTTTTCCCATGTACATATATCTGCAATACATTGATGTAAATCGTTCGAATGGAAAAAACGGCGGTCCCATACGATTCCCATCATGTTTTTCATCGCACATGATAATTTGGCGCCGCCATGATTTTTCAGGATGGGTACATTGATCCACGCATCCGCTTCGATTAAGGCGTCATGAATTTTTACCGATTTCAGATTTTTTCCATTCGGAAGCGTTATCTCTTTTGAAAAATAGGATTCGTCGTTAGCCGGAGCCATCACGCCTCCAGCAGCTTTGACGGCATCTTCGATACCGCTGACTGTGTAACACTTTTTCCAGTCGGAGTCGCATGTATGGTCGAAAACCGTTACTTTCGATGCGCCTGCTTCAAGGCATTTTTTTACTAATGCGCCAACGAGCTGCGGATTTGTATTCCCTGCTAATTCAGGCGCACGATCCCAGCTGATGTTTGGCTTAATGACGATCTTCTGCCCTCTTTTCACAAAATTACCGATACCCCCTAAAGTCTCCAGCGCTTTATCAAGCATGACCGCAGGTTCGCCGCCCATCACGGCAACCAGATCGGGAATAGCTTCAACATTCATTCTGTTTGAAGTCAATGCAGCCTGCAAACTGTCAATCTTCAATGTTAATGCAGCGCCTGCGCTTATCAGTGCACCTGTTTTTAAAAAATTTCTCCGTTTCATAGGTAATATATTATTTATGATGTGCAAAAATAAAAAGAAAAAAGCACATTTAAAAATTTCTTGTGTTTTTGTATCCGACAAGCCTGTCGTACCTTGCGCCTGGCGGGCGGTAGTATACGAGTATGTTATATTCGTTTTCGGTCTCGAAGAAGTTGCCTTCGGTTCTCTTGAAAGAAGTCTTTGTATCACCGTCTTCCATGAACACATACTGGTAGTTGTATAATCCCGTTTTCAACAGGATTTCCTTTTCATAGGCACCGTTTTCGGCGTTATATTCCATTTGGCTTCGGGTGTCGAGTATGCAGTTGAAAAAGTCTCCGTACAGATACATCGTGCCATTCGGCATGGGTTCGGATGCCAACGAAAAATGCACGACATAATAATCGCCTTCCCTTCCGGGATCATTACATCCGTTGCAAAGGATGAAAAAACGTCCGTTCTGATCCCTGTCATATTGATAGGGTTTTTTATTTCGTTTCTGATCCTGAAATAAAGTAATATGATAATAGGGATTGTAAAAACCTGTCTCCTCAACACCCATACCCTTGGTTCGATGCGTCTGGAACTCAATCCGGCGAAATTCGTTACCGGCTTCAAAAATCAGTTCGCGGTTGCGCCTGTACTGTATCTGTCGGCTGCTTATCATCGATGGCTGTAAATCTGTCCGGATATCATCAGGATTACTGTTCTGATAAACAAATATTTTCAAATCATGCTGAGGGAAGGCGATGTTCAAGTTTTTGGTGTTAATATCGAAGTCTACCTGTTGATGTTCCCTGTTGAAGTCAATAACAGTATTTCCTGTGATGTTGGCTTCTATATCAATCAACGGCTCCACAATCGAAAAACATGCCGTAAACACGATCCTGTCGGGGTTGTCTTCATCAAAGACCTGAACCGCATAATTACCTGATGTGGTTAGCTGTACATCGTCGTTAGGGAGAAATAGCCTGTAATGAGTATAATTCGTGGTCGTTCCGATTGCATTCGTGAAGTCTTCGATAGCCGCACGCTGAAAGCCTTTCATATATTCGATGGATAGAAGATTGGATTGTTTCCAGCCGGCGTCGCAATGTATCACCGAATAGGCAAACCGCCCGCTTGTCCGGTGCAAGGCGTCGAATGATATCTCAATAACCTTTTCACCGTTCAGTTCGATAAAAGGCGTTGATATCAGTTCGCCTTCCACTTTTATTTCCAGACTTCCGATGTCATCCCGGAAAACTTTTGTACGGTAAGCATCCTGCGCATGTACTGTAGCGCAATCACCGACGGATAATAAAATACCAACTGTTATATAATATATATATGTACGCATGAAAAAACAACTAAAATATCCGGCAAATATACATGAAAAATTCAATTTTTTGTGTTTTTATATGGAGATTCTAAATATTTGATGTATGTTTGTATGCAAAATTTAATACTATACGTAAATGAAGACGATAATTGATCTATTTGAAAAGAGCGTTGAGAGGTTCAGCGCGAACAGTTTTTTATGGGAAAAAAAAGATGCAGCCTTTGAGCCTTTGACTTATGAAGATGCTAAAAAACAGGTTTACAGGCTGGCAGCAGGGCTTATCAGCATGGGTGTGCAGGCAGGCGATAAAATTGCTTTGCTTTCGGAAGGACGTAACGACTGGGTGATCGGCGAACTGGGTATTTTGTATACCGGTGCTGTGAATGTGCCGCTTTCGATCAAGCTGGAGGAAAAGAACGACCTGATATTCCGCCTGAATCATTCCGAATCGAAATATGTCATGACGTCCGGTGGACAACTGAGGAAAATCCGCCAGATCATGAACGACTTGCCGCTTGTGGAAAAAGTCTTCGTATTTGATGCGATCGATGATTACGAGGGGAAGGAGATACCTATGGATAATATCCTGACGGCGGGCGACCGTTTTCTGGAAACGAATTTTGACGAGCTGATTGTCCGGAAAGATGCAGTCAGGGATAATGATTTGGCCAATATCTCGTATACTTCGGGTACGACTGCCGACCCGAAAGGGATCATGCTATCACACCGGAACTATACGGCTAATGTGGAGCAGTCGATGTCGCTTATCGACATCACGCCAAAAGACAGCAATCTGATAATCATCCCATTAGATCACTGCTTCGGGCATGTGGCCGGATTTTATTCTTTTATGGCCTACGGCGCCAATGTGGCGACGGTGAAGACCGGTAAAACGCCGATTGAGACGCTGAAAAATATTCCGTTGAATATTAAGGAATTTCAGCCTACTGTCATCATGAGTGTGCCTGCATTGGCTAAAAACTTCAGGAAAAACATTGAATCAA
>Ga0082212_10003059_pt1 | contig 23889 bp, 19 predicted proteins | sample TergutNt197P3_FD_71548 | JGI IMG/M metagenome (GOLD analysis project Ga0082212, IMG submission 71548) | Neocapritermes taracua P3 segment gut microbial communities from Petit-Saut dam, French Guiana - Nt197 P3 | ecosystem: Host-associated > Arthropoda: Insects > Digestive system > Gut ... | reverse complement strand
TGGCATACGAAATATATTTCCCTTTTTCGAGCAGGATAATTTCCGCAAATTCATCCACTCTGCGGATTCTTGCCGCTGCGGTGGCGCCTCCCGCCACTCCTCCGATAATTACGTGTTTCATAGCTAAAATATTTGGGTACAAAGTAAATGCAAATTTTTCTTATTTGCAAGTATTTTGTATTTGTTTTTAAACCTTGAAAAACGGTATACCATGCATGGCAGCGAACTGTAAGTAGAAAGCGAGGTTTCTACATGTTTTGCCCTGCGACAAATCCCGAAGCAAAAGCCCAGTGGATATTATAACCTCCCAGCCTGCCTGTTATATCAATTACTTCACCGCTAAAATAAAGCCCTTTCACCAGCAGGCTTTCCATGTTTTTAGGATTAATCTCGCGGGTCGAAACACCGCCTGATGTAGCTTCCGCTTTTGTGAAACTTTCGACAGCATCAGGTACAACAGGGTATGAATGTATACAACCGGCAATGATTTTACGGTCTTTCCTGCTCAGTTCGGCCACTTTCCGGTCGGACAGATGCTCCGGAAGCAACGCCCTTGCCAAACGTTCAGGAATAAATCGGGCCAATAAATTTTTAACCAGTAACTTTCCGTTTTCCGGTTGATGCATTTGTAGAACGACATCGTCAGCAGGCAGGAAATCAATTAGAATAGTGTCACCCGTTTCCCAAAAACAGGAAATCTGAAGTGCCGCCGGCCCGCTAATACCTTGATGTGTAAATAAAAGGGGTTCTTCGAATGTTTTGTATTTTCCCCGTATTTGTATTTGAACATGGAGGCTGATTCCTTGCAGGTTCCGAAAGGGAGAGGTTTGAGGAAGCATAAAACCGGCAAGTGCAGGCTTCAATGGAATGATTGAGTGTCCGAACTGTTTGGCAATCATATATCCGAAACCGGTGGCGCCGACCTTCGGACAGGCGAGCCCGCCTGATGCAATAAGCAGGCGCTTTGCCTCAAACAGATGATCTTTACATTTAATAAAAAACGAGTTGCTTTCATATTTTACTTCCAACACTTTCGTGTTCATCAAAAAATGAACGCCCAGACGTTCTGCTGTACGAACTAAGAAGGATACAATTTCATACGCTCCTTTTTTGCAAAAAACCCGTCCGTGCTCCCTTTCTTCCGTTGCTATTTGCGCCTCTTGAAGTAGTTGTAATATGGATGCGGCAGGAAAACGTTTAAGCGCCAGTTTACAGAACATAATATCCAAACCGAAATAATCGGCGACAGAAATATGCCGGTTGGTGATATTACATTTACCGCCGCCGGACAGGAGTATTTTTTTTCCTGCACGGTTTGCATGGTCAATAACTATTATTCGGCGTCCTCTTTTGGCGGCTTGAATGGCGGACATCATACCTGAAGCGCCTGCACCGATAATGATGACGTCGTAATACGCTTCGCTCAATTACTAATTTTATAGTTTTTCCGAAACGATGTGGTAGTTTCGGTTGGAAAATCGGCAGGTACCGGTTGTGTTACTTTACCCGTTGCAGCCCATTCGGCGCCGCGAAGCAAGGTGACCTGAAAACCTGTACATTGCATGGCGGTGTTATCTTCCAGCGAATTACCGGCATGTCCCAGTGTTGTATGGAAAATACGCGCCTTGCCGTAATCGACTGTAAAAAGCGTTAATTCATCACGTCCCGATCCGCCTGTGTCAGGCGAGGAATAAGACCAGAATAAAACATCCCTGATAATACCCGGTCCGCGCATCCGGTCATATAATTCATCCTTAGCATGACGCCATTGAACAGGCAGACCTTTTGTTATCGGGTGGTTCTGATTACTGCAGTTTAAGACAAACTCGTGTTGCGATCCATGCGAACCGCCGCGACCGGGTGAAGTATCATATAAAAGTTTCCCGCCTTTCATGTACATGTAAGGCCCGTCTTTTTCATTCCGGTTTTCCCATCCGCCGAATCCGATGATCTTATTAAATTCGGTCCACTCCCTGAAAGCGTTATCCGCCGCATGATAGACCACAACGCCCCCTCCGCGATCGACAAAGTCAAGAAAGGCCTTATCCGTTTCTGCCGGCCACCTGTCGCCGTTGTAATCAAGTACAACCAGCTGATACATCGAAAAATCCGGTTTGAAACCGCTCATATCTTCCCCTTTTGCAGGCGTGACTGCGAAATCAACCGTAAAAAGGCCGGAGTTCTCAAGTATCTGCTTGATAGCCACATGACTGATTTTCCAGTTATGGTTATTCTGTCCTGTCACTACAAGCGTTTTAATGGGTTTGTTTGATTGCGAACATCCCAAAAAACAAACAAAAACCAGCGCAGCCAAAATAACAAAAAAATTCTTTCTCATAAATAATTCATAATTAATAATTCATAATTATTTTCACCCTCTTGGTTCAGCAGCTAATGTCCCCATTTTAGGCGGAACAAATCTTTTCTCGAAATCAGGTATATTCCCCAAATGTAATTCATCAAGCATTAATGATAAATTGGACGCGATAAATTCGTCCCACTTGTATTCTTTGCCGGTATAGGCCGATTCGCGACCCATTGCGCCTGTTAACGACGAGGTCACAAGCGTTTCCGCTTCCAGAGTCATTGATTTGCCCGAACGAATATGATTAATCAGGTCCATGTGTTCCAAAACATAAGGATCTGTTTGCTTATACTGTTCCTTTTCGGCTTCCCTGTCAAATTTCCAGATCAGATTACCATCCAGATCGTGTATCGACATATCCTTACTCGACCAGATTCCTTCCGTTCCGATTATTGTTTCGCTCACATCGCCAGCGCAACCGTCAATCTGACGCGCCTGCGCATTGACCCTTACGCCTCCTTCATAGACGATATCCAGACAGAAATTATCAAATATATCGCCAGTACGGCGTTGCAACTGGGATCCCATTCCTACTACCGAAACCGGTTTCAGATGCGAGAACCACGTGAAAACATCAATGTTATGTACCAACTGATCAATCACATGATCTCCGCAAAGCCAGTTCCAGCTGAAAAAGTCGCGTAACATAAAGACCATGTCAGTCCACTCGGGACGGCGGTTGTAATAAGTCATGGCACCCTGATTCCATTTCACAATACCGCTTGTTATCCGGCCTATCATCCCTTCACGCACCCGGCGATAGGATTCGATATATCCGCGCTGATGATGTCTTTGCGCGCCCGTCTGGATACAAAGTCCTTTGGCCTGTGCCTGTCGGATAGCGGCAGTGAAAGTGCGGCAGGATACAGGATCAATGCCTGCAGCTTTTTCGCAAAACACATGTTTCCCCCTGTCTATTGCGTATCTTGCATGCTCTGCATGGAAAATAGACGGGGTTGCAATGATGACCATATCCACATCCGGGTCTTCACAAACCTTTTTGTATGCATCAAAGCCATAATGTACTTTATTATCAGGAATGTCTATATTCCTTCTTTCACGAAGACGCCGTCTTAAGCTTTCCAGTCTGTCCTCAAAAATATCGGCCATTGCTACAATGGTAACGCCATCAGCCGCATCCAAAAAGTTCATTGCAGCGCCCGATCCACGGCTTCCGCATCCAATCATTCCGGCGCGTACCGGTTTGCCGTCAATGGCTTTATCGCCCATCTCCGGAATTACAACCGGAATATCAGATGGTAACAACTTAAACTGAGCGCTCTTATCAACGCTACATGAGGTTAATAGGCCGCCTGCAACACCTCCCGTGGTACCTCCAACAACTCCTGCCGTACCAATCAGCGCTGAGTTGGAGATAAATTTTCTTCTTGAAATTTTTCCTTCTTCCATAGTATTTTATGTATTATTTTTTCTCAAACGCTGCATCAAAAGCCACATTGGATGGTCTGAAATCAATTTTTTTAACAAACTGCAACGATTCGGCGGCGCCATGTTCGCGGTCCATGCCGTTATCTTCCCATTCGACGGATAGAGGTCCCTGGTAATCAACCCTGTTCAGTGTACGAATAATCTCTTCAAAATTTATTTTTCCGTGCCCCAGGCTGCGGAAATCCCAAAAACGGTCGCGGTGCCCAAACGGCAGGTGTCCACCGAACACGCCGGAGCGGGTAGGTACGTCCGACCACCATACATCTTTCATATGCACATGGAAAATCCTGTCGGCAAATTCCTGTATAAAAGCGACATAGTCAACGCCTTGATAGCCAAAGTGGCTCGGATCGTAATTAAAGCCAAAAGCCGGATGATAATCCAGCGCTTCCAGCAGTGTCCGGGCGGATGAAATATCAAAAGCAATCTCAGTCGGGTGTACTTCAAGCGCAAATTTTAAACCGTTTTGCTGATAAAAATCAAGGATCGGTTTGAACCGGTCGGCTACTTCCTTAAACCCGTCGTTTATTACATCGGGATTTACTGGTGGAAACGAATAGAGCAAATGCCAGACAGGACTGCCGGTAAAGCCGTTAATCGTATTAATTCCCAGCATTTTAGCCGCTTCTCCAGTATGGATCATTTCTGCGGTTGCCCGTTGCCGGACACTTTCAGGATCGCCGTCGCCCCAAAGACGTGGGGGAAGAATTGATTTATGACGGTAATCAATCAGGTCGCAAACGCATTGCCCTACCAAATGATTGGAAATGGCAAATAATTCAAGTCCGAACGATGCAAGCGTATTTTTAATGCCGTTGCAATAATCCTGACTTAGTTTTCCAATATCCAAATGATTGTCCGTACAAGCCAGTTCAAGGCCGTCGTACCCAAATTCTTTCGCTTTCGCGCAAATCGTTTCCAGAGGCAAATCGCCCCACTGACCTGTGTACAAAGTAACTTTTCGTGCCATAGTATTACGTATAAAATATTAATAATTAGATAATTTTCATTATTAGTATGCGGAGAGAGAGGGATTCGAACCCTCGGTACCCGTAAGAGTACAACGGTTTTCGAGACCGTCCCGATCGACCACTCCGGCATCTCTCCAAAAACGCTGCAAAAATAAATATAAAAAACATGGCGTCAAAATTTTTTCAGTTGAAAATTGAATTTGGTATAAGGCAGTCGACGTTCCGGCATAAAAATATGCAGGCATATTTTGTTCTACGCTCAACTTGCACTACCTTTGTAGGCAAATTATTAAAAAAAAGAGAATGAAAAAATTATTATTTTTGTTGTCGGCGGCTGTATGGCTGTTTGTTTCTTGCGAGGGACCTGCCGGAAGAGATGGTTTTGATGGCGCGGAAACGTATTGGTTTGTAAAGGAATATCCGGTTCGTTCAAGCGATTGGAGTCTGGTGAACGATGTTGAACCCTTTGGTTCGTATTATCGGTTTTCACTAAACATCCCCGAATTGGATCAGGATATTTTTAAGAAAGGCAACATGTTTTGCTATATGTATCGGAGTTCAAATGTTCAGACACCCCTTCCGTTTACAATTCATCTAAGCGAAAATGATTATCTTTGGACGGAAACGTACAGTTGTGAGTTTTCGCTGAAAACGGTCACGCTATTTGCTAATTATAGTGATTTTTACATGGATATCCGTCCCGAAAACACAACGTTCAGGGTAGTACTCAATTACTAATGGAAAACAAACATTTTGATATGGTTGCTAAAACGCTCTATGGATTAGAGGACGTTTTGGCGAACGAACTTACGGCAATAGGAGCGGGTGATGTGACTGTCGGTAGGCGGATGGTCTCGTTTACAGGTGATCAGGCGATGCTTTATAAAGCGAATTTTTGTTGCCGTACAGCTTTGAGAATACTGAAACCGATAGCTGTGTTTAAGGCGGATAATGCAGATACTGTTTATCAGGAAGTGAAAAATATTGACTGGAATCAATTCTTTACGCCAACGAATACTTTTGCAGTCGATGCGGTTGTTTACTCCGAAAGTTTTGCTCATTCCAAGTTTGTAGCATACCGGACGAAAGATGCAATTGCCGATTATTTTTACGAAAAATATGAGAAACGTCCTTCGGTAAGGGTCAATAATCCGGAATTTTACATCAGTATTCATATTTCGCACGACGATTGTACCGTATCACTTGACAGTTCGGGCGAGAGCCTCCATAAGCGCGGATATCGGGTTAGCCAGGGCGAAGCGCCGCTCAATGAAATATTAGCAGCAGGAATGATTCTGAAGACAGGATGGCACGGCGAATCGAATTTTGTAGACCCTATGTGCGGTTCGGGAACGTTACTCATTGAGGCGGCGATGATTGCGCTGAATATTGCACCCGGCATTTTCCGGAAAGAATTTGCTTTCGAGCGATGGCCTGATTTTGACAGCGATTTGTTTGACGAGGTATGCAACGATGATTCGGCAGAACGGATGTTTGACTATAAATGCTATGGCTCCGATATTTCGCCTTCGGCTATTCAACAAGCAAAGAAAAATGTGCGCAATACCAGCCTTTCGAAATATATCGAATTAAAAGTCCTTCCGTTTCAGCAATTTTCAGAGCCGCCCAAACCGGGAATTCTCGTTACGAACCCTCCTTATGGAGAACGGATTACGACAAATGACCTGTCCGAATTATATTCCATGATCGGCGAGCGACTGAAGCATATATTTATGGGATACGATGCGTGGATCATCAGTTATAAGGATGAATGTTTCGATCAGATAAGTTTGCACCCCAAACAACGCATGAAACTGATGAACGGCGAGTTGGAATGTGAATATCGGTGTTATGAATTGTTCGAAGGGAAAAATAAGGATTTCAGGAAAAGGAAGAATGAAGATACGGAGCAGGATGACGGGGTGCAACCGGAAACCGGAACACAACATTACAGGAAGCGCTTCGAAAACGAAGATAGGCCTGCCAGACGGCGAATGAACGATGAACGGCAACAGTTTGGAAACAGCGACCGGCGTGTCGGGAAACCGTATGAAAACAAAGACCGGTATGGCAGGAAACGATTTGAAAATGAAGAGTGGCGCGGCAGGAGCCGGAACACAAACAATGAACAGCAAGGATATCGAAGACAGTCAAATAAACCCTTTGCAGAAAAACGGTTAGCAGGAAAATATCGCGAAAAGTTTGAAAAGGATGAACGAACTTTTGATCAAGGTAATAAACCTGTTAACAAAGCGTTTAGCAAAGAGAAAAGAACTTTTGAAAAAGGCGGTAAACCCTCTGATCGCGGCACAAAATCTTTTGATCGAGGCGCAAAATCTTTTGATCGTGGCACAAAGTCTTTTGATCGTGGCGCAAGATCGTTTGATCGAGGCGCTAAATCGTTTGATCAAAATACAAAACCTTTTGACCGTAAATCAAAGCCATTTGACCGCAATGCAAAACCTTTTGACCGCGCTCGCAAGCCATACAAGAAAGAAGAAAAACCATTCGTCAGGAGTCGTAGATCATTTAATAATAGAAGAGGTGATTAGAAGATTATTCATGACGGTGAAGTGGAGGACAGTATCGCTCCTCGTAATGTCGCTTTCATTTTTGACTGTCGGGACAGCCTTTTCGCAGGACAGGATGCTGACTTTTCAGGATCTGATACCGGGCGGAACGAATAATTACCGTTATATACCGCAGTCGGTAAGACAGTTACAGTGGTGTGGTGACATGTATGTTTTTGCAAGCGGAGATAGTGTACTGTGCGCACAACCCATGGATAAAGCGGAAAAGGTAGCTTTTACGCGGGGGCAGTTAAATGAAGCGTTAGAAGCTGCAGGGCTTCCGGAGGTCGGCTCGATACCGGGCTTTTCTGTGCCGGACAAGCAGAAACCTGTCATTGCATTTCAACACAATAATCATCGCATACATTATGACCTGACGACGAACCGGATTGTTGCAAACTATACGTTGGATACAGCCGGTAGCCGATGGGAATATGATGGGGCTAAGGGTAATATAGCGTTTACCACCGGAAACAATATCTCAATTCTCACCGCTGCCGGTGAAACAGTAACCGTTACAGCGGAAACGGAAGAAGGAATTGTATGCGGAACATCGGTACATCAGAATGAGTTTGGAATAACGAAAGGCCTGTTCTGGTCCCCAAAAGGCAATGCGCTTGCTTTTTACCGGATGGACGAGACGATGGTGACCGATTATCCGGTTGTGAATATTAGCGAACGCATTGCAACAGCAAAACCGTTCAAGTATCCCATGGCGGGGATGACAAGCCATGAAGTGACGGTCGGCATTTACCGTTTATCGGATAAGCGGACGGTATGGCTGCAAACCGGCTTGCCAAAGGAAAAATACCTGACGAATATCGCATGGAGTCCGGATGAAAAGCATCTATATATAGCAGAATTAAATCGCGGTCAGGATACCTGTCGCTTAGTCCGTTATCAGGCGGAAACGGGCGTACGTGAAGCCGAGTTGTTTATGGAAACTAACAGACGCTATGTGGAACCGCAAACGCCGATGCTGTTCCTGCCCGATAATCCGAAACAGTTTATCTGGCAAAGCCAGCGCGACGGATATAATCATCTTTATCTGTATGATACCGACGGCAACCTGTTGAAACAGTTAACTTATGGAAACTGGGTCGTTAAAAATGTACATGGATTCGACGCGAATAGCCGGAATCTGTTTTTTACGGCTACCGCGCCGCGCGATGTCCGCTCAACGGAAGAGGGTAATCCGCTCGAAACCTATCTGTGGAAACTGGAGTTAAAAACCGGCAAACGTACCTGTATGCATTTTAAAACCGGCGTTCATACCGTCAGCCTCAATGCTTCGGCTACCTGTATGATTGATCAGGTTACATCGCCCGTCATTCCGCGCGATTTGGATATTATCAGTTTGAGAGACGGACGAACCTTGAAATCGTTGTTGTCGGCCCCGAATCCTTACGTAAACTATGATATGCCTGCGGTGAAAGTGGGTACGATTATAGCAGCCGACGGCAAAACGAAACTGTACTATCGTTTGACGACGCCGCCCCACATGGATGAAACGAAAAAATATCCAACGATCATATATGTTTACGGAGGACCTCATGCCCAAATGGTTACAGGTGGCTGGATGAATGGCGTCGGAGGCTGGGACCTTTATATGGCCTGCCAGGGATATGTGATGTTTTCGGTTGACGGTCGCGGATCGGCCAATCGCGGTTTTGAATTTGAGAGTGTTATACACCGGCAACTTGGTACAGCGGAGATGGCGGATCAAATGGAAGGCGTACAATTTTTAAAGGCGCTGCCGTATGTTGATGGCGGACGTATCGGCGTTCATGGCTGGAGCTATGGCGGGTTTATGACGACCAACCTGATGCTGACCTACCCCGATGTATTTAAGGTCGGCGTTGCCGGAGGCCCGGTAACCGACTGGCATCGTTATGAAATAATGTATGGTGAACGTTATATGGATCATCCGGATGAAAATCCGGAAGGATATAAAAATGCGAGATTGCCGGACAAAGCCGATCGGCTGAAAGGACGTTTGTTATTGATACACGGAGATATAGACCCTGTCGTCGTCTGGCAGCACAGTTTGCTGTTTTTGAAAGCATGCGTCGACGCCGGGACATTTCCCGATTATTTTGTTTATCCCGGCCATCCCCACAATGTAATAGGTAAGGACCGTCCGCATCTCTATGAAAAAATTACAAGATATTTTGATGATAATTTATGAATATATTAATTTTAGGTTCGGGAGGACGCGAACATGCGTTAGCCTGGAAGATCGCACAAAGCCCGAAAGTAACTAAATTGTTTATTGCGCCTGGCAATGCCGGAACTTCGGCAGTTGGAGAAAATGTAGCTATAAAGGTAAATGACTTTGAAAAAATCAGGGATTTTGTTTTGAGTCACACGATTCATATGGTTGTTGTCGGGCCGGAAGACCCGCTGGTAAATGGCATTTATGATTTCTTTCAAACGGATGTGGCGCTGCAAAATGTTTCTGTTATCGGTCCAAGCCGGTCGGGTGCACGCCTGGAGGGGAGTAAAGCCTTTGCAAAAGCATTCATGGAACGCCATCAGATTCCTACAGCGCGATACCGTAGTTTCACTTCAGCACAGATAGATGAAGGCGTTGCTTTTCTGTCATCATTAAAAGCTCCGTTTGTGCTTAAGGCGGATGGACTGGCTGCGGGCAAAGGCGTCCTTATCCTGGATACGCTGGACAAAGCGGTTGATGAACTGAATCATATGTTTCAGGGAATGTTCGGCGAGGCAAGCAGCACGGTTGTAATCGAAGAGTTTCTGGCGGGTGTGGAATGTTCGGTATTTGTGGTTACGGACGGGAACGACTATAAAACACTACCCGTAGCCAAAGATTATAAGCGGATTGGCGATGGCGATACCGGTCTGAATACCGGCGGCATGGGCGCCATTTCGCCGGTATCTTTTGCAGATGAGGCATTTATGCGGGAAGTTGATGAGCGTATCATCCGTCCGACCATTCGTGGGTTGAAGGAAGAAAACATTGATTATAAGGGATTCATATTTTTCGGACTCATAAACGTTGGCGGCGCTCCGTTCGTTATCGAATATAATTGCCGTATGGGCGATCCGGAGACAGAAGTTGTCATGCTGCGTATTCAGGGCGATCTGGTTGAATTGCTCGAAGGCGTTGCACAGGGTAACCTGGCTGGCAGGGAGCTGATCGAAGACCCGCGTGCGGCAGTTACCGTCATCCTCGTAAGCGGCGGCTATCCGGAGGAATATGAAAAAGGAAAGGAGATAAGCGGTTTTGAAAATGTTTCGCCCGAAAATGTCATTTTCCATGCGGGTACAACGGTCAAAGACGGAATGACTGTCACGGCAGGCGGGCGTGTGATTGCGGTCAGCGCATATGGCGAAACGCACAAAGAAGCATTGTCAAAAGCATATACCGATGCGCTAATGATACAATTTGAGAAAAAGTATTATCGACGTGATATTGGAATTTAATTAGTGTATTCATATACAATTCATAATTCATAATTGAATATCATGCCTTATTATCGCAACATTGACAGGCAAAGAAAGACATTGTCGGATTGGCCACATGTAGTTGCGACTGTATTAGTATGTCTTCTTTGCTGGGCAATGGGTTATGTTTATTCATCGGGTTTTCCGTTAGCGCCAGACGATGCGATCCTGCCGATATGGAAAAGTTTCTGCAATTGGTTGGATAATAGGACGGTTGTATATACGCAAGGGATGTTTTTTATAGCACTGACAGCATTTATCATACAACGAATCAACGACATTGAAATGCTTATCCGCGAAAGGACACGATTAGTGTTTATGCTATTTTTCCTATTGTCGAGTACAAACATCGGAATAATCCCTTTCAGCAACATCACGATTGTTTTGTTGTGTCTTGTACTGGTGATTTATGAATTATTCAAAACTTTTCAATTACCGGAAGCCAAGGGAAAATTGTTTAATATAGGTGTATATATCGGTGTTGCGGGTTTGTTTATGCCTCAGACTTTGTGGTTTATCCTATTGGCATGGATTGGCATGTATCAGTTGCAATCTTTGAACTACCGGAGTTTTATGGCTTCGCTGTTCGGCGTATTAACTGTTTTTTGGCTTATGTTGACATGGTGTGTATGGAAGCATGATTATTCGATGTTTACAATGCTTTTCAGTTCATTGACAGACTTTCAATTGTTTTCCATTTTCCGGTCATTCCGGTACACGCATATCGGTTTTGCTTTTATAGTGATCCTGACAGTTCCTGTGTTTATAAATATAAAAATGAATGTGATAAATAACCGGTTGCGTGTACGGCAAATGCTATCGTTTTTATTGAATATGTCCGCGTGGACATTCGTCCTCATCTGTATTTACGATGGAAGCGTTGATGCGTTTCTATCCATTCTTTATATTCCATTAGCCGTATTAATGGCCTATTTCTTTGAAAATTTGCGAAAACCTTTCCATTTTTTGCTTTATTATTTCTTGTTAGTAATCAGCGTTGTTTCTTTTATTTTTAGGATATGGAATTATTAATCGAATATAGTTACTGGGGTGTTTTTATTGCTTCATTTCTTGCTGCAACCATTTTACCTTTCAGTTCAGAAGTTGTTCTTACTGGCGTTCTGTTAGCCGGAGCATCTTATTGGCCGTGTTTGATTGCTGCCACAGCAGGTAATTTTTTAGGTGGAATGACCTGTTACTGGTTGGGGAAGGTAGGTAAAATAGAATGGATTAAAAAATACCTTCGGTTGGATATAACCAAACTGGAGCGCATTCAAAAGCGGATTCAGAATAAAGGTTCATGGATTGGCTTTTTTGTTTTTTTACCCGGCATCGGCGATTTCATTGCCGTGTCGCTTGGTTTTATGCGGGCCAATGTATGGATGGTTGCTGTTTCCATGTTGATTGGCAAGGCTTTGCGTTACTGGGTATGGATGGAATTTGTTTTTAAGATGCAGGAGGTTGTTACGGGTTAATCAAAAATGCAGAATTGGTAGCCTTCCTTTTGAAGCCATTCGATAGATTGGGGCAACGCTTCCTCGATGCGCCCTACCGCTTTTAGCGAATCGTGAAATACGATGACCGAACCGTTACGTGCATACCTTTTAATGTTACCAAGTATGCCGCCGGCTGTCATGTAGGGACTGTAATCACGGGTCACGACATCCCACATAATAATCCGGAACAGTTTGCGCAGTCGAAATAATTGCGGGAAACGCATGTGACCATACGGCGGGCGAAACAGATCGCTATCAATATATTTAGATGCTTCTGCAATATTACGGATATAATTGTTCGACCGGTATAAAATGCCCTGAACATGATTAAACGTATGATTACCAACCCGATGCCCTTTCTCTAACAACCTGTTGTAAAGTTCCGGATATTTTTGTACGTTTTCGCCAACACAAAAAAAAGTAGCTTTGATATTGTATTTATCAAGTGTTTCTAATATCCAGGGTGTCATTTCAGGGATCGGGCCGTCATCGAAAGTAAGGTAAATGCTTTTGGGCTTTCCCGGTGGCGCCGGTATTCGCCATAAAGCGCCCGGAAAAAATTGACGGTATATCCGGGGCGGTTGTTCGATTAGCATGATTTATCCTCCTTTATTGCTTTATTCACTCTTTCCACCGGAAGCGCTGGATTGATACTTGCCGTAATAGTCATTGAACTGTTCAATGTATGGTTGGATAAAATCATTGTCGTGCTGACTTATAAACCTCAGAATACTATTTAAATAAGACATGTTTTCACTTAGTATCGCCATGTTATTTTCCCTTTGCGCGGGTTTCAGGCGCAAAAGCCAATCAATATTTGTCATCAGGTAATCAATTATTGCGGTAGCGATTTCTTTCCCGCTATCCGGTTTTCCCAAAGAGAAATAAAGGGTCATTATTGGATAGGCTGTTACATCATACGGAACATTTTCTTCGGGTATAACTGCTACACACCGGTCAAGAACCTGAATAGCGCTATCGATTTTATTTTCATACATAAGCGCTTCTGCAAGGTTCGCAAAGATATGCATACGTTGTGACTTAACCATTCTCATAATTGTTTCATCCAGATAGAGACCGGGTTTTTCCAAGCCGCCCCATTTGAATTTATGCATGACATTGTCATACATTTTTGAAGTATTGACTGTCATGCTTGTTTCTTTTGTCATTAATGGGACAACCTGATTGGCCATGCCCGTCTTTTGCAGGTAGTTTGAGAAAGAACCGTAAACACTTGGGGGTGTTGTTATGGCAAAGTAAATTGGACGTTCCCAATTGTTTGTATTTATCATATCCAGTGTAATGGCATCTACTTTTGTGATGTAGGTTTTGTCATCAAAATTAAAAGTAAGTTCATTAATTATAAAGGGTTCGTATTCCGGATTAACGGTGCGATTTCTTACTACAACGGCAGAATCAACAGGTAATGTCAGGTTTTTGGCAGGAAGATAATTCGAATTATAATTTGGCAGTATGAATTTAGGGTCGTCGCTTCGGATAAAGTCAAGCGCCCAGCTAAGTGGGACAGGCTGCTCAATTCGAGGAACTACATGGATGATATCGCGCTTACCCTGTGCATAATCTTTCGGGTTCCAGGAGATGGGAAGCGGATCGGAATTGTAAGCCTGCCGTTTCATTTGGTTTATATACCAGTCGGTTTGCAAATAACTTGTATTACAAACGCGCACATCCGTACGGATCCCTTCTACCTCCTGTGCATACCAGAGCGGGAAAGTATCGTTATCGCCATGCGTAAAAATCACTGCGTTCGGTTCGCACGATTCAAGGTAGTTATTCCCGAAATCCCGCGCCAGATAACGTCCTGAACGGTCGTGATCGTCCCACGTCTGCGTCGCCATTTGAATGGGAACAATAAGGCAGGCTAATGATGCGATTGAGCTTGTTGCCACAGCCGGCAATTTAATTTTTTCAAGTAATTGCGCTATACCTGCAACCCCGATACCAATCCAGATGCAGAACGCATAGAAAGAGCCTGCATATGCATAATCGCGTTCGCGCGGTTGAAAAGGTTCCTGATTAAGATACAGGACAATGGCTATTCCGGTCATAAAAAACAGGAAGAATGTAATCCAGAAACTTTGGATACCCTGTTTTTCTTTTTTTAGCACCTGATATAAAATGCCAATGATGCCAAGAATCAATGGAAGCATATAAAATTTATTATGTCCCTTGTTATGTACAATATCGAACGGCATATTATCCTGTGGTCCGACACGCACCTCGTCAAGAAATTTTATGCCTGTGATCCAGTTTCCGTGGATGATATTCCCATACCCCTGCAAGTCGTTCTGACGACCTGAAAAATTCCACATAAAATAACGCCAGTACATAAAATTGAGCTGATAGGTAAAGAAAAAACGCATGTTTTCGGTAAAAGTCGGTTTCATTACCGTACTGGTTTGGCTACCGACGGAAATTGTAACAGGCGTTCCTTTCACTTGCCCCCATTGTTTGTAGGCTTCAATATTATTCTGATCTTTTCTACTGTACATGCGCGGGAAGAACATGCACGTTTCTTCAACATAGACAGGTCTTTCATTATATGAAATAATTTCGTAGCGGTCTTTTTCACCCGGATTATCCTTGATAATTCGCGACCAGCTGGGCGCTCCCTTTTTCATGACAGCGACGCCACGGTTACCACTGAATTCGTATTTCATTTCAGAGACATAAGTCTGTCCGTAAAACAGCGGCGTTGCTCCATATTGTTCACGAGCCAGATACGTACGAAGTGTGAAGATATCACAGGGCTTATTCTGATTCATGGGTGTATCGGCGGTTGCACGAATCAATATCAGCGCAAAAGAAGAGTATCCGATAACAATCACCATCAATGAAATAAGAATCGTATTTAAAACCCTTATGTTGATATGTTTGTACCAGAACATGAATGCGGTAAGCGCGGCAATAATTAGGAATCCGATAAAATATCCGTCACCGATAAACGGAATACCCGAAAGTGTTATGGATAATATGAAAGCAATTTTCATTCGGGTATTGTTAGCGTCTATCCGCATCGTTTCCCAAATAGACCAGATTAATATACCGCTGATGGCTATTACATAAACAAATACGCCTGTATTATACGGTAATTTTAAAAGGTTGACAAAAAAGAGTTCGAACAAACCGGCTACTTCTACAAGTCCCTGGACGATTCCAATCAGTATGACGAAAACCACAGCAAAGGATATCAGCAGGGCGTAGATCATTCCTTTTAACGTCGGATTCGGGAATTTTTTATAATAATATACGAGTACGATTGCCGGGATACATAGCAGGTTCAGTAAGTGAACGCCAATACTTAACCCCATCAGATAGGCGATCAGGATGATCCAGCGGTCGGCATGGGGTGCATCCGCATTGTCTTCCCATTTCAGGATGAGCCAAAAAACAACGGCCGTAAAGAGGGAGGAGAAGGCATAAACTTCGCCCTCTACCGCACTGAACCAGAAGGTATCGCTGAAAGTATAGGCCAGCGCGCCTACTAATCCGCAACCGAGGATGAGTATGCCTTGCGATAAAGTCATTTTTTCTTTGTCTTTGACAATCAGTTTGCGGGCAAGATGCGTGACTGTCCAGAATAGGAATAAAATGGTCAGTGCGCTAAACAGGGCCGACATGGAGTTGACCATTTTGGCTGCGTTCGATGCATCCGATAATTGTGTAAAAATATTTCCTACCAGCATGAATAACGGAGCGCCGGGTGGATGGCCTACTTCAAGTTTGTACGCGGAAGTGATGAATTCGCCACAATCCCAGAAACTGGCGGTCGGTTCAATCGTCATTAAATAGACGGTAGCCGCTATTGCAAAAACAATGCCGCCGAGCATGTTGTTAGCTAACTGAAATTTTTTCATACTATCATTATTTCATGTTGTTTATAATCATTTTAATAAGCTGCAAAGATACGATAAAACGCTGAAATAACAACGTAATATGCCTATAATTATTTCGCCGGTAAAGAAAATTAGCATATTTTATATAAAATACGCTAATTATAATTTTATATTTTCCAAAAAACTCAATGTAGCCGTATAATACGCATCAGGTGATTCCCAACATTCATGCAGGTAGGTGATGTCGGCGAGGTTACATATGTCTTTGAAATGCTTCAGTTTATCGATAACGGTGGTACGGGCTTTTGGCTCTCCGTTGACTGTCCCGAAGGCGCGCGTATCTTTGGCTCCAAGTACTTTGACGATCTCAAAGAAAGCGTATGTAATGGGGAGTCTGGCTATCTGCACACGCTGTAACACATCCGGCTTGGATGCGACAGCTGCTTCCGCCCTGTCGAACAGCTGTTCGTATTTTTCAGCGAGTTCCGCTCTCAAAAAGCCTTTTTCAAAATGGTCATAAGGACGTTGATAGATTCCGAGCGGCAGGCCGGATAATTCAAGTTCGTCGTGGATTGTCCTGATATACTCTTCGATAAAGGGCGCCGCCTCTTCGTAATAACCTGTCAAAAAATCGTCCATCTCAGCCTCGACGTCCACATCGGGATTCCATAAAATCTTTGCTATCAGATAGGCGCGCAGTTTCTCAAACTCGCCGTTATAAGTACAGGGGTTGCCTTCGGGGAAATGGGCGACAACGCCGTTGCGGACAAAAAACTGCACATTGGGCTGCAAGGTGCGCAAGTTTGGAAAAGGCATCAGGAAATGGGCAAAATTGGTCACATAGTCCCACAGGAGGATATTATTCGACAGCTCGCCCCATGCCTTGAGGTCTTCTGCAAACGGACCCTTATCGCCGTGGTTCAGGTTGATGCTTGTATCTTCCGTCTCGATTGGCCTGTGACGCAGACATTCGATTGTACAGAGCATGATGTTGACGTTTGGCTCAATCCTGATTTTATTAACCGGCGCCTTGCGGCTGTACCAGTATGCCAGGGTGGAGATGATTTTATCAGGGAATTTTTTTGCTACTTCATTGACAAAAGGGATGATGGAACCGCTCGGACTTTGAGCCGCATCATCAAGCGCCTTGCACCGGTCGCAGAGGCAATGCTTTCCGTTATCGTTCTGACTGACAGACCAGTATAGCGCGTCAGGTTTCTCTTTGATGCGTTTGGCAAGGTTGTCAATAACGATTTGCAATACATCGGGATTGGTCAGGCATAATTGTTCGGGCGACCGTTTACCGTCAATTAGCGCGAAGTATTCGGGATGGTCCTTGAAGTACTCGGCAGGCGGCACAAGGTTGTCGAAGGTGTGTACAAACAGTCCCCATTCAGGCTCGTTGTATTGCGCCTTGTGCCAGTCGGCATAGAACTGGTCGCGATTTACGGCGTAGTAGAAGTCATTGCGGAATGTATTGACAGGTATCTGTGTGTCGTTCAGCCCGTTCTCAACGACCACTTTGGCAAGTGCCGGATATTTCAGCACATCGGGCGCATAGCAGCGGTAGTTAAGGTAGGTCTCGAAAAATGAGTAAACGCCATAGAGCGTTCCTTTGCGTGTGCCGCCGCGGATATACAACTTACCGTTATCGGTTTGAATGGTGAAACCGTCGCGCTGCAAGTCGCCGGTGGCATTTGGCAGCTCACGGTTCGACGCGCCTATAACGATTTCGTACTTATGAGGTTTTTGCGCGTCAGTGACGATTCCGATTTCGACGGATGGGTGACACAACGCGAATAGCCGTTGAAATTCAACTGCGGCTTTCCGTTCCGTTTCAGTTGCATTTTCGGGTATTACAATAGCATATTTACCTGAGCTCAAGATTGCACCCTGTTCGCACGAAGTGAGTAAAAATGCTGTAATAGAGATAATTGCTGTAATAATATGTTTCATAATTCATTCTTTATGCTTTCTGCAATGGACATAAATTCTTCTGTTGTAAGTTTCAGTTTGGGATTACCGAAATGCACATCGCCTTCCTTTATGATTGGGAACAAATGTATGTGCGCATGCGGGACTTCAAGCCCTACAACTGCAACGGCGATGCGTTTGCATGGAATGGCTTTTTTGATGGCTATTGCAATTTTTTTTGCAAAAATCATCATACGACCGAGTGACTCATCTTCGATATCAAACAGGTAGTCTGTTTCAGCTTTCGGAATGACGAGCGTATGTCCCCGTGTGAAGGGATGAATGTCTAAGAATGCGTAAAATTCTTCATTTTCCGCGATTTTATAGCTGGGTATTTCACCGGCGGCTATTTTACTGAATACTGTTGCCATATTTATATGATTTATCTAAACTCTATACGCTAAATTCTACTAACTATTTAAATTCCCAAAGAAATTTCAAGTATCTCGAAACTCATGGTTCCGGAAGGAACTTTAATGTCAACCACATCGCCGACTTTTTTACCCATAAGTCCTTGCGCAATCGGTGTGCTGACAGCAATTTTGTTTTGTTTCAGATTGGCTTCCGAATCTGCCACAATCGTATACGTCATGACCGTTTTTAATTTTGTGTTTTTCAATTTTACCTTGTTCATGATCTGTATGACATCCGTTTTCAATTGCGATTCGTCAATGAGGCGCGCATTGGAAAGCGTGACTTTTAATTGAGCGATTTTTGCCTCGAGTAGTCCCTGTGCCTCCCGTGCTGCGTCGTATTCGGCATTTTCCGACAAGTCGCCCTTGTCTCTTGCCTCTGCTATTTGCGCCGATATTTCCGGACGTCTTACGGATTCCAAATGATTTATTTCTGCTATAATTTTGTTATAGCCTTCTACTGTAATATAGGTAACAGCCATAGTTTGATTCCTCCAGTTAATTTGAATAAAAAAAGAATCCCGGCCAACTGTAAGTGACCGGAACTCATATTTCACAAAATATTGCGTACAAAAGTAGACTTTTATTTTTGAAGATGCAAATAATCGGATATGCTTTACAACATTTTTTATAGAGCAGCCTGAATATCACTTTCCAATGTATCAACCGAATCAATCCGTTTCACTATGTTTCCTTTTTTATCTATCAGAAATAGCGTCGGAAGCTGGCGTATGTTATAGATGGCAGCAATGGATGAATAGGTAGATTGCGGGTCGCGTACGGTGATCCAGGGAAGATGATAGGCTACATTTTTCCAGAAATGCACGTCGCTGTCTAAGGAAACCTGATAGATATCGAAGCCTTTATCTTTGTATTTTTGAAGTAGATTATTCAGTTCGGTATTGAGCGATTGCGACCATTCCGTCTGAAAAGCTGTGAAGGCCACAAGTATGGTTTTATCTGTTGCAATTTCACTTAATTTGATGTTTTTATCATTTACATCCGGAAGGTCGATGTCAATATAATTCACTTCTGCCGCGTCAGGAATATTGAGCGTTCGCAGACGTTCGCTGCGCGTAATTTTAAGCGATTGAAGCGCCATATTTTCTAACTGTTTTGCTCGCGGACTTTCGGGATAGTATGTTTTGTAACTTGTTGCTACAGCGCCAAATGCTTTTGAGTCGGCGCTGTCGTACAGATCATAAAACAACATTCCGTCTACTTGCTGAAACAGTGCAAAATAAGCGGCTGGCGATGCCGGCGCTCCGTAGATAAATTTATTAGCGATATTTTTGTAAGATTTAACAGCATTCAAAATACTTTCCTGATAGGCGGTATCCGGTATTAAATTCATGCCGTAATTATCGCGCAGTTTTCTGATTTCCTGATCCGCATCTAATCGGGCAAGCGTTATCTCTTTAAATGATTTACTGTTTTCCGATCCTTCGACGGTGTAGGAATTGGCAAAAGTATGTGTATCGGCTGTGAAAGTGATCGTTTCGGTCGAATCGACTGAAAAATGTATTAGCTGATTATTCAGTTTCAATCTGTAAAACTCCGGATATTCCGGGCGCTGCTGCTTAAATGAAAATTTGCCGTCAGGCTTCAGTTTGACGGAATCAAGCATAATTACCGTCGATAATCCCGTATTTTCAAGGTACAGCGTTTGTCCCGCCGAGCCTGCTACAACTCCCTCTATTGTGAATGTATGCGTATTTACACATCCATTTATTATCATACCTAATAAGCATAGCAAAAGAGATTTCAGGAGGAATTTATTATTTTTCATAACGATTATTCTTTTTTAAAAAATGTTTAAGCTTGCAAAGATAGGGAAAGTCGTACAAAATGCAAAATAAACCCGTTTATTTTGCATATCTCCCGGCTTGTACTATCTTTGCAAAAAAAAAAATGTGACCATGACAGATGAAGAAATTAAGTCAATAATCAACAGGGAAGCGAATGCTGTTCGTGGTATTCCTGTCACGGAATCATATGAAAAAGCTGTAAATTTAATCTATGACTGTATTCACAGGCAAGGAGGAACATTGATTACAAGCGGTATGGGGAAAGCCGGACTAATTGCAATGAATATTGCAACTACATTCAGTTCAACAGGAACGCCTTCCTATTTTCTTCACCCGAGCGAAGCGCAACACGGCGATTTAGGGCTTATGCGGCCTAACGACCTGATGCTCCTTATCTCCAATTCAGGAAAAACGCGTGAATTGAAAGAATTGGTTTGCTTGTCTAAGGGATTAGTGCCGGATGTAAAGTATATCGTTATTACATCCAGTAAGGATAGCCCGTTGGCCGAAGAAGCAGATATATGCCTGCTGACCGGCGCGCCGGAAGAAGTTTGCCCGTTGGGACTGACACCGACTACTTCAACGACCGTAATGACGGTGATAGGCGATCTGCTTGTCGTTAGCGTCATGAAAATGATAGGTTTTACGAACGACGATTATGCCAAACGTCACCATGGCGGCTATCTGGGAGAAAAAAGCCGGGCACAGTGTAACAATAATAATTAATGTACGTATGAAATCCTTTAGAAAAGAACTATGGTTCAAAACGGATCGTCGCAGACAGTTTATCAATATTACGCCTGAAGTAATAAAATGTCTGAGGGAAAGCGAGATAAGTGAAGGGATACTTCTTTGCAATGCCATGCACATTACATCAAGCGTTTTTATCAATGATGATGAAAGCGGACTGCATCACGATTTTGAGGTCTGGTTAGAAAAACTGGCGCCCGAAAAACCACACAGTCAGTATCAGCATAATGGTTTTGAAGACAATGCCGATGCACATATCAAACGAACAGTGATGGGACGCGAAGTGGTAGTCGCAGTCACAAATGGAAAACTTGATTTCGGCACTTGGGAACAGATTTTTTATGGAGAATTTGACGGGATGCGCCGTAAGCGCGTACTCGTAAAAATTATCGGAGAATAGAGACGCTGCGCGCAATAATAGACGTTGCACACAACGTCTATTATTGCGCGTTTTGCTGCATGGCTTTTAATGTCATGCCAAATAACTTTTCCAGGTCCCAGCCTAACATTTCCGCGCCCTGACTGATAATTTCACGTGAACAGCCTGCGGCAAATGCTTTGTCCTTGAATTTTTTCCGGATGCTTTTTGTTTCCATATCGGAAACGCTTTTCGAAGGACGCATCAATGCGGCAGCACCGATTAATCCGGTCAGCTCGTCGATGGCGAATAATACCTTTTCCATTTCATGCTCCGGCTTGATATCTACCATGATGCCGTACCCATGCGAACAGATGGCACGAATGACATTTTCGGCATACCCTTCGGCTTTTAGAATTTCTGCAACCTTTATGCAATGTTCTTGCGGATACATCTCAAAATCAAGATCGTGCAGTAATCCGACAATACCCCATAAATCCGGATCGTGGCCTAATTCCCTCGCATACCATTTCATGACCGCCTCAACTGTGAGCGAATGTTGGATATGAAAATTCTCCTTATTATACTGCAAAAGAAGATTATATGCTTGTTCCCTGTCCATAGATCAATTATGTATTGTGAATACTGAATTCGTAATTAGTAATTAGCATCCAGTCTTTCTTTGAGTCTGTCGAGTTCGGCGGACAATTCTGCGGGAAGATGATTGCCGAAGCGGGCGAAATGTTCTTCGATCAGGGCAATTTCGTCTTTCCAGTAGTCGTTGTTCACTTCAAGAACTTTTGCCATCTTAGCATTGTCCATGCCTGCCAGTCCTTCGATGTTGATTGCTCCCGGAGCCGGTACCTTGCCGATAACCGTATCAACCGTTTCGGCTTTGCCGTTGCAGCGGTCGAAGATGTAAGCCAGTACGCGGCTGTTGTCGCCGTAACCGGGCCATAGGAATTTTCCGTTTTCGTCCTTTCGGAACCAGTTCACATAGAATATCTTGGGTAATTGTGCGCCTTCGTGTTGACCGATTGTTATCCAGTGGCCGAAATAATCGCCCATATTATAACCGCAGAACGGAAGCATGGCAAACGGGTCGCGCCGGACACCGGCTTTCAGGCCGATCGCGGCGGCGGTAACTTCCGATCCAACAATTGATCCCATGAAAACACCATGGTTCCAGTTCGTGGATTCGTGTACAAGCGGCACGACGTTCGGACGGCGACCTCCGAAAAGGAATGCCGAAATGGGTACGCCGGCAGGGTTTTCCCAATCCTTGTCGATGGCAGGACACTGGCTTGCAGGCGCGGTGAAACGCGCGTTCGGATGGGCGCACGGTTCGCCTGTTGCAGGGTCGTGTACCTTGTTTTTCCAGTTGATGGATCCATCCGGACATGCTGTGCCGATACCTTCCCACCACACATCGCCGTCGGGAGTTAAGCCCACATTGGTGAAGATGCTGTTTGATTCGCAGCTATGCATTGCATTGGGATTGGTATCTAATGAGGTGTAGGGCGCCACGCCAAAAAAACCGGCTTCGGGATTGATGGCGTATAAACGGCCGTCAGCGCCGAATTTCATCCAGGCAATGTCGTCGCCCACACATTCAACCTTCCAGCCCGGAATGGTTGGGATCAGCATGGCGAGGTTGGTTTTTCCGCAAGCGCTCGGGAAAGCGGCGGTGATGTATTTCTTTTCACCCTGCGGATTGGTGATACCGAGAATCAGCATGTGTTCAGCCAGCCATCCCTGTTCTTTGGCCATGACCGAGGCAATTCGCAAAGCAAAGCATTTTTTTCCCAAGAGCGCATTTCCGCCATAACCCGAACCGAACGACCATATCTCGTGTGTTTCCGGGAAGTGTGTGATATATTTCTTTTCGATGGGAGCGCATGGCCATTTTGCGTCAACTTCACCGGGCGCTAACGGAGCGCCTACCGAGTGCACGCAAGGTACGAAGTCGCCGTCGCCCAGCACATCGAGTACTTTTTGTCCCATTCGGGTCATAATGCGCATATTAACAACCACATAGGGTGAATCTGTGATTTCAATACCGATATGGGCGATATTGGAACCAAGCGGTCCCATGCTGAAAGGAATAACATACATGGTACGCCCCTGCATACATCCCTTGTAAAGTTCGCGCATGATTTGCTTCATTTCGTCGGGGTCTGCCCAGTTGTTGGTTGGCCCTGCTTCGTCCTTTGTCTTTGAACAGATGAAAGTTCGACCTTCGACTCGCGCCACATCGCTTGGGTCAGATTGAAAATAGTATGAGTTGGGACGTTTGGCTTCGTTTAGCTTCACACCCATTCCGCTCGCTACCATTTCGTCAAGAAGACGCTGGTTTTCAGCGTCTGAACCGTCGCACCAATACACACTGTCAGGCTGGCAGCAATCT
>Ga0082212_10003058_pt1 | contig 23918 bp, 19 predicted proteins | sample TergutNt197P3_FD_71548 | JGI IMG/M metagenome (GOLD analysis project Ga0082212, IMG submission 71548) | Neocapritermes taracua P3 segment gut microbial communities from Petit-Saut dam, French Guiana - Nt197 P3 | ecosystem: Host-associated > Arthropoda: Insects > Digestive system > Gut ... | reverse complement strand
CTATTCGCGGCAAAGATACGCTTTCAAATGAACGGGCGGCGCGGCTGCTCATGGAACTGGATGAGGCTGTGTCCGCCCATAGCTGTCCTCACGGCAGACCTGTGTGGATTCGGCTCGACCGCTCCAGACTCAACGCGCTATTTGGCAGGTAAAAGATGAGCCATCCACGGATAGTTGTTCTTTCCGGGCCTACCGCGTCGGGAAAGACAGGCCTTGCTCTGGAGCTTTCGCGCGAGTTTGGCATGGAGATAGTAAGCGCCGATTCCATGCAGGTATATCGCCGCTTCGATATCGGGACCGCGAAGCCGACGCGAGAGGAGCGCGAAGGAGTTCCTCATCACCTGATTGACGTGGCGGACCCTGACGAACCGTACAACGTTGGCAAATATGTGGAGGAGGCGGAAACCGCCATTGCCGGCATCGTTTCGCGCGGGAAAACGCCGTTGGTCGTAGGCGGGACCGGAATGTACCTGCGGGCGCTGCTTCGCGGGCTGGACCCGATGCCTTCTGATCCGGCTGTGCGCGCCGCGCTGGATCGAAGCTGGGAAGAGGAGGGCGGCGACATCCTTTATGCGGAGCTTTCCCGTGTCGATCCAGAAACCGCCTCGCGAGTCCATCCTTCAGATCGCCACCGGGTTGTTCGGGCGCTGGAGATTGCCGCGATAGGAGGAATTCCCGCCGGACGCGCGCGATCCTCCTGGGCTTGCGCCTCAAAAAAATACGAATCGCTTTTCCTTGTCCTTTGGCCATACAGGGAGGAACTGTATCGAAATATTGAAGCTCGCACGGAAAGAATGTTTCAGGCCGGACTGGTGAACGAGGTCAGCGAACTCCTTGAAGCCGGATACGACCGGGAGCTAAAGCCGATGCGAAGCCTTGGATACCGTCAGGCGGCCGCGCACCTGCTGGACGCTCTTCCGCTGACGGAGGCTGTGGAATCGACAAAGCGCGACACGCGCAGATACGCGAAACGACAGTTGACGTGGCTTTCGGCGGAGCCGGAGTCGATACGTATTGCTCCCGAATCCGCTTTGCGGCGGGAGGCCGTGCGTTTGGTCAATATGTTCTTGTAGTTGCGGTGTTTTTTTAAATAAAATATGAGTTTACGTTATAACAGGGGGTAGTTGCATGATCCTCCAGTACCTTGATTTTGAGCGACCTATCGTTGATCTTGAAAATCGTCTGAAGCAGCTTCATCGGATAGATGACGGTACCGACAAGAGCGTTCGTGAAGAAACCGCAAAGCTTGAAAAAAAGATAGAAAAGATCCGCAAGGGGGTTTTCTCCAACCTTACGCGGTGGCAGATCGCCCAACTGGCCCGTCATCCGAACCGTCCGTATTTTTCCGACTATGTAAGTCTTGTGTTCAAAAACTTTATTGAAATTCACGGAGATCGCTCGTTTCGCGACGACCCGCCCATCATTTGCGGCTTTGCGGAACTGGAAGGACAAAAGACCGTTGTCATAGGTCAGCAGAAGGGGCGCAATACCAACGAAAAAATTCATCACAACTTCGGCATGGCCAACCCGGAAGGATATCGCAAGGCGCTGCGGGTTATGAAGCTTGCGGAAAAATTCTCCCTGCCTGTTCTCACTTTCATAGACACTCCGGGCGCGTACCCCGGCATCGGCGCCGAGGAGCGCGGGCAGTCCGAAGCTATTGCCAGAAACCTCCTTGAGATGTCGCATCTGAAGACGCCTGTCGTCGTGACGGTTCTTGGGGAAGGCGGCAGCGGCGGCGCGCTGGCGTTGGGGGTGGGCGACGAGATTCTGATGATGGAGTACGCCATATATTCGGTCATCTCTCCCGAAGGGTGCGCCTCGATCCTGTGGCGGGATACCACGAAGGCGGAAGTTGCCGCGGATATGATGAAAATCACCGCTCCGGATCTCAAGAAATTCGGAATTATTGACCGGATCGTCCCCGAACCGATGGGCGGCGCGCACCGGGACCACAAGGCTGCGGCCGAAACGCTCAAAACATCGCTTGTCGAGGCGCTTACCCCGCTGCTCTCCATGCCGGTTCAGGAGCTTTTGGATCGCAGGTACGGCAAGTTTCGCGATATGGGAGTTTTTAAGAAGAAGTTGGGCGGGTGAGCCAAGGACTGTCTCTTAAAGTAACCCGCGTTCAAAATATAAATCCTTGAGAGTCATATCCCAAGGCGGCATAAGCGAGGAAAAAGCGGATGATTATTGTCTTGCGCGCTCACGCGTCTGAAGAAGACATTAGGCGAATAGAGGAGACTCTTAAAGGAATCGGTCTGGCCGCCCACATTTCCCGCGGGGTGGAGCGCACTATCATCGGGGCTATCGGAGACGAGCGCAAGCTTGTCACAGATCTGTTTGAAGGGTTGCCGGTTGTCGAGAAAGTTCTGCGGGTTCTTTCCCCGTATAAGCTTGTCAGCCGTGATTTCCAAAAAGAAGACACCGTAATAGATGTAAACGGCAAAAAGATCGGCGGATCGGCCATTGTCCTGTTTGCCGGTCCGTGTTCCGTCGAAGGAAGGGAAATGATGCTGGAGATCGGCGATAGCGTCGCTCGCAGCGGGGCCGCTTTCCTGCGCGGCGGCGCGTTCAAGCCGCGCACCTCTCCGTATGCTTTCCAGGGTCTTAAAGAGGAAGGGCTTAAGTGTCTTGCGGAAACACGGGAGCGGACCGGGCTTCCCGTAGCCACGGAGCTTATGGACCCCAGGGATATAGACGTGGTTGCGCGCTACGCCGATATCATTCAGATCGGAGCGCGGAACATGCAAAATTTCCGGCTGCTGACTGAAGTCGGGAAGCTCGACAAGCCGGTGATCCTGAAACGCGGCATGAGCGCCACGATCCAGGAATTGCTGATGTCGGCGGAGTATATCGCGTCGGAGGGGAACCGGAATATCATCCTTTGCGAACGAGGTATCCGCACGTTTGAGACAATTACCCGCAACACGTTCGACGTGTCGGCGTTTCCCGTGCTGAAATCGCTTACTCATCTCCCGGTAATCGCGGACCCAAGCCATGCCGCCGGGAAGGCGTCACTGGTTGAGCCGCTGGCCGCCGCCGCTATCGCGGCAGGGGCGGACGGCTTGATGATCGAGGTGCATAATCATCCCGAAAAAGCGCTTTCGGACGGGCCGCAGTCATTGCGTCCGGAGGTTTTCGAAAGGATGATTGCCCGTCTGAAGAATGTAGCCGAGGCCGTTGGCAGAACCTTGTAGCGGTTATTCAGAGGAAGGATCGGTAATTCAATGCCTCGGGAGCGTTTAGGCATTCTCGGCCTGGGGTTGATTGGCGGGTCCCTGGCTCTTGCCCTCAAAGGAAAGCGCGGCGCCCCCGAAGTATGGGGATGCGACCGGAATAAGGTTCACCTCCGGCAGGCGCTTGCCAAGGGCGCCATTTCACGCGCCTGCGCTATTGCGGAGCTTGCCTCCTGCGACATCGTCGTTGTTTGCATTCCCGTTCGCGCGTCCCTTCATGCCGTCAGCTTCCTTGGAAGCCGGATGCGTTCCGGATCGGTTTTAACCGATGTGGGCAGCGTCAAGGCGGAGATTGTGCGCATAGGAGAACGCTTCGCCGGAAAAGGCGTTTCCTTCGTGGGAGGACACCCCATTGCCGGGACGGAAAACTCCGGTTTCTCCGCCGCCGATCCGCTTCTTTTCCGTGGGCGCTCCTTCATTGCCACCCCTACTCAAAGGACAGACGAGGAAGCGTTGCGGCGGGTGGACCGGCTCTGGAAACTGACGGGTTCAAAGACCGGTTTCCGGATGGACCCCGCGACTCATGATCGCGTATTTGCGCACATATCTCATCTGCCGCACGTTGTGGCGTATGCTCTCGTGCATTCCATGACGACTCTTCGTTCTCCCGTTCCGCTTGGCTGTTCCGCGGGAGGCTTTCGGGATTTCACCCGGATCGCTTCAAGCAATCCGGACATGTGGCGCGATATAGTGCTGCAAAACCGCAAAGAAGTCATGCGGGCGATCGCGCATTACCGGCGAAACCTCGATGCTCTCGCAAGGCGTATTGCTTCTTCTGACGAGAGAGGGATAAAAAACGTTTTCGCCAAAGCCAAAAAGACCAGGGATGGGTTGTAGGCGTTATGAAGAGGAGCCCCAGAGTTTATGGAGAGATTGTTGTTCCCGGAGACAAGTCGATCAGTCACCGCGCGGTGCTGTTTGCTTCTTTGTCGGAAGGGATAAGCCGTGTTCGGGGTTTTCTCGACGCGGAAGACACGGCCCGCACAATCGTTATGATGAAATCTCTCGGTGTGAAAATAGAGCGCGTTTCCAAAGAAGAGCTTCGGATCGAAGGGCGGGGGTTGCGGGGGTTTTCCGAGCCGGAAGATGTGATCGACGCCGGGAATTCCGGCACCACGATCCGCATAGGAGCCGGTCTTCTCGCGGCACAGCCGTTTTTTACGGTTATCACCGGGGATTCGTATCTTCGCCGCCGGCCGATGGCGCGCGTGATTCTTCCGTTGTCGCAGATGGGTGCTTCGATCCAGGGCCGTAACGGTGATCGGTTCCCTCCGCTTTGCATACGAGGCAAGGCGCTTAAAAGTATCCGGTACGCGATGCCGGTGGCTTCCGCCCAGGTAAAATCCGCGATTTTGCTGGCCGGGCTTTACGCCGACTCCCCGGTTACTGTTGTGGAACCGCTGCCGACACGGGACCATACGGAACGGATGCTCGGCGCGATAGGAGCCGCGGTTTCCGGAGAGGGAACGGAAATCACTGTGAATCCGGCCTCGCGGCTTTTGCCGATTGATCAGATTGTTCCAGGCGATATCTCTTCCGCCGCTTTCTTTTTGGCGCTTGCCGCCGTCATGGACGGCTCGGAACTGGTTCTTCGGGGTGTTGGGGTGAATCCGCGCCGGACCGGGGTGGTAGAGGTGCTGCGCCGCATGGGCGCGGAGATTCTTTTCGAGAATGAGCGCGTCGAAAGCGGCGAGCCGGTTGCCGACATCGTTGTCCGGGGAAAGGATCTTGCGGCAACAAACATATTTCCGGAAGAGGTTCCGGCGCTGATTGATGAGATTCCCGTCCTGTGTGTTGCCGCCGCGTTTGCGTCGGGGCGAACGGAAATACGCGGCGCCGGGGAACTCCGGGTAAAGGAGTCGGATCGGATCGGCGCTATGGTTGCGAATCTGACCGCTTTGGGTATTTCATGCGGGGAATACGAAGACGGGCTCTGGGTGGAAGGGCCATCCTCTTTTCCCGATCGCGCTGTTTGCCGCAGCATGGGGGATCACCGTATCGCCATGTCGATGCTTGTCCTGCAGAAGGCGGCGGGAACGGAATTGACGCTTGACGATACGGCATGCATAGATACTTCTTTTCCAGATTTCCGGTCAATGATCGCGAGTCTTTAGTCATGAGGACGCGGCCGGTAGTAACGATAGACGGGCCTTCCGGGGCGGGAAAAAGCGTTGTCTCGAAACGGTTGGCCGAGCTGGCCGGGATGGTGCGTCTTGATACCGGAGCAATGTATCGCGCGTGCGCGTTGGCGGCGCGTCGGGCGGGAGTGCCGTGGAGTGACGCGGTTCGTCTGGGAGAACTGGCAAAGGTTATCCGGCTCTCGTTCAATGGACCGGACGGGCAGGCCGGGATTTTCCTGGATGGCGAGGATATCTCCGGCGCGATCCGGGCGCCGGAAATGAGCATGGGCGCTTCCGAGGTATCCGTTCACCTGCCTGTTCGGGAGGCTATGGTGTCAAAGCAGCGGGAGTTGGGGCGTGACGGCGGGGTAGTTCTGGAGGGGCGCGATACCGGAACGGTGGTCTTCCCGGACGCGGAAGTCAAGTTCTTCCTGGACGCCGCGGCCGCGGTTCGGGCGCTTCGGCGGTACAGGGAAATAAATTCCATATACTCGCAGCCATATGAGCAGGTTCTGAAAGAGGTTTTATGCCGGGATGTTCGGGACTCCACGAGAAAACATTCGCCATTGAAAATGGCGTCCGGGGCCAGATACATAGACTCGACCACGATGACGGTGGATGAGGTCGTCGAAACCATGATGAAGGAGCTGCCGGGAGGCGGCCGATGAAAGAAATCCTGATTGCCCGCAGCGCAGGATTCTGTTTCGGTGTCAAGCGCGCCATCTATATTGCCGACGAAACGGCTACAAAAAAAGGAGAAGAGCCGATCCATTCGCTTGGCCCTATCATCCATAATCCGCAAGCTGTGGAAAGGCTTGAAAAAAAAGGTATTCGCGTTGTCGAGCTTGCGGACGACATTACTTGCGGAAAAGCGATCATCCGGTCGCACGGAGTGACGCAGTCCGACCGGGCCGCTCTTGAAAAAAATAAAATCACGATCATAGACGCTACATGCCCCTTTGTGACAAAGGCGCAGGATTACGCGCGGATGCTCAGCCGCGAAGGGTATGCCGTGGTTGTTGTGGGCGACCCGAATCACCCGGAAGTAAAAGGCATCATAAGTTACATTGAGGAAGGGGTTTCCGTATTTACCTCCGTCGAGGAAATGCGTAGCGCCAAAAAGGGGCAAAAAGTAGGGGTAGTTGCCCAGACGACCCAATCGTTTGACAACTTTGTCGTTTTTGTTGTCGAGGCGATGAGGCGGTTTCAGGAAGTTCGTGTTTTTAATACCATATGTAACGCCACCAAATTGCGGCAGGAGGAGTCCAAGGGCGTGGCCGGGAAGGCGGACGTGATGTTTGTGCTTGGCGGCTACAACAGCGCGAACACGCGCCGGCTACAGGAAATCTGCTCCGAGATCAATCCATGCACACGCCATATAGAAACGGAAGACGAGGTCACGCGGCCCATGATCGAGGGCGCCTCCGTTGTGGGCGTGACCGCCGGAGCCTCCACTCCGCAATGGATCATCGACGGCCTTGTTGAGCGGCTAAAAGATCTTTGGGGCGGGGAAAAAGTAGAAGTATCTTTTTACCCATAAGGAGTTGCGGTATATACTATTTGTTTCGATAACAATAATTTAGGAGCCCGGCATGGAAGAAAAAAACAACAACAACGTAGACCTTCCGGATGATCAGGAAGATGATTCTCAGGCGAAAGGATGGGCAGCGGCGGGAGAAGAAGATTTTGCGCGGATGTTTGCGGCAAGTATCGAAAAAACCGAAGAAGGCCAGGTTATCCACGGCAGAATTATAAAGGTACTCAAGGAGTTCGTTGCCGTTGACATCAACAAGAAATCCGAAGGGATGCTTCCTCTTGAAGATCTGACCGAAGAAGAGCGCGCCGCGCTTGTTCCCGGGGCTCCTATTGAGATCATGACGGAAGGGTACGACCAGTCTCAAGGGTTCATCCGGCTTTCCCGCTCCAAAGTGGTCAAGATCCGCGTGTGGGACGACCTTCAGAAGATGTTCGACGAAGGCGTACCGGTTGCTGGCGCGATTGTGGGCAAAGTGAAGGGCGGCTATACCGTGGACATCGGCGTGAAGGCTTTCCTTCCCGGAAGCCAGGTTGATCTTAGGCCGGTGCGCGACAGCGACCCGATTATCGGCATACAGGACAAGTTCAAGATTCTTAAATTTTCCCGCAAAAAAGCGAATGTCGTGGTTTCACGGCGTGCGTATCTCGAAAATGAACGCGATGTTCACCGCAAGGACATACTCGACAACCTCAAAGAAGGCGATGTGATCGAGGCGCGGGTCAAAAATATCACCGACTACGGCGTTTTCATGGATCTCGGCGGGCTTGACGGATTGATGCACGTTACGGACATGAGCTATGGGAAGGTTGGGCATCCCGTGGATTTATGTAAGGTTGGGGATTTGCTTAAGGTGAAAGTTATTCGCTTTGACCGGGAGCGCGGACGAATCTCCCTGGGGCTCAAGCAGACAAAAGCAGACCCATGGGTCGACCTGGAGTCGCGCTTCAAGCTTGGCATGCGAGTAAAAGGGAGAGTCACCAACACGACCAGATATGGCGCGTTCGTGGAGTTGGAGGATGGTGTCGAGGGGCTGCTCCACATCTCCGAGATGTCATGGAATAAATGGCTCAAAGATCCTTCCGAAATAATGAAGGCGGGCGATGATATCGAGGCGATTGTCTTAAAGATCGACAAGGAAAATAAAAAAGTATCCCTTGGCTACAAACAGATATTGCCCAATCCGTGGGATGAGTTGAAAATCCGCCACCCCGAAGGCTCTATTGTGGAAGGGGTAGTCAAGAACGTGGCTGATTTCGGCGTGTTTGTAGGTATTGGCGAAGAGATAGACGGGCTGGTTCACATCTCCGACCTGTCGTGGAACAGCAGAATCAAAAATCCGGGAGAGCTGTTTAAAAAAGGCGACCGGGTGCAGGCCAAAGTCCTGAAAGTTGATCCCGAAGCGCAAAAATTTTCTCTTGGCATAAAGCATCTCGAAGAAGATCCATGGGCGGCAATTGATAAACAGTTCAAGAAAGGGGATCTGATATCGGGAAAAGTGACCCGCGTGGCCGATTTCGGCGCGTTTGTGGGGATAGCCAAAGGGATTGACGGGCTGGTCCATATTTCTGAAATATCGCAGGAAAAGGTTGAAAGTCCCGCCGCTGTCTTGCAGGTTGGCCAGGAAGTCGGTACGGTTGTTCTTGGCGTTGACCGGGCGAACAAGAAAGTATCCTTGAGCATTCGCGGCTACAATGACGCGCTGGAGCGCAAGGATACCGAATCCTACATGGAGAAAAAAAACGAAAGCTCCGGGGATGGCATAGGAGTTCTCGGAGAGGCGCTCCTTGCGAAAATGAAGGCGAATGATTAGTAATTGGAGTTGTCTCCAATGAAAGAAAGCTTCCGGCAGCCTTCTCCCAGGCGCGGTTTTTTCCGGTGGGGCTGTCTGGCGGTAATTCTGGCTCCGGCAGCTTTATTGCTGTTGCTGCTTGGGATCTCGCTGGTGGGTAAATTGCCGATGTTCGCCGGCAAAAAAGTAGCTGTGCTGCCGATCACCGGGGCTATATCCGAGTCCGAGCAGCTTGTAGAGTATTTGAAAAGGTACGGAAAAGATAATTCCGTGAAAGCGGTAGTCCTCCGGATCAACTCGCCTGGAGGCGGCGTTGCTCCCTCCCAGGAAATATATGAAGAGGTCCGGAAACTGAACGCCAAAAAACCTGTTATAACCAGCATGAGCAGTTTGGCCGCTTCGGGCGGATACTATATCGCCTCGGCTACGCGGAAGATCTACGCCAATCCGGGGACGATGACCGGCTCCATCGGGGTGGCAATGCCTTTCGTCAACATGAAAGAACTCGTGGAAAAGATCGGGATCAAGGGAATGGCCGTAAAAAGCGGGGAGTTCAAGGATATTGGATCTCCGCTGAGAGATATGACGCCGCAGGAGCGTGAGGTTTTGCAATCCGTGGTGGACAATGTTCACATGCAGTTTGTAAACGCTGTCGCGGTGAGCCGCAAACTCCCGGTGGAAGACGTGATTCGAATAGCCGATGGCCGTATTTTCACAGGCGAGCAGGCAAAAGCCTTGGGGTTGGTGGACGAGTTGGGTACCATGGAGGATGCCGTGCGCGATGCCGCGAAGCAGGGAGGTATCTCCGGAGAACCCAAGGTGGTATCGCCTCCCAAAAAAAGGGTTTCATTGTTGGAGATCATTCGGGAAGAGACGCGTTCCATGATCGACTGGAAAACTGGCGGAGCAATTCCGCTTCAATTGAATTAATCAGACAACGCGGGGGAAATGGATATGACCAAGAGCGATTTGGTGGAAAAGCTTTCCGAGTCTTTGGCAAATCTTACCAAAAAAGAATGCGAAGTTATCGTGGACACCGTGTTTATCAATATGAAAGACGCTCTCCAACGTGGGGAGAAGATCGAGATTCGCGGTTTTGGGAGTTTCACCGTGCGCATACGCAGAGCAAAAGAGGGGCGCAATCCCAAAACGGGAGAAAAGGTATCCATCCCCGAAAAGCGGATTCCTTTTTTCAAGGTAGGAAAAGAACTCAGGGAAATGGTCAACGGGTAACAGATGGAGCGGGTATTCTCCCCCTGGAGGGGCGAGTACATACGGAGATCTTCCGGCGGCGCAGAGGAAAAAAGCGGTTGCGTCTTCTGTGTGGACGAAGGCGACATGGCTGTTCCCGACCGCCTGCTCCTTGGGATTTACCCGTCCACGGCTGCGCTTTTGAACCGATATCCGTACAACAGCGGGCATCTGCTGATCGTCCCTCGCAGGCACGTGGCGGATTTGACCGACCTTTCTTCAGAGGAGCTTCGGGAGCTGTTTTCTCTCGTGGTTCTTGGAACGCGGGCGCTTCGGGAAATTTACGGTCCCGCAGGGCTGAATGTGGGTATGAACCTTGGGAAAGCGGCCGGGGCGGGAATTGCCGGGCATCTCCACGTGCACCTGGTTCCCAGGTGGAGCGGAGACACCAACTTCATGACGTCGGTCCATGATGCGCGGGTTCTTCCGGAATCGTTGCTGGAGACCCGCGAGCGTCTTTTACCGGCGTTTGCTGATCTTAAACCATAAAAGGAACCGTTTTCGGCCAGACGGATGACCCTCCAGCTTACTCCGGCGATGCGGCAGTATGTGGAGATCAAGTCGCGTTTCCGCGACTGCATACTCTTCTTCCGCATGGGCGATTTCTACGAGATGTTTTTTGAGGACGCCATCCGCGCGTCGCGTCTTCTTGACATCGCTTTGACTTCCCGCGACAAAGAATCGAACATTCCCATGTGCGGAGTGCCGCACCACGCGCGCAACGCGTACCTGTCGAAGCTGATTCGACAGGGCTGCAAGGTAGCCGTATGCGAGCAGATCGAGGAACCCGGGCAGAAAGGGCTCTTCCGCAGGGAGGTGACGGAAGTGGTCACTCCCGGACTGGTATTCCACGATGAATGTCTCGATGCCCGAGGGAACAACTTTCTTGCGGCGGTGCGTTTTATCCCTCCTTTTGCTTACGCGGCGCTGGACGCGACCACAGGCGAGTTCCATTACGAGGTGTGCGATTCCGAAGAGACGCTGGCTGACGCGCTGTTTCGACTCTCCCCCGCTGAATTTGTGGCGCTGGAGGGAGAAGGGACTCCTTCAACTACGCGCGGCAAACGGCTGATCGAAGGAAAGCTTATGTCAACCGTATCTTGCGCGGCTGCGGGCTCGTTTGAGCTTTCGGCGCAAATAGAAGGGATTCCGCCGGCCGGACACCCGGCGGAAGGGGTTGTCCGGGGTGGTCTGTATTATCTCCACATACATCAGCCCGCCGCTCTTTCCGAGATCGTAAGGATGACGGAGCGGGTAGGCGAGCGCTACCTGGCGATGGACGAGACCGCCGTGCGGACGCTCGAAGTATTCTGCACCCTTTCCGGGGAGCGCAAGGGGAGCCTGTTATGGGCGATCGACCGGACCCGGACGCCTATGGGGGCAAGGGCGCTTCGTTCTTTGCTTGCGGCTCCGCTGCAGGAAATAAACCGTATCAATGAGCGCCACGAGGCGGTGGCCGAGCTTCTTGAGGCTCATGTACTTCGAAAAGAAATGGTTTCAAGCCTCGATGCCATGGGAGATCTTCCGCGGCTTGCGTCACGCCTGGCCCAGGACCGCTCGGGGCCGCGGGATATAGCCGCTTTGCGGGATAACCTGGCGGTTTTGCCCGCCTTGAAAGAAACGCTTGGCGGCATGATTTCACCGCTGCTTTTGGGTGTGCGCGATCGTTTGGGCGATCATTCCAGCGCGGTTGAGCTGGTGTCTGAGACGCTGGCGGATGAGCTTCCCGCCGGATACAGGGAAGGCGGCGTTATTCGGCCCGGATACGACGCGCGTGTGGACGAATTGAATCACCTTCTCACACACGGCAAGGAGATGCTTTCCGAAATGGAGGCGCGGGAGCGGCAGCGCACCGGAATCGGGGGGTTGAAAGTCGGGTATAACCGGGTGTTCGGGTATTACATCGAGGTGTCCCGTTCGAACCTGGGAAAAGTCCCGGCGGAGTATATCCGGAAGCAGACGCTGGCCAACGCGGAACGGTTCGTGACGCAGGAATTGAAGGAATACGAATCGCGCGTGCTTCGCGCGCAGGATGAGCGCAACGCCAGGGAAGAGGAACTTTTCCTGGCCTTGCGGGATTCGTTGAAAACCCAACTGTTTTCCATACAGGGCGCGGCGGAGGCCGTAGCCGGGCTGGACGTGCTGCTTTCGTTTTCCGAACTTGCCGCGGATGGCGGGTACAACCGCCCGCTGGTGGGCGCGGGGAAAGATATTCTCATCGAAAACGGCCGTCACCCGGTGGTAGAGAAGATCCTTGGGAAGCACGCTTTTGTTCCAAACGATTGCCGCCTCTCTCCCGATGAAGGACGTCTTGCCATCATCACAGGCCCGAATATGGCGGGAAAATCCACTTACATCCGACAGGTGGCGCTGATTGTGCTGCTGGCGCATGCCGGTTCCTTTGTGCCGGCTGACCGCGCGGAGATAGGTCTTGTGGATCGGATCTTCACGCGGATCGGCGCGTCTGACGATCTTTCGCGGGGCGAAAGCACGTTTATGGTCGAAATGCGGGAGACATCCCGGATACTGGACGGAATTACCGAGCGAACGCTTGTTGTGCTGGACGAGGTTGGCCGCGGAACGAGCACCTACGACGGCTTGAGCATCGCGTGGGCCGTTGCCGAATACCTCCACAACGCGCCGTCCCGCCCGAAAGTTCTTTTTGCCACTCACTTTCATGAGCTGACAGATATTGTTTCCACGTCAACGCATGCGCGCAACTTCCACGTCGCTGTCCGGGAGTGGCAGGGGGACATAATTTTCTTGAGGCGTATAGACGAAGGAGTGGCGAGCAAATCATACGGTATTCAGGTTGCCAGGCTTGCCGGATTGCCTTCAACGGTGATTGAGCGCGCCAGGGAAATTTTGAAAAAGCTGGAATCCGCCGAGTATAATGAATTCAGCTTACCGTCCCTTTCGGGCGCCCAGGAGGCGGGCGGCTCCGCCCAGATGGATCTGTTTCCCCGAAAGCAGCGGCGGGAAGAATACTCGGTGTTGGAAGAGTTGCAACGCATGGAACCGGAACGGCTTACGCCGATGGATGCTTTGATGCGCATCTCCGCATGGAAAGAGAGGTTGAGGAAGGGGATGTCTTGATCAGGCCGTATCGATACATCCTGGCGGCGCTTCTGCCCGCCGTCGCTTTCGCGGCGCTAACGCTGTTTCCCTCTTTTGGTGTCACCGCTGTCTCCAGCCGGTCTCCTGTTCTCTCCGGAATTCATGCCTGGACCAACGAGATCTACACCCGTGTTGCCATATATACCGGGGAGGAGGTCGAATGGCACGCGAATACGGCTTCTGCCGTTCCCGCTCAAAATCTTCCTCCCAGGATCTTTGTGGATATCCGGGGCGCGGAAATTGATGGCGACATCCTGCACAAGCCTGTTGGGATCAACAACGGTTTGCTCCAGCGGGTGCGCGCCGGCCGCAACAACAAGGATACCATCCGGGTAGTAATCGACCTGGAACGGGACAGCACGTTCCGCGTGTTTGCGCTGCCGGACCCGTACCGGATTATTATTGATGTCGACGGGGAAGGGGAGATCCCGTTGCCGCGGGAGAATACCGCTGCCACGCAAAACCCTCCGGCTGTTTCTGTCGATGCGCCGCGCGAGCCAGCCATATTAGCTGAACCGCCGTCTCCGGCGCCGCCCGTGAGCCGCCGCGTCCGCGTGATGCTTGATCCGGGGCATGGAGGCAAAGATCCGGGCGCCGTCGGTCCCACAGGCTTGAAAGAAAAAGATGTCGTTCTTGCCATCGGCCGCATGGTTCGGGAGCGAATGGCGCGGCACAATGATTTTGAAGTCCGTATGACCCGCGATTCCGATGTGTTCATCCCGCTGGAAGAGCGCACAGCCATAGCTAACCGGTCGCGCGCGGACATATTCGTGTCGCTCCACATCAATGCCAGCCCAAGCCGCGCGGTGAAAGGAGTATCGACGTACGTCTTTTCGAGGGGGGCCGGCAATCAGGAGGATCTTGAATTGGCCGCCCGGGAAAACGGGGTGCCGGTTGCGCGGCTGCAAGGCGTCAAATTCATAGTTGACGATATGTTCACGGGAGCCCGCAAGAACGAGTCGCTTCGGCTTGCCAAGACGGTTAACGATGCCATACACCGCACTGCTTCATCTGGGCGCGGTTCCGTGGCAAACCTGGGGCTCAAACAGGCGCCGTTTTTTGTTCTTGTCGGCGCGCGGATGCCGTCTATTCTTGTCGAATCGCACTTTATCAGCAACGCGCAGGAAGAGGCTCTACTGCGAGACGAGAAGCACCTTGGCAAGATTGCCGATGGGATTGTAGAGGCGATTTGCTATTACGGCAGAAAAGGCGTTTTTCCAGGACAGGAACTGTAGTGCGTCTTGATGTTTGCCCTCCTGAATTGACGCGCCCCGACCTTTCGGACCGGGAATTCCTTGAGCATGCGAAGGAGTTTCTGCGGGAGACCCATCGGCTCCTGCGAGAAGGACAGCATAGTTGCCTCTGCGGAGGCATCGCGGCATGCCGAAAATACACCGATGCTATCGACGCCATAATATCGGCTCTCTATGACAGAGGCAGGGCCCGCTTTTTCGCTTCCGCTCCGGACATTGATTACCGTATGACGGTGGTTGCCGTGGGAGGGTATGGCCGCAGGGAGCTTTGTCCGAAGTCGGATGTGGATCTGCTCTTTCTCCATAGGCATAAAGCCGACTGGTATGTGGAGGCGATAACGGAGTCGATCCTTTACCCTCTATGGGATCTTGGGCTTGATGTTGGTCACAGTGTCCGGAATATGGGTGAAACGGTTCGTATGGCGCTCTCCGACTACTCGGTTCGCAGCGCTTTGCTTGACTACCGGTATGTGGTTGGCGATCAGGAGCTTTTGGCTCAGGATTCAAAAGATCTGGACAATCTGATCTATTACACAAAAGGCGACCAGTTCATCGACGGCAAGATAGCGGAGATGCGCGCGCGGCACGAGAAAGTTGGATCGACGGTCTATCTGCTGGAGCCGCACATTAAGGATGGGCGCGGCGGCTTGCGGGATCTCCAGACAGCCATCCTGGCGGCCAGGGTCAAGTACAAGTGCCGCGACTTGAAGGAACTGCGGCAAAAAGGCGCGGTCGATGCGCAGACAGCGGAAGCGATGCGCCACGTTTCGGATTATCTCTTGAGGATTCGTAACGAGCTGCACTACATCATCGGGAAGAAATCCGACACGCTTTCCTTCGGGGTGCAGGAGGAGCTTGCCGGGCAGCTTGGATACCGCAAGCTTGGAGCCAGCTTCGGGGTGGAACGGTTCATGAGATCGTATTATCTTCACGCGGCGTCCGCCGACCAATTGACCATGATGGTTCTGGAAGAGGTGGGCCGTCCGCTCGAAGAAGAAAACACGCGCAAGCTGTTTTCTTCTTCGATGAGCCGGAAGATCTGGAAAGAAGGGGTTCTTTACAAAGGGAAGCTCCAGGTAAAAAACGGAGCGGCGCTTGAGAAGGAGCCGATACGTATCCTTGAGTTTTTCCGGACGTTGCAAAAGATGAAGGCAAGCTTGTCGCTGCAGGCGAAGATGACTATCCAGAGCGCTCTTCCGGTGATAGGGGAGGAGTTCCGGTCAGATCGAAAAGCGGCGCTGCTGTTTCTTGAGATACTTTCCGACCCCGCGCATCTGCGGGAGACGCTGCTTGCCATGAACGAGTGTCTTTTTCTTGGACGATACATCCCGGAGTTCGCGCCGCTGCATTGCAGGGTGCTGCGTGATGTTTACCATGTTTATACCGCGGATGTTCATTCCATCCGCTGCGCCGGTGTTCTTGCCCGGATATCCGCTTCGGCTCAACGCGCTCAGGAAGAAGAGGGTTTTCTGGAGGTCTACGAGAAGATCCCGGACAAAGCCCTTTTGAACCTGGCGATTCTCCTTCATGACATAGGGAAAGGACATGGAGGGCAAGGCGGGCACTCCATGGTTGGCGCAAAGATAGTGGAGAGCATCGGGGCGCGGTGGGGGTTTGAGCGGGATGAGATCTCCGATCTTGTGTTCCTTGTCGAGCGCCATTTGTTGATGGCTCACGTTTCACAACGGCGCGATCTTCACGATATAGACATGATCCTTTCTTTCGCGGATACCGTTGGAACCACCGAGCGTCTCGACAAACTTTATCTTTTGACCTATGCGGACATCAAGGAAGTGGGGCCGGATGTCTGGACGCAGTGGAAGGCCATGCTTCTGAAGGAACTGTACGAGAAGGCGCGAAACGTTCTCGAACAGGGAGTGTTGAAATTTCCTCTTGAAGAGCGAGCGGAGCAGAAGCGGCGTTTGGTGCTTGAGCGTCTGAAGGAAGAGGGGGCCGAGGCGGCGGCGCGTTTCCTGAACCGGATGGACGACGCGTATGTTATGTCAACGCAGGAAGCGCGGATTGCGGGCCATTGCCGCATTCTTGAACGGTTCGACGGGAAAACGCCTATCGTGGAGGCGATCGACGCGCCGGAAGCCGGGGCTTCCGAGATAGCCATTGTATGTCTTGACGAGCGCGGTGTTTTCGCGAAGATCGCCGGCACCCTTTCGTTCAACGGGGTAAATATCCTGAATGCCTCCGTGTCCACAACGCGCGACGGCGTGGCTTTGGATACGTTTTATGTGAACTACCAGGGAAAAAGCCTCAAGGACCAGCCGAAAAAGAGGCGGGTTATAGACGACCTGGTTCGCGTACTCGGGGGGGATTTATCGATCAAATCTCTCATAGCGGAGCCACGGGTGGGTAAATTTATACGGGACAAGGTGCCCAAGTACCGGCCCACTCGGGTTAATTTCGATAATTCCGCTTCTTCCCGATATACCGTCGTGGATATTTTCACGTACGACCGGATCGGCCTGCTCTACGACATCACCAAGGTTCTTACGTCGCTTGGGATTGATATCCACTTATCCAAGATCTCGACGAAGGCTGACCAGGTGGCCGACGCCTTCTACGTATTTGACCGGGATCTGGGAAAGATAACCGATTCGCGGCGGCAGGAAGAGGTCCGCAAGGCCATCCTTGAATCCATAGAGGCTTGAGGGAGCAAATCTGTAAAATGACACACGATTTGAAACCGCGGGATTCATTGTGAAAAGCGGAAATGGTTTCCGGATACGCGCTTCCGGGCGGCTTCTTTCGCTCAAGCCTCTCTCCTTCGAGTACGCCTTACTTGTCCTCCAGAGCAAGCTTTGGCTGCGTCTTGCTTGCTCTAATAGATACTTCTTTGGCCTCTTTGCTTTTGATACGGAAACTACGTCTTCACCGAAGCCCCGTTTGCCCGCTGTGATGAATGCGGTTTTCGGGTACATGCCTTCGCTGCGAAAGACACGCGTTCTACGGAGAGGTCTCATGCTCAATTCATCCGCCCGGATGATGGATTGTTTAGGGATTCGCCTGAAGGTGGTGTAGGTATGGATAACGACGCCTTGGCGGAATCCTTCATATTTCATCTTTCCACGGAGCGGCGTCTTTCAACTAATACGCTTGAATCGTATAGCGCTGACCTTAAGCGGTTCGTCCAGTTTATGGAGGATGAAGGCGTTGGCCTTGATGCGTTCACGCGCTCACACTTTCTCGCTTATCTTACTTTGCTACGGGATGGCGGGTTGTCCGCCCGCTCGACATCCAGACACATTTCCTCTTTGCGCTCATTTTTCAGGTTCCTCGTCCGGGAAGGACGCCTTGCGGCAAATCCAATTGCCGAGGTGCGGGCGCAAAGGCCGGGTCGTCCGCTCCCGAAGTTTCTCACGGTCAACCAGGTGACGGCGCTGCTTGCGGCCCCCGACCGCGCGCGGGCGACTCCGGAAAACGTCCGCGACAAGGCTATTTTGACTCTCATGTACGCATCGGGGCTGCGCGCAACTGAAGTCGTGTCGCTGCGAATGGAGAATGTGGACCCCGACGCGGGTTTTTTAAGAATCATGGGAAAAGGCAGGAAGGAGCGCGTCGTGCCTGTCGCGGAGACGGCGCTGGATCTTCTCAAAGAGTATATAGAGGCGGTCCGCCCTGGGTTTATTAAAGAAAAGGCCACAAATGCCCTGTTTTTGTCCCGTCAAGGACGAGCCATCACGCGGCAGACTCTTTGGAACCGGATCAGGTATTGGGCGCTTATGGCAGGGATACAGGAGAAGATTTCCCCCCATGTGCTTCGGCATTCTTTCGCAAGCCACCTGCTGGCCGGCGGGGCGGACCTGCGCGCCGTCCAGGTTATGCTTGGCCACTCCGACATCGCGACTACGCAGATCTACACCCATATCACTCCCGAACGGTTGAGAGAGACTCATCGGAAGCATCACCCGCGCGGATGACAGACGCATTACCCCAGATCTGTCATGAGAGGTGGCATGGCTGGTACTCACATCGGACATCGCGGAGGGGCTTCTCCGCCGAGGCCGTCTCCGTTCGCCATCCCTGGCTCACTGCGATTGCAGGCTTCCTTCGCTCTCGCCGTCCTTGGCTTCGCTTGGAAACCCATGCTCTTGCCGGAGAACCCCTCCGCGATTTTTGTCCGATGTGATTGATGTCACCCTGATCTTCCTTCAAAAATGCTGCGAAAACAGGCTTGAAACCGTAGTGAGTCAATAGGTTGTTCTTTTGCTGGCCGTCATTGGAAATTAATGCTTGCTGACGCATCAGGGATTATGGGTTCATCGTAAGCCGTTGCGCTGTGGGTAGGCGGCAATACAGATTTTGTTTTTGATTTACAAGGTTTGGCGACGGCAAGATGTATCTTGATATTTCATGACAAAAGGCTATGTTTATTGCGGGAGGTGACAACATGTCGCAAACTGTCAAAAAAATAAAATTTGCCACCCAGGCTGACCCTGTGATTCTGGACAGTTTGAGGCGGATAGCTAAATCTGAAGGCCGCCAGTTACAGATATTGGTCAATGAGGCGTTGAGGGATTATGTGGAGCGCAAAAACAGCAACATCCCACGAGAGCAGGTTTTGCAAGCGCTGCACGCCAGTGTTGAACAATTTGATACGCTCTACAAAAAACTGGCGCAATGAGAGAATACCTGACTGCCCAGGATATTCTGGGTATGCATCATATTTTGATAGAACGCTATGGCGGTATGCATGGAGTGCGCGACATGGGCGCTGTTGAGGCCGCTGTTTTTCGTCCTCAATCCGGTTATTACGCCGACATAGTGGAAGAAGCGGCGGCGTTAGTGGAAAGCCTTTTGATTAATCATGCTTTTGTAGATGGCAACAAGCGGATAGCTTTTGCCGCCTGCGACGTGTTTTTACGCATTAACGGCTATAGGCTCAAAGCTGATTCCAAATGGATTTTTGCCCGCATTCTCAAATGGATCATGCTAAAGGAAAACCGCTGGCAAACTATTACCAGGGATTTGGAGCCGCGAGTCATCAAACAATGAGCGATTTAAAATTTAGGAGACGAAGCTTTTGGAGCTTGCCCCTCCAAAGGTTTTGGGTGTCACGCCTTTATTTATCGCATGCTTATGTCTAAATGGAAGTAATTACAACTCACATTAACGCCGACTTCGACTCGATTGCGTCCATATTGGCGGTACAGAAACTGTATCCGGACGCCGTGTGCGTTTTGCCTGGAAGGCCGGAAGAGTCCGCCAAAGGATTTCTCGTCCAGTCCGCTTTCTATTCCCTGCCGATGCGCAAACTGCGTGATATAGACTTCGACCAGATTACGCGCATGATTCTCGTTGATGTCAGCAGCAGCGCAAGGCTTGGCACATTCGCAAAACTTGTCGGCAAACCCGGCGTCGAGTTCCATATTTACGACCATCACCCCGGCGACGCCTCGGATATACGCGGGGAGGTGGAGGTTATCCGAAAGGCTGGTTCCGCGACGGCGATCCTGGTGGGGATACTTAAAGAGCGCGGGATTCCGATCTCGGCGGACGAAGCCACCGTTATGATGCTGGGGATCTACGAGGATACAGGGTCGTTGATCTTCACATCCACGACGATGGATGACTACATGGCGGCGGCTCATCTGCTCTCCTGCGGAGGGCGGCTTGACGATGTCAGCGACATCCTGGCCAGGGATATGACCGCGGAGCAGGTCTCTCTTTTACACGATCTCATTCAAAGTTTGCGGGTTTACACGATCAATGGAGTGGAATTGGTGATCGCCGAGGCCCAGCGAGAAGAGTATATGGGGAGCCTTGCTCTTCTTGCGCACAAACTGCGGGACATGGAGGGCATAAATGTCCTCTTCGTTTTGTGCCAGATGGGGGATCAGGTGGTGTTTGTCTCCAGAAGCCGCAAGCAGGAGGTGGATGTCGGCGCCGTAATGAAAGAGTTCGGAGGAGGCGGGCATTCCTACGCCGCTTCGGCTTCGGTGAAAAACGCCACGGTTTTCCAGATGAAGGAGCATTTACTTCATGTGTTGGCGGAGAAGATCATTCCGCGCCGGGTTGCCTCCGACCTGATGGTAGCCCACGCGCGCACGGTTGACGCGGAAGAAACCATGGCGGCTGTCGGTCAAAAAATTGCCCGTTCCGGCTTGAATGCCGTTCCCGTTTTAAGGGGTGAAGAGGTAATGGGAATCCTCACGCGGCAGGTCGTGGAAAAGGCGCTGTTCCACGGGCTGGGCGAAGAAATAGCCGCCGAGTACATGAACGCCGATTTCGAGGTTGTCGCTCCGGGGGACGGGATCGAGCGAATCCAGGAAATAGCCATAGGAAAGAACCAGCGGCTTGTCCCTGTGGTCGATGGGAAGAAATTGAAAGGCATTATCACACGGACCGGGCTGCTGCAGTTTCTTTACGATGTGCGCGACATGAAGCAGCCGGGCGCGGAAGAGGACATTCCCCAAGAAGGCGCGCCGGCGCGGCCCAAAAACGTGGCAAATCTGATGCGTGAGCGTCTTCCGGAACGGGTGCTGGAACTTTTGAAGAAGGCGGGGGCGTGCGCGGAACGCCTTGGGATGCGGGCTTATGTAGTCGGCGGATTCGCTAGAGATCTTGTAATGCGCGGCGATAATCTTGATATCGATATTGTGGTGGAGGGGGAAGGGGTCTGTTTTGCGGAAACGTTTGGCCGGGAAGAGGGCGCCAGGGTGCGACCGCACCACAAATTTGCCACGGCGGTTTTGGTGTTTCCGGATAACTTCAAGATAGATGTTGCTTCCGCCCGCGTCGAATACTACATGGAGCCTGGGGCGCTCCCTACCGTGGAATACAGTTCGTTGAAGCAGGACATGTACCGGCGTGATTTCACCATTAATACGCTGGCGATACGGCTGAATCCGTCCGGTTTTGGGGAACTGATAGATTTTTTTGGCGCCAGGCGGGATATCAAGGAGAAAGGGATACGGGTTTTGCACTCCCTGTCGTTTGTCGAAGACCCCACGCGTATTCTGCGGGCGGTGCGTTTCGAGCGCCGGTTTGGTTTTTCCATCAGCCGGCACACACTGAATCTTATACGCAACGCTGTGCGTCTTGATCTGGTTGGCAGGCTGCCAAAACACAGATTTTTTAATGAGTTGAAGCTTGTATTTAAAGAGTCAGATTCTGTTTCGGTCATTGCCCGTATGGCTGAGTTTGACGTAGGTTCATCGATCCACCCTTCGTTGACTTTCGACAAGGAACATATGAAGCTTCTCGAAGAAACGCAGGAAGTTATGGGCTGGTTCACCCTGCTGTTTCTCGACGAGAAAGTGGAGAAATGGGTTGTTTTGTTCCTTGCTTTTCTTGCCCCTCTGTCTCCGGAGGAGGCTAAAAAACTGGCAAAAGATCTCGGCGCCCGCTCAAAGGTGCTTGAGTGGGTAAGGATTTGCAAGGACGAAGGGGAGGAGATCATCCGGAAGCTGGTCTTGTCTCACACAATATCGAAGAAGGCGATCCACGATACCCTCTCCGGCATTCCTAATGAAGTGATCCTTTTTTTGATGGCTTATACTAAATATCCCGATGTAAAAAAATGTATTTCATTGTATTTTACACAACTAAAGAACATCCATTTTTCGATAACAGGGAATGATCTCATAGAGATGGGGTACACTCCAGGGCCACAGTTCAGAAAAATCTTCGACACAGTTCTCGAAAACAAGCTTTCCGGCGACCTGAAAAGCAAGGCGGAAGAGATCGCTTTTATTCGGGAGACGTTTCCAAAGACCGCGGAGCCTTAAAAACTCATGAATTTAAGTGCGAACATTTCTGAAATTTGTACCATTTCGTTGAGTCATTCTTGGCAAGTTGACCTTTTTTAATACGTTTAAATAAAAACACTTTAAGCCCACGAATTGTTGTTTTGTGCGGTGATTAAGCGTAACATTCGCCGCAAAAAATGCGGTGAATGCCGCGCAGGTTACGAGATTGCCGGTGATCTTAAGAGATACCCATAGAATACACTCTCTTATAAACAGGTCTTACATATAAGGCCGCCCGTACAGTTTTGGCCCGGATCAGGGATCACGCGTGTCCTGCTTGTGAAATCATTGAAATACGGCAAAAACGCAAAACGGATTGCCGGGAGTGGTGTATTTTGTCCGCGAACACTCAGGTTTTGTTGTTTGGTTTTGCGATTTTGTCCGCTGTGAGTACCGACCATGTCACCTCTAATGACGAATCCGGGCTAAAGGTGCTAGTATTAAAAATTTCATACGGAAGGAGAAAGATTGTCCGACATTGCGGGTTTTCTTCATAAAGTTTCGATTTACGCCGTTCCCGTTCTCATGGCGATAACTTTTCACGAGGCGGCGCACGGGTATGTCGCTTATAAAAAAGGTGATCCGACGGCGTTTATGCTTGGCAGGGTAACGCTTAACCCCTTGCGCCATATCGACCCGGTCGGGACGATCGTACTGCCTTTGGCGATGCTTCTTATGGGGACCGGGATGGTGTTTGGGTGGGCAAAGCCGGTTCCGGTGAATTTCCGTCTTTTGAGGAACCAGAAGTGGGACCCGATTTACGTTGCCGCGGCGGGTGTTGTGACCAATCTGGGACTGGCCGTCATAGCCGGAGTTCTTTTTCGTCTTATTTTGCTTGGCGATCCGGATATCCTGTTGGCTGTTATGGGAAAGGAGCCGGGCGGAGATTCCGTTTCTCGTTTGGTGACGGTTCCATTGGCCCACATGTGCATCGTTTTCATCCATTTCAACGTGCTTCTTGCTGTCTTCAACATGATCCCGATTCCGCCCCTGGACGGCGGCCGGATCGCCGTGGGGCTTCTTCCTTATCGAGCTTCTACGGCGCTGGCGTCGGTAGAGCGCTACGGGATGCTGATCGTTATAGCGCTTTTAATGTTTGGTCCGCTTGGTATAATTGGGGGCCTTGTCCAGTGGCTTTCCTCGTTTATTTTGGGCATTTAATCCTTCATCACAGAAAGGGAAGGCGTTGCGTAAACGGGTTTTGAGCGGTATGCGTCCCAGCGGCAAGCTGCATCTTGGGCATTACATCGGGGTATTGGCAAACTGGAGGAAGCTCCAGGAGGAACATGACTGCTTCTTTTTCGTTGCGGACTGGCATGCGTTAACTACGGAATACGATAATACTTCGGTCATCCGGGAAAGCATCGACGACATGCTGATTGACTGGATGGCTTCGGGGATCGACCCTTCGAAGGCAACCCTTTTTGTCCAGAGCCATGTTCCGGAACACGCGCAGTTAGCATGGGTTTTAAACTGTTACGCGATGTTTGGCGAGCTTTCAAGAATGACGCAGTTCAAAGATAAGTCTAAACAGAACAGCGATAATATTAACGCGGGGCTTTTCACTTATCCGGCTTTGATGGCGGCTGATATATTAATTTATAACGCGAATCTTGTGCCTGTCGGCGCAGACCAGAAACAGCATCTGGAGCTTGCGCGCGATATTGCCGTGCGGTTTAATTCTGTTTACGGCGATGTTTTCACAGTTCCCGAGCCGTATATATCAAAAGAAAAAAGCGCGCGGGTCATGTCGCTTCAGGAACCCGAAAAAAAGATGAGCAAAAGCGATTCAAACGCGAACGCGAATATTTTAATCATGGATAAAAAAGATGATATAATCAAAAAATTT
>Ga0082212_10003057_pt1 | contig 23923 bp, 23 predicted proteins | sample TergutNt197P3_FD_71548 | JGI IMG/M metagenome (GOLD analysis project Ga0082212, IMG submission 71548) | Neocapritermes taracua P3 segment gut microbial communities from Petit-Saut dam, French Guiana - Nt197 P3 | ecosystem: Host-associated > Arthropoda: Insects > Digestive system > Gut ... | reverse complement strand
TTCAAGAAAGACCTCAAAAGAATACAGAATGATCCCAAACGAATTGCTGATGTAAAGAAAGTCCTGAAAATTCTACAAAAAACAGGCTCTGTTCCTAAAGAATATTTACCTCATAAATTAGAAGGTGCCTTTAAGGGATGTATGGAGTGTCATATAGAAAATAATTTACTTCTAATATGGGTTAACCCCCTGGATAATTTCAAAATAGGTTTCGTTGGATAACATCTTGAAAAAAAGGTACTTTTTCCCCTGATATTTTTCCGTCTGTGCGTATTGTCGAAAATTTCATCTATATTTGCAGACCAACTTGCGAAAAATCAAAACTTTGGTCTATGAAATTATTAAAAGAATTATTTGGTCTTACCCTCTGCCTGTTTGGCTTTCTGACGGTTGCGTATTCGCAGTCATCGATGGAAGAAAGGCTTAAAAATCATGTCTATACGCTGGCGGCTGATTCGATGATGGGACGAAAGGCAGGTAGCGAGTTTGCCCGGAAGGCAGCCGATTATATTGCCGCGCAATGGGAAGAAATCGGAATAAGGCCTTTGGCGGGTGAATCCTATTTTATGCCGTTCATGCAGCGCCAGTATCACAATCTGGCAGGTGTGATCGAAGGCGTCGACCCGCTTTTGAAAGACGAATACATCGTTGTCGGGGCACATTTCGACCATTTGGGCGTAAAAACGAAAAATGGCGCAACGGCCATCTACAACGGCGCCGACGACAATGCTTCGGGCGTGGCTGCGGTGATCGAACTCGCACGCAGCCTGAAAGCATTGCAGCCGTCGCTTCGACGGAGCGTCGTGCTGATCGCCTTCGATGCGGAAGAAGAGGGTCTCTACGGCTCGAACGAATTTTCGGCGAATCCGCCTTTTCCCGTCGAACGCATCAAACTGATGATGAGCATCGACATGGTTGGATGGTACAGGGCGAGCGGATATGTCAAGTATTACGGAACGGGAACCATCAAAAACGGAAAACGGCTGCTGCACGACGAACTGCTGATACCGGACGGTCTAAACGTAAAAACGCAAAAATTTGAACGCAGCCTGCTGACCGGCACCGACACCGACGGTTTTGCGAGGCGCGGCCTTCCGACATTGGCCGTCACAACCGGCCTCAAGTCGCCCTATCACAAGCCCGACGACATGGCGCATCTGATCGACTACCACGGTATGGCAATGATTACGGAGCATCTGACAAATGTGGTGATAGCCGTATCACAGGACGATTCTTACAGGGCTTCGGGTAAAATTGCCGCCAAGCAGCAGCTGGACAAAAAATTCGTTTTTGGCGTTACGGCCAATTACGGTTCCAATTATCACCATTATACCGCCGGCGCATTGGACGGAAAATCGAAAGTCTTCGCCGGGATCGGCTTGAACGGTCAGCTGAACATGAAATATTTCGCCCTGCGTCCGGGCGTTTTCTACGAATACATCGGTGCGCGCCATCCCGAAGGCGATATGTCCACGCATGGCATTACCGTTCCTTTCGATTTTGTGTTGCAAACCCCGCCATCCGGCATGGGTGGTTTCGATGTCTTTGTCGGCCCTTACTACAACTACAAATTTGCCGGAAAGCAGGGCGGCGCAGCGCTTGATTTCAAAAACCTTTACAACAGGGAAGAAACCGGCCTCCATTACGGCATCGAAATAAAGATTGCCTATATCCGCATCGGATTCGCGCGCCGAACGGCGTTCACCAACTTCACACAGGCGAAAAACGCCGATGGCGCACACCTGCGCAACCGCGCTTCGTATGCGACGTTAGGTCTTACATTCTGATACATAGCGCAAGTGAAAAGCAACAATTTCTTCCATTTTTTTCGCGTATCTTTCCGCTGTAAAAAAAAATGCGTACTTTTGCACATTTTAAATTCTATCCCTCATATTAAATTGCAAGACCAAACATGTTAATCAAATTACAAACAACAATGAAATTACTATTATCCATGCTGGCAGTTGTGATATTGAGCTGCCAATCGACTGATGCCCGGACACGGCAACATCCGGAACCGTCGCGTGCAATGCAAGAACAAGTTGCCCGATTGAAAGCGAAAGGATTTCCGCTGACTGACTATCACATCCATATTCGCGGCGGGATGACGCCCGAAAAAGCATTTGATTGGATGAAAAAGACCGGTATTCGAAGCGGCGTACTGGAAAATGCAGGCAAAGACTGGCCGCTTTCCGACAATGAAAAAGTGAAAGCGTTCATTGATGATGCGAAAAAGTATTCCGAACTGTTGGTTGGCTTACAAGTGAACGACCGCGATTGGTTCGCAAAGATCGATGCTGAACTGCAAGCGAGACTTGATTTCATACTTGCAGACACCATGATCATGGATGGTCAGAAACTTTGGTTGGAAAATGAATATACTATTAATGACGAAGACGCCTGGCTCGCGCGATATTTCCAACACTGTATGACAGTCGTGAACGAACCCGTTACCATTTTGGCCAATCCAACCTATTTGCCAAAAAAGATATTGCACCGATACGACGATTTCTGGACAGAAGCCCGAATGAGCCAATTTATTGATGCGGCCGTGAAAAATAATGTCGCCTTGGAGATACAAGCCGGAACGGATTTCCCGAACAGGAAGTTCATTGAACTTGCCTTGAAGAAAAATGCAAAGATATCCATTGGCCGCAACAATTTTGACGATAGTCCAAACGAACTAAAACGTTCGCTCGACTGGCTCGAAGAACTTAATGTCAAACCCGAAAACATGTTGAATTTACAACGGAAGTGATAATAGACGTCTTTTTGATAATTCTGGGCTTTGCGTTACTCGTAAAAGGGGGTGACTGGCTGATTGACGGCGCATCCTCATTGGCGCGCCGCTACAAAATATCCGAATTGGCCATTGGCCTGACTGTTGTCGCCTTCGGCACCTCTGCGCCTGAAATGGTAGTGAGTCTGTTGTCGTCCATTGATTATCACCCCGAAATAGCTTTGGGAAACGTTATCGGAAGCAACAATTTCAATTTGCTTTTTATCCTTGGCATTACAGGACTGATTGCGCCTATTGCGGTGCATAAAAATACCGTTCGGATGGAAATACCCTTTTCACTGCTGGCTGCAGTTGTTTTGTTTTTATTAGCCAACTACGGTTTCAGCGAAAGTGGAGGCACTATGCTGGGTCGTATGGACGGTATGATCCTACTCCTGTTGTTCGGGATATTCATTTTTTATATTTACAAAAGCATGAAATCGGAAAAGCCTGATGACGGAAAAGCCCCTGTTATATTGTTTTCCCCAAGGAAATCATTGCTGTACATTGTTCTCGGATTGGTTTTACTTGTTTCAGGCGGCAAAATTGTTATCCATGCCGCGGTAGATTTTGCGCAGGCTTTGCATATCAGTGAAAAGATTATCAGTCTCACCATTGTGGCAGTCGGAACGTCGTTGCCCGAACTGGTAACATCGATTACCGCCATTGTCAAAAAGAATGACGACATGGCTATCGGAAACATCATCGGTTCAAATATTTTCAATATTTGTTTAATATTAGGCGTGAGCGCATTGGCGCGACCCATGGTATATTCGCCTGTATTCAACAGGGATATTTATCTTTTGGCTTTTGGTACCCTGCTTTTGCTGCTGGCCATGTTTACCGGCAAAAAAAGAATAATTGACCGCTGGGAGGCTGCAATTTTTGTTTCCGTTTATGCAGGATATGTCGTTTATTTAATCATGAAGAGCGAACAGGGATGAGAATAAGAAAGGGGCGGAAAAAATTCCACCCCTTTCAACACCTCACCGAATCAGCGCCTTAATGACCCGTCGGGCATCGTCGCCGTGAAAAAAACAGGTTTCCGTCACGATCTCATAACTGGAGTAGAGTGCATATTTTAACAGTTGTGCGGCAAAGAAATTCCCGTCACGTTCCACATAAACCTTAAGCAATAAGTTGGCCGTATTGCCATTGCTTAAAACATGGCCGGGAGCTACAGGTTTGTTCTTCAGGCAATTCACCACATAGTTCTCATCCTGGCTGTCAAAATTGATTATCTTGTATTTTATGAGTTTACCAGTCTTTTGATACCTGTATGCAGGTCTTTTGAAATATTTATAAACCCCGATAGAAATAACTGTAAGGCCTAAAAACCATTTGATGAGAGGTACTGTTTCTCCCGTGAAGGATTTCGGCAGGGGAACGGCTAACAAAACAATGCCCGACAACAGAATGATCAATGGCCATGTGAAGTCCGTATTTTTTGAAATATGGTGTTCCGACAAATGTTCGGAAACAGTTTGTTTGAAAGGAATAATCGTATCCATTTTTTTGTTGTTTTGAATGATAAATAACTGATAATAATAAATCAACCAACCTTTCCGTGTCTCTGTGGAAAAGTCAGTTTGGAAACAAAAAGGAATGGACAGGCTAAATAAGAATTTTGCGCAAAGTAAAAACGTAATAGTCGCAGGTAAGGCACAAAAACGGCGAACGGTATTTGCAAACTTCAACCTCAAACGTTTTTAGCAAAATATAACTGAATGACAATAATTCGGCAGTGCATAGTTTGATCTTCGATTGAGCAGGAATGCGAAGACTGTTTGGGCTTACCTCTTCCGATACGCCAGAAAATAAAATATCCCAAATATCGGTCAACGCCGACGTCTCACCCTGTTTGTTGCAGGGCAGTACAGTTTCTTCGTTTGTCGCATACTCGATTGGCTGTATCAGCAATTTACCGCCGCCAAAAGAAAAAAACAAACCGGATAACAAACAGCACGTTAAATAAAAAAGCATCTTTTTCATGCAGCAAACGTACATGAAAAATCCGAATTTTCCAAACGCATCCAATGAAAAACTTTTTTTGCAGCGGAAAGATACAAAATTGATTTCGTATCTTTGTACCGTTGTAATTTTTTAAAAAATAGAAAGATGCAGAAAATCGCAGTTAATGATGTCGTATGTGCAGATAAGAAACCTTGAAAGTTTTCCCCATAACCAATGACGGAAACCTGTTCAAATGAAATTCGGTTTTCGTAAAAAATTTTGTTACCTTTGTGGCGGAAAATTGAAAATTTATACATTAAATACATACATTATGAAAGAGAATGAGAATGAGAATGAGAATGAGAAAGGGATTCGCGTAATAGTAGTAGACGATCACAGCCTGTTCCGCAAGGGAGCAAGAGCGATGATCAGGTTAGATAGATCCAACATCACGGTAACGGGCGAGGCGGAAAGCGCCGAGAAACTGTTCAGTCTGCTGGAGGCTGGAACGCCTGCCGAACTGATACTGCTCGACGCCAACCTGCCGGACGGCATGAGCGGCGTGGAAGCAGCCCGGCGGCTTCGCTGTGACTATCCCGCGATAAAAATACTTGCCGTCGAGTCAGAAAACACCCAAGAAATGGTGCAGGAGATGCTCGAAGTGGGCATCGACGGTTTCATCAGCAAGCAGCAGGGCAAAGAGGACGAATTGGTCGACGCCATCCGTTCCGTGATGGACGGACTGAATTATTTCGGTCGCGATATTTCATACGTCATCTGCGGCGTGGTGAATGCAAAATCGCTGACACAAACTGGTGACCCCGGTTTTACGTCGCACGAACTTGATGTGATCCGCCTCTGCCGCGACGGCCTCATGGGAAAGGAAATAGCCGACCGCCTCAACGTCAGCAAAAGAACCGTCAATACGTACAAGGAGCGTATCTTCCAGAAAATCGGCCTCAACAGCACGATTGAAATGGTGAATTACGCGCTGAAAAATGGAATCATACTACTCGAGAATTGAAAAAAACGACGAGTCCTCAACTTGATTGGGGAAGCAGGAGCATAGTCCATTTGGTCATTGAGCGAAGTCGAAATGCGGTCAATGCACTGCAAGAAGGTCATGTACGTTTGCATGGAAATTTTACCATCGAATGATTAAGCAACACCCAAAAACAGCGATTGTTTACAAAGGGCAATCCTATTCGTATACGCAGTTACTGCAGTATGCGGCTTGCTATGCGGCGTATTTTTCTCAAAAGGAAGGCCTTCGGAAAGTCCTGATTTTTGCGGAAAACTGTCCCGAATACTTTTTTGCTTTCTATGGAACGATACGTTGTAATGCCATTGTTGTCCCTGTTGATGTAAATTCTACGGCCGGCGAACTGGCATATATCCTTGCAGATTGTTGTCCGGATTTTATCTTCATCTCGCCTGAAAAAAGAGAATTAGTTGAAAAAGCGTGCGTACAGGCAACATTTACAGGCAACATAATCAGCGGTTACGATATAGACACATCAGCGGTTAATGCGATTGAAGCATCGGAGCTTATAGTCGCCCCTGACGAAAGAACAGCGTTGATCATCTATACTTCAGGCACGACCGGTTCGCCCAAAGGGGTCATGCTTTCGTACAAAAATATCTTTTTTCAGATCAATGCCGTAACGGGAGATGCGGACTTTTATACGCCGACCCGCAATGTAATGGTCTTACTGCCTCTGCATCATTCGTTTCCGCTTATGGCAACATTGGTTATTCCCATTGCCACAGGAACTACGGTATATATCGCCGAAGGCCTGAACGCCGAACATATCATGAAAGCCCTGAACGAAGGAAAAATCGCTATAATCATTGGCGTACCAAGACTTTACGAAACGCTTGCGAAGGGTATCATGGCTAAAATCAATGCAAAATTGGTTACCAAAATTATTTACAAAATGGCGGCGTTGATTGGCAGCGATTCGTTATCCAGGATTATTTTCCGCTCTGTGCATCAAAAATTCGGCGGACATATTAAATATCTTGGAAGTGGCGGAGCGGCCTTGCCGGTTGAAATAGCCAAAACGTTTAAAACGCTGGGATTTTATGTTTTAGAAGGATACGGCATGACCGAAACGTCCCCTATGATAAGCGTTACGCTACCGGGTCAGCGCAAAATCGGTTACACAGGCTTTCCGTTGAAAGGAACAGACGTCAAGATTGAATCAACAGAGGAAATTTGCGTTCGCGGCGATAATGTGATGCAAGGCTATTACAACCGTCCCGAAGAAACGGCCGAAATCATCAAAGACGGATGGTTGCACACGGGCGACATCGGGGTATTGAATAAATACGGACTGAAAATAACAGGAAGAATAAAAGAAATTTTAGTCGCCTCCAACGGCAAAAACATCAATCCCGAAGAAATAGAAACGGAGGCGATGCACAACACAAAATATATTCGGGAAATAGGCGTGTTTATGCACGATTCGGTGATGCAGGCCATTGTCGTTCCCGAAATGAAAGCGTTGCGTCAAAGTTCTGAGAGCAATATTTCGGAAATCATTCGGCAGGATATTGATAAATTCAACAAAATAACCTCTGTTTATAAGCGAATCAAACGGATACATATTTCTTCGGAAGAACTGCCAAAAACACGGCTGGGCAAAATTCAACGTTTCTGCTTGCCCTCGCTGATGGAGCAGGCAAAGACAAAAGTGCATGACAGCGAAGAAGATACAAATCAAAGCGAAGTATATCAACTGTTAAAAACTTTTATTGAATCGGAAACAGGTTATATCCCGTGTGCAAACGACCATTTTGAAATAGACCTTGCCATGGATTCGCTCAGCCGCGTGGCATTGCTGAGTTATGTTGAAATCAGTTTCGGACTGGTAATCAAAGAAGAACAGTTAGACACATTGAATACGCTGTCAAAACTGACAGCCTACATCGAACAGGATTCGCCTGAAATAGTGGCTCATAGCGAAGTATCATGGAAAAAGATCCTGTCCTCAAAAACACCCGACACAACAATTCCCCGCCCCGGTATGATCCACTTTATGGTTGATATGCTTTCTAAAATCACGTTTCATTGGCTATACCGTTTTCGCGGGAAAGGAGAAGAAAATATTCCGAAAGAGCCTTGTATCTTTGTCGCTAACCATCGCAGCGCGTTGGATGGCTTGATTATCACTGCCCGACTGAGTCGCAAAACAACCCGCAACACCTTTATCTTTGCCAAAGAAAAATACTGGCAGACGAAATTTGCCCGTTTTATGGCAAGCAAAAATAATATATTGCTTTTGGACGTGAATAAAAATGTAAAGGAATCGCTGCAACAGATATCACATATCCTTCAACAAGGGAAAAATGTGATTATTTTCCCCGAAGGCACACGCTCAAGGAATAAGGAACTGAAATATTTCAAAAATGCGTTTGCAATTTTAAGCGCCGAACTGAACGTTCCTGTTGTTCCAGTTGTAATCAGAGGGTCTGAAAGAGTCGCTTTTCATCCGATCAGACTGCCCCGTTTTTTTGCGCGTATTGGGATAAATTTCTTGCCACCTGTCTATCCTCAACCGGCACAAACAGCCGAAAACCTGCGCGCTTTCGTAGAACAACAAATTAGGGATGAACTGAGTACGGATTTTTAAAAGTCTAATTTCAAGGGTTTTTCGCGGAAAGAGGGGGATTCGAACCCCCGGTACAGTTACCCGTACGACAGTTTAGCAAACTGTTGGTTTCAGCCACTCACCCATCTTTCCAAAGATAATCTTTATGCTGAATCTCAAAAACGGTGCAAATATAGAAAGAATAATTGAAAGTTGAAAATTGAAAGTTGAAAATTTTCAAAACGCAAATTTTACCCAATCATAAGTCGATTGTCAATTTGTTTTACGCGATTCCAAGTTCTTCAAACATTTTTTTATATACAGCCGCTTTTTCGGCCAAAGGCTTGGGATAAGCACGAGAGGAAGAAGGCATGCGGTATATCTTCAACTTACGATTTATAAACGTGGTTTCTTCAAATCTTCCCACACCCGGCTCGCTTGCCTGTACGATTGTTATTAAAGTATCCATTGCTTTCTGCCCGGTAACGACAATTGCCTGACAGTCCGTAATCCGGGATAGTACTTCTTCCAGGTCAATAGGCTGGAGTATTTCCAAAAACTTATCTGAAGCGTTTCCTTTTTGACGTTTTACTACCATTGCCGTATCCCATAAGGCTATTCGTTTTTCTGTCAGGAAAGCACGAATAGCGGCTTCCTTAAATGATTTTCGGTCGCCGGTCAAAAAATAATTAACGTCATCAAAAAACACCCACCCGAAAATCCTCCACATATCGTTTTGGAAATTCGGATAAAAGAAATCCATTTTCCAGCGTTCTTTCGGAGGTGGAAAACTCCCTAACATCAACATTTTAGCGCCTTCGGGCAGAAAAGGAGGCAATGGATGATTTTCACTTACTGCATTTTGCATAATCTGTTATTTTTTAACCTAATTGCTTATATTTAAGCATGATATTTACTGAAAACTGAAAATTGAAAACTGAAAACTACCTAAAAATCCATAAAAGTATAGATTTTTTCCGTACCTTTGTACGATATAACTAATTTTTTTTTCGATGTATAGAACAAATACTTGCGGCGAATTACGTTTAGCAAATGGGGGACAGGTCGTTACCTTGGCCGGATGGGTACAGAAAACCCGCAAAATGGGGGGGATGACATTTGTGGATATTCGTGATAGATACGGTGTTACACAATTGGTTTTCAATGAAGAAATAGACGCTTCGCTATGTGAACAGGCAAACAGGTTAGGGCGTGAATTTGTGATTCAGGCTACGGGAGTCGTCAAAGAACGCTCAGGTAAAAATCCGAATCTTCCGACAGGTGATATTGAAATTATCGTTTCAGCATTTCGTGTCTTAAATCCCTCAATAACACCTCCTTTTACCATTGAAGATGAAACCGACGGGGGGGATGATTTGCGCATGAAATACCGCTATCTTGACCTGCGTCGCCGTACGGTTCGCGCTAATATGGAGCTGCGTCATCGTATGGCTTTTGAGGTGCGACGTTACCTGAGCGAGCAAAACTTTTTAGAGGTTGAAACGCCCGTTTTGGTCAATTCCACACCCGAAGGAGCACGCGATTTTGTGGTTCCTTCGCGAATGAATCCGGGTATGTTTTATGCACTGCCACAATCGCCTCAGACCTTGAAACAGTTGTTGATGGTTTCGGGTTTTGACCGTTATTTTCAGATTGTCAAATGCTTTCGCGACGAAGACTTACGCGCCGACCGCCAGCCCGAATTTACCCAAATAGACTGCGAAATGAGTTTTGTCGAACAGGACGATATACTTTCGATGTTCGAAGGCATGATTAAACATCTGTTCCTGTCTGTTCGCGGAATCGAAATGAACGAATTGTTCCCGCGTATGACATACGAAGATGCGATGAAAAATTATGGCTCGGATAAACCGGATTTGCGTTTCGGCATGACATTTGTTGAATTGGCAGACTTGCTGAAAGGCTACGGATTCCCAGTGTTTGATGAAGCAAACTATATAGGAGGGATTTGTGCCGAAGGGGCGGCATCATATACCCGAAAACAAATAGACGCCCTGACTGACTTTGTCCGCCGTCCGCAGATTGGCGCCAAAGGATTGGTGTATGCGAGGGTGGAACCGGACGGAAGCGTGAAGTCGAGTGTAGATAAATTTTATTCGCAGGATGTATTGCAGTCATTAAAAGCCGCTTTTCAGGCGAAAGAGGGCGATTTGATTTTGATTCTTTCGGGCGACGAACCCAATAAAGTGCGTAAACAGCTTAGTGAACTGCGTTTAGAAATGGGTAATCAATTGGGGCTGCGCGACAAGGATCAGTTTGTTTGCCTGTGGGTAGTCGATTTTCCGTTGCTTGAATGGGATGAAGAAACGCAGCGGTTTTATGCCATGCACCACCCGTTCACATCCCCCAAACCTGAAGATATTGCTTTGCTCGACAGCAATCCCGCAAAAGTAAGAGCCAATGCGTACGATATGGTTATCAATGGCGTAGAAGTGGGAGGCGGTTCGATAAGAATCCACGACAGTGAACTTCAAAAGAAGATGTTCGCGATTTTGGGCTTTACCGAAAGCCGCGCACAGGAACAGTTTGGTTTTTTGATGAATGCCTTTCGGTACGGTGCGCCGCCTCATGGCGGAATCGCCTACGGCTTAGACCGTTTGGTCTCATTATTTGCAGGCTTGGATTCAATTCGCGACTGCATCGCCTTCCCCAAAAATAACTCAGGACGTGACGTCATGCTCGACGCCCCATCCATACTCGACGACGATCAACTGAAAGAACTGAATCTGAAGATAGAAATGCAGAAATAACATAAAACCATAAGCAAAGATCCCCCAAAGAGGAATGAGAATACACTAACGAGATTTGCGCATATTTAGTTGTTAGTGGCAATTTCGGGCGACAGTGGGGTGAAAAAACTTGCCCTTTTGAAAGAGTACAGTAGAAACAATAATATTGAACAGCATATGAATAAGAAAATAAAATGTGTAAATTGGAATGGAGAAATAAACTTAGGACATATCCTAACAATTCTAACCATTATTATTGCGGTTATCGCACTTTCATATCAAAGATTAGACTTAAGAACAAAAGTTAATGACTTAGATGCTGTTGTCAGAGACTTGGAGGAAGAAAAATTTCAACGAGAGATACAAGGATTAAAGCACAGTGAAGAAATGAGTAAAAGTATTTCTTTTACGTTAGGAAATACGACAGATAGGTTAAGAGAAATGAATAGCCAAAATCACAATGAATTTATATTTTTGTTGTCTGAGGTTAATGAAATAATTGATTTATTACTCAAAAGAAAAGATTTGACTTCATTGGAAATAGAAAAACTGAAATTATTAAAAAATAGAAATTATCACAAGAGGCTTATTTATATTTTTGGGATGCAATATAGTTATGAAGTCGGTCAGTTTGAAAACACAAATGAACCAAAAAATGAAAATTACAAAAACATTGATGATTACATAAAAGCGATGAGACATTATACAGATACTTTGGAAAAACATTCAGATATGCTTCTTCAATTATTGAGAAACTCAGTAGAAGATCCAAAGAAAAAAGTATTTGAAGCAGAAGAGAAATTTTGGAATTATGAATAAAGATAAACTGCCGATAATATTTAGGTTTTAAACGCAACTTTAGATGCGTTTAAAACCTCCGTTGAACTGAAGCATTGGTAGCGTACCGATATCTATGGGGATTCAATAATTTGTTTGTATATCGAGTTGGTTTTTCGATGGTCATTTTCCGGCGTTTTTTTTCATTTTTCCGGTATTTCGAAGTGGTTTTTTGTGTTTTTCAGGCTGCTGATGCTTTGTTTTTGTTTAAGATTACCGCCTTTTTTCCGAATGATTGATCTTGTGTTTCAGTCGGGTGATTTTCAGGCAATACGATGGCCGTCCGTTAGATGACGGATTTAGCGGGTTGATAAAAAATCCTGTTCCAATATGGCGTTACCGGACGTATTGACTGTGTTTTGAAAAGGCGGGGCGTGCGCTCCAAAATGCATGATGACGTGCATCCCGCCTGTGCCGCAACAGGGACAGATTTTGGGGTTGACACAGGGTTGGATGTAAACACTGCTGCCTTGTGATACAGGTAGCAGTTGATTTCTTCCACCGATACCAATTCCGGACAGCGTCCGAAATGTAATGACAACTGTGCCACATTGCGACCATAATTGGTCAACAACCCCGTGCTTAAACCTTTGAGCACTACCAGGCGCTCAACCTTTCTGTAGCCTTTCTCAAAGCCCGGTACCATACCGCAAGCCTGCGATACCAATCCGGAAAATGATTTCTTTTTCCACATAATAATCTGTCTTTTAAAAATTATGCGGAAAGTATAAGGATATTTTATTACTTTTGCAATGGTTTTGGCTGAAATTTTTACCGGCGATATTTGACGTAATATGTTGGCTGTCAATTGTATAGTTCAACAGATGGTTTGACGCTTTTGGAACCATCCGGGTATCCAATGATAATACCATACGCGGTAATGATGGCGGTCCGGTATTAGTCCGATACAACGGCGCTTATCATATCATAGGCGTTTTGCCCGGCAGTACTTTTGCAAAAAGACGCATCGTGCCTGTTTCGGCCACGAATTGAGAATAATAATTTAAAGAAATCTATATGAGCATTATTAAATTTAACATGGCAGCCCGTTGCGAATCAGCCGGCCGCCCAAACAACGAAGACAATTTCCAACTGACAGACAACCTGTCGGGCTACCAGTGGAGTTTTATCACCGGCAAAGAGGTGGACCTGGACGAGAAGGGAGCATTGATGGTCGTTTGCGACGGAATGGGAGGTATGAACGCAGGCGAAGTAGCCTCCGGCTTAGCAGTAAAAACAATAAAAGAATTGTTTTATTACGACAACTTAACGCCGCCAGAGATGGAATCCACCCATACTATCAAACAGTATGTCGAGCAGGCTATCATTGCCGCCGACAACAAAATCAGGGATGAAGGCCGCCAGAACGGCCAGTTTGAAGGAATGGGAAGTACCGTTGTCCTCGCATGGTTCGTCGATAAGGAAGTTTTTATCGGTTGGTGTGGCAACAGTCGCGCTTACCGGTTCAACCCCTCTTCCGGTCTCGAACGGCTATCGCACGACCATTCATACGTACAAGATTTGGTTGATAGCGGAAAACTGTCAGAAGAATTAGCCTTCGACCACCCCGACAATAATATTATCACCCGCAGTCTGGGCGACTCACATCAACAGGCACGACCCGAAGTGAAGTGTTTCTCGCTCTGCAACAACGACGTTATCCTGTTGTGTAGCGACGGATTAAGCGGCGTACTGCGCGACGAAGAAATCAGTGCTATTATGGCCGGTAATTATGACAAGATAAATCGCCTCCGCAATGCCCTGTGGATTGAATCCGAGAAAGCCGGTTGGACCGACAATGTGACAATAGCCCTTTGCCGGATTACATCGGGAGCAGGCGCAGCCGATCCGTCAGAAGCCGAGTTTATTCGCATCAATACATATAGCTCGCTGCTGCAAAACGAAAACGTATGATACTGTGGATTATCCTCATTGTGTTGCTGCTCATAATAGCCGTTGCCATCGGATTTTATTTTCTGAACGGATACTGGTGGTCCCCGATGGACCTTTTCAATTCCGGCAATACGGCAATCAGTAAACTAATTGTGGACTAAGTTAAAAAAATATAACACACTTGCAATGATACTACAAGAGGATATGATATTTGACAATCGCTATCAACTGAAAAAGTTGTTAGGCTGCGGTGGTTTTTCGGAAGTTTGGCTGGTTGAGGACACCAAAGTTGGCAATAAAAGGATGGCGCTGTAAGTTTTCGTTCCCGACAGGGGGTTGGACAACGACGGCGTTTCACTTTTCAGTAGCGAGTTCGAATTGGTATTCGATCTTAACCATACCCACCTGTTACGTCCGGCACATTTTGATGTTTGCGAACGTTCGCCCTATTTACTGATGCCTTTTTGCGAAAAAGGCTCTGCAAATAAGTTAGTTGGCAGTTTTACCGAAGAAGACGCCTGGCGCTTTCTGCACGACGTAACGGCAAGACTGGCTTATCTGTATGACCAGGATCCGCCTATCATTCATCAGGACATCAAACCCGATAATGTATTGAAAGACCATCTTGGCAATTACCAGATTACCGACTTCGGCATCAGTATAAAGGCGCGTAACACTCTGCGAAAAAGTATGCTCAGCATCAGCAATAAATCGGGAGGAGGTACGATGGCTTATATGCCGCCGGAATGCTTCGGCATAGAAAAAACGCCTATCGAGGCAAGCGATATTTGGGCTGTGGGAGCAACGATGTATGAACTGCTGTGCGGCGACCTGCCTTTTGGCAAGCATGGCGGACTGATGCAAAAAAGCGGCGCGGAAATTCCGAACATTCCCGACGCCGATAAATGGTCGTCCGACCTGAAGGAGATTATTATGCGCTGCCTGAGCAAAGAGACATGGAAGCGACAGTTAGCGCAACAAATCGTAGAATGGACAGAAAAACACGCCAGAGGCGAAAAAATCGACTTCTCGGAAAAGAAACCGGCGCCTTTAAATGTAAAGAAAATCGGAATAATTGCAGGCGGAGCGTTGTTGCTTTTGGTAGTAGCCATCGGGCTTGTGTTCGTATTGAAATCGGGTAAGTCCAATAACAATCCGACGCCAGTTGTTGCTATAACTGAAAAACCCGAACCGGTTATCGACACACCCGTTACGACCGACTCCGAACCAGAGATTATCCAACCCCCCGAACCTGTTGTCAATACAGCGTGGATAGCGGAATACGAACGTCTTATTGACAGAGCGGTAATTTATATCAGCGTACATAATTATACCCAGGCCCGCGTGCAATATACTCAGGCGATGGAACTTGCCAAACAGAATGACGACAGTCAGAAAGTGGCTTATTTAAACATGCAAATAGCCGAATGTACCCGACAGATTAATGTGACAAACCAAAAACAGATAGCGGATCGGTTGGCGCAATACCAATTTTCCAACGGCACTTTTCCGTTAGGAAATTTCATGGTCGTTCAAAGGCATTCGGATAACAAGTGGGGAATTATTGACAAGAGCGGCGTCGAAAAGGAACCATTCATTTATTTACAATCTGCCGTGCTTAAAGAAGGTCGTTATGCGTTACGAAACGAACAGGGCTGGACGGTTTTCGATGCTTCTCTAAAAAAATTAGCTACCAATGAGGCGAATCTTGATGCATTCCAATGATAAAATAATAACAATCTAAATAATTTGTAATATGCTTACAAACAAGACAATTTATTCAATGACAGCCAGAGTGTGCGCTGTAGTGTTATTTTGCTGCCTGACATTTTCAGGCTGTGAAACAACTGAAGAAATTTCGATAACGATGACCCTTTCTGTAACTTCAATCAATTTCGAATACGCTGGCGGAAACGGTTCCTTTACAATTGAAACTAATACCAACATTTATGGTTTAAATGCAACTTTACCTCCGTTGAACTGAAGCATTGGTGGCGTCCCGATATCTATGGGGATTCAATAATTAGCTTGTATTGCGAGTTGGTTTTTCGATGGTTGTTTTCCGGCGTTTTTTTTCATTTTTTCGGTTTTTCAGCGTGTTTTTTTGTGCGTTTCAGGTTGTTGATGCTTTGTTTTGGTTTCAGATTCCCGCCTTTTTTCCGAATAATTGACTTTATGATTCAGTCGGGTGATTTTCAGGCAATACGATGGCCGTCCGTTATGTGACGGATTTAGCGGGATGATAAAAAATCCTGTTCCAACATGGCGTTACCGGACGTATTGACTTTGTTTTGAAAAGGCGGTGGGTGGTGCAGGATGGTGCTTTGCCTTCTCTCCCATGCAATAAAGTGGACAGCATGTTAGGCACAAGTGCCAAAAACGAAGTTAAAGCAGTGAAAGTGCGACTAAAAAAAAATGAAGAAACATTTGTTATGAAACATAAATCGAGTATCTTTGCCTCGTGGAAATAATAATAGAATATATATCATGGTACGTACAGTATATTTAAACAATGAATTTGACATCAAAGAATTGTCGAAAGAAACGAGTCGTGAAAAAATAAATTTCACAAACTGTTATGGCGAGAATGTTGAGTACGGAAGATATATTTCAAGCGCAGAATTTAGAAAACAAGCCATAAAGAAAGTCAATAACTTCTGCGATAAGCATGGTATTTTATAGCATACAGGCAGACAACGATTTGGACGAAATATTGGAAGGGTTGCTCACATGGCAAAAACATACGCTTACACGCGAATTTTGCTTGCGTTACATTTCCGACCTTATTGATGTTTGTGATAGCCTTGATGCAAAAACTTCCCATTTTAATACTGTTTATGCAACCCATAAACGATATGGAAACAAGGTGCATAAATTTGTACGCAATAAAAACACTACATGGTATATTATTTATGACGTTGATTTGTCTAACAACGTATTTATAAATAAAATAATCAGCAATTATCTGACTGTTTCATAGTAGATGCCGCACGAAACATTTTACGGCATAAGAACGAAACAAGAAAAGATGCCGGCAGATAACGAGCGGTACTACGAAATTTTGGAGTAAAGCGATACCTCAAACTTTTGTGCATCTTTTAACCGCCGGTAACAGTCCAAATGATATTCAAAATCATTTTTGTCCTTAACAGAATACAATATATGGAAAATTTTGTATTTTGCAAAATACATTTTATATCTTTGTGGAAAATTTAGAGATATGAAACCGTTATTTTTGTATTGACGGAAAGTATTATTTTGAAATTGGCGGCAAAAATAAAAGCACGAAACAAATCAAAGATTTGAACAATGCCTATCTTGCTCTTGACGGCTTGACAACAGGTTATCGCAATGAAATTCCGCTTTGGCTGTTTGGTTTTTTATATTGAATTTGTATTTTACAAAAGACAAAATGACAGGGAAAAACAATGATAAAAAACACAAATTACCTGCACCTGACAATCGATTTTGCGAAATTTTGGAGTAATGGCAAATGAAACTTAATCAACCCATTAAAAATAGAACATATATGAATAGTAAACGTAATTTTTTGAAAAACCTGTCTCTTCTTTCCGTTGGTGGTTTACTGACCGGAAATACGAGCTTTGCTAAAGCAGTTAATCATGCTGTTGTTTCGTCACCTTCCGCCTCAAAAACATTAGGATTGCAGATTTATTCTGTTCAACGAGAGCTTTTTAGCGACCTTCCCAAAAGATTGAGAGATTTAAGGGATATGGGGTATGTCAAATTAGAGCTTGCCGGTTATAACAGCGGAAAGATTGGAAATATCGAAATGATGGAATTTAAAAAAATGGCTGATGATGCAGGATTGATAATTGTAAGTTCGCATGATAATCCGGTGATTACAGGTCAGACAGGTATGATTAGCGGACAAGAGCAAGATTTTCCGCGTTATACAAAAGAGGTTCTTCCTCAGGTAAAGGAATACTGGAAAGTTTCTGCCGCAGACCATGCGAAGTTGGGTTGTAAATATTTGATTCAACCAATGATGCCCGCTGTGAATTCATATACAGATGCTTCTCTTGTATGCGAGTTTTTTAACGAAGCAGGTAAAATTTGCAAAGAAGCCGGATTGATGTTTGGCTATCATAACCATGATTTTGAATTCAAGCGAATTGTAAAACCGGAAGACGCCGACAGAAAAACATCGCCATGGTTCCGTATAGGTGACCAAATCATGGACCTTTTCATTGACGGAACAGACCCTTCTTTGGTAACTTTCGAATTGGATGTATATTGGACAGTGCGGGGTGGAAATGACCCGCTGGATTATTTAAAAAAACATCCGGAACGGATTGCGGCTGTTCACATCAAGGATACAGCGGTATTGGGACAAAGCGGTCTGTTGAACTTTGAAAACATTTTTAATCAAATGTATGCTAACAATATCGGGGATTATTTTGTGGAATTAGAAAGAATGCCCGATAGACGAACCCAATTTGAAGGAATTAGAGAGTGTGCCGACTATCTGCAACAAGCCGCATTTGTAAGATGAGAATAAATACCTTTAACCGCCGGTGACAGTCCAAATGACTTTCAAAATCATTTTTGTCCTTTTCAGAATGGGTGCATTTCAATTTGTCGCACAAATTAAGGCTGAAAGCCTTGTAATCAATAGCGTAGGGTGAAGCCCTGCGGATTGAATGATACCTCCCGAAAAAGCCCTGAAAGGGTGATATCCTAATTTCACCCTTTCAGGGCTAATTGACTTGACACACCTGAATAATAGGGCGATGCCCTATCCTGATGCTGTTGCCCTTTCAGGGCAATCCAATCAAGAGAAAGTGTAATGCGACAAATTGAAATACACCCTTCAGAATACAAAAATTTGCAAATTTTGTATTCTTGAAAATACAATTTGTATCTTTGCTAAAAAAATCAGAAATACAAAACCGTGATTTTTTTATATTGAATTTGTATTTTAAATAAGTTGCACCCGATACGAATTAAGGAGTTAAAAAGATATGTTACAGATTATTGAAATTCTGAAAGAAATTGAAAAGCTCGCGCCCCTTCCTTTGCAGGAAAGTTTTGATAATGCAGGTGTGCAGACAGGTAATGTATATCAAACGGCCACAGGCGCATTACTGTGCCTTGATATTACGGAAGCCGTGGTTGAAGAAGCGATTGAACTTGGGTATAACTTAATCATTGCACATCATCCGTTGGTGTTCAAACCTTTCAAGTCGTTGACAGGCACTAATTACGTCGAGCGTTGCGTGATACAGGCGTGTAAACACGATCTTGTGCTTTATGCCGCTCATACAAATCTCGATAACGCTGTCGGGGGAATCAACTATAAGTTGGCCGAACTGTTAGGCCTTCACGATGTTCGTATCCTTCATAAACAAAAAGAGAATTTTTTGAAATTAATTAAAGTCCCTGCTTCCGATTTGTACGCTTTGGAAAATACGGACAAACAGGCAGGTTCAGGTATCATCGGCGAATTATTGAACGAAGAAGACGAACTGCTTTTATTGCAGCGTGTTAAAGAAATTCTGAAAACCGACTGTATCCGCCATTCGCCGTTGACGGGTAAAAAAGTCCGTAAAATAGCGATTTGCGGAGGCAGCGGGGCATTTATGCTTCCCGAAGCGATTGCTTCCGGAGCTGATGTTTTTATCACGGGCGAGGCCAAATACAATGATTTTTATGATGTAGAAGACAAAATCTTGTTGGCCGTAGCAGGTCATTACGAAACCGAGATATGCACAAAAGACATTTTCTTTGATATCATATCCGGAAAATTTCCTACCTTTGCGGTGCAAATCTCGAATACAAATACAAACCCTGTTAAATATTTATAAAGAATGGCTAAAAAGAAAGAACAAGTTGCATCAATAGTTTCGGATAAAGAATATACCGTCGAAGAACGGCTTAGTTCGTTGTATCAACTCCAAACAATCATGTCGGAAATTGACAGGATAAAAATACTTCGCGGCGAGTTGCCTTTAGAAGTACAGGATTTAGAAGATGAAATCATGGGGCTACAAACCCGTCTTCAAAACTATCAGGCTGATATTGAGGGAAACAAGGGAGCAGTTACGGCTCAAAAGAATAAAATTGTCGAATCAACAGGTTTGGTTGAAAGATACAAAACACAACTTGATAATGTGCGCAATAACAGAGAATTTGACAACCTGTCTAAAGAGATTGAATTTCAAGGACTTGAAATAGAATTTGCAGAAAAGAAAATTCGTGAAGCGAATGCTGCCATTGATATCAAAAAGGGTGAAATTAAGCAGTTGAAAGAAGTTTTAGATGGCAGAAAAGGCGATTTAAAACACAAAAAACAGGAGCTGAACGAAATCATTTCCGAAACCAGGCAGGAAGAAGAAAAATTGCGTGAAAGAGCGAAAAAATTAGAAGAGACGATAGAACCTCGTTTATTACAAGCGTTTAAACGCATTCGCAAAGGCGCTCACAATGGTTTGGCTGTTGTAGATATTCAGCGTGATGCCTGTGGTGGATGTTTCAATAAAATTCCTCCTCAAAAGCAGATGGATATAAAACTGCGAAAAAAAATCATTGTCTGTGAATACTGCGGACGCATTATGATTGATCCGGATTTGGCAAGCGTTGAGGCAGAGGAATAAACCAAATGGATGCTCCATCAAATTCGTACATATATAGAAAAACATAAGCTGCTCTTCGCGGGCGATACAGTTATTGTAGGTCTAAGCGGAGGGGCTGACTCTGTGGCTTTACTTTATTGTTTAACATACCTCAATTATTCCTGTATAGCAGCGCATTGCAATTTTCACCTGCGAGGCGACGAATCCGATCAGGATGCTATTTTTTCACAACAAATAGCAGCGTCTCTACGCGTACCTTATTATATTAAAGACTTCGATACACTAAGCTTTGCCGGACAACATCATCTTTCTGTCGAAATGGCAGCTCGTGAATTGAGATATAAGTGGTTCGAAAAACTGCGTGTGGATTGCAATGCGCAGGCTGTTGCTGTAGCGCATCATCAAGATGATAGTGTGGAAACAGTTTTATTGAATTTAATACGAGGTTCAGGTATTCGCGGACTGACAGGTATCCGTCCCAAAAGAGATTTCGTTGTTCGTCCGTTTTTGGAAACCACACAGCAGGAAATTATCGATTGGCTTGACCACCAAGGCCTCAGTTATCGTACAGATAGCAGTAACCTTTCCGACAAATATACCCGCAATTATATCCGCCTGCATATATTACCGATGATGGAAACGCTTAATCCGTCTGCAAAACAAGCCATTGCGCGGACAGCCGGACATCTTTCGGATGTAGAGGTTATTTATTCGGATTTTATTAAGACGGAACGCCAACGTTTATTGGATAAGCAACAACGTATCAGTATTTCAGATTTATTGCAATCCATTGCTCCTCAAACAGTTTTGTATGAGATTCTCAAACCCTTTGGCTTTACCCGATTATTGTCCGAGTCAATATATAATTCACTATCCGGCGAATCGGGAAAAGTATTTTATTCGCCTGCTTTCGATTATCAAATTGTGAAAGATCGTGATTGTCTTCTCTTAACAGCCAAGACAATACAAGATGAAACGATTTACACAATCTATGCCAATGAATCAATCGAATCACCCGTAAGGCTCTTGACACAAAAATCTGATATAACTAACGATTATCAGGTAGAAAAAAACAAAAATGTCGCTTCGTTTGATTTTGATAAACTTTCGTTTCCTTTGACTTTACGTACCTGGAGGCATGGCGATTGGTTTGTTCCGTTCGGGATGAAAGGGCGAAAAAAACTGAGCGACTATTTCAGAGATCAAAAAATTGATTCAAATAAAAAAGAACAAATATGGCTGTTATGCAACGGATTAGATATTATTTGGATGATTGGTGAACGTACTGATAATAGATATAAAATCACTAAGTCAACAGAAAAAATACTTACTGTTCATTTTTTTGAGTGAATTTGTTTGTAATCTCAAAATAATATGTATTTTTGCGTCGTCTTAGTCAAAATCAGCTGTGCTGATTGGTTCGATTAAGCCGAAAAACAATCCTTAAGATATTGATTCAAACAATTATTAACGTCAGGTAAATATACTGCAAGTTTTGTGACTGCCTGAAAACAGTCATTCTTAATGCATATTTGCCCTTTATAAATAAACATGCAAAAGTATAATATTATTGAACTTAACAAAAAACAACTATCTGATTTACAGATTATTGCGGGAGATTTGGGCGTAAAAAAAGTAAAAGCCCTGAGCAAACAGGATTTGATTTATCGCATTCTCGATGAACAGGCTGTTTCATTTGCAGGTCTTCAAATAGAAAGGGAAAAAGAAAAAGAAGCGCGCAAGTTGGAACAAAAGAAAAAGAGTGGGCGTAAAGCTAAAACTGAAACGAATACATCTCAAAACAAGCAAGCCGAAAACAGACAGATTGAAAACAAACAAGCTGAGAGCAAACCAATTGAAAACAGAGAGATTGAAAACAAGCAATTTACAACATCAACAAATAAACGGTTTGAGAAACAGCATAACGAGAAAATAAACACAGAAGGTATTCAAACCGAAAGCAAGCAAATTGAAATTACACCTTTGACAAGTGAATCGGTGAAACCGGTTCGCAAACCGGGCAGACCTCCCAAAAAACGTACAGAAGCAACCGTGGCTGAAAATCAGGTAGTTACTGAAAAGCCGGAGGAAATCCCCACAGCGCAGGTAATAATTCAACCGGAACCGACAAAAGAACTTGTTACTGGTGGGAAAAAATTATTCAAGAGAGGTAGAAAACCTAAAAAAGAAACTTTGGAACAAACACAACTTGAAATTAAAGAACCAAGTGAACAGACTAAAGAAGAAGGAGAAGAGGTAAAAGAAACTAAAGAAGCTACGGTAGTTGAGAAGAAAACCATTCAGGATCAACAACCTGCCGACGAATCAAAACGAGTGATTTTCAAACATGCCGGAAGTACAACAAATTCAGTACTCGATCAGGTACTACCTGTCCAACCATTTCAACCGCGTCCGGAGAAGTCGGAAAAACAACCCAACGAACAAATGCACGGAGGTCAACAAAACCGGCCACAAGGAAACACACACCACAAATTCAATAATCAACAGCAACATCGAAATAATCAACAGCAGCCTCATCAAGAAAAAATATATGATTTTGACAGTATATTAACCGGTTCAGGCGTTCTTGAAATAATCCAAGATGGTTATGGCTTTCTACGCTCAGCCGATTATAACTACCTGAGTTCGCCTGATGATATTTATGTTTCCCCATCACAAATTAAGTTATTCGGACTGAAAACGGGCGATGTAGTGGAAGGTGGTATTCGTCCGCCAAGAGAAAATGAAAAATATTTTCCGTTGACTAAAGTAGACAGAATCAATGGGAAAACACTTGAAGAGGTGCGCGACCGTGTGGTTTTTGACCATTTGACGCCTCTCTTCCCCGATGAGAAATTTATGCTTACCGCTCGTCGTTCACACAAGGTGTTTGACCACATTTCGGTTCGGGTTGTCGATATGTTTTCTCCGATAGGCAAAGGTCAGCGTGGTTTGATTGTATCACAGCCAAAAACAGGCAAGACGATGTTGCTCAAAGATATAGCAAATGCAATTGCCGCTAATCATCCTGAAGTATATATGATTGTTCTGTTAATAGATGAACGCCCCGAAGAAGTGACCGATATGGCGCGAAGCGTAGACGCCGAAGTGATTGCCTCGACGTTCGACGAACCGGCCGAACGCCATGTGAAGATTGCCGACATCGTCTTGAACAAGGCGAAACGATTAGTCGAGTGCGGACATGATGTGGTCATCCTGCTTGATTCGATTACGCGTCTTGCCCGTGCATACAACACCGTACAACCGGCTTCCGGCAAAGTACTGTCCGGCGGAGTGGATGCCAATGCATTACAAAAGCCCAAACGATTCTTTGGCGCAGCACGAAATATTGAAAACGGAGGCAGTTTGACCATATTGGCAACGGCTTTGACCGAAACCGGCTCGAAAATGGATGAGGTGATTTTTGAAGAATTTAAAGGTACCGGCAATATGGAATTGCAGTTGGACCGTAAACTCTCGAATAAGCGTATCTACCCTGCCGTAGATATTGTCGCCTCCAGT
>Ga0082212_10003056_pt1 | contig 23925 bp, 13 predicted proteins | sample TergutNt197P3_FD_71548 | JGI IMG/M metagenome (GOLD analysis project Ga0082212, IMG submission 71548) | Neocapritermes taracua P3 segment gut microbial communities from Petit-Saut dam, French Guiana - Nt197 P3 | ecosystem: Host-associated > Arthropoda: Insects > Digestive system > Gut ... | reverse complement strand
AGCGTCGGCCAAACAATTTTTTTCTTGACACAACCCCCCATCAGAAAAAAATTACAAACAATCAAAAAAAGGTGTAACCCAAAATGAACGAGAGCGCCTCACGCTTGCAGTCAGCAGTCAGCAGTCAGCAGTCAGCAGTCAGCAGTCAGCAGTCAGCAGTCAGCAATATGCCTATTCTGACGGCCTAATCCTTTTACCTCATTATTCAGTAAAATCTAAAAAATCAGTACAACCGTACGAATTTTTTTTTGAAAATACCGCATTTTGCGCTAATTTGCCTTGTTTTGGCCTCAATCCGACAGTAATTCAACATAAAGCGAGCGACTCGCCTTTTGCCGGACAGGATGTCCCAATGCCGACGCGCGACAGGACGTCGCGAAAAGCGTCGGCAAACCGGAGCGACTCGCCTTTAAGCGCGAATGACTCGCCTTTAGGCGCAAGCGACTCGTATTTCAAAAAGGAAATGTCGTTTACCATAAAAATAACTACGCGGCAAAAAGCCGCTCAAAAAGGAGGAAAAGCAAAAGCATGAGTACAGATTACATTCCCGCAAAAGACGCTGATTTTGACGCGTGGTTTCGCAATCTCGTAGAGTATGTAGAGTCAAAGACCGACAAGGACAATCCCGAATGGCCGCGCATACCAAGCGAGGACGTTGCCAAACTTAGGGCCGCGTATGAGGCATGGCACGAGGCCTACCTGTTGACCCAAGGCCCGCACTCGTCCGACCTGACGCACGAAAAGAACCGCGTGCGCAAGGAGTCTGAGAAGATTGTCCGCGATTTTGTAAAGGAGCACCTGCATTTCAAGCCTGTCACCGACATCGACCGTGACCGCATGGGCATACCCAACCACAAACAAACCCGCACAGACCATATAGATGTGCACGAGGTTGTGGAGTTTGAATTGGTTCTTCGCAACATACGCGAAATACTCGTTCGTTTTTGGATTAAAGGCGCAACCCACAGGGCAAAGCCGGACGGCTATGACGGCGCCGTAATAAAGTGGGAAGTGCGTGATACTCCGCCAGCCGACCCCGAAGAGCTGGCGCATCACGCAATGGCAAGCCGCACGCCTCACACTCTTGAGTTTAATGAATCGGAACGCGGCAAAAAGGTTTAAATCGCGTTAAGATGGCAAAACGAGCGCGGCAACCTCGGCCCGTTCAGCGAGGTACAGAGCGCGGTTATTCCGTAGGTTTTTTGCGGATTGCAACCCGTGTGAGTTAAATAAAACCAAAACTAATTAAAAGGAGACGTACCATGAAAATAAAAATTAAGAAGCACAAACACAAATTGCTGGCGGCGAGCCTTGTTGTTGTCGGCTTGACTTTGTTTCTCTTTGACTGCGGAGGCAGCGGCGGCGGAGGTTTCTATATGGGAGAGAGAAACTATAATGCCGGTACAAAATCTTTAGCTGACATTTTTGATTTACTCAAATCAGGGTTAGGCAAAATATCTTTTGGTACAAAAGCTTTCACCAGCGGTATAGATGACTACGAATTGCAGGTCGCATATATATTTGGTGGAGCGGATCTTGCGGATTTTGAAACCGGTGAAGAAGATACGATGTTGCGGGTTTTCTTCCCTTTGGACGACGCTGTCTTCGTTGATGCTCCTGATGGTCTTAATCTTTATTTGGCAGCCGAGAGAGCTATAGCAGCCGGGAGACTTACGAGATCTCCGCTAAAGGGCAGAGTTAGGACTGGATATCTCGAAATACCGGCAGGAGCTAATATTGGTTTTCTCACGTTCCAGTTGGAGATATACCTTGAAGGTACTAATAATAATTATGGTAGCGGCGTTAGTAAGCCCGGTTATCTTACAGCCACTCCGCAGATTTACTTCGTTCGCGGCAGCGGCCTGACGAAACCGACTTTTTATCATACGTTGTCGCCACGTCCGTCCGGGCTTGATTCTGATTGGAGAGACCCTGTTGCAGACGGCATAACTGCAAAATATCCAGCCACTATCGGCGAAGGTAGATTTGTCATCTTTCCATTTGACGGGATTGCTCAGGGGGATGATTTAGAACTCAACTGGGATTTAAGTGTTATTCAGAGTATGCTGTTGGATAACACAGCAGCCATGAAGGCCGCTGAGATAAGCGGAGACGGGCCACAGGGACCGGTGTTGAATGCCATGAAGAATATTCTAAAAAACTTTGAGATTAAAGTCATTAAACAAGACTAAAGATTCGGCAAGATTAACTTAAAGGGTACAGAGATCAATTCATCGCAGCTCTGCACTCCAAAATCGTCTGTCGCAAGCAGACACAACTACGCGCAGGCGCCCGCGGAAGACCGGAAAACTTTAGTCACAGATTCTGCTTCCTGAATTTTGCGGGCGAGGCGCCCGTCTTTATTCGGGTTCACCGGGCGCTTCGCGGGACTTCTTGTGTACTTTATGCTTGAATTTCAGCAAAGCAAGGTTAATTTCAATATCCGTTTCCATATCGGAAACGTCCAAACCGCTCCCCAGAATATCGGAAATAATCTCGCCGCTTTTTCGCATCAAAGCGTTCTGCTTTTCCTTGCCGGGCTTTTTTGCCAATTCGGCGACATTGCGGGACAACTCCCTTATGTTCGCGAAAGTTTCCACTATCGCTATTGTGGTTCGCGCAGCCTTTGGGCTTTTCAGGATAGTAGCAAGCATATAAAGTCCCTTTTCGGTAAAGGCTTTGGGCGGGTATTTACTGTGTTCTCCTCTGCTGTTCTTTAAGGTCGAAAATTTCGACCTTAAAGATTTCAATTCGTCAAACTCTGTCGCTATAATGTAACCATCGGGAAATTTGTCGGGATTGTTGCCAACGGCTTCGTTTATCCGTTTGGTTTCCACGCCGTACAGCATAGCTACATCGCTGTCCAAAAGAACCCGCTCGCCGCGAATTGTGATAATAAGGTTTTCCACCTGATTGCTTTGAATTATGTTGTCCATGCAAACTCCTGCTTTTTGTGATTACCGTCATATATAGTAAACGAACAGGGCTTGCGGAAGATGAATTTTTTTTATAAGGGCTGAAAATTTTCAGCCCTTACAGGAAGGTAGCGGCTCTTGCAACCCGACCCCAAATCGTCCGTAGCAAGACGGGGTGGTGTTCGCTTACAAGCAGACACAACTACGCGCGGATGCCCGCGGAAGACCGGAAAACTTTAGTTATAGATTCTGCTTCCTGAATTTTGCGGGCGAGGTGCCCGTCTTTTTTGCAAAGGCGTCGTAAAAGACGGATTTGGAATTAAAACCAACGGCGAAGGCTATCGACAAGAGCGAACGTTTTGAGTCTTCTTTCATTAACGCAACAGCCTCATCGATCCTGTAATTATTAACGAATACGTTAAAATTTGTGCTTAGTTCCCTGTTTAGGTAAGCCGAGAGAATATGAGGCTGTACGGACAGCAGCCCGGCGAGGCGTTTAAGGGAAAGGTCCTCATCGCAGTATATTTTTTCCTCATCCATAAGCTTATGCAATTCCTTGCCGATGCGTTTTTTTTCGGTTTCGCTTAATTCGGTAATTTGGCTCTGCTTTTTTTTCTTAGAGACGGAATAGAAGAGTTCGGGGTAAATCTGAGATATGATAAACCAGCAAAGAATGGAACAAGTAGTCAGGGCAAGCGACATACGCCTGAAAAAGACGCTGCCGGTTATCATATATATTATCATAAGCAGTATGACGATCGAAAGCGAAACAGTAATGATAATGGCTATCCCATGAAGCCGGCCCTGTATTTGGCTCTTTTTTCTTATGACTGGAATAATTTTGAGCCGCGATAATATGTTAAGCAGGTACCCGGCTATGAGCGCTATGCCCATGAGGTGAAAATAATAGGCAAAATTGCCGTTTACTACAAACCCGTAAAGCAGTTTTGAAAAGCTGCCCGTAATATAGCGGTGTATGTTCAAAATCAACACCAGCACAAAGGCTGTCGCGGCAGCTATAAAATGTATGAGCGTTTTCCATGAGAAAACGTATTCTCTGTCAAAAATGCTAAGGTAAAACAAATAAAGGCTTGGCCCCAGCAGGTATTCGGCCATAAGCAGCAGATGAAATTCGTTGTTAAAGTCGATCCCTTCCCTGACTAAAGAGAGCGTTTGCTGTATCTGAAAGGCGGATAGGCTGGCAAATATCAAAAAAAGCAAAATATTTCTTACGCTCTTAGCCGGGCTTATAAGCTGGCTAAGGCTGAGCAGAAGGGCGAGGCCTCCTCCGAAAAATATCAGCGCGTTAAACAAATCCGGCATAATATTTACACTATATTGAACTATACCTGCTTTTTCAAGGAAAATTCAGTAATTACCGCGCCGTTCCGATAATGTATTTGAGAAGGTAAATTCAAACGAGTTTTCGATGAAATCATTTATACGAACGACATTTTTATTAACGCTGTTTGTTTTCACTTGCCGGCCTCTGTTAGCATCCGCGCCCGTAAAAATACAAAATGTAGATACTTCAAATTTTCCCAAGATTAATATTGAAATAACAGCCCCCGGTCTTGTTCAAGGCTTAACCGAAAACGATTTTATTATACATGAAGACGGCTACAGGGTAAATTATGTGAAAATAACTCCTTCGGAGAAAGATCCGGAAGGAGGCTCCGTTGTTTTTTGCCTTGATTCAAGCAAAAGCATTGGGATTCCGTTTTTAAAGGAGCTGAAAGAATCGGCGCTCGGCATATCGGCCAATCTGGCTGTGTCCGATATAGCGGTTTATAGTTTTGACGATAATGTAGTCCTTTTAAACGGCTTCAACCGCGACAAACGGGTGGTGAACACTTCCATCAACGGCGTATCCCTTCGAGGTTCCAAAACCATGCTCTATGACGCGATTTACGAGGCCATGTCGCTCATTAAGAACGGCCCCAAAAGCGGTATAGTAGTAGTCTTTACCGATGGGAAAGACGAAGGCAGCAGTATCACAATTCAGGATATAGACAGCTTTTCACGCATAACAAAAATTCCGGTTTTCTTTGTAAGCGAAAGTTCCCGCGATATAAAGCCTATGGAAAGGATAGCCAAACTCACCGGCGGCAGCCTTGCTTTTACAGGAGGCGAAGCCGGCATATTACGCGCGGTTTCCTCAAGTTTAAAAGGCGGATATATTATAAATTACCACAGCTTCCTTGAACCTGACGGCAAGGAGCACAACCTTGAGGTTAGGCTTTCTTCGGGGCAGAGCGATTCAAGCGTATTTTGCTTAGACCGAAACATATTTTTTGTGAATTTTTTAAACAAAGAGAATTTTTTCAAATACGGCCTGCCTTTCATTTTTCTGCTTATTGCTGTCGCAGCGCTTATGTTCATTGTCAGGCGCAAGGCCGCGCCGCAGGCTGACCCGCAGTTACAGGTTATAAAAGAAAGCAAGCAGCCTGTTGTGAAGGCCGCGCCGTCCGCGCCATCCGAAGACGCCGAAATTGTTGAATATGTCCCGCTTACGCAAGGACAGGGATATGCCGCGGCCTGGTTCATAAAAAAAGACGGCGATGAGGCCGGCCAAAAAATCCATATCCGCGGGAAAGAAGTCACCATAGGCAAGAGCAAGGAATGTTCTATCGTTATACAGGATAACAGGGTTTCCCAGCGTCACGCCAAGGTAAAAAACGCGGGAGGCGTTTTTTACCTTTTTGACCTTGTTTCCGATAACGGGACATACCTTAACGGTTCCAAACTTTTGCGCCCCAAACCTTTATATGATTGGGATGAAATATCGCTTGGAAAAATCACTCTAATTTTTCGCGGTTCGAAAATAATCGACTGACAAAGAAAAACCTTTCCTGCATGATGGTTATATGATAAACCGAAACATACGCTTTGGCGGGCCTATAACCCCTATGGTAAAGCGCCTTTTGATTATAAACGGGGCGATTTTCCTTATGCAGTCCGCAGCCGGCTCCTATAGCTGGACTCTTCAACAGACATTCGGTCTTTCTTATAGGGGTATTATTCAGGAATTCAAGATATGGCAGATTTTTACATATATGTTCCTTCACGGCGGCTTTCTTCATATTATATTTAATCTTTTTACGCTTTGGATGTTTGCCGGTTCTCTTGAGGAAAGATGGGGAAGCAAATTATTTATTAAGTATTATCTATATTGCGGAATAGGCGCCGGAGTTTTTATTACCGCTATGAGTTGTTATACCGGCAGTCCCGCCCCTACCATCGGCGCTTCCGGAGCGATTTATGGAATACTTTTAGCCTACGGTATGACTTGGCCTAACAGGGAAGTTTTACTGTACTTTTTTATCCCCGTAAAAATAAAATACCTTGTGCTGTTTTTCGGTCTTATGGAGTTTGTCGGGACGATAAATCAATCCAATTCGGGCATAAGCCATGTAGGTCATCTGGGAGGGCTCATCTCGGGCTTTGTACTCCTCAAATTTTTCTTCAAGCCGAAATCCTCAAGCGGCGCCGCGTCAAACGACAGAGGCTCTTCAGAAACCGGCGGCGGTTTCGCCTCGGCTTTTCTGAAAAAAAGGCGCCTTGAAAAGAAGAGACGTGAAATTGAAAAAAGAATCGAAGCAAAAAAAATAATCGATACCCTTTTGGAAAAAATAGCGAGATCCGGCATGAGTTCTTTGACTTACGAAGAGAAAAAGAATCTTGAATGGGCAAGAAAACATTATTACCCTGATGAATCGGAAACATTGCATTAAAAAACTTTCAAGCGCTAAAAGCAAATAATCCTTGACAAACCGCGCCTGCTTTTACATAAACGATGCGGAATATAAATTAGGAGCGTACATATTATGGACGTTAGTACTATTAAACACAAAAAACTCAAGGCATGGGTAGATGAAGTTGTCGCAATGTGCCAACCGGACTCAGTATATGTCTGTGACGGTTCTCAAGCCGAATATGACAGGTTGATGGATGAAATGATCCAATCAGGCTTGGGAACTCTTTTAAAGAAACGGCCTGCAAGCGTACTTTTTCGTTCCGACCCTTCGGATGTGGCCAGAGTTGAAGACCGTACTTACATTGCCAGCGCCAAAGAAGAAGATGCTGGTCCTACGAATCATTGGATCGATCCGAACAAGCTGAAAGAAACCATGGGAGGCCTCTATAAAGGCTGTATGAAAGGCCGCACCATGTATGTCATTCCGTTTTCAATGGGTCCCATAGGTTCGCCTATATCCAAAAACGGAATAGAAATAACCGATTCTGCTTATGTGGTATGCAATATGCATATTATGACGCGCGTCGGAACAAAAGTTTTGGAACAACTCGGCGAAGACGGCGAATTTGTTCACTGCCTGCACTCCGTAGGTAAACCGCTCGCTCCCGGTGAAAAAGATAATGGCGTATGGCCTTGCGCGGATTTGGAGCACAAGTATATATCCCATTTTCCTGAGGAGCGAATGATTTGGTCGTATGGCTCCGGTTACGGCGGGAACGCTCTTCTCGGCAAGAAGTGTTTTGCGCTCCGCATAGCCTCGGTTTTAGCGAGGGATGAAGGGTGGTTGGCCGAGCACATGCTCATCCTTAAAATTACAAGCCCTAAAGGACAGGTTAAGTATATTACCGGCGCGTTTCCTTCAGCCTGCGGTAAGACAAATCTGGCTATGCTAATCCCGACTGTCCCGGGCTGGAAGGTTGAGACAATAGGCGACGATATCGCCTGGATGAAATTCGGGAAAGACGGCCGCTTGTACGCTATAAATCCGGAAGCCGGTTTCTTTGGGGTAGCCCCCGAAACATCGGACGCTTCCAATAAAAACGCGATGGAAACCTGCAAGACAAACAGCATATTTACAAACTGCGGACTTACCGAAGACGGCGATGTTTGGTGGGAAAAAATCGGCTACCTTCCCAAGGGCGATATCATCGACTGGCATGGAAAGAAAAGGCCCGCTCCCCTCAAAGAGTCGAGCCCCAAGGGCGAGGAGATAGCCCATCCTAACGCGCGCTTTACTACTCCTGCGAGCCAGTGTCCGGCCATAGCTTCTGAATGGGAAGATCCGGCAGGAGTCCCTATTTCGGCCTTTTTGTTCGGCGGACGCCGCCCAACCACTATTCCATTGGTTCACCAAAGCAGGGACTGGAACCACGGCGTATTTATCGGCTCCATCATAGGCTCTGAGGTAACCGCGGCGGTTATATCCGACCAGATAGGTCAGGTTCGCCGCGACCCGTTTGCCATGCTCCCGTTCTGCGGTTATCACATGGGCGATTATTTCAAACACTGGTTGGATATCGGTAAACAAACAACTCCCGACAAGCTGCCGAAAATCTTCTACGTCAACTGGTTCCGCAAAGACGCCGACGGCTCTTTCATGTGGCCCGGTTACGGCGATAACAGCAGAGTTTTGGAATGGATATTTGACCGCTGCGAAGGTGTTGATAACGCTGTTGAAACCGAAATAGGCTTTATGCCCAAACCGGACGTAATCAAAACCGACGGCCTTACTGTCAGCCCCGACGCGTTAAAAGAACTTCTTACCGTAGACCATGAAGGTTGGAAGAAAGAAGTAAAGGATATACGGGAAAATCATTATCCTCAATTCGGAAATAAACTTCCTAAGGAACTTATGGAGGAATTGAACGCTTTAGAGGCGAGACTTAAATAAAAAGCCGGTACTTTTAAACAAAAAGAAAACTGCTTACGGATGGTTTTTTTTAACTTGAAATAAAGCAGTTTTCTTTTTTTGTGTCTATGGATGATGGGCGTTTTCTAATGGCTAAAAAAGATAAAATAAGCGGCACAACAAAAGCTCTTGAGAAGAGCAAGAAAAAGGCGCTTGAAGTCATAAGTAAAGATACGCTTGCCGCTGAAAATCAGCCTGACGAAGAACGCCCTCAAACGCCCAAAACACGCAAAGAGAAAAAGGCCGAACGCAAGGCGGCGCAGCGGCAAAAACCGTTGCCCAAGAGAATTATTAAGCAAGTACTCAAAACGATTTTCATACGCGTTCCTCTGACGCTGCTTATCCTTATACCGGTCACCCTTATTTTTCTCAAATTATTTCTCTCGCCGCAGCGGGTTGAATCCCTGATTGTAAATAATTTTAACGCGATGTCTAACGGCGTTATAAATCTGGATGTCCGCGAGTTCAGCCCGTACTCCGGTTTTGTGATAGAAAACATCAATATCTTTAATGGGCCTGAGTTTGATAACAGCAAATTTGTCTCTGTTGACCGCGTAGCGCTTCAATACGGGTTTTTCCGTTTCCTGACCGGCAGCTTTCGTATTCCGGAGGTAGGCATATATAATCCGCGTATTTATCTCGTTGAAAAAAACGGCGTATGGAATGTTGAAAAGCTGATGAAGCCGTCGGAGCAGGCGGAAAAAAAAACCGAAGAAAGCGCTCCGCTTGGAGACAAAATATCGCTGCCAATATCGGTTGACCTGTTATTCAAATTTGTGTTGGACGGGCTTTGCGTTTATGTAAACGGTTCGTCTATGCGTTCCTCGTTAGAGGGATTTTCAACTTCGGCGCAAATCGTTGTTCCGCCCACGAAAGAGATACCGCTTTCGGTTCAGGCTGTTACGCTGCTTGACGTAATGGACGTAAAGGTTAATCCTCCCGAAAGGTTGGACCTGTCGTTTTATTCAAAAGAGGCTGAAGTTTCGCCGCCGCTGATTCTTATGCTGGCGCTGGATTATATCAAGGGTGATGAGGGAAGTCATCCGGCTTTTAACAGTACTTTTAAATTCGGGACGGGCAGAAACGCTATCCGCTTTAAAGGGGCTTATCTCGCGCCGATGAATTTTTTGATATCATATAATTTGTTCTATAGTCCCATTGAGGACAGGCTCAACCTTGAACACCTGCGCGTAACTTTTAACGGACGCAATTGGATAGACTTGGGCGGAACGGTTACCAATCTTACAAAGGAACCGTATGTAAACGTCAAAATGGCGGAAAGCCTCATAGACCTGCGCGCGCTCCATCCGTACTATGTGAGTCTTACCGGAGACAGAAGCATGCGATTCGGCGGAGAAGTGTCGTTGCTCCCGCTTTCCGTAATCGGCTCGCCCTCTTCGCTGAATGCAGCCGGTTCTGTTACGATGAGGAATATCTCGGTTATTCTCGTAAAAGAAGAGATAAACCTGTCACTGCCTTCTTTCAAATTCGGATACGACGTAAAACTCAGGGGGCAGGATATTTTTGCTTCCGCCGATATCGGCATCCCGCATATTTATTATGTACTGAAGGGAAGCAAATCAGGCGATAATGGTCTCCGCCTAAAGGCCGATGTCAAAGCCGGGAATATGGGCAAGAATATCGCGATAAATAATATGTCACTGCGCTATTACTACCCGCCTGCCGGCGCTAACGCCGTTACTGTGGACATGTCCGGCCTTATAAATACGGGAGATAGGATTTCAGGCAAGGTTGAGATTCCTAAATTGTACGCAAATATACAGCCGCTCAAACAAATGCTGCCCGGGCGTATCGCGAAAAATCTTGATTCCGTGCCGCTTACAAAGCCGGTTACGGTAACCTTAAGTTCTGATTTTAAGGTAGGGCCGGTGCTTGAGGCCGGGGTTTCGATGCTGGTAAAGGCGCCTGATTTTGAGATAAACGATTTAAAACTCGCTGCGCGTGTGCGGCAGGATTCAAGGGCTCAGCGCGTTTATCTTGATTCTTTCGGTTTGAGCAGCGCGGCCTGGAATACCGCTCTCAAGGCATCGGGGCGGGTTGACCTCAAGAAAGACCCTATATCCGATTCGGACATTAAGTTCGCGCTTACGGTAAACGTGCCGCAAAAACGCAGGCTTTTCAAGGATTTAGAGCTAAGCGGGCTTGTTGACATAAGCGCCGCGATGAAGGGCGACCTTGACAGCGGTAACGCCAAAGGCGCGGTAAAGATAGACAAGTTCAACATGAACAGCGACTCCATGATGCTTGCCGTCAAAGAGTTGAACCTAAACTTTCCATTCCAATATGGTTTCAAAATAAAACGCGGCGAATCCATGCTTCTGGTGCGCAAAAACCAGATTATTGACAACGACTTTTTCAGGCAGCGTCCGAATTTTACGATTGCTTCCATAAAAGCCAGGCATCCGGTCAGAAATATAGCCATTGAATACATGAAGGATTTCGAGGCCTTCATGGCTTTTCAGGATAATATTTTTCAAATATCGAACCTAAAGGCATATGTTTTGGACGGCTCGCTCATGGGCAAACGCATATTATTTAACATCGCCGATTTGAAAACACAGAATATGGAATACCTCTTGGAACTTGACGCGACCAATATCGATATTAACCGCCTTGACAACCCTACGCAGAAAGAAAAAAAGAGCGGCGCCGAATTGTCGCTCAATGTTAATTTTTCCGGCAAGGGTCTTGACATAAACAAGGAGCTTGACGCCGGCGGGTATATTAATATACACAAGATAGGCAACGATTTCGCCAATAGCCTCATGAAGGGCTTAAGCGAGACTCAGGGGAAATCAACGCTTGGCATTGTGCAGCCTGTTTTGGACAATACCATGAGCGTTAAGTCTTTTAACTTCAATTTGGATAAGGGCCTTATATATGCCAGAGTTCTTCTTAAGCAAGGAGTAATAAGTTGGATTTCTAATACGAAAATTCAGGATAATAGAGTTGATTTTGAACGTATTACGATTCAGGAATATTTGAGAAAAGTAAAGAGCGGAGGCGACAGTGAAAAATCTTAGGACAACCGTTGTTGCGGCTTTTTTTGCGTCGGCGCTGATTAATATATCAGCTTGTATAACTATTGTTCCGCCGAAAATCAGCATGACCGGCGAAAAAACAGTCATCGAGAGACAGATTACCGGAGAGTACATGGAGCTTGAATCGGACGCCTGGGTCGTTTCTTCGATCAAGACGTTATCGGGCGAAGGCTTGGCCGAGATTTCTGTTGACGGATACGACGAAGAATTAATAAACGCCATCAGCATAAGAAACTTTCACAGCGACAAGATTATACGGTATAAATCGGAAGGCGCCATAGGCGAGGCTGCCACAGGATTTATACTCTACCGTTCGCTTCCTTTGTATGAAAAGCAGAAAGCCGAAAAAGACATATTAATGGCTGTAATAAAAAACGAAAATGACGCGAGGCTTACCATATTCAAAAGAAGTATTCTTCTTAAAGAAAAGCGCCAGCCTACTCAAAATGAAATTAACAGTTTCGGACAAACTTTTGCGGCAGAACAGAAAAAATCCGCCTCGCAGGGCGACTGGATGCAGGATGCGGCTGGGAAATGGACGCAAAAATAATAATTTATAAATTAAAATTACCGGCGCTTTTTTTCTTTCTGCTTCTGCCTGTTTTCTTGTCATGCGATGACAAAGTTGAGGCCCCCGGTTTCAGCTACAAAACCATTTTAGACCGAGAATTTTCAAGCAATATCGGTAGATCGATTCCGGTTGCCTCTGAAAAAGCAATAGAAACGGACGGCGATATATCGAGCGACGGTAAATATATGTATTACACTTCCAACAGGGAGAACGGCAATTTTGACATATACCTGCGCGACCTTAAAGATATAACTACCGCCCGTCTTACGCAGCACGCGGCAAAAGACAACGAGCCGGCTATCTCTCCCGACGGGAAACACTTGGTCTTTGTATCTAACAGAGAAAATCCCGAAGGCGACATATACCTCATGAAAATTGATCCCGAGGCAATACTTAAAAGAGCCAGACTGTCCGTAGCCGAAACCAAGCCGCTTGATGCCGACGCAAAAAATTTAACGCAGGTTTCGGGCTCAAACGCGGGTTTTATAAGAAACTCAAGTCCCGCATGGTCTCCCGACGGGAAAAAAATTGCCTTTATGTCAAGACGCGGCGGCTCGGAAAATATATGGATTATGAATAAGGACGGAGGCGGCCTTACACAGTTTACCCGCGATGGCGGGCTGTATCCGCGTTATTCTTTCGACGGGACAAAAATAATATTTATATCGTATAGAGATAAAAATTCGCTGGGAGATATCTACATCAAAGATGTAAACAGCGGCGAGGAAATACATGTAGCGGCTGAGGCGGGCATTAAATTGTACCCGTCTTTTCTTAAAAGCAACGACGCCATAATATATACGCTCATACCGCGTGATACGAATGGAGACAAGATTCCTTCGCTTCAAGATGACAGCGTTATAATGTATTACAACATCAGGACAAAATTCTCGTACCCTATCACGCTGCCTTCACAAAACAGTTTTAACGCTAAATGGTTCATGCCGCCTTGGGTGCTAAAATCATCATATGAGGGCGTAATCCTGTACTCCGACATAAGAAGCGGCAATATTGACGTTAATATGATACCAGGCTACGGTATTATTCCCAAGAGAACCGGAGCAAGGCAGCAATATAATAGCGCTATTCAATATGATGAAGAGGACGATGACACTGAACGTTATTTTCTCGCGTTGAAGCGTGTTTATTATTTTTTTGGCGATAAAAAAGATAATGATTCCAAGATATATACGGCAAGAGCAATGTCCTTGCTGTGGAAAGAATACGCCAAAAACAAAAACAAGAAAGGCCTCGAAGAGACAGAGACTATTTTTCAAACGCTTATACCTGATAACCTTTACGCAAAAGCGCAGTATGAGAGTATAAAGGCCGGCGGCGGTAACGGCATTTCGGTTATAAAAAATATTATAGCGCAGGCTATGTCACAAAAAGACAATGCGGCCTTTTTGCCTTACCTTAAAGAAGACCTCGCGAATATGTATTTGCAAAAAGGAGACAAGACCGAGGCAATAAAAATTTTTTCAGAGATAAAGGCGGAGTATCCGAATTACAGCGAAATAGCTTCTGTCCACATGGAATACGCCCTTTTGTCCGAAAAATCAGCCGCCGCTTCCCTATCCGATTCTGCGATATATACTATTCAGAAGGGACGTCCCGCGCAAAGATTTCAGATGTACAATCATATAATCTCTTTGTTTGATAGAGAAAAAAACGCGCGTCGTAAACTCGCTTTATTAAAGTCTATGGCGGAAACATACAAGGAAAACAAAGAAGTAAAGGTTTTGGCCTTATATATCATGGGGCTTATCCAAAAAAACCTCAACCAGAGTCAAGAGGCGGCAGTTTCTTTGGAAGAAGCGGTTGCTATCAGCAGCCCAAACGATATTTTGTATTACAGATCTCACCTGCTTCTTGCTGAAATTTATAGGGGAGACAACCTTTTAGAGGTTAAACATCTGGCGCTCGCAATTAACAATTACAAGCGTTATTTTTCCGACAATTCGTACAGAAATAAAGTGCGCTGGCTTATTGATTTTTATGAAGAGATCGGCGCACAATATGTCAAATTGGCAAAATTGCAGGAAGCGATTTCAATATATGACCAATACCGCAATCTTATTAAATATATATACACCTATAAGTTTTTTCCTGAGATCTACTCGATATATGGTCCAAGGGCGCATGTATTGTATGTTGACGCCGTACATCTTTTGAAAAAGCAAAACGGAACAGCCGAACTTGAAAAAGAATACTCTGCCGACCTTTACAAGGCACGCATCGGGTCAGACAAGGCGTACATCTACGGTCTGGCTTATATCTTTGCGCTGAAAGCCTTGGAGCAGGATGGCGACGAAGCTATGTTTAACGCGTTTTCCCAGTCGATAGAAAATATAGATTGGGCGCTCTTCATTGACGATTCGTTTATTGACCCGTATATATTAAAAAGCTGGATATACCAGTACGCGGATTTAAAACGCAGCGAGGCAAACGCGGCGCAGGAGCGCATAATAGACCGTTATTTCCCGGAGCATCTGTGGGAAAAAAATATTGCCATTCTTGAACGCGCCCTGCTTTCAAATGACGAAGAACTTTACCCCGAACATTCGGGCAACATCCACTTGAACCTTGCCAATAACTATTTTCTTTTGGTAAATTACCCAAGGGCGCTGGCTCACTATGAATTGGCGCGCAAATATAAAAAGAAATTTGATTCAAAAATCAGCCAGTCCCTTTTTTATTTTCATATGGCTTACTGCTACTGGCAAAACGACGATATAGATAAAGCAAAGGCCGAAATACGTAATGCCGATTTTCTATATAAATCTTTTGCCAATGAAAGGAACATGGAAAACTATGCCTGGCAGTTTTATACTATTTATAAATACTACGCGCTGTTCTACAGGGCGGAGGGCAAATATGAAGAGGCTATCGATGAATACAGAAAAATTCTTTCTTTTGCCGCAAAATATAATATAAAAATAGACCGCGCCCGTTATTTTCAGGAGATTGCGTACTGCTATCAGGAACTCGGACAATACGGCCTGGCAATAGACTCGCTTAATACGGCCGAGAGACTGCTCGCGAACTATCCCAATGATGAGGTAACTTACAAGAACAACATTAAATGGATTAACTTTTTCGGATTTCAGTTCCATGTCTTGAGCGTACATGTTTGGGATTTGGGTCCTGATATGGTTGTTGTCGGAAATAACAAGATATTCTATTCACTTGATACGCGCAGCAAGAAATTGCTCAACTTGTCGATGTTTGAGAATATTCAGTTAAAACGCTCTGATTATGCCGGAGCCATAAAATACTTAGAGAAAAAAGCGGAACTTCTCAAAGGCAGAAATAATTCCGTAGACCGGGAAACGCTTATTATAACATATAATAATCTCGGCTACTATAACGCCATGATTTCGGCTTACGATAAGGCTGTATCGTATTTCAACAAGACATGGGATACCGCTAAAGAATATGGATTTTTAGAAGGCAGCTTCGCGGCTATAATGAATCTCTCAAATCTGTATGCCCATATACTTGAACGCAACCCCGAAAGCCTTAAAAACGCTCAGGCTGAAATAAATACGCTGTCCGAACGCATACTCAAATATAGAGAGTCGTACGAGACCGACATCTATAACAGAGGATTACAAACGCTGAAAGCCGACGCAAAAAAACAAAACCGGACGGTAGCAGATGAAGAAATCGCCAAGTTGAAACGTGAAACAACGGAACTCGCGAAAGACGTTTATTATAAAATAGATATTTCGCTTGGCGTTCTGGATTATTATAAGGCCGAGTTAAAACGCGTTGCGTTTAAGGTCGATTCCTCTAAAGATGCTTACAGTCTGTACAATGAAAACAGAGAATTGTACAATATGTATCAGGAGACGCTTAAACGTTTTATCGAAACGCATAGCGTCGCTGAGGCAAGAAAAGACAGGATGCTTTCGACAAAACTTCTTTTGAATATCGGTAATTGCTATGCCGCTACCGGAGATTTTGACAATGCCTATGTCGCTTTTCTTGACGCTAAAGAAGCCGCATTAGAAATTAAGTTTCGGCCATTAATGTTCAGCAGCTCGGCGGCTCTCGGAATTTTTCTTAAAAATCACGGCGGCAAAGTCGCCGGACGGGATGCCGCGTCGCAGGCGCAGGCAAATTTAAGACAGGCTATATCCTATGTGAGAGAGGCTCCGCTTTTATATGCCGCTCTTTCATCAAGGGTTGAAAATGTCTATGACGCTATGCTGGAAATACACGCCGCAGGAAACAGGTGGGCGGATGCCTTTGAGTCGGATGAAGAACGCACGGCATTTAACAGAGTAGCGCTTATACATTCCGGAGCAGCCGGTTTTTATTCATCTCAGCACAGAAGAATATATGAGGGATATGCCGACTTGACCAGAGAACTGCAAGGCTTTTATGTGTCGGCGCAAGAGCTTGCCGTTTCAGGCTACGGGGACTCCTCACCCGAGATGGCAGCCGCTCTTAGAAACATAGAGGGAGGCCGCAAGCGTTTGCTTGATTATGCCGAAAGGACGGCGGCGGAAGAACCGCTTCTGGCGTCTTATATGCTGGTAAGGGCCTCTCCCCTTTCAAGCGCAGCCGGAGCGCATGTCATTCGCTTTATAATGGCGAACAACAGTTTGTGTGTAATCAGCATGAAAGGAGGCAGAGTCGAACATCTTGCGGAACCGGATATTCAAAAGGCTGTTGAGAAACTTGCCTCTGAAAAACAGGTTTATATTGCTTTTAATAAATTCTTTGTTGGTATTTTGAAAGATCAGCCAAAATTTTTGTCAGAAATAAAAGCTACCTTAATAACCTCGATAGACCAAGCCTCCGATAAAAGGGTGCAGGCCGTCAACACATTGTATTGCGTCGGACCCGCTGATAAAGAATCCTTTCCGATGTTTTCTATTGTTACCGGAAGCGGCAAAGAAGATCCGGCCGGCTACGATGTCATTGCCGACAATCTGTCCGCGCCGCTTTTTACGCCTGAATTTTTGTTCAAAACAAGACTCAACCCCGCGCTGCTTATTACGGCGGCAAGCGGCAATAATTTCGAAACTATTTTTAAAACAGTTGAGGCGGCGCGCTATGCCGGAGCTTCGGCTGTAATAATATCGCTTGCACCGCAAGAGACAAAGATTGTTTCACTCGTAAAATCTCTCGAGAACGGCAGCGCGGCAGCTATGGGCCGAGAACCGATTCTCGTATTCGGCGAGCCTCTTGATATAACAGGCAAGAGCGAGTACGACAATGCTCTTGCCTACGAGCGTTATCGTCATAAATTAACCAACGGTTTGCTGACAGACGCGATGATTGAGTTAAACCGCTGGTACAAAACAGAGAAGGCTAATCCCGAAACCGTTATGCGCTACGCTGCCGCAAAATTTAACATATTGCTTTTGCAGCGCGATTTAAACGGAGCGGAGGCGTTTGTTGACGGCAATGAATTGAGCGGCCTCTCCGACACCCAACGCGCCGTTTATAAAATTTACCTGAATTTTTATAAGGGCGAGGTAAACACAGCGCTATCCCTCATGGGCAGCGAAAAAGAACTTGCCTCTTGCGCCGAATATCACGCTTTTACCGCGCTTGCCGAAATAGCCTCAAAGGGCGACTCGGCGAACGCAAGGCAGAGCATACGAAAGTACTTTGATACAGCAAAACAATCCGAGAATTTCGGGAATTGCATCCCGCTTGACAAGATGGCGCTCCTTATCGCGAGTTACTTAAACCTTGCCGGCGCAAACGCGGCCGCGGTACTAATGGAGACGCCTGTTTTATCTGACGATAGGGACACGGCGATGGCTCTTTCCAATAGTGAAAAAGTTTCGTTCTCCGGTAGCGCCGCTCAAAAAGCGTCCGAAATGAAAAAACTTTGCAATGCTCATAAAAGCGATATTGAAATTAGCAGGGTCATGCCCGCAATACGCGATATTAGCGGCGGAAACGCTTTTATCGCGCTTATATTACTTGTGACCAAAGCAACGACTTCATCGCTCGATGTTTTTTATTCAGAGCTTTTGAATTTCGACGGGTTTGAGGATATACGCTCCAGGTCGTATTGGACAGACAGACTTATTCTCGACCTCAAATTAGCGGCATATCTTTCATCCCGCAAAAACTATGATGAGGCATGGAAAATTATAGAATCGCTGAATAAGTTCACGGAAAACAGAGGGATAAATTCTTTTCGCAAAGAAGCGCTTACCGAAGGCGCCGCCGTCCTTTCGGCTTTGAAACGCTTCCCGGAGGCTTACTCAATGGCAGCAGAGGCCGCGAGTCTTATCGCGGAGGATGACCGTACCTATATGCCGGTTCAATTTACTTTGCTTGACGCCGAAACATTGTCAACGACTCCCGATGCGGCTAAACCAAGAATTGAGCGCCTTCTTGGCGGAACCAACCTGACCGACGCGGACAGGTTTACTATAAGGTTTTTTCAGGCGAGAGTTGAACTCAAACGCATCTCCTCTATAAAAAATCCGGCTGCCGACGACGGCAAATTATTCGAGTCGTTTTACTTTGACGCTCTCGATATGGCCGATAAAAATCCCTCGCTGCTTTCCGAAATAACGCTGCGCCCGCTCGTTGAGGAAATAGCCGACGCCTATATCTCGTACAGAATGAAAACAGGAGATAAAACCGGCGCGCTTAATTATGCTGAAGTCAAAAAGCACCTTTTAGCGCGGATTGATTTTTCAGCCGGTTTCCCGCTGCGTGTTCATACGGCGGCGGCTTTACAAGACCTGCAAGACAACCCTGCTATTGAACTTTCATCGTTCATGCGCGATGCCGCTCCCGAGCGCGCGGCGCAAAAATTGGACGATACGTCATATATATGCTATATTATCCGCAACAGCGGCGATATGTTCGTGTGGCTTCTTGGAAATAAAACAGCCCATTCTGTCATACTTGAGGGCGCGGCGCGTCAATTTGAACGCCTTATTGCCGAATACGACAAGGCTGCGGCATCGACAGCCGATACTCAGAATATTGCGTCCGCTATGAGCAAGGTATTTTCGCCGCTTGACAATTATTTAGGCAAGGCAAAAAATATTTATTTCATAACCGATGAGTTTACCGAAAAGATTCCATTTGAAATCCTTTACGGAGAAAACGGACTTTTCTTCGTATCGTCGCTCACGGCGGTTCACAAAAAAATATCGGAGCCTGCCGGCGTCTTTACCATAGGTTCCGACAAGTCGGCGGTATCGGCGGCCATATCGGAAAGCGGCATACGTGTATCCGACAAAAACACGCGCGATTCGATAGCGCATTTTTTTGAAAGAGGCAGCGCGGCAAAAACCGCAGCTTCCTATTACCAGCAATTAAAATCCGGCGGAGCGGTTTATGTACATTCTCTTTTTATTGACCGCGCGGGTTTTGCCGTTTACAGTTCGGCAAACGGAGTCTCTTTTTGCATAATAAACGATGCTCTGCTTCAGGAAGGGGCGCCGTATTTTATAAATATTTTTTATGAAGAAATCGCCAAAGGTACGCCCGCTAAAGAAGCTTTCGGCAAAGCGAGAGTCTTCTACAAAGGAAGGCTTAATTACAGACATCCAGCATACTGGAGTTTTATTCGCATGTATCTTAACGGTTTATAATGAGGGGGGCAAAATGAAAAAAATTTTCGCGTTATCCGTATTCCTGTTCGCGCTTGTTCCGTTTACGGCACAGGGCGCTCATGTGGTTTTTTATATGGGCAATGTTGATGCCGTGAGAAACGCTAAAAAACTGCCCATAGCAAGCGGAGCAATGCTTCAATCCGGCGATGTTATTACGACAGGCTCTAAAAGCATGGTCGAGATCGTCTATAATGACGGCAGCAAAATTGAGGTTCTGGAAAACACTTCAATAATGATCGGCAATGACAATATCAAAAATTCCGATAACACGGTTCTTATATTCGGCAGCGTAAAAGGGGTGTTTACAAAACTTGGGAAAGACAGAAAAGTCTATACGTCTACCGCGATATGCGGCATCAGAGGCACCGAGTTTCAAATTTCGGCGGGAAAGGACGGTTCAAGCCGAATCGACCTGCAAGAAGGCGCTCTCAGTATAAGCAATAGTTACGGTTCGGAGGATTTGAAACAGGGAGAGAAACTTGAGGCCGAGGTATCAAAAGCGCCGTCTAAAACAAAGCGGGATATTTCGGCGGAAAAATGGATGAACGAAAAAAATAACGAATTGATTTCGGCTCCCGAAGAAAAAGCAGGCCGGTTCCAAACGTATATAGGCGAACTTACCGCCGGTAATAAAGAAAGAAAAAAGCAAGTCAGCAGCCTGTCAAAAAAAACCGATGAGGAAACAGACGCGCAGCTTGCCAAAACCGAAAATGACGCAATAGATAATCTGTTTGTCTCACAGGCTGTCTCCCTGTCTTTGGAAAACCTCGCAAATGATTTTAAAGATGAAAATCAAGACGCGTATGGAGCCTTTAAAAATTTGAAAAAAGAGGCGGACGCGCTTTATAAACTACAGCGGAAGATTTACAATGACGTACAAGAGGTCAAACTCGCGCACCAGAAAGCCAAAAAAAATATTTTAGATAAACACAATGAAAGTAAAATGAAAATCAAAGGCAATGTTCGTTAAAGCGTCCCGGGCTTCCGTTCGCATAGGTCTTGCTTCGTCAAAGACCTTATCCGGGTTAGCAAACCGCCATATACACAAACCGGAGATAGTTTTGGCTTGGAAAAATCAAAAGCGGAAATGATATAAAAAAATAGAAAGTACAGGCAAACAATTTTGATGATTTGATTGCGCAAGGCAGGCCCGTTTCACTTTTTCATGTTGATGGTGCAACTATACATGGACATACTAATTATGCTACTTGCAGGGTTATACAATGGAGATCAGAAGATGAAGGCGGGATTCCCGGAAGTCCTTTTTAAATTTCTTCAATTCACGGAAGCCGCGCGCAAAGCCGACACTATATCGTTTTCCGAATAAATATCTCTGAGGCAAAACGGGCTGCCGTAATTATCGCCCGGTGGCATTACCGCGAGAAAGGGTATTGAGCGGCTGCCAAGGCTTTGCAGCAAATTTTCGGCCTCGGGGAACGGCCTCGTTATATCGGCGATTATAAGCTCGGCGCCGTTTTGCTTTATGATTTCTTTGACCTTTTCGGTGAGCGCGAGCGACTCCACAACTTTGCAGTTCGGGCACCAATCAGCCGTAAATACCACAACCGAGATTATACCCCTTTGCCTGTTAAACTCAAGTCTCTCCATTGAAAAAGAATTTTGTTTGGCGGATATTTCCACGGCCTTTTTGTCAAAACCGAATGAAATAAAATACCCGGCTGCTAAAATCAGGCAGGCAAGCAGGAGTGAGAAAATCCTCTGCTTTTTCGCGCGCTCCCGCGTCCCGTATCTTCCGTAAATATAACAGGCGGCGGCTGTAAAAGCGAGAAATTCCACCATCGGCAAAACGCCGCTGTCGGGAAAAATCGAAAGCAGATAAACAACGGTAAAAATAAGAAAGAATCCCATTATAAACTCAAGCGCGCTCATCCATGCTCCGGGTTTAGGAATTTTGGAGACGAGTACAGGAAAGGCGCACAGCAGAACATACGGAGAGGCCATTCCGAGGCCAACGCTGGTAAATACCGCAAAAATGATTAAAGGACTGCACGTCATGGCCCAGGCAAGCGTCCCGCCCAGAAGCGGGCCGCTGCACGGTGTCGCAAGAAGCGTAGCGAGAAGCCCCTTCAGAAAAGCGTCCGCGTTTACTCCGCGCCCGCGCAAAGGCCGCGCCGCAAAGCCAAGCGCATTTATACCGAACATCCCAAGCATAGAAAGGGCAAGCGCGAAAACAATCGCGGTCATGGCTTTGAGAAAATATGCATTTTGGAAAAGCCCTCCCCAGCTGTAACCCGCAAATGAGGCAAGCGCGGCCAAAACGGTAAAAGCCGTAAGAATTCCGGCGCCGAAAAGGACTCCTTGTTTTAGAAGTCCGCCGCGCCTTTCGGAGTATCGCGCGAAAGTCATCACCTTAATGCTGACGACCGGCAGCACGCACGGCATAAAATTCAGAATAAATCCGGCGGCAAAGCCGAAAAAAATTGCCTGCCAAAAATTGCCGGCCGCAGGCGAGCCGGCAAAACGCGGTTTGAATACGGCCTGAGCGGGCGCGTCTTGCGCCGCGGCGCTTATTTTGACCGGCAAAGTTAAACGCCGCTTTACAGGCTCGCATGAATTGTCGTCGCAAAAAAGAACGTTGAGCGAAAATGAAATTTCCGTGAGGCCGTGGGGGGCGTTTTCAGCGACGCGCAACGGAACGCCGACAACAACTGCGTCTTTGTAGATATAGACAAATTCTTTTTCTCCCAAAGGCGTGTATTTTATGCCGGTTGCATATACAGGCTCGCCTGCGGTTATAAAGTCGTGCCGTTCAGGCACAATTTCCGAGGCTTTGCCTGTACCCGGGCCTTTGGGATTGGCATAGATATATCCGTTTGACGGGATTTCTATTTTTAGTTCAGCCGCGTATGTTTCGCCTGGGGCAATATTAATCTCCGAAGGCTCAAAATATGCGTTAAATCCGTTTCCCGCAGCGCCGGCAAGCGCGCACGCGAGAAAGGCGGCGCTAAGTATTTTTTTCATCAATTTTTTCTGGGCAGGCAGCTGAGGGGGTTAACAGGTTTTCCGTTATGGTCTATTTGAAAATGCATTGATTTTTTGTCATGGTCTACGCACCCTATTATCGCTCCTTTGCTCACCGTCTGTCCTTTTTTTACCCTAATATTTTCAAGATATGAATATATGGTAAAATAATTATCAGGATGTTTCACAAGCACAAATTGGCCGTACCCGCGCATATAGCCCACTTTTTCCACTATCCCTTGAGCCGATGAATGAACGAACGAACCCGAAGGCGCCGATATAATAATACCTATGGATTTAACGCCGTCGAAGCCGTCCTCTTTATAAAATGTGACCTTTTTTACCGGCCAATCAAAGAAAATCTTTTTATCGGCGTTTCCCGAAACCGGTTTTTGGGGTTCGACCGGAATTTTAAGCGTCATACCGGCAGATACGCCGCTGTTTTTCAGATTGTTGACGCGCATAAGTTCGTCAAGCGAAACATTATGTTTTATGGCTATTCTGTATAAGTTATCGCCGGGATTTACCTTGTATTGAAGAGGGGGCGTATTTTTGACGCCGGTGTTTGGCTTGTTCCGGACTTTTCCGTTTTGGGGTATTTCTTCCTTGGCTTTTGTCAAAGCAAAAGCCGGACATACTTCAAGCGAGATTCCGATTAAAGCCGCAAAAAATAACACATTAATGGCTGTTCTCACATCCTTGCGAGCGAACATTTTTATCCCAAACTCCATTTCGGGGAAACGAGCAAACTATTCCTTATTCAGAGTGTCGGATTAGGCAGCCTTATAATTTAGTATAATTATTTTTTTGTTTAGGGCGAATGATGCCAAACAGCGAGATGCTTTACCGTATGGCGGCAAAATAATTCTTGCCGAAAACAATTAACATTTAAGGATATTGATTATGATAGGAATTTTCGGTGAAAACGGCCATCTGAGCGATATGATTCGCGGCTATGAGTTCAGAAAAGAGCAGCTTGACATGGCCGATTTCGCGCTTGAACGCTTTATTGAGAAAGAGCACGCCGCTATTGAGGCCGGAACAGGAACCGGCAAAACCCTTGCTTACCTGATTCCGGCTCTCATCTATGCAAAAAAAAACGGACTCAAAGCGGCTGTGACG
>Ga0082212_10003055_pt1 | contig 23926 bp, 41 predicted proteins | sample TergutNt197P3_FD_71548 | JGI IMG/M metagenome (GOLD analysis project Ga0082212, IMG submission 71548) | Neocapritermes taracua P3 segment gut microbial communities from Petit-Saut dam, French Guiana - Nt197 P3 | ecosystem: Host-associated > Arthropoda: Insects > Digestive system > Gut ... | reverse complement strand
AATGATATATTACAATATGACACTGCAAAAATAACATAAACATCATGATATATCAAATAAATAAAAATAATATATTTTATTATATTTTTTAACATAAAATATTTGCATAATAATATATCTTTGTTTTAAATAAAAGATATTAAAACACTACAGCCATGAAAGCAGAAACAGGGAAATACCACTTCGGACGCAGGTTTGACTACTGGACGATAAGACAATATGAAGCAGTTTATGCTGACGGCAGTTCAGCCAAAGATGTTTTGCAACACGTATCGCCGCAGATGGGATATTGAAGTGTTTTTCCGCTTCATAAAACAGAAATTGAATATCAGCCATTTAGTGTCGCTGAACAAAAACTGGATACAGATAATGCTATATATGACACTTATCGCAGCTATTCTGGTGTTGATATACAAACACACCAACAACACAGGATGCTAAACAGCTAAACGAAGAATAGCTATGGAAATAAGAGATTTAGCTATTGCAATAATCATAGTTCATTGTGGTGGTAATCCATCGTTATATTTTAAAACATAACAAAAATGGCCGAAAAAATATCTTCAGACCAGGGCGCCTTTTTTAATTTACTTTTCTTCTTCGGCAGTTTCGGTTGTTTCTTCAATTACTGCGTCAGCTATGGGCTCTTGTTCAACTACTGCTTCAACTGCCGCCACAACTTCTTTTTCGGCTTTTTGCGTCTTTGGTTCTTTTGAGGCTATCGCTGTTTCAGCTTTTTTCTTTGGAGACCTTCTTCTTCTTGTAGCTTTTGCTTTTGTTGCTTCGCCGCCGGCAAGCATACCTTCGTTATAGTCCACAAGCTCTATAATGCACATATCGGCGTTGTCGCCTATCCTGTGACCGGTTTTTAAAATCCGTGTGTATCCTCCGGGACGTTCGCTTATTTTCGGAGAAATTTCTCTGAAAAGTTCCGTAACTGCTTTTTTGTCCTGAAGGTAGCTGAATACAACCCGTCGCGAATGAGTTGAGTCGTCTTTCGATTTTGTTATCAATGGCTCAACATAAGTGCGCAGAGCTTTTGCTTTTGCAATTGTTGTAGTAATTCTTTTGTGAATTAAAAGCGATGTTGCCATGTTAGCCAGCATTGCTTTACGGTGTGAACTTGTTCTTCCCAGATGGTTTATAACTTTTGAATGTCGCATCTTTTCTTTCTAAAACCTGTTTCCAATTAATCTTTTTCTAATTTGTATTTGCTTACATCCATTCCGAATGAAAGGTTCATTGCATCAAGCAGTTCATCAAGTTCTGTAAGCGATTTCTTTCCAAAATTTCTGAATTTGAGCAGGTCGTTCTTATTGAATTTTGCTAAATCGCCAAGCGTTTCTACCTCTGCCGCTTTCAGGCAATTGAGGGCGCGCACCGACAGATCGAGATCGACCAGTTTTGTTTTCAGCAGTTGTCTCATGTGAAGGACTTCTTCGTCAAATTCTTCATTTGCCATTTTCTCATCGGAGTCGATTGTAATCTTTTCATCGGAGAAGAGCATGAAGTGATATATGAGTATTTTGGCTGCTTCTTTAAGGGCATCTTTCGGATGTATTGAACCGTCGGTTTCTATTTCCAACAGAAGTTTTTCATAGTCTGTTTTTTGTTCAACGCGGTAGTTTTCAACCGAATATTTTACGTTTCGTATCGGGGTAAAAATAGCATCAATGGCTATTTGTCCTAATTCGCCGTCAACCGGTTCGTTTTCTTCGGCTGGCACATAACCTCTGCCTTTTGAAATTGTAATTTCCATCTGGATATTCACGTCCGGTTCCATTCTGAAAAGAACCAAATCGGTATTTAACGCTTTAAAACTACCGAGGACTTTATTAAGGTCACCAGCTTTAAAAGCTTCCTGTCCAGTGATTTTGATGCTTACTTTTTCATGATCAACATCATTAATGATTCTCTTAAATCTTACTTGCTTGAGGTTTAGAATTATTTCCGTAACATCCTCCATTACCCCCGTTATGGTCGAGAATTCGTGGTCAACGCCGTCAATCTTAACCGTTGTTATAGCAAAACCTTCGAGAGAAGAGACGAGTATCCTTCTCAGCGCATTGCCGACGGTAATGCCATAGCCGGGTTCAAGCGGACGAAATTCAAACTTTCCGCGTTTGTCATCCGCTTCCAGCATTATTACTTTCTCAGGCTTCTGGAATGATAAAATTGCCATAATTTATTATTAATTAATTATTTTGAATACAATTCAACTATAAGCTGTTCCTTAATGTCTTCGGGGATGTCTGAACGTTCAGGCACGTTCATAAATTTGCCTGCCATTTGAGCATCGTCCCATTCGAGCCAGGGCAACTTGCTATATCTTCTTGCCGACAGCGAATCGACAATAACTTCAAGCGATTTTGATCTTTCGCGCACTCCGATAATATCGCCGGGCTTAACCTGACATGACGGTATGTTAACTACCGATCCGTTTACCGTAATATGTTTGTGCGAAACCAGCTGGCGCGCACCTGCACGCGAAGGGCTGATTCCCAAACGGTATACTACGTTGTCGAGCCGCGATTCGAGAAGCTGAATCAACACTTCGCCTTTAACGCCTTTACTCCTTGATGCCTTTTCGAATGTGTTGCGAAACTGGCGTTCAAGAACTCCGTATGTATATTTTGTTTTCTGTTTTTCTCTTAACTGAACTCCATATTCCGAAGATTTTTTCCTTTTCTTGTTAATTCCGTGTTGTCCGGGCGGAAAATTTTTTCTATCAAAATATTTGTCGGGACCATAAATGGCTTCGCCGAATTTTCTTGCTATTTTGGTTTTTGGACCGGTATATCTTGCCATAAACTATATATAATTTTTACTTGATATTCAACTTTATACTCTTCTTCTTCCCGATGGACGGCAGCCGTTGTGCGGCATTGGGGTTACATCAACTATTTCGGTAACTTCGATACCTGCGTTTGATATTGCCCTGATAGCCGATTCGCGACCTGCTCCGGGTCCTTTTACATAAGCTTTCACTTTTCTCAGTCCAAGGTCAAACGCAACTTTGCTGCATTCTTCCGACGCCATTTGAGCGGCATAGGGGGTATTTTTCTTTGAACCTTTGAATCCCATTTTTCCGGCAGACGCCCACGAAATAACTTGTCCCGAGCTGTTTGCCAAAGTGATGATAATGTTATTAAACGATGAATGAACATGAGCCTGACCTGTTGGCTCAACCTTTACGACTCTCTTTTTTAATACTCCAGTCTTCTTTGCCATATCTGATTATTTAGTAGCTTTTTTCTTATTAGCAACAGTTTTCTTTCTTCCTTTACGCGTTCTGGCGTTGTTTTTAGTGCTTTGTCCTCTTACGGGAAGCCCGATACGATGCCTTACGCCGCGGTAACAGCCAATATCCATAAGCCGCTTGATATTGAGCTGGGTTTCGGAGCGGAGTTCTCCTTCGAGCTTGTAGTTGTCGTTCAATATTCTGCGGATAGAGTTAATTTGTTCGTCTGTCCATTCTTCAACCTTTGCATTTCTGTCAACGCCGGCTTCATCGAGTACTTTTTGGGCGGTGCTTCTACCTACGCCGTAAATGTAAGTAAGTCCTACTTCGCCTCTTTTGTTTCTTGGTAAATCTACACCAACAATACGTGCCATATATCTTTTTCTTAAATAATTTGCAAAGTTAGTTAAAATTATCCCTGCCTCTGTTTGAATTTGGGATTTTTCTTGTTAATAACGTAAATGCGTCCTTCCCTTCTGACTATTTTACAGTCGGCGCTGCGCTTTTTTACAGATGTTCTTACTTTCATTACTTCGACAATTTCTTATTTATATCTGAATGTTATTCTTCCTTTTGTTAAATCGTATGGCGACATTTCAAGTTTTACTCTATCGCCCGGCAATATTTTTATATAGTGCATTCTCATTTTACCTGAGATATGCGCGGTAAGCACATGCCCGTTTTCAAGTTCTACTCTGAACATTGCGTTCGAGAGCGATTCAGTGATTGTGCCGTCTTGTTCAATAAAAGACTGTTTAGCCATTTAGTTACCTTTATATAAAACCTTCTCAATATATTCAAATGTTGTAAGCACATTCGCTTTGCCTTTGTCAATTGCAACGGCATATTCATAATGCGCCGACGGTTTGCCGTCTGCTGTTTTTACCGTCCACCCATCTTTCATCTTCAACGTTTCTTTCCTTCCGGCGTTAATCATTGGTTCAATGCAGATTACAAGTCCTTTCCTTAGTTTTGAGCCTGAACCTCTTTTCCCGAAATTCGGAACTTCCGGTCGTTCATGCAGTTTTTTCCCCAAGCCGTGTCCTACCAAATCTCTGACCACAGAAAAACCTCCGCTTTCGGCTTTCGACTGAACTGCGTAAGAGATGTCCCCTACCCTATTTCCGGCTATCGCTGCTTTCACTCCTTCTTCAAGGGATGCTTTTGTGTATTCGAGCAAGCGTTTATTATTTTCGCTTATCTCTCCTACTCCAAAAGTATATGCGCTGTCGCCCCACCAACCTTTAAGAATTACTCCGCAATCGACCGAAATAATATCTCCTTCTTTAAGCTGATAATCAGACGGAATGCCATGAACCACCTCTGCATTGACCGATGTGCAAAGCGTAGCCGGAAACTTGTTATACCCTTTAAAACCCGGTTTTGCGCCATTGTCGCGTATAAATTCTTCGGCAATTTTATCAAGATAATTTGTCGAAACTCCGGGTCTGATAAGTTTGGCAATTTCTGCAAGGGCTCGCGATACTAACAATGCGCTTTCCCTTAGATATCCGACTTCTTCATCAGTCTTACAATACAACATCAAACAAAGAACGAAAAAATTATATTTATTGTCCTCCTCCGGATCGTCCTTTAATCCGACCCGATTTCATCAATCCATCATAATGACGCATAAGCAAATGACTTTCAATTTGCTGAAGCGTATCAAGCACAACTCCTACAAGAATAAGAATTGTGGTTCCTCCAAAAAACTGCGCAAATTCGGGCGAAATCCCCGCCTGCACTGCAATAGAGGGAAGTATTGCTACGATTGCCAAAAATACCGATCCGGGAAGAGTTATTCTCGACATTATCGAATCGAGAAATTCAACGGTTTTTCTGCCGGGTTTAATTCCCGGAATAAAGCCGCCGTTTTTCTTCATATCTTCAGCCATTTGCACGGGGTTTACTGTTATTGCCGTGTAAAAATAGGTAAAGAGTATAATCAACAATCCTACAACAAAGTTATACCAAAATCCATACATATTTGTAAATGCCGTAACAAAACCACCGCCTGTGCTTGAATATCCTGCTATAACAATCGGGAGCATCATTATTGCCTGCGCAAAAATAATCGGCATTACGCCCGCTGCATTAACTTTTAGAGGTATGTACTGCCTTACGCCTCCATATTGCTTGTTGCCGACTATTCTTCTTGCATACTGCACAGGCACTCTGCGTGTTCCCTGCACCAAAAGAATTGTTCCGACAACAACAACAAACAAAAATATTAATTCTACAATTATTGCAATTGCTCCGCCTGCTCCATTCATTCGTGTTCCGGTTTCAAAAATAAAACTTGCGGGAAGGCGGGCTATTATACCCACCATAATAATTAACGATATACCGTTGCCAATGCCTTTATCGGTTATCCGTTCGCCGAGCCACATTATGAACATGGTTCCGGCAGTAAGAATAATTACCGAAGAGATAGTAAAAAACGATCCTGTAAGAATAAATGCGGATGCCGGCAACTGAGCATGAAGGTTAAGAAGATATGTCGGCGCCTGAAGAACAAGAACGGCAATTGTAAGATACCGCGTGTACTGATTCATTTTGCGTCTTCCGCTTTCTCCCTCTTTCTGAAGTTTCTGGAAATAAGGAAAAATGATTCCCAATAACTGCACCACGATAGATGCCGATATGTAGGGCATAATTCCCAGTGCAAATATTGACGCCTGCGAGAAAGCACCTCCCGAAAACATATCGAGCAGTCCCATAATGCCCGAAGATGTTTGGTTTCTAAGACCTGCAAGCTGCGAAGGATCTATACCCGGCAGCGAAACATATTTTCCAAGCCTGTACAGCAATATGATGCTGAACGTATAGATAAGTCTTACGCGAAGATCTTCGATCTTAAAGATGTTTTTTATGGTCTGAATCAGTCTCATGAAATTAAAGTATTACAACGGTTCCCTGTTTTGCTTCAATTGCTTCCTGTGCTGATTTGCTGAACGCATGAGCATGCACCTCGATTTTTCTTTCAAGGCTGCCATTGCCGAGTATTTTTACCAAAGCATTTTTATTGACAAGCCCTGCCATTCGGAGCGTTTCAAAATCAATTTTTTCAATATTGTACTTTTCGGCAATATTTTGAAGTACGCTAATATTAATGCCCTTATATTCAACGCGGTTGATATTTTTAAATCCATATTTCGGCACGCGCCTCTGAAGCGGCATTTGACCTCCTTCAAAACCTATCTTTTTACTGTAGCCCGAACGCGACTTGGCTCCTTTATGTCCTCTGGTAGAGGTTCCTCCTCTTCCGGAACCTTGTCCGCGACCTAAACGTTTTCCTTTTTTGTTTGATCCTTTTGCAGGCTTTAAGTTACTTAAATCCATAACTCTTTATATTTTAAATATTTTCAACTTTTATCAGGTGGTTCACTTTTGTTACCATTCCCAATATTTGCGGCGTAGCTTCATGCTCAACGCTATGGTTCAATTTACGGATGCCAAGAGCTTCCAATGTTCTTTTTTGCCTCTCGGGTTTACCGTTTTTACTTTTTACCTGTGTAATACGAATTTTAGCCATCGCAATAATTTCTTTACTAACCGTTAAATACTTTTTCCATCATAACTCCTCTGTGTTCGGCTACCGTAAAGGCGTCTCTCATTTCGAGAAGGGCTGCAAATGTGGCTTTTACAAGATTATGAGGGTTTGATGAACCTTTCGATTTTGCAAGCACATTTTTTACTCCAACGCTTTCAAGCACCGCACGCATAGCACCACCGGCTTTAACTCCCGTTCCTTCGGATGCCGGTTTGATAAACACTTTTGCTCCGCCAAACTTGGCTACCTGCTCGTGAGGCACTGTTCCGTTGATTACCGGAATTTTTATCAGGTTTTTCTTGGCGTCTTCAATGCCTTTCGAAATTGCTATGGATACTTCGCTCGCTTTACCAAGTCCGTGACCTACAATTCCGTTTTCGTTGCCAACAACTACGATGGCTGAAAAACTGAATGTACGTCCTCCTTTGGTAACTTTTGTTACTCTTTGTACGCTAACAAGCCTGTCTTGTAGTTCCAGGTCGCTGGTTTTTACTCTTCTTATACCGTTTTCCATGATAAATTAAAAATTTAATCCGCCTTCGCGAGCTGCATCAGCAAGTGATTTTACTCTGCCGTGATATTTATATCCGCCTCTGTCGAAAACCACTTTCTCAATGCCTTTTTCTTTGCATTTTGAGGCAAGCAACTTTCCTACGAGTTTAGCCTGTTCAACTTTCTTAATTCCTGTTTGAGCGGCTATCTCTTTTTCTCTTGAGCTTGCCGACAGAATTGTTTCGCCTTTCAGGTCGTTAATTACCTGAGCATAAATTTGTTTATTGCTGCGGAAAACTGCAACGCGTGGGGCGTCGGGTGTGCCGCTTATCTTTTTGCGGATCCTCATTTTGATCCTTGTTCTTCTTTCCAATTTAGTTAAAGCCATAGATACTTTACATTATCAGATTAAACACTTGCAGATTTTCCAGCTTTTCTTCTGAGCTGTTCTCCGACAAACTTAATTCCTTTACCTTTATATGGTTCCGGCGGACGCAGCGACCGTATTTTTGCCGCTACATGACCGATAAGTTGCTTGTCAATACAGGTAAGGGTAATTATCGGATTAGACCTTCTTTCTGTTTTTGCTTCAACTTTTACCTCATCAGGCAATAAAATATTGATATCGTGAGAGTAACCAAGACTCATTTCAAGATTTTGTCCTTTCGCCTCAGCGCGATATCCTACTCCAACAAGCTCAAGCTCCTTTTTGTATCCTTCGGATACGCCTACAACCATATTCTGAATCAAAGCGCGGTATAATCCGTGCAATGACTTATGGCTTTTGGAGTCGGATGGTCTTGTTATTATTAATTCACTCCCTACTGTTTCTACCTTTATGTCTTTGTCAACCTGCTGGGTTAACTCACCTAAAGGTCCTTTCACGCTAACCACATTGGAGTCGCTTACATTGACAACCACTCCAGCGGGCAGGTTTACAGGTAATTTTCCTATTCGTGACATCGAATTATTATTATTTAATTAATAAACATAGCATAATACTTCACCGCCGATATTTTCTTTTTTTGCTTCCTTATCGGTCATAAGACCTTTTGATGTGGAAATTATAGCAATACCGAGACCGTTAAGAACTCGCGGCATATCTTCAACGCCGGCATATCGGCGCAGTCCTGGACGGCTAACTCTACGGATGCCTTTAATTGCGGGCTGTTTGCTCCTCTGATTATATTTAAGAGCTATTTTCAGGGTTCCCTGCTTTCCTTCTTCTTCTGCCACTTTATAGCTCAGGATGTATCCTTTTTCATGAAGAATTCTGGCTATTTCCTTTTTTATATTAGATGTCGGAGCCTCTACAACCTTATGACCCGCCATGATGGCATTTCTAATTCTGGTCAGTAAATCGGCAATTGGATCAGTCATATTATATCATTTAATAGTTTACAATTTATTTTTTACCAACTTGCTTTTTTAATTCCGGGTATAAGACCTTTAAGCGCCATTTCCCTGAATGTTATCCTGCTGATGCCGAATTGCCTCATATATCCTTTCGGACGACCGGTAAGCCTGCATCTGTTATGCACCCTGTTAGGATTGGAGTTTCTCGGCAAGCGGCTGAGAGCAACATAATTGCCTTCGGCTTTCAGTTGGGCTCTTTTTGCTGAATATTTCTGAACAAGTTTTGCGCGTTTTACTTCGCGGGCTTTCATTGATTCTTTAGCCATATTATCAGTTTTTTGACGTTTTAAAAGGTAAACCAAAATGTTTCAAAAGAGCGAAAGCTTCCTCGTCGTTTCTTGCCGAGGTTACAAATGTTATTTGCAAACCCATAATTTTAGCAATTTTGTCGAGGTCTATTTCAGGGAAAATAATTTGCTCGGTAATTCCCAGAGTGTAGCTGCCACGTCCGTCGAGCTTCGAGTTGATGCCTTTAAAGTCGCGGATGCGCGGAAGTGCAACGCTGATAAGTCTTTCGAGAAATTCGTACATTTTTTCTCTGCGCAGTGTAACCATAATGCCTATCGGCATATTTCTACGAAGTTTGAAGTTCGATATGTCTTTTGACGACACGGTTTGAACTGCTTTTTGTCCGGCAATGTCGGAAAGCTCTTTAACGCCGAATTCTATTAGTTTTTTGTCGGCTATGGCTTGTCCTACACCTTGGTTTATAACTATTTTCTTAAGTTTGGGGACCTGCATAATTGTTGTGTAATTGAACTCTTTCATCAACGCAGGCACGATCTCGTCGTTATACTTTGTTTTTAGCGCAGGTGCATACATTATTTTATCTCCTCTCCTGATTTTTTTGAATATCGCACTAACTTATTTTTGTCATTAAGTCTTCTTCCTACTCTTGTGGGTTTTCCCGAAGCGGGGTCTATTACCATAAGGTTGGAAATATGAACGGGAGCTTCTTTTTTCAAAATGCCTCCCTGCGGAGCTTTTGAATTTGGTTTTGTATGTTTCGAAACCATGTTTACTCCTTCAACAATAGCTCTGTCTTTGTCTCTCTCTACTGCAAGCACCCTGCCTTTCAGACCTTTCGATTCGCCGGATATAACAGCAACCTGGTCTCCTTTTTTTATTTTCAATTTTTTCTGCATCGTCGTCTTATTATTATATTACAACACTTCAGGGGCAAGCGATACTATTTTCATATAGCTGTCGCGCAGTTCTCTGGCAACGGGTCCGAATATGCGGGTTCCACGCACTTCGCCAACATTATTAAGAAGAACTACGGCATTATCGTCAAATCTTATATACGATCCGTCGGCGCGGCGGATTTCTTTTTTGGTTCTCACAACTACTGCTTTGCTTACTGTTCCTTTTTTGGCGTCGCCCGATGGTATGGCTGATTTAACGCTCACTATTATTTTATCGCCAACGGTTGCGTATCGTTTTCCGGTACCGCCAAGTACCCTGATGCACAGAACCTCTTTGGCTCCTGAGTTATCGGCTACGCTCAATCTGCTTTCCTGTTGTATCATAATTACTTAGCTCTTTCGATAATTTCAACTAATCTCCATGTTTTATTTTTGCTCAGAGGTCTGGTCTCCGAGATTCGTACTGTATCGCCCATGTTGCATGTATTTTCTTCATCGTGAGCCATCAGCTTTTTGGTTTTGTTCACAAATTTGCCGTAAATGGGGTGCTTAACCTTTCTTTTAATGGCAACTGTTATGGATTTATCCATTTTTGCGCTTACTACTACGCCGATACGTTCTTTTCTAAGATTTCTTTCTTCCATCGCTGAATTAGCTTATTTTGATTCTTTATTCAACTCTCTTTTTCGCTGTTCCGTAAGAAGACGTGCGATTGTTACTTTCGTTTCTTTCAATTTACGCGGATTATCGAGAGGTGTTATGGCGTGACTAAGTTTCATGCGCAAAAGCATATTCCTTTCCGTATCAATCCTTTCAACAAGATCCGGTGTGCTTAACTCTCTAATTTCTGATGCTTTCATTTCTCTCTCAATTATTCGTTAACATAATCGCGTCTTACAACAAACTTGGTTGTAACAGGGAGTTTTTGCGCTCCGAGGCGAAGTGCTTCTTTTGCAACTTCGTATGGTACTCCTTCTGCTTCGAGTATAATTCTGCCGGGGGTTATCGGAGCCACAAATCCTTCGGGAGCTCCTTTTCCTTTACCCATACGCACTTCGGCTGGTTTTTTTGTTATGGGTTTATCGGGAAATACTCTGATCCAAAGCTGACCTTCGCGTTTCATGTGGCGTGTAACCGCCTGACGAGCCGCTTCTATTTGTCTTCCGGTTAACCAATGCTCTTCCAGCGCTTTAATACCAAACGATCCGAATGCAAGTTGGTTGCCTCGCTGTGCATTGCCTTTCATTCTTCCTTTTTGGGCTCTCCTGAATTTGGTCCTTTTCGGTTGTAACATTGCTGTATATTATAATATTTTATTCAATTATTTCTTAGCTTTCCTTTTACTAAGGCTTTTCGACTTAGCGTTTCTTGCTCCGATATTCGGGCTAAGGTCTCTTTTTCCGTAAATCTCTCCGTTGCAAATCCACACTTTAACTCCAAGAAGTCCTACTTTTGTATGAGCTTCGGCAAGGGCATAGTCAATATCAGCTCTTAATGTGTGAAGCGGGATGCGACCTTCTTTGTACGATTCGCGTCTTGCCATTTCGGCTCCGCCCAAACGTCCGGATATCATAACTTTGATGCCTTCGGCTCCCATTCTCATTGTAGAAGCAATCGCCATTTTTACTGCCCGACGGAACGATATTTTTCCTTCAAGCTGACGGGCTATGTTGTTTGCAACAATATTGGCGTCCAACTCGGGGCGTTTTACCTCGAATATATTGATTTGCACCTCTTTCTTGGTAATTTTCCTGAGTTCTTCTTTCAGTTTATCCACTTCCTGACCGCCTCTGCCAATAATAATACCGGGACGAGCCGTATTTACCGTAATTGTAATCAGCTTCAGGGTTCTTTCGATGACAATTTTCGAAATGCTGGCTTTTGCCAGTCGTGCGCTAAGATATTCCCTTATTTTGGTGTCTTCAACCAATTTGCCGGAAAAGTCTTTCCCGCCGTACCAGTTAGAATCCCATCCTTTAATTATACCTAACCTATTGCCTATCGGATTTGCTTTTTGTCCCATTCTATTATTTTGATGTTGTTTCAATTTTTTCTTTAGCCTTGCTGTCGAGTACAAGAGTTACATGATTCGACCTCTTGCGTATTCTGTATCCTCTCCCCTGCGGAGCTGTGCGGAGTCTTTTGAGCGAGCGACCTCCGTCAACATTGATAAATTTGACAAAGAGGTTGCTTTCTTCTATTCTTGCTCCTTCATTTTTCGACTGCCAGTTGGCAATTGCCGAAAGAAGAAGTTTTTCCATTCTTCTTGAAGCTTCCTGCGAACTGAATTTTAGCACGTCAAGCGCTTTTTTTATCTCCATGCCGCTTATCAATTGGGTAACCAAACGCATCTTACGAGGCGATGTCGGGCAGTCTTTCAACGATGCCTGATATGTGGATTTGGCTGTTTCCTTTCTTTTTTCGGCTGATATTCTTTTTCTTGCACCCATTTCTGATTCTTTTTACTATTTTTTATTACCTGCATGTCCCCTGAAAATACGGGTAGGTGAAAACTCGCCGAGCTTGTGTCCAACCATGTTCTCGGTAACATATACCGGAATAAATTTATTCCCATTATGAACTGCTATAGTATGCCCTACAAAATCGGGTGAAATTACCGATCTTCTCGACCATGTTTTTATCACAGATTTTTTGTTTGCCTCGTTCATGTCGAGAACTCTCTTTTCTAATTTAAAATCAATGAAAGGTCCTTTTTTAATTGATCTGCTCATAGTATATCAGTTATTTTTTCCTTCTTTCAATAATAAATTTTGCAGAATACTTTTTCGTATTTCTGGTTTTATATCCTTTTGCAGGAGTACCCTTACGTGTTCTTGGGTGTCCTCCCGAAGCTCTTCCTTCGCCACCGCCCATTGGATGGTCAACAGGATTCATTACAACGCCTCTCACTCTCGGACGGCGACCTTGCCATCTGCTGCGACCGGCTTTGCCCGATCTTTCGAGGTTGTGGTCTGGATTTGAAACTGTGCCTATTGTTGCGCGGCATGTTGTAAGCGCCATTCTCGATTCGCCCGAAGGAAGTTTTATTGTTGCATATTTTCCATCACGGGCAGCAAGCTGAGCGTATGTGCCTGCACTGCGAGCCAAAACTGCGCCTTTGCCGGGTTTTAATTCAATATTATGAATAATGGTTCCGAGCGGAATTTTACTCAGGAAAAGCGTATTGCCTATTTCAGGCGGAGCATCCGCGCCGGAAACAATTTGCTGACCAACCTGAAGTCCTACGGGTGCGATGATATACCGTTTTTCTCCATCGCTGTAAACAACAAGAGCTATCCGTGAGGTACGGTTGGGATCGTATTCGATTGTTTTTACCGTAGCGGGCATTCCATCTTTGTCTCTACGGAAATCGATAACTCTGTACATTTTTTTATGACCACCGCCTATGTATCTCATAGTCATTTTGCCGTTAGCGTTCCTTCCTCCTGATTTTTTCAGCGGTGTGAGCAAGGATTTCTCCGGCGCAGCGCATGTTATTGTTTCAAATGCGCTGACAATTTTGTGTCGTTGACCCGGTGTTACCGGCTTTATTTTTCTTACTGCCATATTAAATATTGCTATAGAAATCTATTTTGCTTCCTTCTGCAAGGGTAACAACAGCTTTTTTTCGCGAAACTGTTTTCCCTACCAAAAGACCCGACTTCGTATTTCTGGTTTTAACTTTACCTCCATACCTCATGGTATTAACAGAGTCAACTGTAACATTATACAGTTCTTCAACGGCTTTTTTAATTTGTAACTTGTTTGCATTTTTAGCTACTACAAAACCATAGCGATTATATTTATCGCCTTGGCTTGTCATTTTTTCCGTTACAATTGGTTTAAGCAAAATTTCCATCATTCAAAATTTTCTAATTTTCAAAAGCTGCCTGCAAAACGTCAACCGCACTCTCCACAAGTACTAAAGTTGATGCTTTCATTATGCTGTATGTGTTTAATTCGTTGGCAATTACAACATCAACCCCTTGTACATTTCGGGACGACAAATATATGTTTTTATTTCTTTCCGAAAAAACATATAGCGATTTTTTATTTATAATATTAAGATTATTGCCTAATTTTATAATCTCTTTTGTCTTTGGTGCCTCAAAATTAAAGTCTTCCAATACAATAATATTGTTTGTCGATGCCTTATACGACAGGGCTGATTTTCGGGCTAATTCTTTAACTTTCTTGTTCAGCTTGAAGCCGTAATATCTTGGCTGTGGACCAAATATGCGTCCGCCGCCTCTGAAAAGCGGGTTTTTAATGCTTCCTGCGCGGGCTGAGCCGGTTCCTTTTTGGCGTTTTATTTTTCTCGTGCTTCCCGCTATTTCTCCACGCTGTTTCGCTTTATGAGTTCCCTGCCGTTGATTGGCAAGATACTGCTTGGTGTCGAGATAAATAGCATGGTCGTTGGGTTCAATACCGAAAATTGAATCGTTAAGCGTAACTTTTCTTCCGGTTTCCTTACCATCAATATTAAGAATAGCTAATTCCATTATTTTGTAATTATTACGTAACCACCTTTCGGACCGGGTACCGATCCTTTTACAATAACTATATTTTCTTCGGTCATCACATTTACAACCTGAAGGTTCATTGAGTCAACTTTGTTTCCTCCCATTCGTCCTGCCATTCTCATTCCGGGCATTACTCTTGAGGGGAACGACGATGCTCCGAGCGAACCCGGTGCGCGCAGTCTGTTGTGCTGACCGTGAGTTTGATCACCTACTCCGCCAAATCCGTGTCTTTTAACAACTCCCTGAAATCCTTTTCCTTTCGACCAGCCTCTGACATCAACAACAGTGTTGGGTTCAAACATAGAGGCTGTTATAACTTCGCCGTTTTTTACCTGATTAACGTCAAAATCTGTAAATTCTATCAGTTTTCTTTTCGGAGTTGTGTTTGCTTTTTTGAAATGACCTAATTCGGCTTTTGTTGTATGCTTCTCCTTTTTTTCTTCAAATCCCAGTTGAACAGCGTTGTAACCGTCTTTTTCTACCGTTTTAATTTGTGTAACAACACACGGTCCTGCCTGAAGAACTGTGCATGGAATGTTTTTTCCGTTTGCGTCAAAAACGGATGTCATTCCTACCTTTTTACCTATTATTCCCTGCATCTGATTTATCGCTTTACTGGTTTCACACTTTAATTTCTACTTCAACTCCGCTCGGAAGTTCAAGTTTCATAAGGGCGTCGATGGTTTTCGGCGTTGAGCTGTAAATATCGAGCAGCCTTTTATATGACGACAATTCGAATTGCTCGCGCGCTTTTTTGTTTACAAACGGCGAACGCAGCACTGTGTAAATCTTTTTGTGGGTGGGCAGCGGAATTGGTCCGCTGACAACCGCGCCGGTAGATTTAACTGTTTTTACAATCTTTTCGGCAGATTTATCTACCAAATTATGATCGTAAGATTTCAGTTTAATACGAATTTTCTGACTCATTTTTTAAAAAATTTTTCCTTTAGTTATTTCAACAATTTTATTTGCTATTTCTGCGGGAGCTTTTTCATATCGGCAAAACTCCATTGAAGATGTTGCTCTGCCCGATGTAAGGGATCGAAGTACTGTTACATAACCGAATTTCTCAGCCAGAGGTACTTTTGCTTTTATTACCCTTGCTCCTGCTTTCGATTCCATTCCTTCCACTCTGCCCCGTCTTCTGTTAAAATCGCCTACCACATCGCCTACATATTCTTCGGGAGTAACTACTTCCGTTGACATAATAGGCTCAAGAATTACAGGATTGCATTTTGGTGCAAATTCCCTGAATCCTTGTTTTGCTGCAATTTCAAAAGATAGAGAATCGGAGTCAACCGTATGAAATGAACCGTCTTTGAGTACAACCTTCAAGCTGTCGAGCGGGAAACCGGCAAGCGGACCATTGCTCATAGCCTCGCGAAATCCTTTTTCAACAGATGGTATATACTCTTTGGGAACATTGCCTCCTTTTACTTCATTAATAAATTGAAGTCCCCGGATGCCGTCGTCGGCAGGCATAAGCTCGAATATAATATCGGCAAATTTGCCTCTGCCGCCAGTTTGTTTTTTAAATACTTCGCGGAATTCTCCGCCCATTGTAAGCGCTTCTTTATATGCAACCTGCGGCGCGCCCTGATTACATTCAACGTCAAATTCGCGTTTCAGTCTATCGACAAGAATTTCCAGATGCAACTCTCCCATTCCGCTGATAACGGTTTGTCCGCTGTCGGGATCGGTTTTTACCTGAAATGTAGGATCTTCTTCCGATAATTTATGTAATGCTACTGCAAGTTTTTCAATATCTGCCTGCGTTTTCGGCTCAATCGCTATTCCGATAACCGGATCGGGAAAATCCATCGATTCCAGCAAAATCGGTTTGTTTATAGCGCAAAGCGTGTCGCCTGTTTTTATATCTTTAAATCCTACTCCTGCACAAATATCTCCCGCTGAGATAGCGTCTTTCGGATTTTGCTTGTTTGCGTGCATCTGGAAAAGACGGTTAATTCTCTCCCGTTTGCCTGTGCGAACATTCAGCACAATGTCGCCTGCGTTCAGCGTTCCCGAATAAATTCTCATAAATGCAAGCCGTCCTACAAAAGGATCGGTTGCTATTTTGAACGCCAATGCCGATAAAGGTTCCGCCTCATCAGGTTCGCGGATAATTTCTTTTCCGTCTCTCGGATCTTTGCCTTTTACCGAGCCTATATCAAGCGGCGAAGGAAGAAATGCCGCCACCGAATCGAGCAGACTTTGAATACCTTTGTTTTTAAACGACGCTCCGCAAATTACAGGTATTGCATGTCCGGTAACAGTCGCCTTTCTGAGTGCGGCGAGTATTTCAGCTTCGGTTATTGAACTGTGATTTTCCAAAAATCTTTCAAGGAGCGTATCGTCAACTTCCGCAATTGTTTCAATAAGTTTTATTCTGTACTCTTCGGCTTCATCGCGCAAGTCGGCAGGTATTTCTTTTATTTCAAATCCTGTTTCGTTTGTTTCTTCATCAAGATAATAAACAATAGCTTTCATACTGACGAGGTCAACTGCGCCCGAAAAATTCTCTTCGGCACCAATAGGAAGCTGAATTGGAACGGGATTTGCTCCGAGCTTGTCTTTTATTTGCTGTACAACGCTTAAAAAATCGGCGCCGGCTCTGTCCATTTTATTAATAAAGGCTATGCGCGGAACTCCATATTTATTTGCCTGACGCCACACTGTTTCCGACTGAGGTTCAACTCCGCCAACGGCACAAAAAACTGCAATGGCTCCGTCGAGCGCTCTGAGCGACCGTTCTACTTCTACCGTAAAATCTACGTGTCCGGGGGTGTCGATTATATTTATTTTATAATCTTCGTCATTGTATTTCCAGTAGGTTGTTGTGGCTGCCGATGTTATTGTGATACCTCTCTCCTGCTCCTGAACCATCCAGTCCATGGTGGCATTGCCGTCATGCACTTCGCCCATGCGGTGGGTACGACCGGTATAGTACAGAATACGTTCTGTAGTTGTGGTCTTACCGGCGTCGATGTGCGCCATAATTCCGATGTTTCTGGTATTTTTGAGGTTGGTATTCAAAACTTCAGTCAAATTATTTTAGAACCTGTAATGGGCAAAGGCTTTGTTTGCTTCAGCCATTCTGTGGGTATCTTCTTTTTTCTTATATGCTCCGCCTTCAAGTTTATAAGCTGCCATTAGTTCTGCGGCAAGTTTTTCAGCCATAGAGCGACCTGTTCTTTTCCTTGCAAAAAGTATCATGTTCTTCATGCTGATAGCGACTTTTCTGTCGGGTCGTATTTCCATTGGCACCTGAAATGTTGCTCCTCCTACCCGGCGGGCTTTTACTTCAAGCTGAGGCGTAACGTTTTCAAGAGCTTGTTTGAAAATTTCGAGCGGGGTTTTGCCTTCATTCTTAAATTTATCGCCCACTATATCAAGCGAATCATATAATATTTTGAATGCCAGATTCTTTTTCCCGCTCAACATAAGATTGTTCACAAACCTTGTTACATACGGATCTTTAAACTTTGGATCCGGCAACAGTATCCTTTTCTTTGGTTTTGATTTTCTCATATCTTATATTATTTTTTTACAACTGTTTTCTTTGGTCTTTTGGCTCCATATTTCGATCTTCTTTGCGTACGACCTTCAACGCCCGAAGTATCGAGAGCGCCGCGCACAAGGTGGTATCTTACACCGGGCAGATCTTTCACCCTTCCGCCTCTTATTAGCACAAGCGAGTGTTCCTGAAGGTTATGACCTTCGCCGGGGATGTAGGCATTTACCTCTTTCTGGTTAGTCAGTTTTACTCTGGCAACTTTCCTCATTGCCGAATTAGGTTTTTTGGGCGTGGTTGTATAAACGCGAACGCATACGCCTCTTCTTTGAGGACATGAGTCCAAAGCGGGAGCCTTGCTTTTATCTATCAGTTTCTTCCTACCTTTTCTAACTAATTGCTGAATTGTCGGCATATTTCAATTATTTTTAACGTTATATTTTTTTAAAAAAACGGACTGCAAAGATATTTATAAAATTGTCAAAACAAAATCATTCATTTAAATTATTTTAAACTTCATTCACATTGTACGCTTCATTCTGATTATTAATAAATAACCAGAACTATCGCGCTTATTTTTTAAAATATATCTTACTAAAACTGTAAGTTATTAACAGGTTCGCTTCCCGACTTTTCCCTTAGAAATGCGTTTTGTAAACTTACTTTGAAAGAAAAACCGGTACTCCTGCATTTCAAAAAACTGCGCAAAGAAAATAAAAAATATTGAATTACGCATTATTCAGAGTTTTTATTTTTAAATCTTAGAACCTAATAGTAATTCTTTCAGAAATTTTTGTAGAAAAGAGAAATATTGCCTAATTTTATGTCAAATAGTTTGGTATAGAGTGCAAATTGTTTGCGCTATCGTACAATATTATAATGTAATATTTTTTACTCATCTTAAATAATAATTTATCTTATTAACAATGAAGCAGTTATCCAAGACTTTGATTATCTGTTGCCTATTGCTGTGTACAACCATGGCGGCACATGCCGGAGGCGGCACATTCGGAGGCGGCGACGGTTTATCACCGGTAACCGCCTACCTTATTGAAGATGCGGCAGACCTTGATTGGAAAAACGTATTTTAGGTACTTACACCATACGCGACACCGAACCTCTGGTGCCAAACACCAGCGAAGAAAATCGGAAAATAAACAGAAGAGTGCAGTTTGTTGTAGAAGAGGAAGAATAACCAGCTTCATGTAACCCGCTTATAGATAATCCCGTTAATTCTTTTTGAGTTATCGGGATTTTTATTTGAATCATCCCGTATGAATATATTTAATAATAACAGGATCATTTGCAATATAAAACAACTAAACCCTGCCCGGATAAACTTTCAACGCTTCTTCAAGAACTGCTATCGCATTTTTCAGATCGTCAATTTTTAGTACATAAGCTATTCTGACTTCGTTTTTTCCCAGTCCGGGAGTTGAATAGAATCCCGATGCGGGAGCTATCATAACCGTTTGGTTTTTATATTCAAATTCTTCAAGAAGCCATTGCGCAAACTTATCGCTGTCGTCAACAGGCAATCGCACAACTACATAAAACGCTCCTTTGGGTTTCGGACAATAAACACCGGGAATTTTATTGAGGGCTTCGACAAGGTAATTTCTACGCGCAGTATATTCGGCATTTACGTTTACAAAATATGAATCGGGAACGTCAATTGACGCTTCGCCTGCTATTTGTCCTAACCCCGGAGGTGATAATCTTGCCTGAGCAAATTTAAGAACCGTGTTGATTATATTTTTATTTCGCGTAATAAGCGCTCCGATTCTTATGCCACACTCACTATAACGCTTTGAAACCGAATCGAATAATACTATATTATTGTCAATACCCTTTAAATTCAACACTGAGAAATGCGTTGCGCCGTCATAACAGAATTCGCGGTATGATTCGTCGGCAAAAAGATACAAATCGTACTTTTTAATAATGTCGCGCAGTTGAAGAAATTCTTCCTCCGAGTATAGATACCCCGTTGGATTATTGGGATTACATATTATTATTCCCTTTGTTTTTGGCGTTATGCGCGCCTCAATTTCACTGATTGGGGGAAGTTTGAAATCGTCCTCAATGTATGAGGTTATGGGAACAATATTAATTCCGGCTGCAGTCGCAAATCCATTGTAGTTAGCGTAAAAAGGTTCGGGAGTAATAATTTCTTCGCCCGGATTAAAGCAAGTCATAAGTCCAAACAAAATGGCTTCCGAGCCGCCTGTGGTAATAAGTATCTGAGTATAATCTATTTCAATTCCTAAATTGCGATAATATTCAGACATTTTTTTTCTATACGATTCATTACCTGCCGAATGGCTGTATTCAATAATGTTCATACCGATATTTCGTAAGGCGTCAAGCGCAACCTGTGGAGTGGGAATATCAGGTTGTCCGATGTTTAGATGATATACTGTTCTGCCTTTGCGTTTTGCTTCCTCTGAATAGGGAACAAGTTTTCTTATAGGCGAGGCAGGCATTTTTTTGCCCTTTTCTGAAATAACCGGCATAATATATCGTTTTTAAAAATAAGGCGCAAAAGTAAGAAAAAAAATGAATTCCCATTTATAATATACTCTTTCGTCAAAGATTTTAATACATTCGTAAAAACACATATAAAATGATTTAAAATAATGTTGTACTTTTGACACATTAAATTTTTAGAAAAATAAAAATAATATATTGAAGATGAAAAAGTTTTTATCTATTTTATTTTTAGCGGCTGTTTGTGGAATAGCCCATGCACAGACTTACACAATCAGCGCCTCGCCACCGCCGTCGTTTGGTTCTCTGGTAGTGGGTTACTCTCAACCTTCAGCGCAGACAATTACGATAACAAATACAGGTACCGGCTCTGTCACACTGGTGCAACCAACAGCTACGGATTACGATATTGGAATTCTTTCTCAATTAACTCTTGCCACTACCGGAGATGCTGCAACATTTACTGTTCAGCCAAAAACTGGTTTAGCGGTTGGAACTTATAACGAAACAATAAGTATAAACGGAAGTAATGGCGCAAGCACATCGGTCATCGCAAGTTTTACCGTAACAGCGCTCAGCCCAATTACTGCCGCAGCTATCAACGTTACTGCTCCGGCAACGGGAGTTGTACCAAATACAACGGCAACCGGCTCTGGTAATTTCACTGTCGGCGCGGTTGCGTGGTCGCCTGTCCATAGCCCTTTCCAAGGCGGAACAGCATACACCGCAACAGTTACGCTCAATGCGAACAGCGGACATACTTTTACAGGGATTGCGACAGGCACAAATCTGACTATCAATGGAAATAACGCAACAATAGTGTCCAATAGCGGAACAACATTGACGATTTCTAGTCAATTTCCTGCAACGCCGTTGCAGCTTGTAACGGCAGTAGCCATAACCGGTGTAACCGTTCCAGCAGGCGGCGCACTGGCTTTAACTACAATCAACAACGGTACAGGCTTCACTTCTTCGTTGTCATGGATTCCAAGCCATACTACTTTTGATTATAGTACAGATTATACTGCAATGATTACGCTGACGGCAGCAAGCGGTTATACGTTCAGCGGCGGTTTTGCAAGTACTGCGCAGATAGCCGGCTTCACGGTACACAGTATTGCTCCTGTATGGGTAAGCAATAACGGAACGACGCTTGTTTTTACAATAGCCTTTCCTAAAACAAGCGCTGCACCTACTTTAATCAGCGCTGCGCCTTCGCCGTCGTTTGGCTCTTTGCCAACTCCTTACACACAGCCGGCGACTCAGACGATTACAATAACCAATATCAGCACCGGTTCAATTACCCTGATGCAACCAACATCTACGAATTACGATATAGGCACACTTTCGACGACTACTCTTGCCAATAACGGATCAACAGCAACATTTACGGTTCGTCCGAAAGCGGGTTTAGCGGTTGGAGTTCGTGATGAAGTAATAAATATAACAGGAAACAGTGGTACTGTAAACACGACGGTGAGTGCGAGCTTTACAGTAACTGCGGCAACTTACACAATCAGCGCTTCAGCGTTGACATTGTTTGCTTCCATGGTAATTGGCTACCCCACACCACCGCCGGCTCAGATAGTTATGATAACCAATATAGGCTCCGATGTAGTTACTTTAACTCAGCCATCTGTTACAAATTCAGGTTCAAATTACGATATAGGTACACTTTCGCCTACCATCATTGCCTCGGGGGCGACTGCAACATTTACAGTTCGTCCAAAAGGCAGTTTGGGGGTTGGAACTTATACTGAAGCAATAAATATAATAGGAAGCAATAGTGCAAATGCGTCGGTCAACGCGAGTTTTACCGTAACCGCTTCGGCAACTTACACAATCAGCGCATCTCCTTCGTTGCATTCATTTGGTTCTATGCAAATACCTTATACACCGCCGACGGCAGAAACGGTTATGATAACAAACACAGGCTCCGGTACTGTCATCCTGAATCAGCCCACCTCAACGAATTATACCATAGGTACGCTTTCGCCTAAAAATCTCGCCCCAGGAGCGACGGCAATATTTACGGTTCAGCCAAAACCTAATTTGGTGGTTGGAACTTATAACGAAGTAATAACTATAACAGGAAGCAATGAGGCAAGCGCGATGGTCAACGTGAGTTTTAGCGTAACAAATATGCCGACCTATCTTGTAACTGTTAACAATGGTACCGGCAACAATAGTTTTACAGCAGGCGCAAACGTAACAATTACCGCCAATTCAGCGCCAAGCGGACAGCAATTCAAGCAATGGAATATTACTCCGGATGTTGTTTTTCAGGGAGGTACAAATCAAAACTCTTCTACAGCGACATTTGTCATGCCAACTCAGGCTGTCACGGCAACAGCAATATTCGAGCAAATCCCAGCTGTGCCGCCGGTGCCTGTATTTGACGGTTTAGAAAACGAATATCAGGTTGGCGATGCCTCCGTACCAATTAAAGTAATAGGCATGGGATCAGAGGCGCTTACTCTCTTTAGGGTAGACGGTACAATAGCAACTGAATTTAATCCAACTGAGGCAGGCGTTTATTTAATTGAAGCCTTTTCAGCCGACCAAAAATTAAGTATACGGAAACATGTGATAGTTAAATGAATTATAAATTGATAATTTTAAATAGACCAATATGAAAAACAGATTATTATTCGTAGTTATAGCTGCTTTAGCAATTGTAGGATGCAGGAAAGAACCGGAAATAGACCCTTATATGTCGTTTAAATCCGATGCCACTTTGCGCTGGGAAACAGGCTTGATAAGACAAGCGAGCGACTCGAGTACTTATACTTTTATTATAGATGCCGGCGGAATTTTATTCGGATCTCCCAAATATAAGATAGGGCGCATAACAAAAAACGACGGCAGCGACTTTGAAATTATAGAATTCAGTGGCGCTCCGGCAATAGGCAAACCTGCCGAACCAAGCCTTCGCAAACCTTCAGGAACCATTGACCTCCATAGCCTTGAAATCGTTAAAATGTATGACAGCAAACTGTGGATAGTTTTTCAGGAAACAGATACCTCCCTTGTACGAATGGTGGTTCAGTAGCCAGCCAGCAAAGATAAGCGAAAAACAACTGAAGGAAGAAATGCACTGTCCTGCGTGCGCAAGCAATGATTTGGTAAAAAACGGCAGGTCTCGCAATGGTACCCAACGCCGGCAATGCAATAGATGTAAAAGGAGTTTTCAGTTCGCTTACCGCTACAATGCGTATAGGCCCGGTATTGAGGATACAATAATAGAGATGACCTTGAACAGCAGTGGGGTTAGAGACATTGGACGGGTACTGAAAATAAGTAAAGATACGGTTTGTTCGGTACTAAAAAAAAACGCTAAAAACGAACCCTTATTTTCTGAGAGAGGAGGAAATGAACAGATTGAGTGATTTGGAAGTTGAGATACGTTTTGAAGGAGAGATGGATGAATTTTGGAGTTTTGTACAGAACAAATCCAATCAGCGTTGGACATGGTATGCCATAGAAAGAAGAAGCGGTTGTATATTGGCCTGGCATAACGGGAAAAGGCAGGATAAGGATTTTTTGATACTT
>Ga0082212_10003054_pt1 | contig 23928 bp, 14 predicted proteins | sample TergutNt197P3_FD_71548 | JGI IMG/M metagenome (GOLD analysis project Ga0082212, IMG submission 71548) | Neocapritermes taracua P3 segment gut microbial communities from Petit-Saut dam, French Guiana - Nt197 P3 | ecosystem: Host-associated > Arthropoda: Insects > Digestive system > Gut ... | reverse complement strand
GTTATTGCGATAGTTAAACAAATATCTTAAATTTTCATAAAAACTTCCTTTCTCCTTGCTCCCTTCTCCTTGTTCCTCATCTTCGCTCATCGCTGCCACAATAATCCCATTAAAGTAATTATCTTTCAACGCACTGTAATAAGAAACCATCTGCAAAATATAATCACAATCATCTTCATCACTTCCTTCTTCTCCGCTTTCTCCTTGTTCCTTGTTCCTTTCTCCCTTTTCACCGCAAACTGCCTCCCACTGCGCCAGCCAATATTCATATTGTTCGTTCCATTCATCATATTGTTGTAATGCTTCTGTTAAACTTCCTTCAGCGCCGCCCCTGTTGGGAATATTTCCTATTTTTGAAGGGCAACCGTTAGTATTAGCGGTAATAATACGAGATACATTGACTACATTGGAAGGGTATTCATTATTCGTATTTCTGCAATAATAATTAATAGAATATGGAGAACGTGTGTTATCAATATTTATGGTTGGAGCGCCATTAAACTGATTACCGGCAGGGTTTTGCATACTCCCTTGATTGCTTCTGATAAAATGATCTATACATATTGCTTTTGATCCTAAATTGCCTACAATAATATCCATATACTGGCTATTGTTAAAAGTATTGCATAAAGTTTGCAGTCCCGGAAATTGTAATATACTCAACAATGTAGCATTTTGACATTGAAATTGTTGCCCTGCATAGAGGTTGTGAAAAAAGTTTTTATACACTTCATTTTCAGCATCTCCACTATTACGAACGGTTAAACCTACCGTTTGTTTATTCAAAGCAGGAAGAAAATCTATAAAAGTGTTTTCTTGTATTTTATATCCGGTGGCATTGTTTACACTTGCTCCACACAACGAATTGGGATAGGTTAAGTTAAACGTATCTCTAACCAACTCATGATTGTTTATGCCATTAATGAATACCCCGTAAAAGTTATTATTGAAGTTGCTGAATTTTATTTTTAAGGTGGGCGATGTTCCAGTATTAGTTGCAGAAATGGCTTGATTAAATCCTGAAAAAACATTACGAGTCATTACGTTTTCAAAACAAGTGCCGGTATCCTTATTAATAGGGCAACCAAGGCAGTTGGGGCAATACTCTTGTACGGTTAGCGGGGCATTTAATACCCAAATGCCACTGTTTTTGTTAGTGGTGTTTTGTGGTGCAAGGCTTGAAAACACACACCCTTTAACCGTTACGGCGCCACTATTTTCCATTTTAATATGCGCCTCAAAGTTTGCCAAATTGCTCAAATAATTGTTATCCAGTACAAATTGTGATGTGGTAAATGTACTTGTTTTACCGGTTTGTCCTGCTTCTAAGGGTTTGCTATAAACACTCACTGTATTGTTTACAAAATGAGCATCGGTGGCATTTACAAACCCGCCGCCGTTAACAGTAATCCCGCAAACGGCATTTTTAATGGTACCGTTATTGGTAATAACAACACTGCCGGCAGGTTGTTGCGCAGTACTGCCCAATATGGTAACCCCTTGCCACATTTCGCCCTCACAGGCGTTGGTAAGGGTGCCGCCATCAAGAATTAATTTGCCACCGGGGTGGATAATAAAAGAAACACTGCCTTCACATTTTAGAGTATCATTAATAGATAATGTAACACCTGTTGGAATGGTAAGATTACCTGTTGCATGTAGATTAGTATTCCAAGTAGTATTTTGTGTAATTGTGCCATGCACAATAGGCAATCCTTCGTAACATATTGTTTCACATGCTGCAACCACAGCAGCGTGGGCATCTACCAAACCGTAGCCCATTTCTTCGTGCCAAGTGCCATTGGGACGGTTGGGGGTAATTTCATAATCGTATAAATCCTGTCTTACTTTTTGTGCAGTACTATCAATGATATTGCGCACTTCTTGTCCAGTAAGGTTTGGATTTACAGAAAGCACAAGCGCGGCAATACCGGACACGTGAGGGCAGGCGGCGGAGGTACCGTTAAAATTATGAAAATAATCCATGTTAATTCCTGTATGTCCCGGATTATTTCCATTATGCATTCCTGGTATATCCGTAGTAAATATTTTAACACCAGGTGCAACAACATCTAACATAATTCCGTAATTACTTCCCCAGTTCTCACCATCACAAGAAAAAGGATTTTTGCTTTTTCTTTCTCCACACTGAGAAATTGCGCCAACGGAAATAACATTTGGTAAATTTGAAGGAAAACTCACAGAATCACGATTGCTATTGCCAGTAGCAAAAGTCATTATACAACCGCGCCCATTCCTGCCATAGAAAGTTACACTATCAATAGCTTTGGTAATTGCATTTGAGAAAGTACCACCCCATGAATTACTAATAATATCTGCTCCCACTTCCATTGCTTTATAAATGCCTTTTTCTACCACACTATATGGGAAAAATCCGGCACTAGCAACCCGAATTGGAATTATTTTACAAGAAGGTGCAATACCTGCTATTCCAATTTCATTGTCTTTGATAGCGCCAATGATACCAGCACAAGCAGTTCCATGAGCATTGTTACTATTATTATTTCCCGGGTTTCCTCCTATACTATCTATAAACATATCATATCCTTGTAACAAATTATCTACTAAATCAGGATGATTTAAAGCAACACCATCATCAAGAACAACAATTCTGATATTAGCATTTCCTTCTGTTATTCCCCATGCTTGTTCCACATTAATATCTATTCCCTGTATTCCTCCGAATTGTCCGGTATTTTTCAATGCCCATTGTTGATCAAAATAGAAATCATTAGAATAAAGCGCATTTATAACAATAAAGTCAGGTTCTACATACTCAAAAAGTCCCATTTCGTAAAACAAATTTGACATTTGTAATGCATTTAAATTTGATGCTTTTGAAACACTTATCATATATTGATTTCTTACAAATCTGCTTTCTTCTCCAATTTGGCAATTGTTTTGATCAGCAACTATTTGTAGTTGTTGAAAAGATGTAGTAGGGTTTAATTTAATAATAAATTCGTTTGTTAATCCTTGAAGAATGTTATGGTATTGAAATAATAAAGTTACCGAAACTACTTCCTCTTTTGTTTTGTAGAAATTGATAATATCCGGTAAAATATCCTTTCCATCTTTTGTCTCAAGTATAGCTAAACAGAAAAATTTTTCATTCAAATTAGAATAAATAACTTGTAAAGATGTGTCACTAATGATAAGTGTTTGTATTTGCTCTATATTGGCATTAGAATTAAATTTTAGCAATATTTTATCCGTTTTTTCTTCCAGAAGAACCTTTTCACCCTTATAGTAATAATAATTATTGCTATTTGATTGAGCATTGGAAAATAATATAAAAAAAATGGCTAAACTTGTAATAATAATTCTATTCTTCATTGGTACACTAATTTGCTGTCCTCATATATTTTTTTTTAATTTAATCTTAACGAAATAGCCGTATCAGGAGAAAGTTTCTTAATTAACAACTTCAATATCCATGCTGATGGCATCGTTGCATTTCCCACTAATTCAACATATAGTTCGTATTCGTTTTCTCCGTTCTTTATTAATTGGGTATCAATTACGCGTTCTAAATTAGGTCTAAATCCACTTGCCAACAAAAGTGTATGTTTTGAAAAATCAATTTCTGATTCATTGCTCTCCGGATATTCAAAATAATTTTCAAATTCTTCCATATTGTTAATCACAATAAGTTCACCATCAAGAAAATTTATGTTTGTCAATTGGATTGAAGGTTCATTGAATGTCCTTTCTAACCCAATTTCACTCCCATCATTTATTTTTTTTACGATGAATGCACCAATCCAAGAATCTGTACAAACATCTACAGATGTGAAATAATGACTGAGTTTTACATTCATTTTATATTCGTTATCAGAATATTGGGTTAATGTTACCATATCTATTTCAAAAGGTTGACCATCAATCATACAAACCAACAATAATGAAGAACATGAAAAATCAATTTCTGAAAAATCACCTTCCGCACATAAAATATAGTTTTCTAATTCTTCCATACTGTTTATTACAATTACATTTTCGGGATTGAGATATAAGTTTTGCCATAAACATAAGGTTTCAGATAAAGAATATTCAGTAAACGAAATATTTTTGGGTATTATTCTCCAATCTTCCAACCCATCCGGTTTTTCATCGTTTTTCGTATTAACTTCTAATAAGTTTCCGTTGTCGGTTTTTACAATTAAATATTTGCCAAAAGTTTCTTCAGGGTAGTTTGCATAATACACCCAACACGGATAATTCAATTCCAGTGTTTCGCCGATAGAAGTTATAATTTCAAAACCTGTTTGTACTTCTTCCTTGGCATGTAAGGTAAAAAACTTCAACTCGCTCTGCATGCGTTCTTTTACAATTTCATCTGCTTGTTCTTGAGTAATTTGTGCAGACAAGGAGAAACTGTAAATCAGCGGCAAAAAAATAAGGAGTAGTAATTTTTTCATGATTATTTTGATTTAATATCTATTTAATATTTTACAATTTTTTTAACGACTTCGCCTTGTTCTGTATTAATTCTAATAAAATAAATTCCGGTTTGCAGGTAAGAGATGTTAATTTGATTTGAGATTTGAGATTCTCCCCCGCCGGCGGGGGCAGGGGGTGGATTTGAGATTTGAGATAATTTTTTGCCATAAACATCATACACTTCAATACTCGTAACTTGTAGCTCGTAACTTGTAACTTGTAACTCGCCGGTGGTTGGGTTCGGATAGACCAAAATATTGGTTTCTTCCCAAGTCTCTACGCCAAGCGGTACGAGTGTCCATTGAGTTAACAGATTATCGGGAGCAAGATCGTTGGATGTAATTATTTCTAATAGGTTGCCGTCGTCTGCTTTTACAAACAAATAGCGGTGTTGGCAAGGTTCGCTTAGTGCCGGATTTTCGTTCAAATAATACGCCCAGCAAGCATATTTTACTTTTACCGATTCTTCATTGTGAGTTGTTAAAGCAATCCCTGACGGGTTTGGCGCCTTCACATTAACATAAAGAAAGTAGGGTTGGGCTACTTCATTTTGGATGTATTCCAAAACAATCTCATCTGCTTGTTCTTGAGTAATTTGTGCAGACAACGAGGTAGCGCAAGCAATTAACGCTAACATCAGTAAAAACATTTTTTTCATAGTTTTTATGTTTTAGGTGAGTAAATACAATAATTTCACAAGAAAGCGCTCCTACCCTATTCTTCAACAATACTATTAATCAAACTTTATATCTAATGCCAATCCGCGTAATTCGTTTACTAATACATTAAAAGATTCGGGCAAACTGGCGGTGGGCATGTTGTCGCCTTTTACAATTGCCTCGTATGCTTTGGCTCTGCCTACCACGTCGTCTGATTTAACGGTTAAAATTTCTTGCAAAATATTGGCTGCGCCAAATGCTTCAATTGCCCAAACTTCCATCTCACCAAAACGCTGTCCGCCGAACTGCGCTTTACCGCCTAACGGTTGCTGCGTAATGAGCGAGTAAGGTCCAATAGAGCGTGCGTGCATCTTGTCATCTACCATGTGGTGCAGTTTAATCATATAGATATAACCTCCCGTTACTTTTTGGTGGAATTTTTCGCCGGTTTCGCCGTCATATAATTGAATATTTCCATTTTGAGGGAGTTTTGCCTGTTCCATTAACTGGTTTATTTGTTCAATGGAGGCGCCGTCAAAAATAGGGGTAGCAAATCTCATTCCGAGTGTTTTTCCTGCCCAACCCAGCACCGTTTCGTAAATCTGTCCCAAGTTCATACGAGAAGGCACGCCCAGCGGGTTCAGCACAATATCCACAGGGGTTCCGTTTTCCATAAAAGGCATATCTTCTTCACGAACTATTTTAGCCACAATACCTTTGTTTCCGTGTCTGCCTGCCATTTTGTCTCCCACTTTCAGCTTACGTTTTTCGGCAATGTAAACTTTTGCCATCTGCACAATGCCGCTGGGGAGTTCACTGCCAATAGTAGCATCAAATTTTTCGCGGGTTTCTAAAGAATAATGGTAACGCTCTTTGGCTAAATAGTTTCGAATAGTATTGGCAACCAAGAGATTTACTTCTACATCATTCGTCCATTTAGAAACGCTTACTGTCATATAGTTCACTGCATTGAGTATTTTTTGCGAAAATTTTGCCCCTTTGGATATGATTACATTTTTCATGTTATCATACACATTGTGAGAAATCTTGCCGTCTAATATTTTGTAAAGTTTCGCAATAAGTTCCTCTTTGAGATCTCCTTTAATTTTAGCATATTTTGTTTCAATATCTGCCACTACATCTTTATCGCGGGTTCTTGTTTTTCTGTCTTTTACTAACCGAGACATAGATTTAGTGTCAATCACTACTCCTTTCATGGAAGGGGGTGCTTTAAGGGAAGCATCTTTTACATCGCCGGCTTTGTCGCCAAAAATAGCGCGTAATAATTTTTCCTCCGGTGTAGGATATGATTCCCCTTTTGGGGTAATTTTTCCTATCAAAATATCCCCCTCTTTTACTTCAGCGCCAATGCGAATCAAACCGTCTTCGCTCAAATCTTTTGTGGCTTCGGCTGCCACATTGGGAATATCATTGGTTAATTCTTCAATTCCGCGTTTGGTATCGCGCACTTCCAACGTAAATTCTTCAATATGAATAGAAGTAAAAATATCTTCTTTTACTACTTTTTCAGAAATTACAATAGCGTCTTCAAAATTGTATCCTTTCCAAGGCATGAAAGCCACCATCATATTTCGTCCCAATGCCAATTCGCCGGCTTTGGTACCATATCCTTCCGTAATCACATCGCCTTTGTTTACTTTTTGACCTTTTTTAACGAGCGGTTTAATGTTAATACAAGAGTTTTGGTTCGTTCTTTTGAACTTAGATAATTCATACTCTTTAATATTCGATTCAAAACTTGTAAGTTTTTCGTTTTCAGTAAAATCGTAGTTTATTCTTATTCTTTCTCCATCCACATATTCTACGGTTCCTGCTCCTTCTGCGCGAATTTGCGAACGAGAGTCAAGAGCTACTTGTCTTTCCAATCCGGTGCCTACAATAGGCGCTTCTGGGCACAACAGAGGCACCGCTTGCCGCATCATGTTCGAGCCCATCAAGGCGCGGTTCGCATCGTCGTTTTCCAAGAAAGGAATTAAAGAGGCTGCAATAGAGGCAATTTGGTTCGGCGCAACATCAATTAAATCCACCTGTTCTCTCGAAACAATAGGATAATCGGCAAGTTGGCGTGCTTTTACTTTTTCTTCCAACGCTCCCTTGTCGCTAATATTTGTTTTTGCTTGCGCAATAATCTTATTTTCTTCTTCTTCCGCACTTAAATAAGTAGAGGGCGTACTTAATTGCACAACGCCGTCAATTACTTTTTTATACGGGGTTTCAATAAATCCCAAATTATTAATTTTGGCAAACACGCAAAGCGATGAAATCAATCCGATGTTAGGACCTTCGGGGGTTTCAATCGTACATAAACGACCGTAGTGGGTATAGTGCACGTCTCGCACCTCAAAGCCGGCTCTTTCTCTCGACAAACCGCCGGGTCCCAAAGCAGAGATTCTTCTTTTATGGGTAAGTTCCGAAAGCGGATTGGTTTGATCCATAAATTGAGATAACTGATTGGTTCCGAAGAACGAATTAATTACCGAAGAGAGCGTTTTAGAGTTGATAAGGTCGCCGGGGGTAAACACTTCGTTATCCCGAACATTCATCTTTTCGCGAATGGTTCTTGCCATACGCGCCAACCCCATACCGAATTGGTTGTAAAGTTGTTCTCCCACTGTTCTTACTCTACGATTGCTCAAGTGGTCAATATCATCTACCTCCGTTCTGGAGTTGATTAACTGTACCAAATGGCGAATAATAGAGATAATATCTTCTTTAGTTAAAATTCTGGTATCAATAGAGATATTTGAGCCTAATTTTTTATTGATACGATACCTGCCCACCTCGCCCAAGTCGTAGCGTTTATCGGAGAAAAAGAGTTTTTCCAATGCGCTTCGTGCGGCTTCTTCATCAGGGGGCGCAGTGTTACGAAGTTGCAGATAGATATACTCCAGCGCCTGCTTTTCAGAGTTCGCCGTATCTTTTTGCAACGTATTGAAAATGATTGAATAATCAGTTTTATTTTCATCTTCAGTATGAAACAATACCGTTTTGATATTGGCATCCATAATCATCTGAATATGTTTGTCTTCAAGAATGGTTTCCCTATCAATAATAAGTTCTGTACGTTCAATATTTACTACTTCGCCGGTTTCTCCATCTACAAAATCTTCGGTACGCACTTTCATCACGCGGGCTGCCAACTTTTGTCCTACTTTTTTCTTCAGATTTACTTTGGTAACTTTTACTTCTTCTGCGATATTAAAGATATCCAAAATATCTTTATCTGTTTCGTAACCGATGGCTCTTAACAAGGTGGTTACGGGCAATTTTTTCTTTCTGTCAATGTAGGCATACATTACATTGTTAATGTCGGTAGTAAATTCCATCCACGAACCTTTGAAAGGGATGATACGCGCCGAGTATAACTGCGAGCCGTTGTTATGATAAGAAGACCCAAAAAATACGCCGGGCGAGCGGTGCAACTGCGACACCACTACGCGCTCTGCGCCATTAATAATAAAAGTTCCTCTTGGGGTCATATAAGGAACCATTCCCAGATATACATCTTGTATAACTGTCTCAAAATCTTCATGTTCAATATCATTACAAGAGAGTTTGAGTTTTACTTTCAGGGGAACGCTATAGGTTAGCCCTCTTTCCAAGCATTCATCGGTAGAATAGCGCGGAGCGTCTAAATAATAGTCTAAAAACTCCAGCAGGAAACTATTCCGAGCGTCCACGATGGGAAAATTTTCTTGAAATACGCGATAGAGCCCTTTTTGGTTTCTTTTTTCGGCATCGGTATCCAATTGAAAAAACTCTTGAAATGATTTTAACTGTATATCCAAAAAGTCCGGATATTCCACCTGCTTGGTGGTTGCAAAACTGTATCTTTGATTGCTTTTTGTTGTCAAGTGATTAAAAATTTATAGGTTAATGAATCAAGAACAATTTAGTATTTAATGAGTTGTGGGTTTTGCGGAGAAGCAAAATCTATAAAACACAGCGAGTACACTATTCCTATTATGCAGTAGGAATATGTACTCACTGATTTTTTTTAAAGGAGGTTTATTTCACCTCAACTTCGGCTCCGGCTTCTTCCAAAGATTTTTTCAAACCTTCTGCTTCGTCTTTCGTAACGGCTTCTTTCACCGGTTTGGGAGCGGCATCAACTAATTCTTTTGCTTCTTTAAGTCCTAAGCTGGTTAATTCTTTTACTAATTTAACAACTGCTAATTTATTAGGACCGGCTGCTTTAAGAATAACGTCGAATTGTGTTTTTTCTTCCACTTCTTCTGCGGCTGCGGCGGCTACGGGACCTGCGGCTACTGCAACTGCTGCTGCCGGCTCAATACCGTACTCTTCTTTTAAAATTTGAGCTAACTCGTTAACTTCTTTAACGGTAAGGTTAACTAACTCTTCTGCGAATTTTTTCAAGTCTGCCATAATTGTATTTTTTTTAATGTTTAATGTTTAAGTGATTAATGATTAATGTCTAAATCTTTTAATTTTTAATTATTAATTTTTAATTGATTTTATCTTTCGGATAGGGTTTTTACAATTCCTGCCAATTTTCCGCCGCTTGATTGCAGTGCGGAGATCACATTGCGTGCAGGAGATTGCAGTAAGCCCACAAGTTCTCCGATAAGTTCTTCTCTGTTCTTAATAGCGCAGAGAAAATCCAATTTGTCATCGCCAAAATAGGTGCATTCTTCAATGAAAGCCGCTTTTACCAAAGGTTTATTTCTAAGTTTTGTACGAAATTCCTTGATAAGTTTTGCGGGAGCATTTCCGATATCGGAAAGCATAATGGAAGAAACGCCTTTAAGGGCGGGGTAGATTTCCGAATAATCAACGGAAGATTGGTCCATAGCACGTTTTAAAAGGGTATTTTTTACCACTTTTAATTTAATGTTTTTACGGAAACAAACTCTTCTCAATTGGTTTACGGTTTCAACAGTAAATCCGGATATATCAGTAATATAGACATGCGGATAGAGCGCTAAATCTTTTGCGATTGCGTCTATAATTAGACTTTTTTCTTCTTGTTTCATACGAGTTTAGATTTAGGGTTAAGATACTGATTTCACATCAACTTGTACACCCGGGCTCATGGTGCTCGACAAATAGATACTTTTCACGTATGTACCTTTTGCGGCGGTAGGTTTCAGTTTAATAATGGTGCTCATTATTTCTTTCACGTTTTCCATAAGTTTGTCGGAGGTGAAGTTTACTTTTCCGATGCCGGAATGAATAATGCCGTATTTATCAACTTTAAAGTCAATTTTACCTGCTTTAACTTCAGCAACAGCCTTGCCAATGTCCATAGTAACGGTTCCGGATTTTGGGTTGGGCATTAAGCCGCGGGGTCCCAAAATTTTACCGAGCGCTCCTATTTTAGGCATTACACTGGGCATAGTAATGATTACATCAACGTCTGTCCAACCTTTTTTAATTTTTTCAACGTAGTCGTCTAATCCTACGTGGTCGGCGCCGGCAGCCTTTGCTTCATCTTCCTTATCGGGGGTACACAGTACCAGAACGCGGGTAACTTTTCCTGTTCCGTGGGGGAGGGTAACAATACCACGCACCATTTGATTGGCTTTTCTTGGATCCACGCCCAGGCGGACGTCGATGTCGAAAGAGGCATCAAATTTGGTGTAAGTGATCGTTTTTACCATTTCCACGGCTTCAGTCAAAGCATACACTTTCGTCTTATCGAATTTGGCAAGAGCTTCTTTGCGTTTTTTAGATATTTTTGCCATGTTGATTTTGTTATTACTTTAATAATTAATTTTGTTCAAAAGGGTTATCGCCACCTTTTACGGTAATTCCCATACTTCTTGCAGTTCCTGCTACCATACTCATGGCTGCCTCAACCGTAAAACAGTTTAAGTCAGTCATTTTTGATTCGGCAATGGTACGCACCTGATCCCAAGAAACGTTGGCTACTTTGTTTCTATTCGGCTCTTTCGAACCTTTTTGAGTTTTGGTAACTTCCATTAATTGAACCGGAACCGGAGGAGTTTTGGTAATAAAGTCGAATGACTTATCTCTGTAAACAGTAATGACTACGGGAACCACCTTACCGGCTTGTTCTTGCGTACGGGCATTAAACTGTTTGCAAAATTCCATAATGTTCACCCCTTTGGCTCCTAATGCAGGACCCACAGGGGGAGATGGATTGGCAGCGCCTCCTTTGATTTGTAACTTAATAAGTGCAGCTACTTCTTTTGCCATTGGTTTGTTTTTAATTGTTTGTAACTAATTGGGGTTGGTATTATGCTTTTTCAACTTGCATAAAACTGAGTTCGAGAGGGGTTTTACGACCGAAGATTTTCACCATCACCTTCAGTTTCTTTTTTTCGGTGTTCACTTCTTCAATGATACCGGTAAAAGTGTTGAACGGACCATCAATCACTTTGATCTCTTCGCCAACGATGAAAGGGGTAGCGTAAGAATCGTCTTGTTCGAGCAATTCATCTACTTTTCCGAGCATACGGGTAACTTCGATGGGGCGTAGCGGGATTGGAGCATCCATTTTACGTTTACAGCCAACGAATCCGAGTACGCCCGGAACAATGAGCAATGTATGTTTCACTTCGCCGGTCATAATGGCTTCAACGAAGACATATCCCGGATAGAAGTTCCGCTCTTTGCTCACTTTTTTACCGTTGCGAATTTGGTAAATTTTTTCGGTAGGGATGAGCACGCGGGTTACCATATCTTTTATATAAGGAGAGGATTGAACTTCGCTTTCGATGTTCGCTTTCACCTTTTTTTCAGTTCCGGTAACGGCACGAATAACATACCACCTTTTTTCAATTTCTGCCATACTCAAAGGGTTAAGGGTAAAAATACCAACTTTAAAATAAAAAATTAAGGAGCAGGGAACAAGACGTGAACGCCTGCGTTAAGCACACTGTCCATCAAAAACACTATAAGTGCAATGATAAGGGAAGCAATAGACACTACGATAACGCTATTTTGGAGATCTTTCGCCGAAGGCCAGGTTACTTTATGAACCAACTCGTCGTAAGTTTCCTTGAAATAATTCACTACTTTTTTCATTTTTTATCTATTTTTTTTATTATTATTCGACACTAAGGGGTTTATTTGGACAAAATTTCGGAAGAAAAAACTTTAATTACAGCCAATCAAAATTTTATCAACTCGATATAATCATAAATTCAAATTATTGATATACAAATTATTAATATCCTAAAAAACGCTTAAAACCTACTGACACATCTACATTTTTTTAGGGTCGGCAAATATAAATAAATATCAATATGAAAAGTATTAAAACAAGATTTTTTAAAAAGATTTTTCAAAATTGAAAAAAAACAAGGCATATCAGGTACTGAATTTACTCATATCTATTTCATAATCACATTCAATATCAAAACTGCTCACATCTTCAACATAATGTAAATTCGGAGGAATGCCAATACAGTTTTTGGCTAAACTGTATTTTTCTTCATCGTTTTCAAACGCATATATTTCTGTATTTTTTAATGTTAATGAAGCCAACAGCGGAAATTCGCCGTAGTTGCAGTTTAAAACTTTAATTTTTTTAGCATCTCCCAAAGTTTCAATGAGTGCTTTAAAATTGTTATGTTTTCGTAATTTTTTTCGCACATTCCATTCAATATCAATTCCTTTATAAACGTAATTATGAATTACTTTATCCGCCCAATAATCTGCATTTTCTATTTTTGTTGATAATTGATTATAAGTTTCTATAATCTGTTTTCTAAAATGTTTGCTCACCTCTTGATAACCTCCAATTTTGACATATTCTTCATAACTTACCCGCTCTCCTACATGTACAGTTATTGTGCCTTTTCGTAACATCATCTCTTTTTTGGGCAACACATGCCCAAAACCGTGAATGGTAATCGGTAAAATATCCAATTTCAATTGCTCTGCCAAATAGAACGCCCCCTTATGAAATCTGGTAATGCTACAATCTTCCGAGCGGGTGCCTTCCGGAAAAATCAGAATAGAATATCCTTTTTGTGTTAATTTTTCCAATTTATCTATATGTTGTTCAAAATTGTCGAAAATGGGATAAAAATCTGCAAAACGCATGGGAAATGCATAAAACGGTGTATTCCATACCCATTTATTGGTTAAAACGATAATTTTTGGATTTAATCCGATAATACAAGTTAAATCAATATGCGCCTGATGGTTGGCGACAATAATAGCCGGTTTTTCAAATTTTTCTGCACTATTTCCCAATACTTTAAATTTTACCGCAGGAATGCGATAACTTACAAAGCGAGAAATCCATGAGTAAAAACAATGATAGCAGTATTTTCTTTTATCTATAGAGGCGAACGGAATCAGAAAAAACGGCAAAATCAGATTGAGCGCCACACATCCTATTACAAATACCGAAAAGGAGTAGAAAGTTTTGAGAAACCCCCACAAGGTAACAGGCTGCAGGCGCAGTTTGCCTTTCTTTTGCGTAAGTATTTTAAAAACCACCGGCGAGATGGCGTAGGTCATAAACACTACGCAAAACATGCCGATCATGCTCACTTGCGCCAAAGAGCGCATGGCGGGGTGTTTGCTTATAATGAGCGTTCCAATGCCAATAAACAAGATAACCGCCGAAAGAATGACTGCAATTTTGTAAGTAATTAATAGCCGCTTTTTGTGGGCGTACTCCTGAATTAGCCCTTCCAGCATAAAAATCGTATAATCATCGCCCAAACCAAAAATGAAAGTTGCTAAGATGATATTAACGATATTGAATTGAATGTCAAATATTGCCATTAAACCGAGAATCCAAAACCAACCGATAATCATAGGTAAAATGGTGATTAGGGTCAGTTCCAATCTTCCGAAAGAGAGTAACAGAAACCCGAATACTAACAACGCGCAGAACCACAATACCAGATTAAAATCCTCATACAGAATGTCAATCATACTTTTGTTACTCATATTTCTATTAAACATAATGGTATTGTTCATCGATGCCAACGGCGAATCTAAAATTTCTTCCACATCACCTTGGGGATACAATAGCGTAATAATGGCGGCACGTTCCTCTGTTTCAATAATATAATCGTTTAACAATAATTTTCTAACCACAGAAAAATCTGCAATTTCTTCTGTAAAATCTTTATCTAAAAGATGATAAAAATGCTCAAAACTTTCGCTGTTTAATCCTAATTTTTGACAACTGTTTTCAAAACTTGCTAAGGTGGTCTCTTTGTTGGTTTTCCAAAAGGAATCCCATTCTTTCACTCTGTTTTGTTGGGTTTTATGAGAAACGAGCAAATCGCCAATTCCTTGAATTTGATTAAAATATCCCAAATTATCCAAACTGTCGATAACCGGTTTGGCGTTTTCATAACTTTGTAGCGCTTCTTCAAAATTATTGCCATAAGATACAAAGTATAAGTAAGGTACATTGATAGATGCCACAGCGCTAATCTCTTCCAATGCTTTTTTTTGCGATTTGGTCATATAACCCAATTTGCTAAAATCGGTTTCAAATTTTACCGAAGTTGAAAAATAGGCAAAAACACAAGTTAAGATACAAATTATCAATCCTATATAAGGAATATTTTCCAATTTTGAAGCAGCAATCTTTTCCCAAATCGTCTCTTTTTCAACCTCCTCTTTTTGAGATTTTTTATTTCTGCCTTTTGTAATTACCGGCAAACAGAGCAATACAAAAAGTAATGCGCCGATAAGTGTTAGAGATGAGAAGAGCCCGAAATCTCTCAAAGCCTCCGATTTAACAAAGAGCAAACTCATAAACGCGCCCACCGTAGTGATGCTCCCGACCGTCATAGGGAATGCGATGTTTTTCAAAGTATTAACAATGTTTTTCTCTTTTTTGAAATTGATAAGAAAATGCAGCGAGTAATTAATGGCAATTCCAAAAATGGCAGAACTTGCCCCAATTGCAATACCGGAGATTGAGCCTTTAAATAAGACAATTAGGGCAAATGAGAACAACGTACCGAAACAAACCGGAAGCAAAATAAGTATTAAAGGTAATGGTTTCCTGAAATACAAAAATAAAACAATGATAATAAGTGAAATAGCGATAGTCAATGATACAATACTGTCTGCTTTTATTTGTCGGGCGTTGGCAACGCTAACCGGAATGGCGCCAAAGTAGGTAATGTTAAGTTGTTGATGGGTTGCAACATCCAAATAGGACACGCAGGCTGCCAATTTATCAACAAAAACAGCATTTTCTTTGGTTTCCGTAATGGGATTTTTCGCCACCACAAAGAGCAGGATATTTTTAAAATCGGCAGAAAAAAAGTAGCCATCATCGGTTTTAAAAGATTGATAATCACCAAATTTTTGCAGTTTTTGTAAGGTCGGAATCGACAAATGCAGAGGGTCGGCGAGGATGCTTTGTTTCATCATTCCTGCGGAGGGCATAAGCAGTATTTGTTTGTCATTTTCAAGCACTTGCAATATCTTTTCCGGAGTGGTTAACATATTCAATTTATCATAATCGCCTGCTGTAAGATAATAAGGGATATTATTTTGAATAGCGCTTTGCACTTCAAAAACGTAGTCATCTATTTGATAAGTAATCTCTTGGGTATAGTCTGCGAGTTGCGTATTCAATTCCTCTGCAAACAGGTCAACGTATTCTTTCAGCGCGTCAATATCAGTTAAAGCGGTATCTTTTAGCGATATTTTAAAGATAATTTTATCGGAAAGTTGGTTGTGGGTATAAACGAAGTTAATGAGTTCTGTTTCTTTACTTTTGGGCATAAAACTTGAAATATCCTCTTTCAGTTTTATTTGCGAAGCCATATAGGCTAACAGTATGCAAATGATAATGAGCCCTGAAAAGAAAAATCGGGGTCGTTTAGCAAATAGAGTAAAAATTTTTGTAAAAAATTGTGTCATAAATAGTTACACTGAATTTAGGTTTTTCTTCCATAATGCCGCAAAAATATACTTATTTGGTATAATTATGGAAATATCTTGATAAATGGTTAAGTTTTTTTTCTTATGCCTACAAATTATTTTTATTCTTTTTTTCACCTTCTTAATCATTATTAAATACGATATTTGCCGCCCATACGTTTATTATCTGTTTTTACTATTATTATGACCGAAAATAGAATTTTTATTCATCAGAAAATCAAAGAGTTTATACGAAAGTACTACCTCAATAAATTGTATAAGGGCGCGTTGGTATTCGTAACAATTACGATGGGCGCTTTCATTGTTTTTACATTGTTAGAGTATTTTTCGTACCTGAATACGACCACCCGCGCCACGCTTTTTTATACTTATTTGGCGCTGTTTGCCGGCACTATCGCCGTGTATGTCATCTATCCGCTTACCAAAATGGCAGGAATAGGCAAAACCATAAATTCATTTACCGTTTCAAAAATTATTGGTAAACATTTCCCTGAAATTGACGATAAACTGCTCAACGTTATTCAATTGGAAAATCAAATTGAAGACGGAAAATACAAAAGTCTTGATCTGCTTTTGGCAGCAATTGATACTAAAATTGAAACACTGAAACCGTTTGCGTTTGCAAAAGCTGTTCCTTTTAAAAAGAGTACGCGGTTTATCAAATGGGCAATCATTCCCGTGCTGCTGTTTTGTATCTTGTTTTCTACTAAAAGTGAGATATTTACAGAGTCCACGCAAAGAATTGTAAAATATCAGCAATATTTTGAAAAACCTGCCCCCTATCATATTGAAGTTACCAATAAAAGTTTGAAAGCCTTGCAAAACGACGACTTTATCGTACATATTAAAATTACGGGCGAAGAAACCCCTAACGAACTTTTTATTGTGTATGACAAACGTTCTTATCGATGTGTAAAACAAACCAATACAGAGTTTTTTTACACGTTTTCCAATCTGCAAAGAGATATGAGTTTTCATTTGCAAACCGATGAGGTTACAACACCGTTATATACGATAAACGTGCTTCCTAAACCGGTGATTGTCAGTTATGTAATGGAACTCAATTATCCGACTTATCTTAATAAAAATAAAGATATTGTGGAAAACAACGGCGATGCTACCGTGCCGGAAGGAACACGCATTATCTGGAAGTTTTACACCAAAAATACCCACCAAATTGATTTTCTTTTACAAGATAAAGAAGAGATATTAACCCCTGAAAAAGAAGTGTTTACTTATTCCTGTTCGGCACGGGAAAGTTTTCGGTACGCCACCGTTACTAAAAATCAATATTTTGTCAGCCCCGATACGTTGTCGTATAATATTCAGGTAATTAAAGATTTGTATCCCGAAATAGCCGCGCAAAGTCAAGCCGACACTTTGTTTACCGACAGAGTTTATTTTAAAGGAAATATAAAAGATGATTACGGTTTTTCGAGTTTAAAGTTTGTTTATTCTGTTTTTAATGCCGATAAACAGTTGTTGGAACAAAACAAAACCATTGATATTCCCATCGATAAAAATGCTACGATTCAAGATTTTTACTATCATTTTGAAGCTGGCGCACTGCATTTAAGTCCGGGGTATTCTATGGAATATTTCTTTGAAGTGAAAGATAATGATGGCATTAACGGACCCAAAGCCGCTAAAACACAAGCGATTGTTTTCCGTTTAAAAACAATGGAAGAGATTACCAAAGAGATTGATCAAGGCAATGAAAAAACCAAAAGTTCTATGGATAATTTGGCAAAAGAGGCGGCAGATTTAACCAAAGAATTGGAAAAAATGCAACAACAACTGCTTCAAACCAACGAACCTACCTGGCAGGATAAGAAGAAGATGGAAGCGCTGATGGAGCAATTTCAAGAGTTGCAAAACAAAATTCAGGAATCGAAAGAGGAGCAAAACCAAAATTTGATGAAAGAGGAACAGTATAAAAACAGTTCATCTGATATATTAAAAAAACAGGAAGAATTGCAAAAACGTTTCGACAATCTGTCTGATGATATTAAGCAAATGTTTGAAAAGATGCAGAATATGTTGAATGAAATGAATAAGGATAAGATGCAGGATATGTTGAAACAACTGAAAATGAGTACGGAAGATATTAACAAATCGTTAGATATGCAGTTGGCGCTCTTTAAACAGTTGGAGTATGAAAAGAAGTTTCAAGAAGTAATTGACAATCTGCATAATTTAGCGCAAGAACAAAAAGATTTATCGCAACAAACCGAGCAAAAAGCAATTCCGAAAGAAGAGTTACAACAAAAACAAGGCAATTTGAATCAAAAATTTCAAGATTGGCAGAAAGAGTTGAAAGATTTGCAACAACTAAACAAGGAGTTGGAAGAGCCGCACAAGTTGCAAGACCGCTCGGAGCAAGAGCAGCAGATTATGGATAAAATGAAAGAATCGGCGGAGCAACTGAACAAAAACAATCGCTCGAAAGCAAAAGATAGTCAGAAAGATGCCTCAGATAAAATGGAAGAGATGGCAGACTCGCTTCAAAAAGAGAAATACGAAGAAGAAGAAGAAGACCTTGCCGAAGATATTGAAACCCTGCGACAAATTTTAGAGAACCTCGTTCGCGTTTCCTTTAAACAGGAAGATGTGATGCTTGCCGTGAAAAAAGCGGGAAGTAAATCGCCGTTATTAACCGACTATATGCGCGAACAAACAAATATTCAGGACTATATGCGTATGATTGACGACTCGCTGACAAATTTGGCGAAACGCCAACCGATGGTGGAACCATTTATTACGAAAGAGGTTACAAAAATTAGAGATTACTCAAAATTATCCCGCGACCAATTAGTGGATCGCGATTTGAATAAGGCAACCTCTAACCAACAGTTTGCATTAACCTCAATGAATAATTTGGCGTTGATGCTGGGAGAATCTTTAAAAAAGATGAAAGAGAAACAAAATAGTTCTAATTGCTGTAATGGAAAGGGTTGCAGTAAATGCAAAAAAGGCGGTAATAAATCCGGCAAGGGGAAACCGAAGTCGGCGCGGGAGTTGCAACAGCAACTCAACCGCCAGATGGAAGCGATGAAACGCTCTATGGAACAAGGCGAAAAACCGGACGGTAGTACGCCTTCCACCCAGCCCGGTATGAGCGAACAGTTTGCCCGTATGGCTGCCCAGCAAGAAGCGATTCGCAAAATGATGCAAGATTACAACAGTGAAATGAAAGGCGAAGAAGGTGTTGGCGACAAGTCTATTGAACAACTGATTGAAGAGATGAAGAAAACGGAAAAGGAGTTGGTAAATCGTTCTATTACAGCCCAAACCATTAACCGGCAAAAAAATATTGAAACGCGCATGTTAGAGAGCGAACGCGCCCAGCAAGAGCGCGAAAAAGAAGAAAAGCGCGAATCTATTGAAGCCCGCGAAAAATACAACCCCTCGCCGCCCAAAGAGTGGCAGTTTGATAAAAACAGAACCCAACAAACCGAACTGCTCAAAACCATTCCGCCGGCGTTGCAATACTATTACAAAGAAAAAGTGAACCAGTATTTTTACAATATTGGGGAATAATACCTGCTACTTCAAACCAACTTATAAACTACAATGAAAGATTCTCCACAAAGTTCTCTCGGAAACCGCATTATTGAAACACTTTCCATAAGCGGTAAAGAAAAATACAACTACAAACAGATTGCCGCCAAAGTAGGGGTCTTTGACCGAAAAGGGCGAGAAACCATCAAGCAGATTATCAGCGATTTTGTAGATGCTAAAATTTTGTTTCACGCAGGCAGAGGCAAATATTGCATCAATCCTAAATATTTAACCAAAGAGAATACCGGAAAAAATTATGTTATTGGTAAACTTTCTATTAGTAGAAACGGCGCCGCTTATGTAATTACCGAAAGTGCGGGCGAAGAGGATATTTTTATCGCAGAAGGCAATTTAAGCAACGCATTACATAATGATATTGTGAAGATTAATGTTTTTCCGGCACGCAACAAGCGGCGTCCCGAAGGGCAAATTGTGGAGATTGTGGAGCGCAGCAAAAAACAGTTGGTGGGTACCATATCCATATCCAAAGGGATTGCCTACTTTATTCCCGACAGCCTGTCGTTTCGGCGCGATATTTTGATACCCGGACGCCTCTTAAACGGCGCTAAAACCGGCGATAAAGTAGTGATAATGATTACCGATTGGGTGGCAGGCACCAGAAGTCCGCTGGGCGAAGTAGTGCACGTGTTGGGAAAACCCGGCGACAACAACGTGGAGATGAATGCGATCTTGGCAGAGTTTGATTTTCCGTTACAATTTAACGATGCCGTTGCAAAAGAGTGCGAAGAAATTAACACTGTAATCACAGAAAAAGAGATTAACTCCCGTAGAGATTTTAGAAATATTACCACTTTTACGATTGACCCCGCAGATGCCAAAGATTTTGATGACGCCATTTCTTACGAAAATCTCGGCAACGGAATGCACCGCGTAGGGATTCATATTGCAGACGTTTCTTATTATGTGCGCCCAGAAAGCGCCATTGACAAAGAGGCTTACGAAAGAGCAACCTCCGTGTATTTAGTGGACAGAACTATTTGTATGTTGCCCGAAAAGTTGTCGAATGAACTCTGCTCGCTCAAGCCCAACGAAGACAAACTGTGCTACAGCGCCGTTTTTGATTTGGACGACCACGCCAAAGTGCATAAGGAGTGGTTTGGCAGAACCGTTATCAATTCTAACAGACGTTTTGATTACGATGAAGCGCAAGAGATTATTGAAACCAAACAGGGCGATTATGCAGAGATTATTTTGAAAGTACACGATTTATCTCAACAATTACGCCAACAACGTTTTGATAATAATGCGATTAATTTTGAAACCGAAGAAGTGCGTTTCAAATTAGATGAAAATGGAAAACCTATTGGCGTATTCTTAAAAATACAACGCGAAGCAAACTGGCTCATTGAAGAGATGATGTTGTTGGCAAACAAGCGCGTAGCCGAAAAAATCGGCAAAAAATCATCACGATTTAAAGAAGTGAAAACGTTTGTGTATCGTATTCACGATGAACCGATTGGAGATAAGGTGGAAAATTTTAAAAACTTTGTCGCGAAATTGGGATTGGAACTGAAAACCGGCAATCGCAAACAGTTTACCCAATCGTTAAACCGGTTGTTGGAAGATTCGAAAGAGCGAAACGAGTACGAGTTGCTTTCCAAACTTTCCATTCGGGTGATGGCGCGGGCAGTTTACTCCACAGAAAACATCGGGCATTACGGGCTGGCGTTTCCGTACTATACGCACTTTACCTCGCCCATTCGCCGCTACCCCGATTTAATGGTACACAGATTATTAGATGCTTATTTGAGCAATAAACCTTCGGTAAACAAAAATCAATACGAAGCGCATTGTAAACACTGCTCAAAAATGGAGCAGAAAGCGGTTGAGGCAGAGCGCACTTCCGTTAAATACAAACAAGCTGAATATTTAGCCGATAAAATTGGGCAGGTGTTTGAAGCCACCGTGAGCGGCATCTCCAAGTGGGGCATCTTCGCCGAGTTGAAAGAAACCAAGTGCGAAGGGGTTATCCCCATCAAACGTTTCGATGACGACTTCTACTATATTGATGATGACAATTTTACACTTATCGGTTTACATTCCGGAAAAAGTATTCGTTTTGGCGATACCATTAAAGTAAAAGTGGTAGAGGTTGATTTACAGAAAAAAACGATGACATTTGATGTGGTGTAACGATGCAATCACCGAACACAGGAGGTTGTTTCATTTTTTTTACGGCAAAAACCGGTCATCTCATCATCTAATCTTTTTGAAAACCTTCTCCACCGCCACTTCCGCGTGCCTCAATTCCGCATCAAAGGTTTGCCCTGCTGTGTGCGGCGTGAGCAATACTTTTTTATTTGTGGTTAATCTCAAAAGCGTATCACTCCATTCTGTTTTTGGCGGGATTTGAAGATTAACGTTTTCATATTCCAACACATCTAAACAGGCAAAAGAGATATAATCTTCATCTAAAGAAAAAATGATGTCTGCTGTGTTCACCGCCTGTCCACGAGATGTATTGATGAAAATGGGTTGCTGTTTTGCTTTTTTAAATAATGCTGTATTAATGAAGTAATGATTTTCAGGAAGATAATTGATATGTAAAGAGATGACGGTGGCACGTTGCAGCAACTCTTCCAATGATACTTCTTCAATGTAAGTTTCGGTAAAACCACTTTTAAATTTGTCGTAAACCAATATTTTGCAGCCGAAAACTTGCATTAATTTGGCAAATGCTTTACCTGTGTTCCCAAAACCAATAATACCAACGGTTTGTGCCGAAAGTTCTCTACCCTTATTTTTTTCACGCAACCACTCCCCATTGCGCACTTCACCGTTTGCGGTAGCCATCTTTTTTAGTGCAGCCAACAGCATTCCCAAGCAATGTTCGGCTACTGCAGGGGCATTTCCTTCGGGGGTACTGATTACTCTGATGCCGGTGGCTGAAGCCATCTGTAAATCAATATGTTCTGTTCCGGAACCGATGCGAATGATAAATTTGAGATTTTTTTTAGATGCCAATGCGTTTTTATCCACATTAAATTTGCTGCGAACAACCAATCCTTCATAGTTGTCTTCCAATTCAAGAAATTCATTATAAGATATTTGCAATATAGTATCACACAAATAACCCCTATCTGTAAATTGCTCTACAAGATAGGGGTGTACTTTATCCACAATGAGGATTTTTTTCAAGGATTTTCTGTTTTAAGCAAAAAAAGTATTTGCAAAATTTTTATTTTTTAATGCTTTTTGTTCTGCCCGCAAACGTTTTAGCGCCCGCTCTTTAATTTGGCGCACCCGTTCGCGACTAATATCAAACCTGTTTCCAATCTCTTCCAAAGTATATTCATGAGGTTCTCCAATTCCGAAACACATTCTTATAATATCTCTTTCTTGCTCCGGCAACACCGTCAATATTTTTTCAACATCTTGATTCATTGATTCCTGAATCAATGTTTGGTCGGTAGATTCATTAGTAGTGCTAATGAAAGTATCAATAAACTTGGTATCTTCGTCGGGTGAAATAGAGGCGTCCATAGATTGCGAGTGCGTGTTCATTCGCAATAATTCTACTACTTTATATTCGGGCAGGTCCATTACTTGCGCAATTTCATCAATGGTGGGTACTCTTTCTAATTTTTGCTCTAATTTGGCAATCTCTTTTTTCAATTTGTTAATAGTTCCCACTTGGTTTTGAGGGAGCCGCACAATTCTCGACTGGTCTGCAATGGCTTGATGAATCGCTTGGCGAATCCACCAAACAGCAAAAGAGATAAATTTAAAACCGCGTGTTTCGTCAAAACGTTGGGCAGCCTTTATTAAGCCCAAATTTCCTTCGTTAATTAAGTCTTGCAGTCCTAATCCTTGATTTTGGTACTGTTTGGCAACAGAAACCACAAAACGCAGGTTGGTTTTGGTAAGTTTTGCCAATGCCTCCTGGTCGCCTTGTTTAATTCGGCGTGCCAATTCCACTTCTTCTTCTGCTGATATTAATCCTTCTTTGCCAATATCTGCCAAGTATCGGTCAAGCGAAGCGCCATCACGATTAGTGATGGACTTGGTAATTACAAGTTGTCTCATAAATATTTAGTCTATAGCGTATAAGTTTGTTAATGGTTTAAAGTTTAAGGTTTAAAGTTTAAGGTTTAAAGTTTAAGGTTTAAAGTTTAAGGTTTAAAGTTTAAGGTTTAAGGTTTAAGGTTTAAGATTTAAAGTTTAACTTTTTCAAAACGTCAAATTTTTCCAAAAAGTATATAGATATTATTTTTGTATGATTTTTTTTATACTTTTGCCGCCCAAAAAAAAATGTTTAACACTTAAATTATTATCATGTACGCAATTGTAGAAATAGCAGGGCAACAATTTAAGATTGAAAAAGAGCAGAAGCTCTTTGTTC
>Ga0082212_10003053_pt1 | contig 23931 bp, 14 predicted proteins | sample TergutNt197P3_FD_71548 | JGI IMG/M metagenome (GOLD analysis project Ga0082212, IMG submission 71548) | Neocapritermes taracua P3 segment gut microbial communities from Petit-Saut dam, French Guiana - Nt197 P3 | ecosystem: Host-associated > Arthropoda: Insects > Digestive system > Gut ... | reverse complement strand
AATGTTTGCCTCAAAAAGATTTTGGACAGGGATTTTACGTTACCAAATTTAAACATCATGCTGAAAATTGGGCAAGAGTAATCGGTAAAAAACACAATACGCAAGGATTTGTTACAGAATTTGCACCCCTTTAACAAAATTGGAATAGACTACCTAAAATGATGCGGAGTTAGGGTTTTATAGTCAAAACATTTTATTAAAAAAGTTATAAAAAAAGAGGCTGTTTGAAAAAATCAAACAGCCTCTTGGGTTTTTTCCAAAAAACACGGGTCAAATTTGTTTATCAATGCAACCATTATTTGCCTAAATGCTTGTGAAGTATTTGGTCGATTCTTTCAAATTCCTGTTCTACTTCGGAGGCTTTGTCTAAGCCTCTGTTTAGGTGCATTGACATAAATGCCAAGGTTTGTTGGGCGACAATAGCGGCTTCTTTGGGGTCGGAAAAAGTATCTGCCATTTTGGGTGTAGGTGGATCGCGGAATATGAAAAACAGTCCGATACACAGCAACACGACGGCGGCGGCGCTGCTTATCCAATAATATAATGTGCGTTTGCGGGATAGGGAAATTGGTTTCGTCTCTGTCCCCCTTTGGAGGGGGTAGGGGGAGGTCGATGATTTATGCGACCCAGATAATGGTTTCACCTCCAGTCGGTTGATGGTTTCCTCTAACCGTGCGGAAACACCCGCCGGAACCTTAACTTGCCTATCGTGCAATATACGAAACAGTTGCCGGTCGTCTTCCCAACGCTCATCTATATCCTTTTCCGACAGAAAGTAAACCATCAGAAGCCGTTCTTCTTCCTGCGTAGAATCACCGGCGTAAAAATTCTTCAATAACAGTTCTATATCCATATTTAGTTGTCAGTTATAGTTCTTATTTTTAAAATATTCATTTAATTTTCAACATCCCCTTAACCCCCTTCAAAGGGGGACAAATTGCAAATACTAACATCCCCGCCCCCCCCTTCAAAGGGGGACAAAAGTTTCTTCCCTCAACATACCTTTCAATGCTGTGCGCGCCCTTGATAGCAATACGCGTACATGTACTGCACTTTCGCCTGTTGCAGCTTCGATTTCTTCGAACGAACAGTCGCCGCAACCTCTCATTTGCAGAACGATACGTTGCTTCCCGGGTAAACGGTTTATCATTGCTTCAATCTGTTGAATATGTTGTTTACTTATCAATTCATTTTCAGGCGTCGCTTCGTCGATGAGATGCAACCATTCTGCCGGTTCATTTTCAGGAGGCCTGTTTCGGGGCGACCTGAGAAAATCTAAGCAGAGATTTTTGATCAGCCTGACACAAAATGCTTCAGGATGAAGAATTTCCGGTAATTCAGTACGCATATCCCATAACTTGCAGTAGGCGTCCTGAAGGATATCTTCCGTATCAGCGGCATTGTTCAACAAGGCAAATGCAACCCGGTAAAGTACCGGATGTAAAGCATAATACTCTTTTTTGAATTTCTCCACATTCATTCCTGTCGGCGATAAAAGTCTTGTTTCGGGAAGTTTTCTTTCATCATATAGACGAGTGAACGGCGTAATTTGTTACAAAAGTAATAAAAAAATCCAATCACTCCTTCAGTAGTTCTGTCAGTCGCTTCACGCCTTCCGATGCGCCTGCCCTGATAACATGAATATCATGGCGATAGGTCTTTACTTCGTTGGGGTCAATCAGGAAGATGGGTTGTCCGTTGGTGACGTAATTCAATAATCCGGCGGCGGGATATACGTTCAGTGATGTACCGATCACCACAACTATATCGGATTGTCCGACAATGCGGATGGCCGGTTCAATCATCGGAACGGCTTCGCCAAACCATACGATAAACGGTCGTAGCTGTTCGCCGTTCGCATCCTTATCGCCGACATTTATTTCGGGACGTTCGGGCGAAATATCGTACGATTTATGCAGGTTGTGTACCGAACAGGATTTCATCAGTTCGCCATGCAGGTGCAAGACGCGGCTGCTTCCGGCGCGTTCGTGCAGATTATCAACGTTTTGCGTAATAACATCCACGTCAAAATCTTTTTCCAACGCCGCCAGTCCGTAGTGACCCGGGTTAGGCTCGACGGTCAGCAGTTCTTTTCTTCGTTGATTGTAGAAATCCAATACCAATTGAGGATTTTTGGCAAACCCTTCGGGAGTGGCCACATCTTCAACACGGTAATTATTCCACAATCCGTTGGTATCTCTGAAAGTGGAGATGCCGCTTTCGGCGCTCATACCTGCGCCGCTGAGTATAACAAGTCTTTTCTTCATGCGGTTAAATTTTTTTGGCCGAAATTACAAAAAATTTTTCAAAAAAACAAGTAGTGTAAAATAAAAATGATTCAATTTCTTACTTTTGATTAACTTTGCCAAAATTTCGCAAATAAAACCATTCATGAATATTATCAGCCGGTGTGCAGACTATATCTATCGTAACCGCTTACATACAGTAGAATCGTATGAAAAGAAAGCTGTATGTATTCAATATGCGCAATTGGATCGGTTGTTAAAATATGCCGCGCGAACGGAATGGGGACGGCAATATGATTTTAACAGTATTCATAACTACGCCGGATTTGCCGGTCGCATCCCGCTTCAGACGTATGATACGCTGAAACCCTATATCCAACGAATGATTAACGGGGAAGAGAATATCCTGTGGCCATCGAGCGTGAAATGGTATGCCAAAAGTAGCGGTACGACAAACGACAAAAGTAAATTTATCCCTGTCACGCCCGAAATCATGAAATACAGTCATTATCAGGGGGGGTATGATACGGTAGGGCTTTATCTGCGCAACAATCCGAAGAGCAGTTTTTTTTCGCGTAAGGGACTGATTCTGGGTGGAAGTCACAGTCCTTTTCCGTTGAACCGGAAAGCGCATTGCGGTGATTTATCAGCGGTATTGATACAAAATATTCCGGCATGGGCTAATTTGGTGCGTATACCCGATAAACGGATTATGCTGATGAATGAATGGGAAGAAAAAATCGAAGCTGTCGTCGAACATACCCTGACAAAAGATGTGGGCAGTATGTCGGGCGTCCCTTCATGGATATTGGTGCTGATAAGGGCTATTCTGAAAAAGACCGGAAAGGAAACACTTTCCGAAGTATGGCCTCATCTGGAAGTTTTTTTCCACGGAGGGATAAGTTTCGATCCTTACAGACTGCAATATAAAGCGTTGATACCTTCTGAAAAAATGCATTATATGGAAACGTACAATGCCTCGGAAGGATTTTTTGCGATTCAGGATGACCCTTCCGACGCCAGCTTGCTGTTGATGCCCGATTATGGTATCTTCTACGAATTTATCCCGGTCAATGAACTTGACCTTTCCGATCATCCCACAACTATCCCTTTGGAACAGGTAAAGATAGGCGAGAATTATGCGATGGTCATTTCGACCGTCGGAGGATTATGGCGGTATCAGATTGGCGATACGGTGCGCTTCACTTCTCTCAATCCACCGAAAATTGAGATTTCGGGGCGTACGCATCATTTTATCAATGCGTTTGGCGAAGAACTGATGGTCGACAATGCCGAAAAAGCCATACAGATGGCCTGTCAGCAAACAGGGGCGATGGTGCGTGCCTATACAGCAGCGCCGCTGTTTATGCTTGATAATGCCAAGGGACGACATCAGTGGCTGATAGAATTTGAAAAGCCGCCGGCGTCGGTTGAGGCGTTTGCCAAAATTCTGGATAGCGCGCTGCAATCCATCAACTCAGATTATGAGGCCAAACGTTATAAAAATTTCACATTACTGCTGCCCGAAATACATTTAGCCAAAGAAGGCCTCTTCGTCGAATGGCTCAAGATGAAAGACCAATTAGGAGGACAACACAAAGTGCCGCGATTAAGCAATAACCGGGAAATGATAGATGAGTTGCTGAGACGAAATCATTAACGGTTAATTAGAGTTTAGATATTAAAGTTTAGAGTTTAGTTAAGTTATTAGCTCAAAAATCCATTGTCCATTATCAATTATCCATTGTCCATTGTTCATTGTCCATTATCAATTGTCCATTGTCCATTGTCCATTGTCAATTAATTCCTAACGGATGAAAATACCTGAACCGATATCTGCCGGGCAGTAGTTCGGGATGAAAAATGGCTGTCAGTTCTTGCAGCAAATAATCGGGATGCATGGGGGTTTCTTCAAAAAACAATGAAGATTGGGTATTACAGCCATAGATATGCCGGTTTTTGAAGGAATCGAAATTGGCATAAAGCGCATATTCGGCCGCTAAGGCTTGATAGGTCATTTCGATGTCCCGATCATAATGGAATAGCCAAAAACCGGCATGGATGGCTTTATCGAATACCGTTTCAAAGCTCAGTGGCGTTCCGCCCGACCCCGGCAGGTAACTGAAAATATAATCTGCGCCTGCATCGTTGTATAGTTGAGCCATAAAACTGTTACCGGAAGGAACATACCATGCCGAACCGTACCTTTTTTCGGTAAATAAGGTCGGACGGGATGTCGTTCTTGCAACAGCGTTTTTTATTTCCGAATAACGGGCTTCGGTTTCAACAAAGAGTGAATCGGACAGCGCTGACTTACCGGTAAGCAACCCCAGCAAACGAATCCATTCGGCACGACCGAGAGGTGTAGTTTCCATATAATCAGCACATTCAAAAATCGGAATGCCTGTTTTTCCGACCGAGCCATAGCCTGCATTTTGAAAAGGCGACGCCAGCACAACCTCAACGCCCATCGCGATCATCTTTTCCGTATTGGGTGAAACGGCTTCGCCCATATCGGTCATCAATCCTTCTGCCAACCGTGAACGAATGACCGGATTGTTGATATAACGAGGTTCGCATACGCCGATCACTGCATCCATAACACCCAAATCGTCTAAGGCGGCGCAATGGACGGCTGTATATACAACAGCTTTTTGGATGGGAATACGTATCAGCGTGCCGGCCGGCAGTTTGGCGGTGATTTCTTTATCTCTGTCTATCAGCACATAACGTTGCAGATTGCGTTGAGGATTCCATGGGTCGCGCACGTCAACGATGGTATAATCCGGGTAACAAGTAGCCCTAAATCCTTCCGCAAAACGCACCGGAAAGGTCTCGCCCTGCGTTTCTTCTGTAGAAATACGCTGCTTCGTATGACAACCATACAAAAGACAAAGCAAAATAAAAAATCTTTTAAACATAAATTTTATATTTACTCTGTGAAACACTGTGCCTTCTCTGTGTAACTTAGTGCAACTCATTGTTACACAGAGAAACACAGAGGAAGCACAGAGAACCACAGAGGTTTACCTCTTTACATACACGGCTTTCATCGGATTCAATCCTGTTTCAAATTTATTGACAAACTTATTCGACTTGTCGAAAATATACACATCGCCGTCATTCAAATAATCCGACGTCGTGATAAACAGGTGTTCGTAAGTTGCATCATAGTTGATCTGATGTGGATTTGAAACAGGCGTACTTCCGATAAAATTATCGGATATAACCGTATGATTGACCGCATTATATGCATAATAATAGACCCTTTCAGCGCCCCACTGCGCATAGACTGAGTATAGCATATTGCCGGCAGTCGTGAAGACGGTGCCATCTATCCCTTCTACAACGGTAACTGCGTCCGTAGCCGTATTGATTTGTTGCAATGTGTTGGGAATATCGTAGTAATTGCCTTTTGAAATGACATACACATTGCCGCTGTCGTCCGATTCCACTTCGGTCGGGTTTATCACTACCTCAATCTTTTTCACTTCGGTAAACGATGCGATATCTATGACCGAAACCGTATGGTCATATCCTGCTTCCGTATTATAATCGAACCCGCCCGAATTTGCGACATAGATTTTCCGGTTTACCACCGTCAGTTGTTCGGGATTGCGCCCGACCTTCACTTTTGCTTCCACCGTTAACGAAGTTGTATCAATACGCGCAACATATCCGTTCAAATACGTTACATATACTTTTCCTTCATACACAGCTAAATAACGCGGATTACCGTCAGTTTTGATTTGTTTGATGGAGCCGGCTTCAAGGTCGGTCACTTCAACCGTTAACTCTTCAGACATAGTGATATACATTTTACTTCCGTAAATAACGATATCCTGACCGATATCCCCCAGCCGACGACCGTTTTGCAACGCAAAAACGTCTTTCGTCACCGTACCGCTTTCGATGTCGTACATTGTAAGGCTTGCATCGTTGCTGCCCCAATTTCCGTTGTTCAACACATAAATGTACTCGGATGGCACAGCCGGTTCCGGGTCGATCGGTGTTTCGTCTTTACTGCAATTCGTAAAAAACGGCAATGAAAACGCCGCACACAAAACAATTTGATAAATTTTTTTTCTTTTCATACGTTTAATTTTTTAATTATTTTTGGGCGACCGCAAGGGTGCGCCCCTACATTTAATATTTTTACATTCACTCTAAACTCTAATAACTAAACTCTATTGAAATCCGCCACGAACGTCCGGGCATCGGATAATATTGAATCACATCGTATTGTGCATCGGCAAGGTTAATGATTTCACCTTGTAGCCGGCACGATACTTTGTTCCATGCGAAAATCTTGTTGATCGAAATGGTTTGCTCCGTGTAAGGGCTTATTTTGTTGGCATTTATGTTTTGAGGGAGCGCAAAGCGTTCGCCAACTGCCGTTAGAAGATAAGAGACTGTTATCTGGGGCGTCTCGATCGTAGCAGAGCCATTGCCGGTATGACGCGGGGTATAAGGAATCTGGTTTCGATAGTTTTTTGCTTCGGGATTTGTTATATCTATGGCATATTGAAATGTATAATTGCCTGAAAGCATAAGGTTTACATTTGTCGACAAAGGTATTTCAACAGAAAGATTTGTATCGGCGCCTTTTATTTCGACTTCGCCGAAATTCATCATTCGCCAAATATATAAAGTAGGCAGCGCTACAATCTTGTCTTCTATTTTGTTGTAATATCCGTCGGCAGTTATGCTCAGGTACCGGATGACGTTCCCGACCGTACCGCTCCATGTGAGACCGACATTCCATTGCTTTGCCTTTTCAGGTTTAAGGCCGGTATTGCCTGTTCGCAGGTAATACAAATCAGTAAATGTAGGTACGCGAAATACATCTTTGTACGATGCACGGACACGTAGGGCATGATTATCGAAAGGACGCCACGATAAAGCGACAGCAGGCGAAAGGTGCTTGCGGTCGTCAGGGCGCTCGCCGTTTTGTACCTTATCGGAAATGAATGTACCGAGCAGACTTCCTGTCATTGTTAATGCGGAAGTTTTATACTGCATGGCAAAGACGGTAAGCGACGCATGCCTGCGTGGTTGAGCAGCATTTAAAAAGTTGTTACGAAGTTGTGTAAGGGCATAGTCGGTCGTAAGCGAAGCCGACAGACGATTCACCGGCGTCAACAAAACGCCGGCCGAACCGTACAATTCATGCTGCGTATTACGGTCTTCCTGATAGCCGGCAGCATATTTATCATTCACGTCTTTGTAGCGTGTAAAGGCATAACTGTATTTTGCCACTGTCTGAACGGTCAGGAGCTTACTCAACAGGTTGTTATACCGCACCTGAACAAAACTGTTATCATTCCAAAGCCTTTCGGTTGCTGTCTTATTATAAAAATTGACGGAGCCGGGCAGTCCGCGTTCCGAGTGGAAAGTGTATAGTTTTGTCTCAATATTTCCGCCTTTGGCTCCTAAATCACCATATACATTTCCTTCGATTCGGGCGCTCCGGATGTCGCTGTTGATGCGTTTTTCGTGTGATTTGAGTGTTTCGTTAGTCAGCGTGTAAGGATATTGACCGGCGGCAGTCAGATAATCCGCATAAGTCGAAGCGCTCCAGCGGTTATCCAACTTACGGTTAACCGAAAAAACGGGATTTATCAAACCAAAAGAGCCTCCTTTCAGTTTTGCAGTCAGATGATACGCTTTCGTGTCTTCAAAATGAGGCTTTTGTGTTTTTATCTGCAGTGAGCCTGCCGAAGCAAAGATACGCGCTGTTTGGAAAATATCATCGCTTAATCCGGTTGAGAGCGAGACCATTTCTACATTATCCAACGTAAAACGACTGATATCTACTTGCCCGCTCTGCGTGTCTGAGATTGAAACGCCGTCGTAGCTGACAGCCGTATGTTGCGCGCCAAGACTGCGGATAGATACGGTTTTAAGTCCGCCGATACCCCCATAATCCTTTACGGTTACCCCGGAAAACAGCCGCACGACTTCCGACATGTCCTGCAATCCAAGCCTTTCGATTCCGGGGCGGGTGATGATTTGCAACGGAGCCGCTTGTTGTGTGGTGTTTGGACGAGCTTTGCCCGGTACAATCACTTCCTGTAATTGATGAATTTTTATCGTGTCTTCTTGTGCTTGTACGTGGTTCGTTGATAATGAGGCAATTGCCAATATGAGAAATGGCAACTGCTTTGTGCTGTGGTACTTTGTGAAACACATATAAATTTCACAGAGAAACACAGAGAAGACACGGAGAAACACAGAGTTTAATGCGTTAAGCTTCAACATCATCCATTCATTTGATATTTAATGCGTAAGTCGAAAACCTAAAAAAGGTTTATCAGACTGACTGCCACGAATTATAAACACTTTTACCCGAAGTGTTTTTTCAATAAATAATGGCAGGTTTTCTGACTTGTTCTCCTTTTCGCCGGCGGCCTTCCCGGTCATAATGACCAGTGGCAATGAGTAATGCCGAGGATTCAGTAACTTACAGCTGCGGGTACAGTACCGGATTCACACCGGATTCCCTATTACTAACTGTCTACGAACGTAGAAAGCAGTTACACCATTATTTGGCGACAAAGATAACGCTTATTTATTACATAAACCAAATTTCATTTGAACAAGTATATCGTCATTGCGAGGAACGAAGCAATCCAGCGTTATTTTTTTCTGGATTGCTTCGTCGCTACCCTCCTCGCAATGACGTGTTTACGGCAGTTTTTGTTTGAAATATTTGTTCATTAGAAAATTATTTACAATTCGTAAAGCCCTTTCAGTAATTTAATTTCGGCAGCATAACCGTCGAGTTCGTTGGGGGTTTCCAGATTGAAGGGCAGGTGCCGCAATGCAGGATGATTGATGATACGCGTAATTGCTTCGATGCCAATTTTACCTTCTCCTATCTTTGCATGACGGTCTTTATGGCTTTCGAAACCGAATATGCTGTCGTTCAGATGGATGGCATGCAATCGGTTTAATCCGATTACTTTATCAAAATGTTCAAGCACATCATCTAACCTGTTTACCACATCATAGCCGGCATCGTAGACATGACAGGTATCAAGGCATACGCCAAGCAAATGATTCAGTTCCACCCGCTCGATAATGCTTTGTAATTCTTCAAATTTTCCACCTACCTCGCTCCCTTTGCCTGCCATTGTTTCAAGCAGGACGATGGTGTTTTGAGCAGGGTTCAGGATGCGGTTCAACATGCCCGCAATCAGTTCGATTCCTGTTTCGATGCCCTGTCCGACATGGCTGCCGGGATGGAAGTTATAAAAATTGCCCGGTACATATTCCATCCGTTGCAAGTCGTCGGTCATCGTAAATTCAGCAAAATGACGAATTTGCGGGTCGGCTGCGCAGGCATTAAGCGTATAGGGCGAGTGAGCGACAAGCGACGAGATTTGATGGGCCTGCGCCAAAGCTAAAAAATCGGCCACATCTTTCTTGTCAATCGCTTTGGCGCTACCTCCACGAGGATTGCGGGTAAAAAACTGGAATGTATTGGCTCCGATTGCGACAGCATCTTTTCCCATACCGAGAAAGCCTTTTGAGGTAGATAAATGACAGCCTATTTTGAACATAATTAAGAATTAAAAATTAAAAATTAAAAATTTTTTTTAAAAACACAAAACACACAAACTAAAAAAACTAATTTATAAATTCAACAATTTCACAAGGCTCTTCTTTTCCTTCGACATGAAGTAATTGAAAACTGTCCGGATATTTGCCGGTGATATACCAGATAAAGCTATGTACATTATTAATAAAAAAACCCGTATATTGGGTAGGGTCGACACGTAGCTGAGGGAGCAAGAAATAACGTATATCGTTTTCTATTAGATAGTTACGCATCATGTCCGGATTGAAGATGCGAATATTCATATTTTGAATACTATTGAAAAACGCCTTATAATCAAGCGAATATTGAATATTCCGGTTTTGTAACACTTCTATATTAGCCTCAATATCAGCGCTTGGAATCACATAAACGGTAACCCCGTTTACTTTTTTCTCATTGAAAGAAAACTGTTCGCGTGAATTGATAATATATTTAACATAAGGGCTTTGAGAAAGGTCCTCCACTAATAATATAGCTTGGCTTTCTGTATTTTGCAAAGTGGTCAATGCCTCAAAAGGAACGGTTATATCGGTTGGCGCCCAGGCAAAATCGCGTCCTGTGTACACTTTCGAAATACTTGGTTTGCGGCTGACAATCACTGCATCTTTATCTAAATTATGAGCCGCCCATTGGCTTCCCTTGATAAAGTTTTGCCAATCCGGCGTCAGCCCATAGAGTCGGTTGCCAATCATATTTTCCTGTAAAACAGGGATATTCCGTCTGATTCTGTTTGTCGTAATCGAAAGTGTTCCGATGCAAAGCATCAATAGCAACAACGGATAGATAAAAAAGAATTTCCGGATGGCCTTATATTGAAAAAGATAATATATCCCCCCCGTTAAAAAGAGGATAATAAGCGGGTAATAAACTACAATCAGACGGTCTTGCCCCCAGGTGGATTGCAGAATGACAAAACTGGCAAAGTTCATGATTCCCACATAGATACCGACAAACACCAAAGTCTTATTTTGTTTAAAAACAGCATATAAACAGCCGAAAAAAAGCAGATAAATCAGTACCGTAAGCGTATTATTTGATTGTATGAGATTGCTGGGTGTTTCCGGAATTACGCCCATAAACTGACACAGGAAGGCTGAAAGGTAGACGCGGGAATTTATGACGAGCCGGCTGACAAATCCTGTAAAACTTTCCGGTTCAATGGGGTTATAGTAGTCTTTGGCTAAATAATTTTTCAGATCATAAGCCGAACCGGCATCAGGCCACACGATGGTTTTAAAAAGCTGAAACACAGCAAAGCACAAAATGGAAGCTATAAGCGTGAAAGCCATATCTTTCCATCGTTTGTTGATGGCTAAATAAAGAACTACAACACCAACAATACTGTAGCCGATGCTGCGCGTCAACCCCATACACAGCGCTAAACCGCCAAGAATAAGATATTTACGCCAATCTTTCCGCCAATCGTACAATACATCTTCCTTGCGTAAAAAATAATTGGAAAAAAAGTAAATAAAAACGCTTTGCAGGAGCATAAAGAAGGGTTCGCTATAGGTATAACTCGCGTAGAAAAATACATACGAACAAATACAGACTAAAAACAGGGCAGGCAATAAAATGAGGGCAGGTATAATATCCCGAAAACCTTTGTATAAAAACCAGACCGAAAGCAATATAAAAGCAGCTGACAACGATTTCAAAACAATCAGATTCAGTCCGAAAATGCCAATAAAAGGCGATAATACAATCGGGTATAACGGTCCGCGAAACCCCGGAAACTTAAAATGATGCCAAAAATTATCTGCATACAGGATGTAATCGCTGTCATCGCCGCTTAAGCTGACTTTTACGTCGAATAACAGGAAACTCATCAGTATGCCTGCAATCATCGATAGCAAAAAAATGATTTTCCGGTGCTGTTCGAAGAAATCATTTGATTTTTGAAACAAGCTTTTACGTTGTACTTCCGGTTGTTTTTTTGTCGCCGTTTGTCGTTTCTTTACGTTTCCTTTCATTTTTCAGTTGAAAATTTTAAAATGGGCTAATTTCATTTTTTGTAAGCGGTAAGCAAAAGATACGCCCAAAACGCCGAATCCGTACCGGATGCTTCTGCGCAGGTTGATCGACGACGCTTCTTTAAAATATTTGGTCGGGCAACTCACTTCGCCAACCGGAAATCCTTGATGGAAAATTTGTGCCAACATCTGATTATCAAAGACAAAATCGTCGGAATTGTCATTGAAGTTAACCGATTGTAAGACTTCTTTGGTAAATGCACGGTATCCGGTATGGTATTCGCTCAACTTTTGGGACATTAAAATATTCTGCGTCAGGGTCAACAGTCGGTTGGCGATGTATTTGTACAAGGGCATGCCGCCTTTGAGCGCACCTTTCCCGAGGATGCGGGAAGCAATGACAACCGGATATAAACCATTGGCAATAAGATGGCAAATAGAAGGAATAAGCAATGGAGTATACTGATAATCAGGATGTAGCATAACGATAATGTCCGAGCCGATTGCGAGCGCTTTGTTATAACATGTTTTCTGATTGCCGCCATATCCTTTGTTATCGTCGTGCCTGATGATATAATGTATGCCTAATTCACCGGCAATTTTCGTGGTTTCGTCCGAACTGGCATCATCCACTAAAATAACATGGTCAACGATATCGAAAGGTATCTCGGCATACGTCTGACGCAATGTTTTCCCTGCGTTATATGCCGGCATCACTACTGTTATTACTTTTCCCAGTATCATTATCTCAATAAAAATCCGGACAAAAATACAATAATTTAACGAATAAATTCAACGATTTCACAAGGTTCTTCTTTTCCTTCAACATGAACATTCCGAAACCGGTTAGGATATTTGCCTGAAATAAACCATATCAGCCGATGTACATTATTTATATAGAATCCCGTGTTACGGGTAGGCTCGATACGTAGTTGAGGAAGTAAAAAATAACGTATCTCTGTTTCCATCAAATTGTTGAGCATGATATCGGGGTCGTAGATCAGTATGTTTTCATCTTGCATACTGTCGAAAAACGCTTTGTAATCAAGAGAATATCCTATATTCATTCCTTCCAATGACCGGACAAATCCATCTAATTCAGTATTCGGAATCACAAGAAGAGTCACTCCGCTTACTTTCTTTTCTTTGAATTGCAGCGGTTCACGGAAGTTGATAATATATTTAATATAAGGATTTTGCATCGTATTTTCAATCACTACTGTTGTGTTGTCGTCCGTATTGTGTATCTGCGTTAATACATCAAAAGGAACAGATATTTCTGTCGGCGACCACACAAAATCGCGTCCCGTATAAATCCTTGATATACTTGGTTTCCGACTGACAATCACAGCTTCTTTGTCTATATGCTGAGCCGCCCATTGGCTTCCCTTGATAAAGTTTTGCCAATCCGGTGTAAGTCCAAATAACTGATTACCAAACAGATTTTCCTGTAAAACCGGAAGATTTCTTCCGATGCGGTTGATGGTTATCGAAAGCGTTCCGACGCAGCAAACAAACAGTATCAACAGATAAACAAAATAGAATTTACGGAGCGCTTTGAGTTGAAACAGATAATAAATACCGCCTGACAAAAAAATCAAAATCAGCGGGTAATAAACCAAGATAAAGCGGTCTTGTTTCCAGAAAGCATGTACCACCAAAAAAGTGGCGAAAAGCATGATGCCAACATAGATTCCGGTAAATAAAAGAGGTTTGTTTTTCTTCAAAAGTATACCGATGCTGCAAAAATAGAGCAGATAAAGACAGAGGGTACGGAAGGTACTTGCCATGTAGTGAGCAGTCAGGCTCTCTTTGATCACCCCAAAGAACTGACACAAAAAGACTGAAAGGTAAAGTTGCGAATTTTCAATAAAGCGATTGACAAATCCGGCGAAACTTTCTCTTTCGACCGGATTGTAGTGGTCTTTTGCTAACATGGAATTTAAATCGTAACCTAAGCCTGCACCAGACCATATCAGGTATTTGATGGTTTGAAACAGTACAAATACGGCAACAAAAGCGGATACGCAGTAAATCATTTCTTTCCATTTTTTTTCTACGATAAAAAACACAATCACTGCGCCAATCGCTCCATAACCAATCGTGCGGGTCAATCCAAGGGCAAGGATCAGGCCTCCAAGCAGCACATATTTTTTCAGGTCTGATTTCAGGCAAACATCGCTTTCCTTTTTTTCAACAAAATATTTACAAAAATAACAGAAAAACAGCGCTTGTATTAACATGAACAATGCTTCGCTATAGGTTTGAACAGCATAAAAGAAAATGTAAGAATTGGTGCTAATCAACAACAATGCCGGACAAAGAATTGCTGCAGACACTTTTCCGCGAAAACTTTGATAAAAGAACCACAGAAACGCCAGCATAAAAATACATGATACCATTTTGAGAAGAATCAGCTTATAACCGAACATACCCACAATCGGAGAGATGATGATGGGATATAAAGCGCCAAAAGCTTCGGGATACCTGAAATGCCGCCAAAATTCTTCAGCATTGATAAGGTAAGCGCTGTCATCGCCGCTCAGGCTTACTTTCACATCAAATAGCAGCATACAGATCAGCACACCGGCAATCATCGAAATAACAAGAAAAATCTTTTGGTTTTTTTCAAAAAAATCATTTGTCTTTTGAAAAAAACTTTTAGAAATTGCTTCCGGTCGTTTATTCTTTTTCTTTTCTTTCATCGGTTGGGTGATTGAGTTTTTGTCCAAAAAAAACCGGACAAAAATAGCCATAATAAATTGAAAGATGAAAATTCAAGGTAGAAATTATTTGTCATGCTAAAAGTTTTGTACTTTTGCGAATGAAGAAACAACAAACATGGGTAAGCGCGCAAAAAAATGGTTTAAATGGATTGGGTTGATTATCCTGATACCGGTATTTTTGGTATTATTGATGGTTGGCCTTGTCTATATTCCTTTTGTTCAGAATTTTGCGGTGCAAAAAATTACGCAGTCGCTTTCCGGTTCTATCGGTATGCAGTTGAATATAGGTGATTTCAGGTTGACATATCCGCTCAATCTGACCGTACGTGATTTGTATGCGACTGATGCTGAATTTAATAATTTAGCAGATATCAAAGAATTGCGTGTCAATATTCGCCCCCGGCCGCTTTTGAAAAAAAATATTTCCGTAAGCGCTTTTTATCTGAACGAAGCGCGGATTCATACCCGATCATTGATTGAAGGAATAGAAATTCAAGGAGTTGTGGGTTCGTTAGAGGGGTTTGCCGAATCTGTTTCCTTAATCAATGAAAACGCCATTATAAACCGGTTGAAGTTTGCAGATGCTGACCTGTCCGTTCGTTTTGATTCTATCATGCCCTCTGACACCATCGGGGCAAAAATAAATTGGAAACTCTTGTTGGAAGAAATTGATTTGGAGCGGATTGCACTTTCATATCAACAGCCGGCCGATTCATTGCAGGTTGAAACCTGTTTTGACGAGATATCCTTAGCGGATGTAAACATTGATTTGTATGAAGAACGGTATGAGATATTCCGCGTTTCGCTTGCCGCAGCAAAAATAAATGTTGATATAGGGAATCAAACAATGAAAACAGGCATAGACCCGATGCATCTCAAACTTACCGATGTGATGATTTGTGCCGATTCCATTATCTATCAGCCCGATGAAATACAGGCGAATATACAATCATTTACTGCCAATGAACAGTCGGGAATGACCATCACCTCGTTAGCAGGCAAAATAAAAATGGATAATGAGAGTGTGAACATTCCGGATTTGAGAGTCAAAACGCCATATTCAACTGTTTCTGCCAAAGTATCAGCGCCTTTTGATATAACAGAAAAAAATTCGTCCGGATTTTTATCTGCCCAACTGAATGTAGTAGTGGATAAAAGAGACATGGAATTTTTCTTAGGCGAGTGGGCAAATACGATTGCCGGTTTTCCGGCAGGTCGTGCACTGTCGCTGTCCTGTCGGGTGGATGGGAATATGAGCAAGCTGTATCTGAATGAATTACATAGCGATTGGCCCGGCGTCTATCATATTGAAGCAAATGGGTTGATACAAGATGTGCTTGATAGTATATCTCGTTCAGGTTCAATGTCGTTAACGGCATCGATTAATGGAAAGGAATTGCTTGCAGTGGTTCCGGCTCAATATACAGAGCAATTTTCGTTGCCTGACACTGTAAGGTTTGAGATGCAAGCCACGCTGCTGGAAGGTACCTATTCGGCTGATATGCAGTTGTCGGAAATGCAAGGAAAAATGAAACTCTCAGGACACTACAATCCTTTCCGCGAAGAATATTTGCTTGATTTACAAGCAGATAATATTGTGCCGATGCACTTTCTGCCGCAAGACTCTCTGCTATTACTGACAGCGAAATTACAGGCTGAAGGCAAAGGATGGGATGTGTTTTCAGAGAAAACGGCTACACAGTTTTCGGGCATGCTGACAGAAATGCAGTACAAGGAGCTATCACTTTCCGGTATTACGTTCGACGGGTCGCTGAAAGAGCACAGGATTCAGGGCGCGGTAACCAGTGAATTGCCGTATATCAAAGCGAATATGACTTTCGATGGCGATTTACAAAAGGACAGGCTGTCGGGCATGTTGATTCTCGATATGGATACGCTTGATTTATACGAAATGAAAATTTCACAACAGCCCTTTTCAAATACGTTTCAGATTTTTTCAGAATTTGATTCAGACCTGAAAAAGCGCCACCGGTTGGATGTGACATTGGGAAATTGGGATATGTTTTTAAGCGACAAGATAATAAGTCCGAAAACCTTGATTCTTCATGCCCTAACAAACGAGGACACTACACAGGTTTCCTTACATGCAGGGGATTTGGGATTAATTTTAGCTGCCCATACCGATGTCGCAACCGTTGCGGATCAGTTTTTTGTTTTAACGGACAGCATGAGCAGGCAACTACAAAGAGACTCATTGATTGATTTTCAACAACATCTGCCACTTTTCCCACAATTAAATCTTCGGATTGAAGCACAAAATGACAACCCTGTATACAATTATTTACAGAACAATAACACCTACTTTGACCGTTTTCATCTGAATGCTTCTTTATCGCCCGAGACCGGATTAACAATGGATGGGTTGCTCCTGTCACTGATCAAGGATACGATGAAAATTGATACCATCAGGTTGGATGTGCGTCAGGAAACAACCGAACTAAAATATGCTTTGGATGTAGTCAAAAACCGCTTCCGCCGTCAAGCGCCTTATCAGGCCGGATTGAAAGGAAGCCTGACATATAGCGGAGGAGACGCAGAATTAATGTACCGGAATGAAAATGGAACAACCGGTTTTCAGGTGGGTCTGCGCGCCGAAAAGCAACAGGATGGCGTTAATTTTCAGGTATTTCCAAGAAATCCTGTGCTGGCATATATGCCGTTTCAAGTGAACGAAAACAATTTTGTAAGGGTAAAAAGTTTGAAAGATATTTCGGCCAATTTGCGTTTGACCGGCGCAGATAACACATTGGTATGGCTTCATTCGGAAGAGGATGACGGTAAAATGCAGGAATTATTGACCGAAATAAACGGAATTGATCTAAACCGGATCTCCACAGACTTTTTGCAAATACCCTCCATGAAAGGGGTGGCCGATATGTCCATCCGCTATGTACCTGAAGAGAATACATTTATGATTGTCGCCGATGCCAATGTAAACAACTTGGTTTACGAAGGCGAAACAGTTGGCGAGCTACTTCTGAATGTTGTTTATTTACCGTTGGATAACAGGGAACAACAGTTGGACATACACTTATTTCATAACCAGAACGTGGTTTCTACGCTCTCTGCACTGTATCAACCAGCAGAAAACGAGCGTATTGACGGTTCATTCGATATTCAGACATTAGCATTGTCCACCTTAAACCCGTTTCTTTCCGGCATGGCGCAACTGAACGGCGCGTTGCAAAGTTCGATAACCCTGTCGGGCACAGCCACACAACCCGTTTTGAACGGCTATTTGAAATTGGATACCGCATCGGTTTACAGTACAGCGACCGGAAGCCGTTTTCGTTTCGATGACAAGCAGGTGGAAGTCAACAACAACACGATACGGTTAGACAGGTACGGAATTTTTGCGGCAGGAAATAATCCGTTGCTTGTCGATGGAACGATTGGCTTGAATATCAATAATCCGTTAAGAAGTATGGTTGATTTGAGAATGAGCGCTAACAATATGCAACTGTTGGACTCAAGGAAAACAAGCGAAAATATGGTGTTTGGCCGCACGTTTATCGACTTGCAGAATTTTACGGCCCGGGGGCCTTTAAATTCGTTGGTAATGCGTGGAAACCTGAATTTGTTGGGTAATACGAACATGACGCTTATAATGAAAGAATCGCCTTTGACGGTGAACGATCGCATGGATAAACTGGTGACGTTTTCCTATTTCAGAGACACCATTCCACGTCGCAGGACGCTGACGGGCGAAAGAATCGTTCGTGAAACAAGATCATCCGTCGAAGGGTTGGATATGTTATTGGCCGTTCGTATCGATCCGGCGGTAAGATTAACCGTCGAATTAGACGATGCAGGTACAAACCGTATTGAATTAGAAGGAGGAGGCGATTTGTCTTACCGATATACGCCACAGGAAGATATGACTTTGACGGGGCGCTATGCCCTTTCAGGCGGATTGATCAGGTATAACATGCCGATTATTTCCAATAAAACATTAAGAATCAGGGAAAACAGCTACTTAGATTGGAGTGGAGACATCATGGATCCGTTTATAAATCTAAAGGCAACGGAGCGTATTCGAACAAGCGTAAGTACAGACGACCGGTCGTTGCGAAGCGTAAACTTTGATGCCGGTATCGATCTGAGGCAACGGATGGAAAACTTGCAGCTACAGTTTACATTGGAGGCTTTGGACGATGCAAACCTGCAAAGTCAGTTAACCGCTTTAGGCCCCGAAGAACGAAGTAAACGAGCTATAGTGATGTTACTTACCGGATCATATCTTGATGAAGACACTAATTTTGATATGGGCATGGCGCTGAACAGTTTTCTGCAAGCGGAAATAAACAACCTAACAGGCAGCTTGCTGAAAGGGGTGGATTTCAATTTTGGCATGGACAACAATGAACGCTTAGGTATGGGAGGCGCTAATTATTCGTTTCGTTTCTCGAAACGGTTTTATAACGACAGACTCAATGTGGTGCTCGGCGGAAACGTCACAACAGGTAACCTGCCGAACGATAACAACACCTTTATCAACGACGCATCGGTCGAGTACCGCTTAGACCCCGCCGGTAGCCGATACGCCAAACTGTTCTATCAGCGACAGTACGAAAGCCTGTTTGAAGGCGAGATAACAAAATACGGAGGAGGCCTTGTCTTCCGTAAAAAAATCAGGAAACTAAGCGATTTGTTTGTTTTCGGCAGGAGAAAGTAGTGCCGTGTCAACCGGGCAATGTTCAGGTAACATCCCCCTTACCCCGTTCAAAGGGGGAATTAGCGCCATTTTAACGTTAACATGGCAGTTGTTTCCAAACATTTCTGACTTAACTATACATTAAAACCGGAAAACGATACCTGTAGAAATAGCAAAACGACTAAAACCACTGGTACCCAATCTATATTTGAGTTCGGCATTAACGCTTATCCGATCGGTTATTTTATAATCTGCGCCGCCGCCCATGTTAATGCCAAATTCCAGATACCTAACCCTATAACTGCCGGTTGTTTCAATCAAACCTGTTTCCGGATTTATGTAATTACCCAAATCGAAATCAATACGACGACTTTCATGATATCTCTCAAGAGACAATCCTGCAAGTGGATATAGGGTAAATTTCGGTGCAGACGGCAGGTCTATCAGATAGTGTACATTTGCAGACATATCCCAAAGGTCGGAATAATTATTGAAATAATAACCAAATGTCCCTTCGCCTCTTATCTTTCCAAAGCTCATCTCAGGTAATGTGTATCTGAATTTTACGCCAATACCATGCAAAGCTACGTCTTTATCCACGGCAACACCAATGTTACCACCAACAGCCATTTCCTGTGCGTAAGCACTAAAGCCGCCAATCAATAACGCGACAGCTACCATCGCCATTCTCAAAGAAGTTTTCATTTTGTTTTAATTTTAATAAATAATCGATGGCAAACATAGAGAATAATATTCATACAAGTATAATAGTCAGTTTAGAATTAAGAATAATTATTGATATTTATAAATTTTTACGAATTTTGCCGGAAAACGTATGCTTGTCCTATTTTACTCAATCCATTAACCACTAAATTCATAATTATTCTTTATCTTTGGCCACCGATTGCCAAATAAATATGAAAAGTCGTGTTCAGTTGATTGTATTGCTTACTGCCGGACTGTATATCTCCTGTTCGACCACTAAAAATTTGCCTGCCGGAGAAATACTGTACACAGGTATTCAGAAGATTGAAGTGACGGATGAAGATAAGTCGGAAGCCGGCGATGAAGCCATGTCCGAAATCGAAGCCGCCTTATCCTTTCCTCCAAACAACGCGCTCTTCGGGAGTTCTACGATACGCGTGCCGTTTCCTTTCGGGCTATGGGTACACAATGCGTTTGTGAATAAAAAAGGAGGTTTTCCAAAATTGATTTACAGGCTTTTTGCTTCCAAACCGGTGCTTATTTCGGCGGTTAATCCCGAAGTCAGGTCAAATATTGCACGCAATCTGCTACGCGAAAACGGTTATTTTGAGGGAACAGCCGGTTATGAAATAGTTGCAGATAAAAAAGATTCTTTGAAAGCGAAAGTCAGATATCAACTGACAATGAACGAACCCTCTGTGTACGATTCGATAGAATACCGCCGCCTTCAACGACGTATCGATACATTACTTGTGCTTGATAGCAAAGCGAGGTTATTGCATGAGGGCGACCGGTTTAGCGCAATCAAATTAGAAGCCGAACGACAGCGTATTGCTTCGTGGATGCGCGATAACGGATACTATTATTTCCGTCCGGAATACATTGTCTATCAGGCAGACAGTACCATTACACCCAGAAAGATCAACCTGCGGGTCAGTTTAGAACAGGGACTTCCGCAACAAGCTGTCCGTCCGTGGAAAATCGGCGCGATGTCGGTCAACCTCTTTGGTTATTCGAACGAGAAACCGACTGATTCGTTGCAGTATAAAGACATGACCATCTACTACGAAAACAGACTGCGCGTACGCCCGAATATCCTTTACAACCAATTCAAATTCAAATCGGGCGATGTTTATTCGCAACAAAAGCAAATACAAACACAATCCGCGCTGAGTCATTTGAATATTTTCCGTTATACCGAGATGAGTTATATGCCAACCGACACCACTTCGTTGTGCGATACGCTGAATTTCAATATGAATGTCACCTACGACCTGCCTTTGAACGGCGAATTAGAATTTAATCTGACAGCCAACAGCAACCGCCGGTTCGGGCCGGGCGCCGTTTTTTCCGTGACTAAAAACAATATCTTCGGAGGAGGTGAATCGTTCGGTATCAGCATGAACGGCACCTACGAGTGGCTTTACGGAGGGAATCGGAATAAGGAATATTCGTTGTTAGACAATTATGAGTATGGCGTGACAGGGACCTTGAATTTTCCGACTGTAATGCTACCCAATTTCTTTAAACGCGAATATGATTTTCCGGCCTCCACCACTGCTCAACTCTATGTAAACCGCCTGAACAGGGCTGAGTTTTTCCGCATTGTATCTTTCGGGACAAACCTGACTTACGATTTTCAACCTAATCCTATCCGGCATCATGCGTTTACCCCTCTGCGACTTACATATACCCGATTGGAAAGGACGACCACACAGTTCGACCAAATCGCTGCCGGGAATCCCGCATTGTCTCAAAGTTTGGACAATCTGTTTATCCCTGCTATCAGTTACGCATATACATTGGATAACTCGGTGGTAAGAAAAGGCCGTCATATCACATGGTGGCAATTTTCGGTTACCGAAGCCGGCAATACGGCCTCACTTCTTTATTTACTTGCCGGCAAAGGATTCGGCGAAGAGAAAAAAATTCTCGGCAATCCCTTTTCGCAATTCCTGAAAGTAACGACCGAATTACGGTATAACCGTGTATTAAGCCGGAATCACCGTTTGGTATCGCGCATAGGAGGCGGCATCATCTACAGCTATGGCAACTCTACCATTGCACCTTACAGCGAACAGTTTTATGCAGGCGGCGCCAACAGTATCCGCGCTTTTACGATTCGGACGCTTGGACCCGGACGATTCCATCCGAATGATAATAACATGATGTATTTCGACCATACCGGCGATTTAAAATTTGAGGCAAACCTTGAATATCGTTTCAGCCTGATTGGTGATACAGAGGGCGCCCTGTTCTTCGATGCAGGAAATGTATGGTTGCTGCGCGAAGACAAAAACCGCCCCGGCGGCACGATTCAACTCAAACATCTGTTGAACGATATAGTTACCGGTACAGGAGCCGGCATACGTTATAATCTCGATGTATTGATCCTTCGCCTCGATATAGGCATCGGCTTGCACCTGCCCTACGACACCGGCCGAAAAGGCTATTTCAACACCTCACGCTTGGGATTTCATTTGGCGGTGGGATATCCTTTTTGAGATAAGAGTTAAGAGTTAAGAGTTAAGAATTGGGGGGGGCGGGAAGTCATAAATGCCTGAAAGTGACGGACATGAGTTCCTGCTCTGAACGGGAAATGTTGGTTTCTGTCGCAAATCTGCGCCAGTTGGATACTGCCGATTTTATTTCTTGCAAAATTTCTTTTGCGCAAAGGCAACGCTTATTTATTACATAAACCGAATAATTAAATATTCTGATGGTTTTCAGTTGGTTTAAATCGTTTGAAAGTTGAACAGGTAACGGATAGGTAATGAGTGAGTTGCTGCGCGTTACTGCGTTTTGCGTCATTTCAAATATCTCGGTACAAAGGTATAAAATGTTTTCCATTAACCAAAATATGCATAGATTTTTTTTAACCAATGTTGCCATAAGTGGAATGGAATGATGTAGCGGATGACGAAAGACGGAAACGAAAAAAACGTTACGTCGGATTGGCGCATTGGCGAGCCTGCGAAGCAATCCGAAATATCTATTTTCGGCGGCGCTGTTCGAGGGTGCTCACTGACCAAATTGCCGTTTTTGAGCCGAAAAATGCCATTTTAACATAAAAACCGGTAATATTACTGGTAAAAAACCCGTAAAATTACCGGTATCTGCCGTGTTTTTTTGCCGTACCTTTGCGGCGCGAAGTTATTTGAATGGAGAGATGAAAATTTTTTGGCCGTTTTTGCTTGCTTTTCAAAAAGAAACATTTAATTTTGTGTTCTTGAATAATTATACGAATTAAGACTATTCAATAGTGAAAGAAATAAAAAATGTTTGGCTTTCCGAAGGGAAGCAATTAGGAGTTACGAATACAATGTCATTACAAGCAGACAACGTTATTGCAACATGCTCACACGTCATTGCGAACGGAGTGAAGCAATCCAGAGAAAGAGAGAAAAAAGATACTAGATTCCGCTTCGTTTCTCGCGGCTAAAGGCGCAGGCTCGCAAAGAACTGTGTTAAGATCCAAATTTTTTCAGGCATAATTTTCGATATAAATTGATTTGACAATGACGCTGTTGAAGAGACTCTCTGTTTCGATTGGATTGACAGTACGATAAAATCGCTTGATAAAGAGCATAAAATTCAGCGTTTCACACCCAGAAAACCCCGAAGCGCTTACTCGCAAGCCAACAAGGAAAGGCTCAAATGGCTATTGGAAAATAAAATGATAAGACAACTACTGTCATGTTGAGCGAAGTCGAAACATATCTGCTTTATTATGAGATTCTTCGACTACGCTCAGAATGACAGGAAAATGGCGCTTGTCATCGGTAGACAACTTGTTGGATAAGCAATCTGGAAGAAAACACGGTAGACCGGATTGCTTCCTTTTATCTATGGTTTTTGCGCTCCGTAACCGTTCATGGCGCCGAAGAATTTGAGCGCTTCTTTCCAAGGGTAGCGGTTGGCGAACATGGTTGCAGACGATTTCATCGTGCCGGTCATGTTCATTCCCATTGCTTGCCGGAAAGTATTGGCCGGAGAATTGGGG
>Ga0082212_10003052_pt1 | contig 23932 bp, 13 predicted proteins | sample TergutNt197P3_FD_71548 | JGI IMG/M metagenome (GOLD analysis project Ga0082212, IMG submission 71548) | Neocapritermes taracua P3 segment gut microbial communities from Petit-Saut dam, French Guiana - Nt197 P3 | ecosystem: Host-associated > Arthropoda: Insects > Digestive system > Gut ... | reverse complement strand
ATATTGCATATTCACCGGCTCGGCTGTCAGCGGATGATCCAGGAGCGAAGGAGCGGCGGCGGATACTTTATATTTGACGGTAAAGAGGATGCCGTCGCCACTGATGTTTTCAGCGGAAGCAAAGGCGACCCGTATCATACCTGCTGCATAGGCCGGGTTGAAGACAAAGAAGGGAGCTAAAACACCGGCAGGGCCGGCGCCAATGGGTTCATAGATCGTATTGTCATAGGGGATCTTCAAATCCAGAGTGGTGTAACCGTATTCATTACCTTTGATGCTATAGGTTACTTCAATTTCAGCACCGGGTTTGGCTAAAACATTAGCTATCTCAATCGCTACCGATTCCGCTCCTATGACCGTGACCGGCTGGCTGTAGAGGGTATAGGAATTGATCCAGGTAGAACCGCTTACGACTGCGGCCTCGGACTGGGCTTTGAGTAATACGGTGGCGCAAGTCCCGGGAAGGACGGTGACAGCGTTGCCGTCAATGCTTACAACATTCTCTTCGCCGTCGATAACTACGATCTCAGAAGAAAGACCCGCTTCATTTTTTTGATTGGTGAGGGATATGCTTTTGATCACGGCAGCTTTGCCCGGCATTGTCACATACTTGGACTTTTCGGCCGTTATGCCCATGACTGACTCTGAGGCGCGGTTGGCATAGTCGGTGGTAATACCGGAAATGGAATAGTCTATGTAGTTGCGGTAATTAGCCGCATCGTTGATCGTGTAGGGCCAGAGGGAGAGACCGCGCGCCATCAGCTGAGCGATCTTTGCCTGGTTGATATTTGAGTAGGTCGGGTTGTAGGTCGAATTGAGAGGCAGGACGGTATTTAAAATATTTTTGACATGGGTGATGGTATCCGTGCTGCTGGTCACGGCAGTGAGGCGGCCGGTCGGCGCATTGGGATGGTTATTCAGCATATGCCGGATCTCGGCATCCTGGAAGCTGATAAAAACGACTTGGTTAAACATGTCCACACCGTATTCCTCGCTGACCTCACGGATCACCTCATATGTGGGCGTGACATGGTTTACATTGCCATCTTTCAGCTCGATGACCAGGATCATATCTTTCGCCGAATAACCGCTCTCTTCATCTCCGCCGATCATAAGCTCCAGAACTTCCCGAAGGGTCGGGATCTCCACAAAATCATAACCCAGGCCGGCCCAGCCGCCCCGGCTTGAGGGTGCATAGGTGCTATGAGCCCAGCCGGCGGCATTCAAACGCTTGATTTGCTCCAGGGTCAGATCCTGGGGTCTGACCTGGGCGGCGGTTCTCCCGATGGCCGCGCGTTCTTCGGCAGTAAACAAAGTGTTAAAGTTTGCGGAAATATCGGTGGTTCTGCTGAAATAGTCATCGTGAAGAAAAATGATTTCGCCGTCTTTGGTAATATAAACATCGCATTCCATCATATCGGCCCCGGCTGCTATGGCTAACTCATAAGATGGGCAGGTATTTTCGGGCGCCTGACTGGAAAGACCGCGATGAGCAATAATGAAGGGGCGGCGCGTCAGCGTCCGGGTGGTGTAAATGGATGTATCTTCCTTAAGCTTTAAGGGGTCGGAGGTGATGATGCCGGTTACACCAGATGTAACAGCCCTGTGATTGCCCACTGTGGTGTCATCGCTGAAAGCCCACACTGTAGTAAATCTTCTCTGGATCTGCTCGATGACTGCTTTTTCGGCCTTGTTGGCATCTACCATGATATTTAGAGCCCAACTGGAATTAGCTGTGGCTATGATGCTGCTTACCTCATCCAGGGTGATTTCCTTGTCGATGATCCAGCTTCCTCTTGCTCTCGTTGCGACGGTACGGAAAGCCTTGATGACAGCGGGGTCGCTTGAGGCGATTTGGGCGTCGGTAAAACCATTGGTATTATTGGTGGTGGAATTGATCCAAGCAGCAAGCTCTTGGGCCTCGGCAACAGTGCCTACGATAAAGATTGCCAACAGCTTGTTGGCGACTGCCTGGAGCAGATCGCTTGCATCGTCAAGGCCGGTGTAGGCTACCATAACCGAGCTGGTGACACCGTCAGCTATCACGGCATCAAGTTCATCCAAACCGGAAATTTTGGTAATGACCGTTGGGCTGACAACGATGTTCGCATTTAAGGTCTTGGCTGTTACATTAGTCACCGGGGGAGTGAGAACTTCCGCGGCTGCAGTGGTACAAAAAGCGAATACCAATACTGCGGTGAATAGAATTGCTACCAGATTTTTCTTGTTTTTCATATGAGATCCTCCTCCATAATATTTTAAAATACGATAACAATTATAATTGTTAATTGAATATCTAAATAGCATAAATGAGTAAAGCTATCGTAAAATTTTCCAGTTATTTCTATTCAATAAAACCACGGGCCAAAAAGTCCCTGGCTTTATTAAATGATTGGAAAATGGATGGCTAAAAAGATTATAAAAAAACTCTTGATTTCTGATAATGGAGTAGCTATAATTTTAGATGAAAGCAAAAGTACGATGCATCATTAATTATTGTAAGAGGAAGTGAACCAAGTGGCTACATTAACTCAATATCTCATAGCAGAAGCAACCGAATATGAATTTAAGTCCAAGCTTGAAAGGGGCAATCCACGCAGTTGGTTGAAAACCGTGAGCGCATTTGCGAATGGCGTAGGCGGTAGCATGTATTTTGGCGTGTCCGATAAAGGCAGCATTCACATTGCCGGACTTGATAACCCTCAAAAGGCCGCAGAAGAAATCAGCGCGTTTATTAAGGCTCGTATTGAACCCGCTGTTAAAGTTGTACTTGAACCGTTGAAAATAGAAAAAAAAGATATTTTACGTCTGGTTATACCAAGCGGCAGCGATACGCCGTATTACTACATTGGCGACGGAAGTAAAACGGCTTATATCCGCATCGGCAATGAATCCGTACCCGCGCCGACCCCAATATTAAATGAGCTTATTCTCAAAGGAACTCATCAAACCTATGACGCATTGGAAACAAAGTATAAATTTTCGAATTACAGCTATACCTTGTTTGAAGCGACTTACAAACAGAAAACAAATAACGCGATTGACAATCCGAAGGATTATTATTCTTTTGGGCTTTTGACCGATAATGATACTCTGACATTTGTGGGCGCGCTGTTCGCCGACCAATGCCCTGTTTTGCAATCTAGAGTTTTTTGCACCCATTGGAACGGACTGAAAAAAGGCGGACTGTATGTGGATGCGATTGACAGCGATGAATTTCATAGTAATGCCATTTCGCTATTGACTGATTCGTTGAAATTCGTCCGGCACAATTCGTCTGTGAAGTGGAAGAAAACAGGAAACGGCAGAATAGAAATGCCGGATTACCCGTTGGAAGCTGTTCACGAGGCTCTTGTGAACGCTCTCGTCCACCGATCGTATCTGATACAGGGGAGCGAGATTCATGTCGATATATACGATGACCGTCTTGAAATTGTTTCGCCGGGTGGCATGGTTGACGGTAAGCGGATTCAAGATTTAGATATTGACGATGTTGCTTCCACTCGGCGCAACCCTGTTATTTGTGATATTTTCAGCCGTTTGAAATTGATGGAGCGGCGTGGGAGCGGTCTGCGGAAAATTATCGACCAATACCCCAAAGATTTCGTGCCGGCCTTCCGTTCCACAGAGCAATCGTTTATTGTTACCTTGAAAAATTTAAATTATAATAAATCATCTATGCCAAATGACAATGATGTTGGCATAGATAATATTTTTTAAAATACGTATGATTATCCGATTTTATCCCTTGAATATACCCCGGAAAAAGCGGCCCCCGATTCGGGAGCCGCTTTTTTAATGACAGATACTGGAGCTGTTGTTTTTTGTTTTAATGCTTTGCTGAGCAAAATCTTCGAGTTCCAACTTCTGACTTCTGATCTCAGCCTCCGACAACCATACGGAGGATCAGAGCGGCATCGACCGGGTCAATTTGTCCGTCGCCATTGACATCACCCAGGAGCAGAGCTCTTGGTGTCCAAGGAACCAGGCCGACATACATTTGCAGCAATAGCATTGCGTCTTCCGGGGTAACTTTACCATTGCCATCAATGTCGCCTAGAATCCCAATGACCAGGGCGCCGGGTTTAACCTGCAAATTGATATCAGCAAAATTCGTAAGAGAAAGATCCGTTTTAGCCTGAAGTATTTTGGCAGTTAGTTCCTCATCAACAAGCGGAGCGTCGGCAGCTACTTTATAAGTAACAGTGAAGACCAGGCCGTCACCCGTGACCTTTGCGCTGCTGGCATAAGAGATTTTTATAATATCCTTACCATCAAAGGATGGATTGGCTGCAAAGACACCAGTGGTTCCATTCCCTAGAACAGAGGCGGGGGTAATCAGAGAAGGTTGGTAAATATTTCCATTATATGGCAGTTCCAGATCCAAAGTAGTGAAGCCTAGAACGTTTCCTTTTATGCTATAAGTAACGTCCACGACACCGCCGGGAGCTGCAACAACATCGGCAATCTCAAGAGTCGGCGCTTCATTACGTAAAATTGCCGTGCTTATAGGAGCGCCCTCTTTGCCAAAGAAGCTGATCGGAGTAATGGTTATTTTATAGGAAGTATTGGCGCTTAACCTTGTTGTATTATAGCTTATGGTTTGAGGTTGAGCCACCATAAAATAATTTGCTTGCAGGCGGGCGGTATCAACAACTGCACCTGTATCAAAGTTGCTGATACTCACGGTATAGGCAAAAGGCCCATCGTCCGGTATGCTTGTACTGGTATTTACCGCCTGGGCAAAGGTATAGGTGCAACCGGTATTGGTCAGATTGGAAATAACTATGTCCGTGCCGGGGGCAAATTCGGGAGCGCTGGATTCGGCGGTTCTTTTTTCAAGGCGATAGGGGAAATCTGCTTTAGCAACCGAAGTATCAAAGACAAAAGGAGCGGCAACTTCCAGCCCATAGTACATATCAATCCGGTGCACTGTCACTACTGTACCCTCAACATCAACTACCAAAGCCGTACTGGACTCACCACGATTTGTAGGAGAGTAGCCGATATTGGTATTATTTGTCTGGCCTGCGGTAAGGGGTTGAGTATAATCCAGCGCAGCATAATAGACCGAACCGCAATTGAGCGCAGTATAATCTCCTTGCCAAATATTTCTGGGATCTATGGTAGAAACATGGGAATGCCCCGAAAAAGTAATAACTTGAGGGTATTTGCTGAATGTCTCGCGCAGATCATTAGCCGGATCTGCCTGGGCCTGCCGGGAACCGATGCAAGTGTCGATGATAGTCTGGTGAATAAAGATAAAAATAGGTTTGCTGGGATCCTCGGCATGGGCTAAGGCCAAACGTCCCTCCAGCCATTCTCTGTGCTGGGCGTGAGTTGTGGTATTGTAAACCCTGTCCAGGGGGCTTAAGGTAATGAAGTGATATCCGCCTATCACTTTATCCGTTGTCGCCGGATAGCCAAAGACTTCCTCGAAACGATCCTTACCAGCCTGTCCATCTACCTGATAATTATCGTGATTACCCATAGACAATATGTTTTCTTTAGCAGGCGAGTTGGCATCCATTATACTTTTATAGGTATTGAATTGAGCCAAGGTACCGCCTTCGGTGAAATCCCCGACAGTTACGATTGCATCCATAGTGGGGTCGATCTTGGCAAAAGTTTGATAGGCTGTCTGCAATCTGGTTTCGGGTGTAAGAGATGCCAGGGCAGAAGCACCGATATGGGTATCGCTCATAACGCCAAAGCGAATATCAGCTTTGGGAGCAAAGGGCTCAATGGGTAAAACAGGGGTAATAGCATGAACTGCTAGAATACCGGAATAAAACATTAATACTACCGCTAATATTGCAATAAGAGATGGGACGATTTTTTTTAACAAGCTGTTTGTCATCTTGGTACCCCTCCTTGTTTTTTAGATTAATTTGACTTCAAAATGCGCCGCATGCTGCGTATTTTTTTGTCAATTTATTTATACCATTTTTTATGCAATGGAATCCATCTTGATTTAGTAATAATTTGGTAAAGTGTTTGTATTATTGAAACCTTTTACATAAATCTTACCTAAACTTTTCATAAGCAAGAGAGAACTTTTTCCTAAAGTATTATAAAATAGCCATAGGCACCAAGGTGGGCTGCGCCCACAATCCAATCGCTTTTAATTAAGCTTTCTCTGGCGCAGCCCAGTGGCTAGTTTCTAGTGGCTAGTGGCTAGAACGGGTGACTTTCGCTTCGCGAAAGGATTAAAATAAATTCTTGTTTTATTTTTGCTTACTTTGTCCGTAAGCTACTAAATAATTAATTTTTTTAAGGAGGAAATATTTGAATGAAACTAAAAACGAATCCCAGATCTGTTGTGGCGCTGCTTTTGACTGTGTGTTTGCTCTTGGGGCAGTTCAGCCTTCCGGCCGGAGCCTTTGCAAAACCATTGGCCCAAGGCGTTTCTCCTCAGGATCTCTCCACCATTATCGCTGCAGAGGATCAAAATGCCACCCCTTGGCTGGATGGCAGCTATGATGTGACTATTCCTCACATCATTATCAATCAATTTTATGGAAGTAAAGTAGATTCCACTACTCCTGTTTCTCATAACTTTGTGGAATTGTATAATCCTACCGCAACAGATGTAGACCTGGCCGGCTGGAACCTTTATTATGGAACCAATGGTAGCGGGGATACTAACGGCCAGCAAAATGGTGATTGGTTCAATATTTCTTTGGCAGGAAGCATCAAAGCTCATACTTCTTATCTGGTACGCTTAAATGCCACTACCTCTGGGGATACTCTTCGTCTCAATTTGGCTGATGAAGCCTGGGGGGCAGGCTGGACTGCCGACCTTGATGATGAAATTCCAGCCCATCTTCTGAACAACAAAGGAGTGGCCTGGGTTCTCTTCTCCGGCACTTGTGATCTGACCAAGGGTGAAAATCCCTGGAACGGAGGTAATCCTGCAGCTTATTATGTGGATATGCTGGCAGCCGGCGGTAATGATACCGGTACCAATGACCTTATCTTTGCCTATGAAGGCAATTTCACCGGTTCTCAATCCAAACAAAAAGCTATTCGCCGCATTGAATTTTTGGATACCGATCACAATGCAACCGAGGACGATACCTATGACCCGTTCGCCGATACTCAAATCATCGGCTACAATGTGGGCACCTTGGATAATCCCCTGATTGGCTGGGCTCGGCCCCGTTGCCAGGCGGACGGTGTTTGGGCGCCGGGTAATCTGCAAGATCCCATGCCCCAACCGGCTGTTACTACTACTTTAAGCAAGACCGAGCCTAATTGCCTTACTAATATTGCCGGCAACGACAGCCAAACCAGCCGGATCATCACCTGGCAAATGCCAGCCAGTATTACCGCAGGCACAGTCAGTTACGGAACAGCTGCCGATGATCTGGACAGCACGGTAACCGCTGCCATCACCCCCAATTATGAAGGCGATCCGGAACTGGGTACAGAAAGCCCCACTGTCTACACTAACACTATGCGGGCAACTATTAGCGGACTGACTGCCGGTAATACATATTACTATCAAATCGGGGCAAGCAGTGAAATCTATTCTTTCACTACCGATGACGGCGGAGCTTTCAGCTTTGCCCATGTTTCCGATACCCAAGCTACAGCCGAAGCCAACTATAAAAATGTTTGGGGGCCGGCAGTGGAAAAAATTACCAGCACATATACCGACCTGGCTTTCCTTCTTGAAACCGGCGATTTGATTGACACCAAGAATAGTGAAGACGAATGGCGCTGGTTTATGGAAAGCGCCCGGGATGTTTTCGGTAATTATGGTTTCTTCCCGGTCATCGGTAATCATGAGCAAGGCCCCAAATATGACGCCCTTTCTTTCCGGCAGCATTTCACCGTGCCTAATCCGGCGGTGGATGGAAATATTACACCGGATACCACGTATTCCTTTGATTATGGTTGCGCCCATTTTGTGATCCTGAATTCTCAAAGCCTGAACAATCCAGGCCAAATTGCCGCCCAGCAGGCTTGGCTGGAAAATGATTTGCAAAATAACAACCAACCCTGGATCATTGCCGGTATTCACCGGGGCCTTTTCGGCCAGGGCGGCAAAAGCGATACCTATGATGCCTTCTGGCCCATCCTTTCTAAATACAGGGCGGATTTGATTCTCCAGGGCCATGACCATATTTATATGCGCACCTATCCCCAGGAAGACGACGGCCACGGCAATGCCCGAAACGCCGGCGCCGGAGTTATTTCTTTGGAGAGCGGCGGTTCCGGAGCTAAGCAGGATCTTAGCTTAAGTGAACAAGATTATACCGAAGTTTCTACCGCAGCTAATAACCCAAGCTACAGCATCATTAACGTTAGCCCGGAAAAAATCTCGGTAGAGACAGTATATGTGGATTTTAATGATAAAAAAGACCGGAATATCTATCCCGTTACAGCTGATGGCGAAAGCGTTGATTTTGAGATCCTGGCTCCGGCCCAAGCGGATACTTTAACCTTGACCCCCGGCGCCGATACCGGTAAAATCAACTTCACTTGGTATGCCGACACAGCCGCCGGCGATAAGAGCGTAGTGAAAATCGGCCCGGCTGCCACCTTCCCTGAAGGAGCGGTGGAAGTAAGCGGTACATCCGGGGCGGCCAGTAGTGGTAAGTTATGGCATAAGATCAGCGTCAGCAGCTTAACTGCCAATACTTCTTATAAATATTGTGTTTCTAATGACGGCAGCCTCTTCGGTGAAGTTTATAGCTACAAGACCCCCAAGGCGGAATCCTTTAAATTTGCCGTAACCGGCGACCCTCAGCTTACCACGGGGCTTCAGGATAGCACGAGCAGCCGTAAAGATGAAAGCACGGCCAAAGGCTGGCAGGATACCGTGGCTGCCATCGCTGCCCGCGGGGTGGACTTTATAGCCGGCGTTGGCGATCAGGTTGACTTGACCAATAATGGCAGCGAGGCGGAATACACAAACTTCTTCGCCCCGGATGCCCTGCGTTCATTACCTTTCTCCCCCGCCGTGGGTAACCATGACAGGCATTATCTTTTCAACTATCACTACAATCTGCCCAACGAGCAAAGCTTTACTCCGGTTGTTAATGCCGGCAATGCCAGCAATGAGCAATACAAGACCATGGAGGTTGCGGGCAACTACTATTATCTGTATAACAATGCTTTGTTCGTGGTGTTGAACGACTCCGGCTATCCGGAAAGCAAGGAAGTGGCCGCGAAATATATCAGCCTCTTTGATGAGACTCTGCAAGCTGCTACCACAGCCCATGCGGGTCAATATACCTGGCTCTTTGTTCAACACCACAAATCCACGGCCAGCGTAGCCGACCATATCGCCGATACCGATATCCAATATTATGTGGAAGCCGGGTTTGAAAAATTGATGGATGAATACAGTGTCGATTTCGTCCTGGCCGGACACGACCATGTCTATGCCCGCAGCTATCCTATGCTGGATGGGGTATTGGACAAAACCGGCGCCAGCGGCACGGTCAATGCGACCCTCACCAAGGGCGGCGACGGCGCTTCCACTGCCACAAACCCAAACGGTACCGTCTACTTTACCACGACCACGGGCAGCGGCCTCAAGTATTATGAGCTGTTTAACAATGCCGGCAATCTCTATGTCAAGACTAACTCCGCTTATCCTTATCTGGTGGAAGATCTCTTCGGCAGCCTGGCCTATGCCGGAGCCAATATCATCAACAACAATCCTTCTGTCACCGGCGGAACTACCGACCCGGCTCTTTTCTCCCACGAGGTTGGCAAACTGCCCCTTTCCACGGCAAAATACCTCCAAAACAAAACGCCGGGTTATCTTTATATAGAAGTGGGCGGTAATACGGCATCCTTTAAGTATTATGACATCGGCGAATACAAGGATACTCCTTACGATACATATACTGTAAGCAAAAGTGCTCCTGCTGCCGAAATCAGTCTTGACAAAACCGGCACTCATACTTTTACCGGAGCAACTGTCGGTTATGCTGCTCTTACTCCTCTTACTGTGACCGTTACCAACTCGGGCGGCGCTGCCTTGACCAATTTGGCGGTAAATGTTTCCGGCGAGAACTTCAACGCCGGTAATCCGGTCACCACGGCTTTGAATCCTGCTGCTACCACCACTTTTACTGTTGTGCCTAAAACCGGCCTTGCAGCCGGAACCTATACCGCTACGGTGACAGTAACGGCTGCCTCTGTTCCTGCCAAAACCTTTGGGGTCAGCTTCACCGTAAGCTCAGCAAATCCCGGTGATGATTCAAAACCTAAGGACACTATAATACCTGTTGTGACCGGCGGTGGCGGCGGCGGCGGTTATTATGATGTATCAAGTATCTTCACAGATGTGGCCGGCCACTGGGCTTTGAATGCTATCGGTTTTGTTTACGGCCGCAATATCTTCAAAGGTATCAGCAGTAACCAATTTGCCCCAAATTCCCCCATGACCCGGTCCATGTTTGCCACCGTGCTGCACCGTATAGCCGGTGAGCCCGTTTTCAGCGGCGGCAGCAGCTTTACCGATGTGCCTGCTAATACCTGGTATAGCCAAGCGGTAGCCTGGGCTGCCGATAAAAAAGTTGTTACCGGGCGTAGCGCCAGCATCTTTGATCCCAACAGCACTATCACCCGGGAAGAAATGGTAACCATGCTTTTACGTTATGCAACGGCTATGGGCCTCTCCACCAGTCAAAGCGGCTCTTTGGCTAGCCTGAAAGACAATGAGAGAATTTCCGCATGGGCCAAGGAAGCTGTGACTTGGGCTTTAGACAATGAAATCATCCAAGGCCGCACCGATGGCAGCTTTGATCCCGCCGGCAAGGCGACCCGGGCAGAAGTGGCCACTATAATCCAACGGTTTTTGGAAAAATATCGAATCTAGGATTATCCTTTCTATATATGAGAAAAATACCCGCCAAACCCGGCGGGTATTTTTCTTGAGGCGTTTATCTGATGCGGGCTTTGCCCGCAAGAGGCCAGAAGTCAGAGGACAGAGGTCAGAACGGGTAGCTTTTCGCTCCGCAAAAGCAATTGAAGTAAAAGCCATCATTTTATTAATTAAAACGTTTCGCGGAGCGAAAAGTTACCTGCATTCTGATTTCTGAATACTGAATCCTGAATACTTGCGATCGAAGATCGCTTTAGAATCTACCGGTAATATAATTGTGCAAGATTTCTGTTTGCGGCCTGGTAAAAATATCCATAGCCTTTCCTGCCTCGACCATTTCTCCTTTGTAGAAAAAAGCTACATAATCAGCAATCCGTTTAGCCTGTTCCATATTATGAGTTACAATAATAATGGTCCGGTCCTTTTTTAAATCGTTGAGCAAATCCTCAATTTTTAAGGTGGCGACCGGGTCAATAGCAGAACAAGGCTCGTCGAAAAGCATGATTTTCGGATCCAGCATCATAGCCCGGGCAATACACAGGCGCTGCCGCTGTCCTCCGGAAAGAGAAAGAGCGCTTTTATCCAGCCGGTCCTTAACCTCGTCATAGATAGCCGCTTCCTGCAAATTAGCTATAGCCTTTTGCCGGAAATGATCATTATCGAAAACATAATGCTCCCGCAAAGGTAAATACATATTCTTCAGAATGCTGGTAGGCAAAGGGTTTGGTTGCTGGAAAATAATCCCAATTCTGCGGCGTAAATCCTCTACATATTTTTTCGAACTATCAGCATAGATATTTTCTCCGTCTATTTCAATACTGCCATCCAGGCGAAAGCCCGGGATCAGGTCGTTCATCCTGTTGATGCTGCGCAATAGGGTGGTTTTACCGCAACCGGAAGGGCCGATAAAGGCATAAATGCTATTAGGAGGCACCTCTAAACTGGTGTTTTTTAAAGCGGTATTGCCCCGGTAGTGGCAGGAAACATTTTTTAAAGTGATGGTAGCAGCTTTAACCATGTTTTTTCACCCCTGCCTTTCCTAATAGAGATGCCATTAGATTGAGGAGGATGATGATAGCGATCAGTACCAGGGAAGCTCCGAAAGCCACATCAAACTGATTTCCCTCCCCTGCCGGCGAGGTGTAATAAATATAACTGGTCAAGGTGCAGCCACTGTTGCGCAGGGTGGAAATCCAGTTTTCCGGGGCAAACCAGGGCTGATTGCCGGTCATACGGATGGAACCGCCCAAGGCCAGCCAAACAATAGCCGTATCCCCGATGATCCGGCCCATCCCCAAAATAACCCCGGTAACCAATCCGTCCCGGGCTGCATTCAATACTACTTTATAAATAGTCTGCCATTTAGTAGCCCCCAAAGCCAAGGACCCGTCAATATATGAGCCGGGAACCGCTTTTAGGGCTTCTTCCATACTTTTGATGACAAAAGGCAGGATCATTATCCCCATGGTTATTCCGGCTACCAAAAAAGACCGGCCATAAGCCCGGCTGGCGCCTTCTACTCCTTCAATCATAGTGCTTAAAAATCCCAGTTGAGGCAAAGTAAAAATTACCAAAGCAAACATAGCGATGACAATGGTCGGCACCCCGGATAGAATATCCACCGCCCCTTTCACCAAAGTACGGAAGAGGCCTTTTTTTGTATAAAAGCATAAGTAGATAGCTGTGGCTAGAGCAAAGGGAAAAGCAAGGACGATCCCGATAATGGTCAAGAGAAAGGTACCGATTATAGGGGTAAGAATGCCTCCGGAGGCTGCATCCAAAGCTGAAGGATTGGGTTCTGAAGTAAGAAAATGCCAGGATAAAACCCCAAAGCCATAACGGAAGACCACAACCAGGATAAAAGAAAATACGCAAACGATCAGAGCCATAGATATGTAGGTATAGGCTGTACCTCCCAAATTAAACAGGCGATGGTTTTTCTCTTTAAGCTGCCCCCTTGTTTGGGTTTTTACTGCATTGACTGTCATTAATATCAGTCCTTTTTTTAAATCTATAAAACGCTGAGCGTTTTTACAACAACTCCTAACTCCTAACTCCTAACTAATAAAGTCAGTTCTCCAGCCCGTCTTTTTTCCTCATTCTCTTTTCCACCGCTTTGGCTCCGATGCTAAGAAAGGCGCCGATCAAAAGCAGTATTGCCCCACAGGAAAACAAGGCCGATTCCACGGAAAAAGACCCGATAGCCTCGGATTTATTGATAATAGCTGCCGCCAAAGGCAAGGTCGGGGCCAAAAAATTGATAAAGCCCAAAGAAGGAATGGGCAGAAAGCCTAAACCCCCGCAAACCATTGAAACAGCAATGGCTTCGCCAATGCCCCGGCCCGCCCCTAAAATCAAGCCGGCCAAAATCCCGGAACGGGCTCCGGGTAAAATAATTTTGGCAATGACCCGGAATTTGCTCATACCAAAAGCATAACCGGTTTCTTTATAAATATCGGACACGGAACGGATGGCATCCACAGTCAGGGAAATCACTGTGGGCGCAATCATAAAAGTCAAGACAATAGCAGCTGCCAGCAGGTTGCGGCCACTCATCTGAAAATGATCCAAGTATTTTATTTGCATGTCGGTATTGACAAATAATTTCTCAATTAAAGGCACCACCGTCAAAATGCCGATGAGGCCGAAAACAACAGAAGGAACCGAAGCCAGCAACCTGACAATGGCTATCAGAACCCCGGAAATTTTCCTGTTGCTATATTCACAGATAATCACCGCTGCCCCGACCCCGATCAATCCGGCAAAAAGCAGAGCGATCAGGGTTGTGACCAGCGTGCCGCTGACCAGGCCCAAAAGGCCGTAGTGAAGCAGGGGCTCGGCATCAGAGGAATAAAACCCTTCCTGGACTTGCCGGTCGAAACCACTGCTGGTGATCAAAGAAAGACCGCTGTTTTTGATCACCGGCCAGGCTTTAGAAAAGACAAAGATAAAAATTAAAAAAATCACCGCAATGCTGATGGCTGAAAAGAGATAAATCAAATATTTAGGCAGACTTTCCGCCCTCTTTTGGGATCTATGCTGAATGCTATACAAAAAAATTCACTCCGTTGTTCAATTTGTCATCAAAGTATTACAGGTACTAAAGCGGCTTTCAGCCGCAAGTATTCAGGATTCAGTATTCAGAAATCAGAATGCGGGTAACTTTTCGCTCCACGAAAAGTATTGAACAAAATTCTTGTTTTTTATTTACGACTCTGCGCCTTAAGCTACTAAAGAAGTGTCTGAGCTTTAATATTGCTTTGCGTAAGCAAAGCTGCAAATTCTGGCCTCTGTCCTCTGGTTAGTAGCTTAAGGATCCACTAGGCTAATAAAAAACAAGAATTTGACTGGCATAATCAGCCTGTGTGTCTTTTAGTTCAACCGCTTTTGCGGAGCAAAAGCTACTACCATTCTGATTTCTGAATACGGAATCCTGAATACTTGCGGGCAAAGCCCGCATTAGTTTGAGGGGGCGATGATTCATCGCCCCCATATATCGCATAACAGTAAATCTTGTGGAGCGATTCTTTTGATCGCTCTACAATCTAAACTATCTCCATTTCACATAACCTTCTTTGACCACAATATTATCCTGGCAGTCCCGGCTGCGCAGATAGTCAATAAAAACGGCGGTAAGACCTGTGGCCTTGCCTTTTGTGCAGCATAAAAGCTCCCGGCCCATGCCATATTTACCGCTCAAAACACTTTCCGAGGTTGCGGCTATGCTGTTTAGAGAAAGGGCTTTAACTGTTTTGTCGACAAAACCGATGGAATCGAAGCCAATGGCATTGGCGTCTTTTGCCACAGCTTGTTTGATCAATTGGGAAGAAGAATAAGGGGTGGCGGTTGCGACTACGGATTCTTTATTCATGATCATTTCTTCTAATGTAGAGCGGGTGCCGGAGCCGGATTCCCTGGTAGTAACAATAATAGGAGCATCGTTTCCGCCTACATCTTTCCAGTTCTTAATTTCACCCAGGAAAATTTTAGCAGCCTGGTCTTTGGTCAAATTATTAACTTTATTACTGGGATGGACAATAATAGCAATCCCGTCATTGGCCACACCATTGGCTGTCAGAGTTTTTGCTTCATCGTCTGTCAGCTCCCGGGAGCTCATACCAATATTGACAGTTCCCGCCTCGGCATCTTTGATCCCGGTGCCGGAACCACCGCCGGAAACGGTAATGGAAAGGCCTTTATTCAGGGCAATCAGTTTATCGGCGGCGGCTTGCACGATGGGCTGCAAGGTGGTGGATCCGCTGATTTTCAAAGATCCGCTCATTTTTGTAAAATAGCTTATGTTAACGGTATTACTGGAGCCATTATAATCGACTGTGGCGCCAATTGCTTCGGATACAGCTCTTAAAGGAATCATGGTGCTGCCATTGATAATTTTGGCGGGGACTTCCAGAGTTTTACTGGAATTGTCTGCATTATAGGTTGTAGCATTGATAGTGAATGTTACTACATGGGCAGCGGTTTCGATTTTTGCTTGCTTGGCAGTTGCATTCCAGGATACATCTGCACCTAATGTTTCTAAAATGGAACGGAGAGGAACCAGGGTAACACCTCTTTCCACAACAGGAGCCACAGTAGGGGTTATGGTTTTGCTGTCAATTACCAGCTTAATGGGGTCGGCGGCAAAAGCAAAGGGGGACATCATTGCAAATGCCATAATCGTGACTACCAGGAGAAACAGGACTTTTTTCATAGTTAATAATCACCTTTCTGTCAGTTATTTTTTGGTGTGTTTTTCTGGAACACACTTCTAATTTTAAGTTAAATAGAAGTAAAGAATCTATCCAAGTTTAGTAAAGATTGAGTAAAGTCAGAATAAAAAATAGGTAAAAACAATGTAAAAGAATTTTATTGCGAACAACTCTGATGCTCCCGCTATCAGGCTGCTGCATTTTGCGCGCGTACTGCACGTTTGCTCAAGTACCTGCTCTTTCCGGGAGAAACTGATTGAAAACAGGCAAAGTCTGAGGGAAGGCCCTATTCACTCACCAGTGTGTATGGGGAAATTTTCCGGATCCTCCAGGCTATCAGCATGGATACAAGATAAGCAAGTGCAATCAGGGCCAGGCAGGTGATTATGGTCCAGACCGTGGGGGAGGGCATATGGGTTTCGAGGATCCCCGAGCTGCGGGCAATAGCGGTAAACAAGGGATTGAATCCGAAATGGCCGCAAAGGCCGCCTATGGCGACACCGAGGATCACAACCGGGGTAAAATTGAGCGCTGTCTGGATCATCAGCTGCAAAGTGGTATAGCCTATGGCTTTTTGGATCCCTAATTCCTGCTTCCTGCGGAGGATCATAGCCTTAATAACCAGATAGAGGATCAAAATGACTACCAGTACGGTGACTGTCAGCATCCCAAAGGCAACGGCGGCAAAAGTTGCGCCATAGGAGCCGAATTGGGAATCTACCTGCTCGTTGATATCAATTGTGCTGATGAAAATGTCGCCTGCAGCTTTTTTGATATCCTCTATAAAAGCTGCAGCTAAAGTTCCTTTTGCCAAATAAACAGAAAGACATCTGTATTGATAATCACTTTGCAAAGTCAAGAGACCGTCATAGGTCATTACCATGGTTTTTCCGCTTTCCTCCCATTTTTGAATAAAACCGGTTATTAAAAATTCCCTTTCCGCACCGCTTTGCTTCACAACAATACGGTCGCCTATTTCTTTGCCTATAGTTTTTGCCAGCAGACCGTTTAGGGCAACTTCGTTTTCATATTTGGGATAGCGTCCGGCATGCAGCATCTTACCTTCCAGATCAGCAAAATCCTTTGCGATCCAAGCATTGAGATTGTATTCGTCTGCCAATAAAGATATATTCTCGAAGCCGAAAGCTTTGCGTACTTCCGGACGGGCATTGAGCCTTTTCAGCAAGGAATCGGCATCGCCGCTGTTTTTTAATATCAGGTTCACATCCGGTTTTTCTCCTACAATGATAGAGATAAATTCATCCTGTTCTATCCCTATATTATAATAGACGGATATTGCGGCAATAGAAGCAAAAGAGATAAGGGCAATGATCACGCCGATCGTCAAAGCCTGCTTTTTATTATTCAGAAGCTGCTTCAACGAAAGCAAAAAGGATAGAGGTCCATATGATTGATCAAGGGGTATTCTATTTTTTCGGAAATTATGAGTCAATCCCCCTTTTCGCAGAGCAATCAGAGGATGTAATTTGCGGATGCGTCCTGCTACGATGAATGAAATCAAGGCAACGGAAAACGTAAGGAAAAGAAGAGAAAGCGCCGCCAATCCCCAATTGAAGCCCGGCTCCCAGATAAGGGCTGATTGGGCTTCCAGGATCCTGCCGATCAGCGGCAGGAAAAACCGGGACAAAATAATACCCGCCAGGACGCCGATTATTGTTATACCGCCAAATTGCCAGACAATCGAGATGATGATCTGCCGGCTTCTGTAGCCCAGGGCTTTGAGAGCGCCGATATTGGTAAGCCCTTCCTCAATACTATTGAGGATGCGGAAGCGGATGACGATCAAACTGATGCAAAATAAGATAACGGCAAAGGCAATCACGATTATGGACATGATCGATGGTATCATCGTTCGCGTACTCTTTATTACATTATAAGCAAAAGAGAATGAATGGACCTGCGATGGCTCTTCATTGTCCTCTGTAAAAGAGAATTCCTTGGCATAATCAAGTTCCAATTGCAGGCCGAGACTTTTCTCGAATAGGCGGGCAGATTGCAAACAGGCATGCTGATCCGGAAAATCTGCGGCAAGAGCCGCATATCTTTCCTCCGAAACATAAAAGCGGTAAACATTGTTCATCAGAGCCCCAAAGGGTAGTTCCTCTGTAAATCCGGCAATGGTAAAATATAGCTCCTCTCCTGCAAAATTGATTTGATAGCGGCCTCCCAAATCATGCCCTCCTCCCGCTTTCATTAGGTATGGGACATAGATGGATTCATTATCCAGGGGGTATGATTCCCCGATAAGCTGCGGCGGGTTCATATGTTGCTCTCCGGCTGCATTTGCGAAAATGACAATGCATTCTGCATTGGAGCCATTCAGATAATGGTCGCCAAAGCCTGATAAGATGTTTTGTTTTTCCACCTCAATAACCCCGGGGTAGTTTTCCAGATAGTTTTTTTGCTCATCTGTGGTAAGGACTTCAGATTGAACTATTACCACATGAGGCGTGCGAAGCTGTTCGGCACGGGTATCGAAGTGCTTTCCGTAATCAAGGGACATTACCAGTCCTAAGTTAAGCAGTGTGGCGGCAATCAGGGCAAATACCAGCAGGCTGATAGCGGAGCCTTTGTTTTTCCGGATATTGGCCAGGGCAAGCATCAGGGTATTTTTCATTCCTACCACCCCATTTCTTTCAGGAAAGCCAGCAACTGCTCGCTGCGCTTCGGATCCTCAATTACATATTCAGCCAAATTGCATTCCCCGCAGACCGCGCCGTCTTTCAGATAAATGATCCGGTTGCCGCGCAAGGCGGATTTAAGGTCGTGGGTCACCATGACAATACTCCGGCCTTCGCGGTTGACCTCGGATAGAATATCAAGTACGGCTGTACCTGCCGCCGAATTCAAGGAGCCGGTCGGCTCATCGGCAAATATGATCCGGGGCTGGTTGATCAGGGCCCTGATGATCGCAGCCCTTTGAGCTTCGCCCCCGGAAACCTGGGTCGGGAACTTGCGCCATAAGCCCTCGCTAATTCCAACCTGTTCAAACAAGGCGGCGGCTTCATGGGCCAAGGTCTTTTTCTTCTTGCTTACCAGCAGCCCGGCTGCCAGCACATTATCCATCAGGCTCATATTATCCATCAGATAGATTTGCTGAAAGACAAAGCCGCAGTTTTTACGGCGGAACAGGGCCAGATGATCATTGGAGAATTGGGAAATATCCCGGCCGCCGAAGATAATTTTCCCAAGGGTCGGTTTATCCATGCCGGAGAGGGCATAAAGCAAGGTGGATTTGCCGGCCCCCGAGGGCCCCATGATGACAGTAAAATCACCGCCTTTGATTTCCAAATCCAGATTTTTGAGGACATGCTGCTGCAAACCTTGGTTGGAAAATGTTTTGCAGAGCTTTTGAGTGGTAAGAATTGTGTTTGACATAACAACACCTCCATTAATTCAATGCGTAATCAGTGACTCTTAAAGCCCGTTGGCCGCGGCTTTTTCCTACAACATTCTTCGCTGCCTAATAAAAAATAGAGCTGAATTCAACTTACAGCTCTATCATACTATATCAATTCTTAACCAGTCTTTATCCAATCCTTAACTGATTCTTAATTATTTTAATGCCCATTTGCCCTGTATACCTCAAATATGATTGGAGGATTCCGGGTCAAGCCCAAAATGACGAAAGGTTACCTCAAGCCAGCATTAGTACCAAACTCACTGTAAATCCATCTTTGCTTATACATTTCAGCGAGCCTTTCATTTGTTGCATGAAATAGGATGATATGAAAAGCCCGATCCCGGCGCCGCTTTTATTTCCGGCATTTTTTCCGCGAAAATATTTCTGTTTGAGAAGCGGCAGCTCTTCCGGCGGGACGCCCTTGCCAAAATCGGTGAATTCCAGGCAAAAAGTATCTGTAAGATGGGCGCTGACCTTGATTTTAGTATTGGCGTATTTATAGGAATTGCTGAAAATGTTATCAAAAACCTGGGAAAGCCTCATAGGGTCGGCAATGACCAGACAGTCGGGAAATTTATCAAGCGCCGCCAGGTTCAAATAGTCCGAGGTTTTAATCAGCTCAATCAATTCCCGGCTGGACACTTCCTGCGGCGCTACTTTCAGTTCCTGCAATTCTTCCAGGGTTGCATGAAACATATTACTGATCAGCAAATCGATCTGATCAGCTTTTTCTGTAATGGTTTCCAATTGTTTTTTGGTTTTTTGATCAGGCGTACTTACCGCCATCAATTCGGAAAGGGCTTTGATGGAAGCGACCGGTGTTTTTATATCATGGCTTAAACTTGCGACCAGCTCTTTTTTGCTTTTATTAGCCTTTTGTTCTTTCTCCCTCGCCTCGGCCAGGGCGACCCGCATCAAATCAAAGCTTTCGGAAAAAGCGCCGAATGCGCCGCCTTTTTCCATCGGCAAAGGGATATCCAAATTCCCGCCGGCTACATTCGAAGCAAAATATTTTAATCTTCCGAATGGCTTTAATATTCTGCGATTTACCCAAATGACCCAGAAAAGGCCAAGAAGCCCGCATAGGAGCAAAATGCCTGCACATCTGTTCAGCAGTTCTGATTGATATTGCCAAAGTTTTTCTTCGGTATCGTTATAAAAAATAACCTTTCCCAGCTCCGCGTCATCCTTGCCATAGATACTTACTATGGTGTCTCTATGGGCGACTGCGGCATTTTCATCCTCCGAAATACCCCGCTTTGTCGCTTTTAATAAATGACCGTCCTTATTAATAACGGCATAGTCAATCCCATAAGCAAGACCGGGCAAGTCAGGCTCAACTTCCTCCACACCAGGCCAGCCGGCCTTAAGGGCAGAAACAATATCATTAACAGCGACTGTATCGAGGGAAATATCAAACTGCTTATTTGCGAGTATGAACAATCCGGCGCAACCTGTCATTACAATAAGCACAATAATGATAATGTAACCCTTTATCTTCATATCAAGCCTCAAAAAATATCTTGTTCCCCAAAAAATTTGTATACATTCTCTGCTGCCGGCGGATAACGTATACACTATGTATTGTCCTTGAAAATATATCCGGTTCCCCAAACCGTTTTGATAAATTTCGGATTATTGGGATCATTTTCCAGTTTTTCCCGCAGGCGGCGGATATGGACATTTAAAGTATTATCCATGGTAATAACATCGCCCCACACTTTTGAAAACAATTCTTCTTTGGCAACGATCCTCCCTTTGTTTTTGATCAGATAGGCCAGCAATTTATATTCCATTGCTTTGAATTCCAAATCCCTGCCTTCGGAAAACACCCGCTCAAGGGTAAAATTTATTAAAAAACCACCAAACTCATAAGTATCCGTATCGGTGCTGTGCAGCCGTTTCAGCACAGCCTTAACTTTAGCCAGCAGCACATTCAAAGAATAAGGCTTGCTGACATAGTCGTCCCCGCCGATATTGAGCGCCAGGAGCATATCGTCATCGCTTGTCCTGGCGCTGATAAAAAGGATGGGTACATCGGTCTTTTCGCGCAGCTGCTTACATAAGTCAAAACCCGATGAATTACCGAGATTGATGTCAAGTAAAATCAACTCGGTTTCATTATCCTGAAAAAAATCCAGGCAAGAAGTATAATCGGCCACCCATGCCGTTTTTACATCGAACATATTAAAATACTCACAGGTACTCATGGACAATGCTTCTTCATCATCAACGATCAAACAATTATACTTCATAAAAATCTCCTCTATAAAATATATGCTATAAAAAAGGCAACGATAAGGTCAACAAAAATTAATCGTTGACATAAGTAATCACCTATCGTATAATATACATATAAAAGGCGCTGCCGGTGACGGTCAGCCCTCATGCTAGATTAATGAAATAAACCGCTCTAGCTAGCAGGCGTGGCGGTTTATCTCTTTGTATTTCTTACGGATACTATGTAATCGGTAGCTGCAACGAGCAACAAAATACCAGCTATTAAATATTCCACATGATCACCCCCTCTCCGGGGGAGAGCCAACCGCCTACCGTATGGCAACGCCTAATAACGTGGGTAGGTTTCCCACGCTTTAAATAATAAGCTAAATTCAAGAGTTTGTCAACTGCCGTTTATTTTGTTATTGAAATTGCTTTCTATTAGGCTAAGGAGTCTTGCGATTATTGCAGCTGTTTCCGCTCTTGTGATATCCTTTGCAGGGTGGATTTTATTCCCGCTGCCCTTGACAATATTTGCTCCTACGCAGATAGCGACCGATTCCTTTGCCCATTCGCTGATCAAAAGATAATCAGCAAAAGTTTGCAGCAGTTCATCCCCTGTGCTGCCAAATTCTTCTATATCGGCCTCTATTAGCTTCATGGCCCGCGCTATCATTGTCATAGCCTCTTCCCTGCTGATTGCTTTAGCGGGCCGGATAGTTTTATCCTCATATCCATGCAAAATCTCATTTTGGCATAAGATCATGATATCTTGATAAAACCAGTTGCTTTGGGGAAGGTCGGAAAACCCCACCCGGCTCCCGTTATCGGTGAGCTGCAAGGCTCTTACCAGCAGGGCAGAAAATTCGGCTCTGCTGATTGCTCTCTCCGGTTCAAAACTGGTGGAGCTGACTCCTTTAACAACCCCTTTTTCCACCAGGCTGATTATTTCATTTTTGGCCCAATGGTTTTCGATATCCGCAAAGTTTCGGGTTCTTTTTGCCGTTATAATTGCTTCTTTACAAACACCCACATATCTGTCGTCATCCCATAACAGTTGATTGATAGTATAGCCAGTCGCCAAATTTTCTTCCGGAACCCAGGTTATTCCGTCTGTTGAATATATTATTATACCACTTGCGCCTGCCGCGATATACTGTCCTTTGTCCCAGATAATATCATATAGAGGATCCGGCCGGCCGGAACCCGGCGGCGAAGGGTACGCTTGTTTTTTCCAGCTTATGCCATCCGGAGAGGTCACTATTGAGCCTAAAGAACCCACCGCCACAAATTGGCCTTTTCCATAGGTAACCGCAGACAAACCATAGGCATTATTTAAAGTCCTTGTCTCCCATTTTTTACCATCAATTGAGGTTGAAACTGTACCGATACTCATTGTCGCATCAAAAGCACCGTCACCAGTAGTGATGTCTTCAGTTTCCTGGCCGCCAACTTTCACCTGGATACGTCCGTTTGTGGCGATTTCCGGTGTTTTATTATAATTATTTACCAGATTGAAATCACTGCCGGCGGCAGTTATCAGTCCTAACTCTGTATTTTTGGCGCCCGATATCTCTGTCCAATCGAGGCCATTAGTGGAGATAAACAGCTTTTCACCATAAATCGTTCTGAAGAATACTCCGTTTAAATAACAGATACTTTTATTGGTTGATTCCCCTTCATTGACAGCATGTTCGTCCCAGGCAAAGCCATCCAGGGAAATATATATATTATCGCGGCCTAAAGCCAGAATCCGTTCTCCATCGGATATGATCTGTCTGAAAAATTCAGGAAGAAGAATATCCTTGGTTTCCCATTCCTTTCCGTCTGCGGAAACAACGACAAAAAAGTTGTCTGCATAATCTCTGCCCCAGACCATATAGGCGCCTTTATGGTTAATTACATTGCTATAGTAGATAGTGCCATTACCAATAGACTCTTTACCGGTAATAATAGGATCCCAGTCGATACCGTTTTCTGAGATAAACAAGCGGCTATTATCGGAGGCAAAAAAGTTCCCGCCATCTGTAAAAATACTCCATACTTGGATTCTATTTTCAGAATCTTCCAAATTATACTCTTCCCAATTTAGTCCATCTAAAGAGGTCATAAAAAACCCATCTGTTGTCAGGGCAATAAATATATAGCCGTTATAAGCTATTGATTTGAGGGTAGAAGTCAACCCAAGCTCCAGTGGCTGCCATGATTCTCCATCATCTGAGATTAGAATAACCCTATCGCCAACTGCCACAAATTTTGCAGCGCCATAAGTTATATCAGCGAGGGATCTAAGGGTGCCGCTCCTGGGGTATTCCCAGTCTATACCATTTTCGCTTATCCCGATATTACCGTCATAGCCAACACCAACATACAAGCCATCATGATAAGTCATGCTGTTAAATACATATGAATCATATATTTTTTCCCATTGAGGATTGCCATAACCTTCAACAGCTATGGCAGGCAGGGAAAAAACAGCTATAATCATACTAAACAGTATTGCTATACCAATAACAATTCTCTTATTAAACATATTCACCCATCCTTTTTTCTCTGCTGATAGCAATAAAGGCAGCCTCTGCGCCGCCCCACAACCCATATTATTAGCGCTTCTCAGTAATAATATGCTATACCCAAGAACGAAAACATTTTCCATCACTGCGCCGGTCTTTTTGCCGCCAGGCGGCGCGGGAAAACCTTGAAAGGCAACAAGCATTCCTGCGGTTTTCC
>Ga0082212_10003051_pt1 | contig 23936 bp, 30 predicted proteins | sample TergutNt197P3_FD_71548 | JGI IMG/M metagenome (GOLD analysis project Ga0082212, IMG submission 71548) | Neocapritermes taracua P3 segment gut microbial communities from Petit-Saut dam, French Guiana - Nt197 P3 | ecosystem: Host-associated > Arthropoda: Insects > Digestive system > Gut ... | reverse complement strand
TCCTGAGGAGGCCTAAGCATGGACGACAAGACTGATTTCATCGTCTACTGCATCGAGGAATATCGAAGTGCGGAGAAGTTGTCCGGCAAGGCGGTCATCGAGCTTTTCAATAGTTATCATGTGATCGACTATATCCGCTCATACTACGAAGCCTTGCACACCACGGGAAGGCAGTACATTGTTAATGACATCAACCTGTTTATCAAGGCGCGACAGCCAGTATAAATACCCCGCGATATTTGGTAATATTTCTGAAAGGGTTACGCTTGGCGAATCGGATGCCGAAGCACTGTTTTCAGTTTTTCAGATGCGACTTTGCGCGGGTCGGAGAGATAAATCTCGTGGTGACGGCGATTGTCACTCAGATCAATAACATAGCCGTTATCAACCGCAAAACGGTCAAGCTTCTCAATCGTGGCGGGTTCATCGTCATACGAACCGATGTGCATCACTTGAACGCACAAGCCCTCGGTGATGACCTCAAGCCGTGCTTTTGATGAATCCATGCCCGGTTTCCTTTTAGAGAGCGTGGCTTTTGCATTCCCCAACACTTCGTCAGTCACGAAATCAGGTTGACGGATGAGCATCGTCCAGACGAACTTGCTCTTATCCGTTATAGTCGCGTCCATGCCCTTGAAATTGTCAGCGCCTTCCCAATAGCCCTCAAGGGGTGGCACGACGTATTCCAAGACCATTTTGTTGCCCATCTTGATTGCATAGGAAAGACCATAGAGCAATTCGACGGCGACAATGTACTCCTCGCTTGTGTTCGGGTCGCCTTTACCGTCAATGGTTATAAACTTCATTTTCGGCACATCAATAACAGACGGCGTGGTTGTGGGTTGATAGAGTTCTTTTTCGGTTTTTTTATAATCAATTGGCATCATCGTCCCTCATTTCCTTTTCGATAAGCACATCTCCAATTAATCTTCGCTGGATTCGGTTCGTTTTCTACCGACATAAGAGACCAAATGTAGGGTGCGTTTACATCGTTTAGCATTTTACGGTTACTTCAATAGCCCAAACAGTATACCAGCCATGGCTACCAGGATGCTCGTTATTGATATCCCCCAAGTAATATACCTGCTTTTCTTCTGGACGCTTGCCTGCTCCTTTTGCCCTCTCTCAATTTCGGCATTTTTCCTAGAAATTTCTTCATGGACGCAAACCAACGATTCCTGTGAAAATCTAAGCAAAGTAATAAATTCGATAAGCTCATCCAGGATGCTTGCATAGTCGCTAATCCCAGTATACTTTTCGATGGCTTTGTCTTCTCTGAGCTGTGTTGCTTTATCTACCAGCTCATGCACTCTTGCAAGTTTGTCAAAATATGTTGGAATAACTTGGCGAATCTCATCGGTTTCGTAACGACTTTGTAGTTGTTGTGATGCTTCCTTGGCGATAATTCCGCACCAGTCTGCAACATCAAAAAAGGCTCTATATGTGTGTCGCAAAGCACCTTGCAAGTAATCTTGTACTTTAGTTAGCTCTTCTCCTGTGAGAGAGGCAGTTATACCTCTCATAAGGTGATCGTAGGCATTTGAGAGTTCAATTCTTGGCTGCAGGTATGTTTTTGTTGTTAAGTCGGAAAGGCTTTCGGCTTTGAGCATATAATGCTTTGTTATTGTGTAGGCCTTGCAAAGTTTATCAAAAACATCGATATATGGTGTAGTAAGAATCAAAATGCTCGCTCCTAATAATTAATCAAAATCCTAATCTCTTCCAAGAACGCTTTGGCGCCACTCTTTATACTCGTCGTCTGTATAAAATCTTCCTGTTGCAAATCGCACAGAACCTCGGCATTTTCTCGCGTAGTCTTCAACAATTTCTCGTGACTCATCAGTTATTCTAATTGGCTCAAAATCCTTATTAAGGGATTCCGCGTATCTCTCATCAATTAGTAGCATGTCATTTCATCTCCTTCAGAAGGGCGTAGTATACTTTATGTGATTATCATTCCAAAATACACATAATACAAGACACATAATGCAATGCACATAATGCCTTTTGTATCCTTGATGTACATTCTTGATAGTATGGGAAAACCCCTCTTTTATTAAAATTGAAATTAGAGTTATAAAATAATGCGACCTCGATGGGCTTCTCTCATGAGATGTGGTATACTCATGAGAGATTCGATAACCATGGAAAGCTACAAAATGTTTATTGGGTGGCAAACATGTCTGAAATCTTTGTACCAACAGGACTTGTCCCAACAGGACTTGTACCGACAGGACCTTATCCGCCAACAGACTCTTATCCCCCAACGGAGTCCTATATATCATTCAGAAACGTTGTACGGGAATATCGCAACGGTGATATATCAGTGCGGGCGGCCGACGGGATCACCTTTGATCTGGCACAAGGCCTCTTCAGTGTTATCGTCGGGCCTTCCGGAGCCGGCAAAACCACAGTTCTCAACATTCTTGGAGGCATGGATTGTGTTACGCAAGGAGAAATCACGGTGGACGGCAGGGATATCACCCGGTTGAATAAGCGCAGACGATGTGCCTACCGCCGGGACGATGTGGGTTTCGTGTTCCAGTTCTACAACCTGATCCAGAACCTCACCGCCCTTGAAAATGTAGAATTGGCTTCATATATCTGTGCCAACGCTCTTGATGCCAAAGAGGTTTTGCGGGATGTGGGGCTGGCAAACCGTATGAACAACTTTCCCACCCAACTGTCAGGGGGAGAACAGCAGCGGGTTGCTATTGCCCGTGCTCTGGCCAAAAATCCGAAGATGCTGTTGTGCGACGAACCTACCGGCGCCCTTGATTACGAAACGGGCAAAGGGATCCTGAAATTGCTCCAAGATACATGTCGGGAAAAAGGCGTAACGGTGGTTGTCATTACACATAATTCGGCGATAACACCGATGGCGGATCGGGTTGTGAAGATTAAAAGCGGTAAGGTCGAGTCCGTGAAGGATAATCCACAGCCTTTGCCTGTATCAGAAATAGAATGGTGAACTTTACAAACACATTATAATAAGGTAAACTCTAACTATTCCATTTCTCGGTCACCGATACTCCGACGGTTACTGGGACATCGGATCAAGACCGCTGCGGCGGCCGTCCCGGCGTTCTATCGTTTTCGTGATACGCGACACGCGACACGCAACATGTGATACGCGATACGCGACACGTGAGGCGGCATGCGACACGAGAAAGCCAGTAGGCGTGAGAACGCGGGAAAAAACAATGGAGGTATTAACCATGCTTGCACAAGAAAAGAAGAAAGAAATCATCGCGAAGTTCCAACAACACGAAGGCGACACCGGATCCCCCGAGGTCCAGATCGCGCTTTTATCGGCGCGGATAGCCGAACTGACGGAACATTTCAAGTTCCACAAGAAAGATCATCATTCCCGGCGCGGGCTTCTGAAATTGGTGGGTCAGCGCAGAGCCATGCTAAACTACTTGAAAAAAACGGACTTCAATCGTTATGGCAAAATAGTCAGCGACTTGGGTCTTCGTCGTTAATTATGTATGGACGATAACAAAAAGAGTGAGGAATTCTCCTCCTCTTTGTTTTTTTCGAGAGAAAACGCAATCTTTCAGACGGTTACCCACGGATTCCCGATCATGATTCCCGATACTATTAATGGTTGTTAAGCCTGATCCCTAAAGGATTGGGACAGATCAGCAGGAGGTTAAGCAGTGAATCAAGGAGTATGTAAAAAATCCCTTTTAGTGGGAGGCCGGGAACTGTCTTTTGAGACAGGACGGGTCGGGCGGCAAGCCGGAGGGGCGGTTTTTGTCCGTTATGGGGACACCGTGGTGCTGGTTTTTGCCACGGCGAATTCTGAACCCAGGCAAGGTATCGATTTTTTCCCCTTAACCGTGGACTTCGAAGAGAAAATGTATGCTGTCGGCAAAATCCCCGGTGGGTTCATCAAGAGGGAAGGGCGCCCCAGTGAAAGAGCGACTCTAACGGCGCGATTGATCGACCGGCCTATTCGTCCCTTGTTTCCTAACGGCTACTATAACGATGTCCAGGTTATTGCCATGGTTTCTTCTGTGGATCAGGACTGCGCTCCGGATGTTACGGCCATTAACGGGGCTTCGGCAGCGCTGACGATTTCCAATATTCCTTTTGAGGGACCCATTGGGGCGGTGTCTGTGGGTTTGGTGGATGGGCAGTATGTGATCAACCCTACCGTGGAACAAGCACAGCAGAGCCTGATGCATTTGACGGTGGCCGGAACCCGGGACGCGGTGATGATGGTGGAAGCGGGCGCCAAAGAGATCCCGGAAGAGAAGATGCTTGAAGCTATTCTGGTGGGCCACGAGGAGATTAAACGCATCTGCGATTTCGTGGCGGCGTTCCGTGAGGAAGCCATGGCAATGTCTTTAGCGAAAGAGAAGCAGCCGGTACAACCGCCTCAGCGTCCCCAGGAGCTCATTGATGCAGTCAGGGAGCGGGCTTACGCCAAACTGGACGCGGCGGTCCGGGTCGTTGAAAAACATGCCCGGGAAGAGGCTGTTGAAGCTGTCAAAAAAGAGGCGCTGGCATCTTTTCTGCCGGAGTATCCCGAAGAGGATCAACAAGCTCTCATAGGAAAAATCCTGGAAGATATGGTTCATCAGATTGTGCGTCGCCTGATAACGGTGGAACATATCAGGCCGGACGGTCGCCGCTTGGACGAAATCCGGCCTTTGACCGTAGAGCATGGTGTTTTGCCCCGGGCCCATGGCAGCGGGTTGTTCACCCGAGGTCAGACCCAGGTCATGACGGTGGCGACTCTGGGGACGATTGGCGATGAACAGATTATCGATGGGTTGGGGTTGGAAGAATCGAAACGCTATATGCATCAATATAATTTTCCGCCGTTCAGCGTCGGGGAAGTGCGTTTCATGCGCGGACCGGGACGTCGGGAGATTGGACACGGCAATTTGGCGGAACGCGCTCTGTTGCCGGTGATTCCGTCGGTGGATGATTTTCCCTACGCTATGAGGTTGGTGTCGGAAGTTTTGGAGTCGAACGGTTCCAGCTCCATGGCATCGGTTTGCGGCAGCTCGCTGGCGTTGCTGGATGCGGGAGTGAACCTGAAGGCCCCTGTGGCCGGTATTGCGATGGGATTGATTCAGGAGGAAGGCCAAACAGCTATTTTGACGGATATTCAAGGTCTGGAAGACCATGACGGTGATATGGATTTCAAGGTGGCCGGGACAACGGCGGGTGTGACGGCTCTGCAGATGGATATCAAAATCAAAGGGGTCACGCGTGCTGTGCTGGAGAAGGCCTTGGAACAAGCCAGGATTGGCCGGCTGTTTATTCTGGAACACATGAACGCTGTGTTGCCGGCGGCGAAACCGCTTTCCAGTTATGCGCCGCGTATCATCTCTTTTATGATTCATCCGGATAAGATTCGCGAGGTGATAGGGCCCAGCGGTAAGGTGATCAAGAAAATCGTGGAAGAAACCGGCGCGAAGATTGATATTGAGGACGACGGCCGGGTTTTTGTGGCGGCGGTGGATGGGGCTGCGGGCGAAAAGGCCGCGGCAATTATTCACGCCATCGTTGAAGAAGTGCAAATCGGGAAGATTTACAATGGGCGTGTTACCAGGCTCATGGAGTTCGGGGCGTTTGTGGAAATTATTCCCGGTGTGCTTGGATTGTCCGGGAAAGAGGGCCTGGTTCATATCTCCCAGCTGGATATTGGTCGGGTCGCGAAGGTGGAGGATGTCTGCAAAGTGGGCGATGAGATTATCGTTAAGGCCAGCGGTATCGATAAACAAGGGCGGCTGAATTTGTCCCGCAAGGATGCTTTGATGTCAGAAAAACGATAACGGGTCAGCCGCAAAAATCTTGAGATGTCGGCTGGGAAGAGACAGATCTCTTTATGAGAAGAGACCGATCTCTTCATAAGATGGCGCGGGATCGGATATACTACCTTTCATATGATGCCAAGCGTAAATGTGAGAGGGAGGAATCTGATGAGGGACAGGAATTTTTGGAAGAAGAGTTTGGTGTTTTGTGGTGTTGTCGGGTTGGTTTTATGTTCGTTTAGCGGGGTTATGGCGGCGATGCCTGTTATGGCGGAATCCGGATCGGCGGCCGATTTTGAGGAACCTTATGATGAGTTTGGTTGGTTTGGCGTTCTGTTGGATATCTCTGAGGATCTGGTGTCCGAAGAGATCGCCGTTGCGGATCCCGCTCCCGGTTCCTCTAAACAATACCCCCGTGTGAGTGCTCACGCGGTTGTCCTTATGGATGTGGCCAGCGGCCAAATCTGTTATGAGAGGGCAGCCCACAGTGTGCGTCCGCCGGCGAGTACGACAAAGATTATGACAGCTATTCTGGCGATCGAGTCGGACTTGATGGATTCGGTTGTGACCGTCAGTGAAAAGGCGGCCAATACCGGGGAAGCGAGTTTGCATTTGGATGCGGGGCAAAAGGTGGTGCTTAAGGAGCTTGTGGAAGGAGCTCTCGTCCGGTCGGGTAATGACGCTTGTGTAGCCATTGCCGAAGCCGTTGGTGGCGATATGGAAGCTTTTGTGCGGGATATGAACCGCAAAGCAGCTGTTTTGGGAGCGGTTAACACGAGGTTCAAGAATCCAAACGGATTGCCGAACCCGGATCATGTGAGCACAGCCTACGATTTAGCCCTTATGGCGCGCTATGCTTTGCAGAATCCTGTTTTTGCCAAGTATGTCAGTGAGTCCAGTGGAGAATTTGAGTCTGTGGAGCCCAGGCGATCCGTGGATATCAGAAACACCAACAAATTGCTTAATTCCTATCCCAATGCCGACGGTGTCAAAACAGGCACCACCAGCGCGGCCGGAAAATGTCTGGTGGCTTCGGCGACCAAGGATGGGCGTCAACTGGTTTGTGTCGTCTTGGATGCTCCTGATCGTTTCGGAGATTGCCACCGGTTGTTGGAGTGGGGGTTTCATAATACCGAGACCCTTGTTTTGGGGAAAAAAGGCGACGTTGTTGTTAATCAGGTTGTGGGGAATACAGAAGTGCCTTTTAGTCTGACAGCTGATGCCTGGGTTCTTCTCAAAGGAGAGGAAGCGGAGAATCTGACATTCACAACGCTGTTTCCTCATAATATCAGTTCAGTGCGCCGGGGGGATATAGTTGGCAGTTATGTGGTTTATATTGGGGAAAGGGAAGTTTTTCGCTGTGGTCTCCAAGCCGGAGCCAACGCCGACGCGCCGAAAAACGACAACTGGTTCAAGAATCTGATGCGAAGAGATTGAATTTGTTTCAGGTGAATTCGTAGAAAGGAAGAAACACATGCATCTAAAAACAGTTCTGCCCAATGGTGTGCGTATTGTCAGCGAGCAAATTCCGGGCAGCCGTTCTGTGGCTATCGGGATATGGGTAGGGGCCGGATCACGTCACGAGTTGCCGGAGTACGAGGGGAGCTCCCACCTTATCGAACATATGCTTTTTAAAGGCACAGAAAAACGTTCGGCTCGCCAGCTGGCAGAAGCTTTGGAAAAAGTCGGGGGTCAGTTGAACGCTTTTACGGCTAAAGAATTTACCTGTTATCACGCACGGGTTCTTGACGAGGATTTTGATTTGGCTGTGGATGTGTTGCAGGACATGTTTTTCCATTCAGTTTTTGAGGAAGAGGGACTCAAACGAGAAAGAGATGTTATCGTTGAAGAGATTAAGATGTATGATGATACCCCTGACGAGCTTGTTCATGAGTTGTTCTCCCGGTACGCTTGGGATAAGCATCCCTTGGCTCATCCTATTCTTGGCAATGAGACCACGGTCCGTGAGATGAAGCGCGAGGATATCCTGAATTATATGGAAACCCGTTATACGCCTCAGGATGTTGTCATCGCCGTTGCCGGGTCGATATCCCATGAGGATCTGCTGACCAGGTTGGCTGTTTTCGGGGAGTTTAAGCGCCAACGCGAGGAAATCACGCCGCCGCCGCCGGTGTTGCGAGGTTTCAATAATATTTTCAGCAAGGATACGGAACAGGCCCATATTGTCATGGGGGCCCAAGGGTATCCCCAGGAACATGATATGACGTATCCGATGCACATTGTTAACAGCGTTCTTGGTGCCGGTCTCAGTTCGCGATTGTTTCAGGAAATCCGTGAACAAAGGGGATTGGCTTATTCCATCTATTCCTATCATACATCCTATATGGATACAGGGTTGTTCGCGATTTACGCCGGGACGACGCCTCAGAAGACCTCTGAAGTTATGGATTGCGTTATGCAGGAAATGGCGACTCTAAGGCAGAACGGGCTCAGCGTCCAGGAACTGGCCGATACCAAAGCGCAGCTTAAGGGGAGCCTGTATCTGGGGATGGAGTCTACCAGCAGCCGTATGAACCGGTTGGGCAAAACGGAATTGACGTTGAATCGTGTCAAGACTGTTGATGAGACCGTGGAGCAACTGGAAAAGGTTACGCGGGAGGATGTTCGTGATCTGTTGGATGTGCTTTGGCTGCCGGAGAAGATTAGTATCCTGGTTCTTGGGCCCAAGGATTCCTATAAGGAAGGGATCCCGGTGCTGGCGCCTCGGAGGGGCGCGTGACGGATCAAGATCCGTTGTGTGACGGAAAGAGCTTGTTGCGTGAAGGAACAAGGTCGCTGTGTGACGGAGAGAGCGCATTGTGTAACGGAAAGAGATCGTTGTGTGACAGGGATGAACGGATGTGGGGTCATGAGGGGATGAAGAGGTGAGTTCGGCGAGTGGCTGTTCGTTTGTTGTTAAACTGAAACGGGTCCGGGACAGGGGGCAGGGCCGGGACAGGGGGCAGGGTTATTTGCCCCGTTATGCTTCAGGTTTGGCTGCCGGGGCTGATCTCTGCGCAGATGTTGAGGAGGCTGTTGTCCTGCCGCCTGGGGGAAGATGCAGTGTTCCTACGGGATGGGCTGTTGAGTTTCCTGACCGGGATACAGTTGCTCTGGTTTTTGCTCGTAGCGGTTTGGCGGCACGGCAGGGCTTGATGCTGAGCAACGGCGTAGGGGTGATTGATGCCGATTATCGCGGGGAAATCTGTGTTTTGCTCAGTAATTCTGGGCGCGAGGATGTCACCATAGAACCCGGACAACGCATTGCTCAGATTGTGTTTATGCCGATTTCGAGAGCACGTTTTGAGGTTGTAGAAGATTTATCGGAGACAGATCGGGGGGGCGGCGGGTTTGGATCCACCGGCAGTTGACATAGCCGCCCTGTTTTTGATAGAATGACGGAGTGCTAAGCTCATGAGAAAGAAGGTGAACCTTTTGAAGGAAAATATTCATCCGCAATATAAGCAAACGACGATTACATGCGCGTGTGGTAACAGTATTGAAACGGGTAGCACGAAAGAGAATATCAGAGTTGAGATCTGCTCCAAATGCCATCCGTTTTATACAGGGGTACAGAGGTTTGTCGATGCCGGCGGCCGGGTTGACCGGTTCAAGAAAAAGTATGGCATGGATTAATTCAAACCGGATTCGTAGGCTCTTCGTCCTAATGCGGGCTTTGCCCGCAAGTATCCAGTATTCAGTATTCAGGATTCAGAATGTGGATAGTCTTGTTTTTTATTGACGCTTTGCGTTTGCAAGTGACTAATGCGGGCTTTGCCCGCAAGTATCCAGTATTCAGTATTCAGGATTCAGAATGTGGATGTTCTTGTTTTTTATTGACGCTTTGCGTTTGCAAGTGACTATATAGAGAAGCGTGAAAGTACCCATCGTCACAGTATGTTTGGAGCTGAGCTATGAGAGCTTTGGGTGTCGAGCATGGGCCATGGGCCATGGGCCATGAGAGGGAACTATGGACGAGACGAGATCGGATCAATCGACAAGTGATGAAGGCGCTGCTTTGCCAATGAAGGAATCAGGGAAAAGCAAGGAGATGCCGGTTCAGTACGGTGGGCAGGCGTTGATTGAGGGCGTGATGATGCGGGGATCCAGCGAGTATTGCGTGGCCCTACGGTTGCCGGATGGCAGCATTGAGTTGACGAAGAAACCTTTGAGCAAGTGGCCAAAGAAAAAGATATGTAAGATTCCGCTTGTGCGGGGGTGTGTGGCTCTCATTGATTCTCTTTTCGTTGGGATGAAAGCGCTGATGTATTCGGCGGATCGGAATTTAGGGGAAGAGACGGGTCAAAAACTCGGTATTTTTGAAATGATTATTACTCTGGCGTTGGCGCTGGGTCTGGGGATGGTGCTTTTTGTCGGGGTCCCAACCTTGGGCGCGCATTTTTTACAGGGGATATTTGCCGGGACTGTTTTGCAGAACCTCCTTGAGGGATTGTTCCGGTTAATCGTTCTGTTTCTCTATGTTTTGCTGATTTCGCGGATGAAGGATATTCAGAGAGTGTTCGCTTATCATGGCGCTGAACATAAGGTGATTTTTACTTATGAAGAGAAACAGCCGCTGACGGCGGAATCCGCGCGGGAACATCAGAGGTTTCATCCGCGGTGCGGTACGAGTTTTCTGCTGATTGTGGTTATGGTTAGCATTGTGGTATTTGTTTTCTTGGGTACGGAACCATTATGGTGGCGAGTGGTGTCAAGGTTGCTGTTGATGCCTTTGGTGGCAGGAATAGCCTATGAGCTTCTTAAGTTCGGCGGACGGCATATGAATTCGCCGTGGCTGTCTTGGCTGATTGTTCCCGGGCTTTGGTTACAGAAACTGACGACTCGGGAGCCGGATGATGCACAGCTGGAGGTGGCAATCGCGGCTTTGGAGGGTGTGCTGGCGTCAGGAGAGGCCCCGGAGTAGCTTGCGAGAGAGGCCCCGGAGTAGCTTACAAGCGCTTTGCTTTTTTTGTCAACCCCGACAGCCTGAAGGCTATTGCTCATATGAGGGTGGTTAAGTATGTTTGATAAATTGATTGATATTGAATCCAGATATGATGAATTGACGGGTTTGCTGAGCGATCCTGAGGTGATTGCTTCACCGGAGGAGTTCCGGAAGTGTGCGAAGGCTCAGGCGGCGATTGGAGATATCGTAGAAGCTTTTCGCGCGTACAAGGATGTTGAAGGGCAACTTGATGATCTGAAAGAGATGTTGAAGGAAGAGTCTGAACCGGAAATGCGGGACATGATTGTTGCAGAGCAGAGCAAACTGGGGGAGGCTCTGGAGGGGTTGAGCGCACGGCTGAAGGTGTTGCTGTTGCCTAAAGATCCTCACGATGAGAAGAATGTTATTGTTGAAGTCCGTGGAGGAACCGGCGGCGAGGAGGCGGCTTTGTTCGCGGGAGATCTTTTCCGGATGTATACCCGGTACGCGGAGATGAAACGCTGGCGTGTGGAGGTATTGAGCGCGAACTATACGGACATAGGCGGGATCAAGGAAGTGGTGTTCCTGATTGAGGGGCAGGGGGCTTACAGCCGTCTGAAGTTTGAGAGCGGTGTCCATCGGGTTCAGCGGATTCCGGCGACGGAATCGGGAGGACGTATTCATACATCGGCGGCTACGGTGGCGGTGTTGCCTGAAGCTGAAGAGGTGGATGTCGAGATCGGACCGAATGATGTCCGGGTGGATATTTTCTGTTCCAGCGGTCCGGGAGGACAGTCGGTGAATACGACCCAGTCGGCGGTGCGGGTGACTCATGTGCCGACGGGGTTGGTGGTGTCCTGCCAGGATGAGAAGTCTCAGCATAAGAACAAGGATAAGGCGATGAAGGTGTTGCGGGCCCGCTTATTAGAGAAGATGCAGGCGGAAGCTCAGGGGGAAATGGCGCAGGTGCGCAAGAATCAGGTGGGTAGCGGGGATCGCAGCGAGCGGATCCGGACCTATAATTTCCCTCAGGGAAGGGTGTCGGATCACCGTATCGGGTTGACTTTGCATAAAATCGATTCAATTATGTTGGGCGATCTGGATGAGGTGATCGAGGCTTTGATTACGACCCATCAAGCGGAGCTGTTGAAGGCGTCGTCGTGAGGGGTAGACATGCAGATAACCGGAGAGAGCCGGAAAGAACCGGAGAGCCGATGGAAGGTCTGGACTTGTCAACACAGATACCTCAGGCGTTGGATGCGGGGGGGCAGATGCTGGCTCGCCATGGGATTGAAGATCCCCGGACGGAAGCAGCGTTGTTGTTGGCTTTCGCGCTGAAGAAACCTCGGGAGTATGTGTATATGGAACCGGATGGGTATTTGACGGCTGAGCAGAGCGAAACATATCGTCAAGCCTTGGAACAACGGGCCCGACGGGTTCCGTACGCCTATGTTGTGGGAAAACGGGAGTTTATGGGGTTGGAGTTCTTTGTCAACCGGTCGGTGCTGATTCCCCGACCGGATACGGAGATCTTGGTGGAGACTGTCCTGAGGTCGCGATGTGAGGATCAAGGGTCGGGATTCGAGGGAGGAACAGCACAGTCTTTGCTGGATCTGTGTACCGGGAGTGGAGCGGTGGCGTTGGCTTTGGCGGTGCACTGGCCGGAGCTGGGCTTGATCATGGGGACGGATATCTCAGATGAGGCTTTGGGTGTGGCGCGGTTCAATGCTGAACGACTGGGGGTCTCGCGGGTTGTCTGGGAGAAGGGCGATCTTTGGGATGCTGTGGGGGAGCGGGTTTTTGATTGCATCACAGTGAACCCGCCTTACATTTCGACGGAGGATTATGGTTTGTGCGCGCCTGAGGTGCGATGTGAGCCCAGGTTAGCCTTGTGGGGCGGCGTGGATGGGCTGGATTATTATCGTCGGATTGCGGCGGGGGCAGGGCAGCACCTCAAGGCTGGGGGCAAGATATATATGGAGATCGCTTGGAATCAGGCGGATTCGGTGCGTGGGCTCTTGGAAAGGGCAGGGTTTGTTTCGGAGGTTTTCCGGGACCTGGCGGGAAGAGACCGGGTGGTGGCGGCTTGGGTTGGTCATCCCAAGATGGCGGAAATCCAAGGGGTGTGATTGCCCCTTCCCCCCTCCCATGCTATACTGAACACAAAATCGTACGTGAGACAGACGGCTTGACAGCGCACCGGGGGGTACCATGTACATTCACACAAATGACCTCGATATCTATTATGAGAAATCAGGCACAGGAAAACCGTTCCTGCTCCTGCACGGAAACGGTGAAGATCATACCAAACTAAGCGGACTGGCAGCCGCCCTCTCTAAAGAGTATGGCGTGTATTCCCTGGATACGCGATGTCACGGCAAAAGCACCAAAACAAAGACACTCCATTACCATGACATGATGGAAGATGTTGCGGGGTTTATTGCGGCATTGAACCTGACAAAGCCCGTGTTGCTCGGTGCTTCAGACGGCGGTATCACAGGACTCCTATTGGCAATACAATATCCCCATCTGCTCTCCGGATTGATAGCCTGCGGCGCGAATACGCATCCGGCGCAACTCAAAAAATGGTTTCGCACTATCGTGAAAATTGGCATCCTGGCAAACAAGAGCCCGAAACTGATGTTGATGGTCAAAGAACCCGATATAAGTCAGGAGAAACTGGCATTGATCAAAACGCCGGTGTTGTTTCTCGCGGGTCAGAGAGATGTTTTGCCAACATCGGCGTCCATGGAGATGGCTTCAGCCGTTCCGGGCAGCGAAATCAAGATCCTGAAGGGGCAGACACATAGCAGTTACTTGAAGCGTTACGAGATAGCGATGGACGCCATAGGCCCTTTTTTGAACCGCATATCAAAATAACGGAGAAACGACGGATACAAAGATCTCATGGAAACACGACGACACAACATTGATATCAACGCCGATCCGGCCACCTGGCGGGAGGTCCTGGAAGAGGGCGCCAAGCTTCTGGGGACAGGGGAACTTGTGGCGTTTCCCACGGAAACGGTTTACGGGTTGGGGGCCAATGCTTGGGATGCCGATGCCTGCGGGAGGATATTCCGGGTGAAAGGCCGGCCCGGGGACAACCCGCTGATCGTGCACGTAGCTTCGGCGGCAGCAGCACGGGAAATCGTGGCGTGTTGGCCGGAACAGGCGGCTATATGTACGGCAAGGTTCTGGCCCGGCCCTCTGACCCTGGTGCTGCCAAAAAATCCGGCGATTCCCCCGGTGGTTACAGGGGGAGGGGAGACTGTGGCGGTGCGGGTACCCGGGCACCCTGTTGCCAGGGCTCTTATTGAGCGGGCCGCATGTCCGGTGGCGGCCCCCAGTGCCAACATGTCCGGGAGACCGAGCCCTACTTTGGCGGATCATGTGTGGGAAGACTTAGCCGGAAAGATTCCTCTTATTATCGACGGGGGGCCTTGTGGTGTGGGGGTTGAGTCAACGGTTTTGGATTTGTGCGATAAGCCGGTGATTCTGCGTCCGGGCGGCGTATCTTGGGAGGCCTTAGAGGAGGTCTTGGGTGAGGTCGATATGGGTGAGGGGATTGTTGTTGGCCTGACTGAAGATCACAAAGCCTTGCCCAGATCGCCGGGGATGAAATACAGGCATTATGCCCCCCGCGCGCCAATCAGCATCCTTGCCGGAACGCCTGAAGCGCGTATCCGGGCTATTGTCGCGGCCGTGGGCGCAAAAAAGGCGCCGCTGGCGCTTCTTTGTTTTGCGCGGACAGCCGGGTTGTTGGCCCCCCAGATCCTTGACGCTGTTGATTATGTCAGGGTGTTTCCGGAAAACGACGGAATGCGCGAAGGGGCGGCGGGGCTATTTGCGGCATTGAGGGCCTGTGATCAGAAGGAGATTGCTTTGATTCTGGCAGAAGCTTGTGAGAGAACACAGTTGGGGCTGACCTATATGAACAGATTGGAAAAGGCTGCCTTAGATTGCTATAGACCCTAATGCGGGCTCTGCCCGCAAGTATCCAGGATTCAGTATTCAGTATTCAGAATGTGGATTTTCTTGTTTTTTATTGATGTTGTTGCAACCTAAGCGAATAACATGGTGTGTCTTCGGTGTGTGGACAGGAAATGAAACCTTCTATTTTATCAATCCTTTTAAGATACACGCGATATTTGCGAGTTGCTCGGGGCTAAGTTCTTTGAGATCTTTTATAATATCGCTCAGTTTTTCAGGGTCTGCGGAATCAAAATCAAAGAAGTCTTTTGGTTGGATAAGGAATAACGCAAAAGGAAGCTATCCTGTTGGGGATTATAGCGTTTTTGTAAGCACATATGGGAACGATAAGATCGATCAATGCTATGTTCAAGAGGTTGCATTGAATCTTAATACAATGGACTTAACCATGCCTTTCTTGGAAGAATTTAACGTTATTGATGAGGACGGAAATCCTGTTTTGATCGAATTGAGTTTTGAGCCTGCTTCTTTATCAAGAGGACAGGGATCGACTACTGGTAGTGCTTCTGTGGGCAGATATTGGACGAGAGCTACATCAGGTGTCGTAACACTTGATTATAGTTTCGATGTATATTTACACGGAACGTCACAGTGGGAAATATCTAGGAAGAGCGATTTGTTTTATTCAGGTTATTTTGTAACCTTCAGCAATCCAAGAACAACTATTATTCGCTCGGTGTGTACGGGGACTTATCCGGCAGAGATCCATGGTCTTGTGAATGCTGCATTTTTTACAAACTCATGGACTGGTCCAATAGCCTCAAAGTCAATATATGCTAATACCACGATTGCTTACACAGGGAAATTGACTATAATGTATGGTTTGTAGTATTATGGTGCTACAAAAGTGAGGTGAAATTGGGATGCTCGACTTCTCATACACATTCGTGGTTGGCATAGGGATTGTTGTGATGTTAGCCTTTACAGCTGTCTTCATGTGGGCTATTGTGAAAATTGTTTTGCACATTACAAAAAAATAATCACTCCTGCTATCGTTTTGTGCACCGGCGGTTCATCCATGTAGATTTGTATGCCTCCCGCTCGTATGAGGTATTGAGTGGGAGGCTTGTTTTATTCTCATGCGGGCTCTGCCCGCAAGTATTCAGGATTCAGTATTCAGGATTCAGAATGTGGATTTTCTTGTTTTTTATTGATGTTGTTGCAACCTAAGCGACTAAATTGCCCAAGTTCCAAGTTCGTTGCTGTTCATGCGCGTGCTAACATATTAACAGTACAGATTTGACAAGCGACTAAGATATAAAATATTATTGATTATAGACATATACTAGCGCGGGCTACGCCCGCAAGTATTCAGTATTCAGGATTCAGAATGTGGAACCAAACAATTTGATCCAAAACGTGATCCAAACGAGCGTGATCCAAAGCGTGATCCAATGAAAGAGTGACAATCCCATGAAAATCCTTTTTGTCTGTACCGGCAACACATGCCGGAGCCCGATGTCGGCGGCCCTGGCCGGACGTGCTCTTGGCCGTAAGTGGATTGTTGAATCTGCGGGTATTGGTGCGTCTGAGGGTGAGCCGGCCAGCCCTCAGGCTGTAGCGGTGATGCTGAGGCGCGGGGTCGATTTGAAAGGCCACAAAGCCAGGCGGTTAACAAGGCTCATGCTGGAAGAGACTGACGTGGTGGTTACGATGACGTTGACACAGAGGGACACGGTGGTACAGCTGAGCCCGGAAGCCAGGGATAAGGTTTTTTTGTTCAGCCAGTTGACAGATATCGGGATTGAGTCTGATATTGGGGATCCTTGGGGCGGTGACGAGGCATGTTATGAAGAATGTGCCACGGTGATTGAAGAGTTTGTGGAGAAGATGAAGGCTAAGTTTCGAACATACGAGTAGGGGGAGAGCGGATGCGTGTGGCTCTGGGAGCAGATCATGGCGGGTTTCGCCTCAAGGAAATCATCAAAAAACACCTTGAGTCGCAGGGATTCGAGGTGGAGGATTACGGGACAAACAGCTTGGAGCCTGTGGATTATCCTGATTATGCGGTGCGCGTGGGCAAAACTGTGGCGGCCGGGGAGGCGGTATTTGGGATTCTCGTCTGTGGTACAGGTAACGGTATGGCTATGGCGGCGAATAAGGTGCCGGGGATTCGGGCAGCTTTGTGCGTTGATGGGTATACGGCCGGGATGGCACGCAGGCATAATGACGCGAATGTGTTGGCCCTGGGTGAACGGGTGATTGGCGAAGGCGTCGCTTTGGAGGTCGTTGATATTTTTCTTGCCTCGTGTTTTGAACAGGGACGGCATAGGGCGCGTGTCGGGAAGATTGAGTTGGCAGCAATGTCGTCGAATAATTGAGGGGAAGGTGTGTGTCATGGATAACGTTTGGAAGCGGCTGACTGCCGCGGATCCTGAGGCAGCTCGGATCATTGAGGGGGAGGAACAGCGTCAACGTCAAAAGCTTGAGTTGATCGCTTCGGAGAATTTTGTCAGTCCTGCGGTGCTGGCGGCCCAGGGGTCGGTGTTGACCAATAAGTACGCCGAGGGGTACCCGGGTAAACGGTATTATGGCGGTTGTGAGTGGGTGGATTTGGCGGAGGATTTGGCGCGGGCGCGTCTGAAAGAGTTGTATGGTGCCGAGCATGTGAATGTTCAACCCCATTCAGGGGCTCAGGCGAATATGGCTGTCTATTTCGCAATGCTGCAGCCCGGAGATACGGTTTTGGGTATGGATTTGTCTCATGGAGGGCATTTAACCCATGGCAGCCCGGTGAATATCTCGGGGACATATTATAACTTTGTTGCCTACGGGGTTGAGGCTGAGACAGAGGTTCTGGATTATGATGCTGTGAGACGGTTGGCGTTGGAGCATAAACCGAAAATGATTGTGGCGGGGGCGAGTGCGTATCCCCGGGTAATCGATTTCTCGCGGTTGCGGGCTGTGGCGGATGAGGTGGGGGCATATCTGTTTGTGGATATGGCCCATATCGCCGGGTTGGTGGCGGCGGGGTTACATCCGAGTCCGGTGCCTCACGCGCATTTTGTGACGTCGACGACCCATAAGACACTGCGAGGGCCTCGGGGTGGGGTGATTCTGTGTCCGGCAGAGTTTGCCGCGAAGATTGATAAGGCAGTTTTTCCCGGGACCCAAGGGGGGCCCCTCATGCATACCATCGTGGCGAAAGCGGTGGCTTTCGGGGAAGCCCTGAAGCCGGCGTTCAAGGTGTACCAGAAACAGGTTGTTGAGAACGCGAAGGTGCTGGCTCAGGCTCTTATCGAAAGGGGGTTCCGGGTTGTTTCGGGTGGGACGGATAACCATTTGATGCTTTTGGATATGCGAAGCAAGAATCTCACGGGGAAAGATGCGGAAGCGATTCTTGACGCGGCGAATATTACGGCGAATAAGAATACGATTCCCTTCGATCCTCAGAGCCCTTTCGTGACCAGCGGGATTCGTGTCGGGACACCCGCCGTTACGACGCGGGGTATGGGAGGGGAGGCTATGGCGCGGATTGCGGAGGCGTTTGCTTCGGCTCTTGACAGCCCGCAGGATGTTGCCCGGCAGGAGGAAACGCGGGGGATTGTGGCGGAGCTGTGTTCTAAGTACCCTTTGTACAGTTGATTGTTAACAGTAAGAGGTGTGTGTTATGAAGGACAATGTTCAGGCTGTAGAATTGTTGGAGGATAGGGAGACGGTTGCCGGTACCGGCAGGGATGCCGGGGTTGGTGCCGGGAGCGTGAGTGCCGGGAGCGTGAGTGCCGGAGCCGTGAGTGCCGGAGTCGTGGCTGCCGATGGCGGTGCCGGGATGAGTGATCCGGTGGTTCGTGGGCCGGTTGGCAGAAAACGTCCGGGTTGGGATGAGTATTTCTTGGAGCTGGCTGCTGTGATCGCCGGGCGTTCGACTTGCCTGCGACGTAACTACGGAGCCGTTATTGTCCGGGATAATATTATTGTCAGTACGGGGTATAACGGCGCGGCCAGAGGGGAACCCAATTGTGTTGATTCCGGTGTCTGTGTTCGGCAACAGATGAATGTACCGGCGGGGGAGCGTTACGAGTTGTGTGTGGCAGTCCATGCGGAACAAAACGCGATTATTGCCGGGGATCCTATTCAGATGCGGGGTGCGACGATCTATATCGCCGGGAATGAGGCCGACGGATCTGTTGCTGCGAGCGTACCTTGCCTGCTCTGCCATCGCATGATTCAGAACGCTATGATCAGGCGGGCTGTTTTTCGGGACGGTGATGGGGTGAAACGCAATATCCGGTTTGAAACATCGGAATGAACAGGTTCTGTTGCCGGACTGAAAGTTAGCTTATTGATTTGAAAAGTCAGAAGTTAAGTCGAAAAGATTGCAGAGGGAGATCAAAAACTTGATTTCTATGTCAAAATGCTCCAGAATAGAATTCGTAGGTCGAAATCACAAGAATTCTGGTTTTAGGGGTTGCCGATGGAAAAGAAACCGCTGACTTGGGTACACTATATTGCGATGGGAACAGGGATCAGCGCTACCCTTGCGGGGGTGGTGGCCGGAGGGTATATGCTGGGGTCCTTTTTGGATCGCAAGTATGATACGGATCCTCAATGGACCCTCGCCTGCGTGTTGGCCGCTTTGGCTCTCGGCATCGTTAATTTGGTGTACCTGCTTTGGAAATACATGCGGTCTTCGTCGCAGGATCCTCCCCAACCCGGTGCCGGCGGGGCAGATGTCGGCGGGGCAGGTGCCGGCGGGGCAGGTACCGGCGGGGCAGGTGCCGGCGGGGCAGGTACTGACGGGGCAGGTGCCGGCGAGTCAGGGGCTGATAGGTCAGGGGCCGGTGGCCGTTGCGCTGATCGGTGGCCCGATTTTGGGTCTGATGAATCTGAATCCGGATTCGATGAAGAGTACCTATGATGATGAGATCTGATCGTTTGGCTTTAGGGATGACAGGAGGGGCCCTGATTGTGACGGCGGCGGCTGTGCTGGTGACCGGACAGGATGGTATCTGGGGGGCCATTGTCGGTTTTGTGGTTGGTCTGGTTCTGTTTCAATGGCTGTTTCGCGATTTGGCCGGGGCAATGGAGGACGACTTGTCAAGGGTTCTGGCTCGTTACGTGAGAAGCCTGGTCATTCGGTGGAGTTGCGTCGCTCTTGTTGTTCTCATCGTGATGCGCATGTTTGCGCGGGGACTGATTTATCTCGTTATCGGGCTCGCCCTTGGCGTCATGGCGGCGATCCTGATGGAGGTTCTAAAGATAACTCGGAATACAAAAGAGAAAGGGGGTGAGAAGTGAGTGGAGCATGAAATTATCAAATGGAAGGTTTTGGAAGGTGTCGAGTTTGATTTGTTTGGTAACCATGTGTCCCTGGCGGGAACAGTACATGCCAAAACCTTGATTATGCTCTGGGTTGTCATGATTGTGATGATGACATTTGCTTTTTTGGGAACCCGCAAACTCACCAGCGGCAAACCGGGGAAGTTCCAGAATGTTATGGAATGGGTTGTGGATTTTATCAAGAAGCTTGTGGCGGATAACATGGATTATAAGAAGGCCGCCGGGTTGCTTTCGTACCTGTTGACGTTAATCATGTTTATTTTCTTCGCCAATATGATCGGGTTGATTCCCAACATTCTGGCGCCGCTTTTCAACAAGATCCATTTTGCCGGCATCAATGAGATGTTCGGGTATGTGGATGGTCATCATGTGCCTCTACAGTCTCCCACAGCCGACATTAATGTGACGATCGCCCTTGCTCTGCTGACATTGATTTTGGTGGTGTCTATGGGTATCAAGCACAAGAAGGGCGGGTTTTTCAAACAGTTTCTCAATCCTTTGCACATCATCGATTATATCGCGAAGCCTATGACGCTGGCCTTCCGTCTCTTTGGCAATATCTTTGCCGGAGAGACTTTGATTATTGTTATCCTGACAATGCTGCCGGGTGCCACGGTTCTGGTCGGAATTGTGCCGATGGTGGCCTGGGTAGGATTCAGTATCTTTGTGGGAGGCATTCAGTCTTTCGTGTTTACGGTGCTGACGATTGCTTATGTGGCTCAAGCGGTTTCCGCTGATCACTGATCGGGGGATAACGGGTTACGGATCTCAGATCACGGATGTTTTCTAATCTATCTTATTTTATAAGGGGGATATCATAATGGATTTAGGTGCTGCTGCTTTGATTGGTGCTGGGATTGCCGCCGGTGCGGCCGCTCTCGGCGCGTCTATCGGGAATGGGAATGTTATTTCTAAGACCATCGAAGGGATTGCCCGCCAACCGGAAGCGAAAGGATCTCTCCAAGGTGTCATGTTCATTGGTGTCGGTCTTATCGAAGCCCTTCCCTTGATCACCGTGGTTATTGCGTTTATGTTGTTTGGGAAGGCCTGATCTTTGCTAACCAAGATCTTCGATTCTATTAGCGAAGAGGGGAGGGAACACGTTGCTGTATACCATGAGTGCTTTGTTGCTGACGGCTGATGTCGCGGAGGACGTCGCTGCAGCCGGATCTGCGGGAACGTTGGATATCGATTATACGTTGATTGTGATGATTGCGACATTTCTTCTCGTGTACTGGATTCTGGCGAGATTCGTCTGGAAACCGCTGACAAATATGATGGAGAAACGTCGCACCAATATTGAGGATATGCTGTCCCAAGCGGAAAACGATCGCCAAGAGGCTGAACGGATTCGGTTGGAATACCAGGAAGAACTCCGGCGAGCCCATCAGGAAGCTCAGGTTCTGATCGAGAAGGCCACGAAGGCGGCTGAGGTGAGAACGGACGAAATTATGGAGCAGGCTCGTCTTGACGCGGAAAAAACCAAACAGACGGCTTTTGCCCAGATTGAAACGGAACGCGTCCGCGCTTTGGCGGAGATCCAGGCTCAAGTGGCGGATATTTCTGTGGCTGTGGCGGAAAAGATTTTGCGTAAAAACCTGGACGCTTCCGCCCAAAAGGATATGATTGATCAATTTATTTATGAGGTAGGGGATAGACCATGTTAGCCGGTGCTTTGGCCAAACGCTATGCCCGGGCCTTGTTTGAATTGGCTACCCTGCCGGGCGTTGCCGGGGAACCGGCCACTGCCGGGAAACCGGACGTTGCCGGTTCACCAAAGGATTCCACAAAACTATTGGATCAGATTGATGCCGAATTGAAGGAGTTCTCGGCTCTGCTGGGGGATAACCGGCAGCTGTATACGATCCTGAATCACCCCAACATCGGCCTGTCTGACAAGAAAACGCTCGTTTCACGAGTGTGTGAGGGTTACTCCCGGATGACGCTGAGTTTTTTGAGTCTGTTGATCGAGTCTCGCCGACAGAACCTGTTTGGAGCGATTGTCCGGGAGTTCGGACGTATGGCGGACGAGTCACGGCATGTGGTCGAGGTCAATCTGACCAGCGCCGGTCCTTTGACGGATATGCAGGAAAAAGAATTGATTAAGGCTCTGTCGGTCCAAACGGGGAGTGCGATTCGTCTTATCCGGGCGGTGGACGCGGATCTGATCGGCGGTGTCAAGTTGCGTATCGGGGATACGGTTATTGACGGATCCGTCCAAACGGCGTTGCGCAAAATGCGGAGCGACCTGAGACGGGCTGTACCCAGTATCGAGAGTCCGTGATCATCGAGCATCGAATATCGAACAGTTCGGACCTGAAAGGTTTGAACAACGAGTAGGGGTGAAGTAAGAAAATGAATTTGCGTCCGGAAGAAATCAGTTCCATAATCAAGCAACAGATCGACCGCTATGAAGGCGCTCTCAATGTTGTCGATGTGGGGACTGTTATCCAGGTCAGCGACGGGATTGCCCGGGTCTACGGGCTTGATAAAGCCCTCTCGGGAGAGTTGCTGGAATTTCCCGGCGGTATCTACGGCATGGCCATGAACTTGGAAGAGGACAACATCGGCTGTGTTATCCTGGGGCCGTATGAGAACATTAAAGAAGGCGACGAGGTTAAGCGTACGGGGCGCATTGTGGAAGTGCCTGTAGGCGAAGCTTTGGTCGGTCGTGTCGTTAATGTGTTGGGCCAGCCTATTGACGGCAAAGGGGATATCGCGGCTTCGGCGTACCGCCCGATCGAAACCCGGGCCCCCGGTGTGGTTGACCGGAAATCGGTTAATGAACCCATGCAGACGGGCCTCAAATCTATCGACTCCATGGTGCCCATCGGCCGTGGTCAACGTGAGCTTATCATCGGCGACCGGCAGACCGGCAAAACCGCCTTGGCGGTGGATACCATTATCAATCAAAAGGGCCAGGATGTGATTTGCATCTATGTGGCTGTGGGTCAGAAACAATCTACGGTGGCCGGTGTCGTTAAGAAACTTGAGGAACATGGCGCTATGGAATACTCTATTGTGGTTTGTGCCACGGCTTCCGAGCCGGCGCCGATGGTCTATATCGCGCCGTATTCGGGGTGTTCCATGGGTGAGTATTTCCGGGATAAGGGTCAGCATGTTTTGGTGGTCTACGACGATCTGTCCAAACAGGCGGTGGCGTATAGGGAGCTTTCTCTGTTGCTGCGCCGTCCGCCCGGTCGTGAAGCCTATCCCGGCGACGTCTTCTATCTGCATTCCCGCCTTTTGGAGAGAGCGGCTAAGCTGTCTCCTGAGAACGGCGGCGGGTCTTTAACAGCGTTGCCGATCATTGAAACTCAGGCCGGCGATATTGCGGCTTATATTCCCACCAACGTGATTTCCATCACCGACGGGCAGATCTTTTTGGAATCCGACTTGTTCTATTCGGGATTCCGGCCGGCGATTAACGTGGGAATATCTGTATCCCGGGTTGGGGGCAGCGCCCAGATTAAAGCTATGAAACAGGTGGCGGGACAGTTGCGTCTCGACTTGGCCTCCTACAGGGAGTTGGCGGCTTTCGCCCAGTTCGGATCCGACCTGGACAAGGCCACCCAGGACCGCTTGAACCGAGGCCAAAAAACCATGGAGATTCTCAAACAGGGTCAATATGTGCCTATGGCTGTCGAGGAGCAGGTGCTGGTGATTTTCGCGGCGACGCGGGGCCATGTGGACGACATTCCCTTGGAGAAGATCAAAGATTTCGAACAGGAATTCCTTCGCTATATGCGTGTCTCTAAAGCCGAAATCATCAGCGAAATCGTTGAGAAGAAAGCCTTATCGGATGATCTGATGTCGCAAATTAACGAGGCCGTGATCGAGTTCAAAAAGGGCTTCGTGGCCTGATGATAAGGAGGTGAAGTCGAGCGCTGCTCGACCTCTAAATGGAAGGGGTACGCGATATCAAAAGAAGGATCCGCGGCATATCCAATATGCAGCAGATCACC
>Ga0082212_10003050_pt1 | contig 23947 bp, 9 predicted proteins | sample TergutNt197P3_FD_71548 | JGI IMG/M metagenome (GOLD analysis project Ga0082212, IMG submission 71548) | Neocapritermes taracua P3 segment gut microbial communities from Petit-Saut dam, French Guiana - Nt197 P3 | ecosystem: Host-associated > Arthropoda: Insects > Digestive system > Gut ... | reverse complement strand
GGGGGGGCCTGTGTTCTGGGGGGGGGGGACGGCCGGGGGGGAGCCGTATGGGGCACGGCGGCAAGTTGCCGCTGTTCAAGCTCCACCACGCGGTGCAGCACGCCGATCGTCACCTCCTTGCCGCACGCGGGGCAAATATTGTCGAGCGCAAGGCTCTCCTCCGGCTCTAGGCACACACCGCAATCGCGGTGGCCGTCGAGGTGGTACTTGCCCTCCTCGGGGAACAGATCCACCGTGCCGCCGCACACGGCAGGGTCGGCGGCGCGCAGGCCGTCTAGCATGGCGTCGTAGCCCGGCTCGCCAAAGAACACGTTGGCGTTGCGGCCGAGGTTCGCGGGGGAGTGGAGGTCTGAGTTGGAGACGAGCGCGACACCGTCAAGGCCGCGGATGCGGCGGCTCATCGGCGCGTCGGACGAGAGACCGGTCTCGACCGCGAAGATGTGCGGCGACAGGTCGCCGAAGCACTCCTCCAGCGAGTCGAAGCCGGACTTCGCGCCGAGCATGGAGAACCACGGTGTCCAGATGTGCGCGGGGATGAGCGCCGTGCGCGGGTCCACCTCCAGCAGCATCTCCAGCAGGTCACGCGGGTCGAGGCCGAGGATGGGGCGCCCGTCGGAGGCGATATTGCCGATGGCCGCGAGCCGCGCGTTGAGACGCTCCGCCGCCGCCAGCGAGGGCAGGAGGATCACGCTGTGCACCCGCCGCCCACGCCCGCCGCGCTTATAGATGCTGCTGATTTCACCCGTGACCATGAAGCGCACGGGGCGGCGGCACGCGCCCGGCACGTCCGCGTCGGCGGCGGACTGGAATGGCGGCGCGAGGGCGTAGAGACCCTGCGCGTCATCGGCTTCGCGCAGCTTCTCGCGGAGTTCCGCCATCCAGCCGGGGTGGGTGCAGTCGCCCGTGCCGCAGACCGTCACGCCCTTCAACTGCGCCCAACGGCCCAAGCCCTCGGGCGAACACTCCCGGCTTGTGGCCCGCGAGTGGCGCGAGTGGACGTGCAGGTCCACGTAGTAGTGCATGGAATGTTTTTGAACCGGGGATTTGATTTCAGTCCCAACCCGCGCATCACGGGAATTTCAGCTTAGCGTTCGTGTGGCGCACGGCGTCGTTGTCGTGGAAGTTGGCGACCTCCGTCTCGATGACACCTTCAGGGCCTGCCAGCTGGGCGTGGCGGGCGGTGATGCGGTTGAGCTTCACGAAGTCGCCGGGCTTGGCCTCGACGCCTTTGAAGACCGTGCCGCTCGGGCGCTGGGAGACCGGCAGGCGCTCCTTCAGGCCGGGCGTGGGGTCGCCCTCGCCGATGATCGTGGCGGAGCCGTGGCGCACGAGCCAGCCCTCCATTTTCTCGACCGACTTCGCCGTCTTCAGGTGGTAGTGCTCCGGCAGCATCTGTCCCGGCAGCAGGAAGAGGTCCTGCATCAGGAAGCGGAAGCCCTCGAGCTCATCCTCCGTGTTCGCGAAGAACAGTGCGCCGAGGCCCAGCTTCGTGAACTCGCCCGTGCCGTAGTCCGAGACCCACAGCTTGTCCTTCACGCCTGGGAAGACGGGATAGCCGTGATAGCGCATGAGCGCGATGTACGCATCCTTCCCGCGCGACTCGTTGAACGTGCCGTCCTTGTTGTAGAACCATGCGTTGTCGAACGCGATGCTCGCCTTACCTGCCCCTGAACCGCACGGGCAGCTTGCGCACCCTGCGCCGATGACCAACGCGGCCGCAGCCGCCATGTAGAGAAGACTCTTCATAATCCTCATTCCTTTCGTTTTGACAATACACGTATCACTTACCTTCAAGTTGAAAATGAAAGCGTCACGTTTGCAGAGGGGCCGCCCCGCCTAGGGCGACTCGCCCTCGCGCAGGGGGCCGTGCTTCTTGACGTCTTTCATGGGGATGGTCTGGCTGACGCCGGGGGCGGTCTCGATGTGGATGCCCTCGTCGTTCTTGGAGACGAGCACGCCCTTGTAGTAGGCGCGGGTGGTGGTGACCTCGTAGTTGGGGATGAACTGGCGCGGGAGCAGGAACTGGAGGGTGAGGGTCATGTCGCGGTGGACGGTGATGCCGCGCTTCTGCGTGGCGTGGCCGGGGCGGGTGACCTCGACGAGGTGCTCGCCCTCCAGCACGTCCTCGACGGCGAAGGGCTGGGAGACGGAGGTGGTGTCGGTGCCTTTGGCGCTGGTGACGCCGACGCGCTTGCCGTCGATGAAGACGGAGGCGCCGGCGGGGGCGGTGGTGACCTCGAGGCGGCCGGTGATCTTGGTGAGGCGGAACTCTTCGGTGATGGACTCGCCTTTCGCGAGGGTGATGTTGCGGGCCGTGGGCTCGTGGCCGAGCTGCTCGACGCGGACGCGGTAGGCGCCGGGGGGGGCGTTGACGAAGTCGTAGGGGGTGACGTCCTTGTACTCGTCGTCGATATAGACGCGCGCGCCCTCGGGGAGGGAGACGATGCGCAGGGTGCCGGGGAGGGCCTTGAGGGCGACGTCGATCTTCTGCACCTCGCCGGCGGCGAGCGTGACCTGGCGCGTGTGCGGCTCGAACCCGGTGGCCTGTATCTCGATGGTGACGTTGCCGTCGGGGATGCGGTCGATGCGGCAGGGGGTGGTGCCGCGGGAGATGCCGTTGACCAGCACGTCGGCGGCGGAGGGGTCTGAGGTGACGTTGAGGGTGCCGGAGGCGGACATGAGTTCGACCTCCAGCTTGACGGGGGTGCGGTCCTTGATGGTGACGTCAACCTCCTTGCGCTGGTAGCCGGGGAGGGCGAGGCTGAGGCGGTGGGTGCCGAGCGGGAGGGTGGCGATGAGCATGGGGGTCTGGCCGAGGGCGGCGCCGTTGCAGGTGATTTCCGCGCCTTCGGGGAGGGTGGTCATCAGCACGAGGCCGGTGTGGGGCTCGAGGTCGAACGTGACGGTGCGCGGGAGGCCTTCTTCGAGCGTGAAGGCGTCGAAGACGAGCCGGTGCCCGGGCGCGTTGATTTGCAGCAGGTGCGCGCCGGGCGCGAGGTCGGTGAGGGTGAGGGGGGACTGGCCGCGCCGCTGGTTGTCGATGTGGACTTCCGCGCCGGCGGGGGACGTGGAAATCTCGAGGCGCGTGGCGGGCTGGACCTCTCGCGCGGCCCATGCGGCGGGGACGTGCGGCAGGGCGAGCAGTGCGGCGAGGAGGGCGAGGGATGTTTTTCTGTTCATGGTGCGTCCTGTCTAAGGTGTGCGGGGTTATTTGCGGATGCGTCTCTCGACGTCGATGAGTTTGCGCATGGCCTGCGTATGGCGCGGGTCGCTGCGGTCGGGGATGAGCTCGCAGATGATTTTCAGCTCGCGCTGGGCGGTCGGCCAGTCCGATGTCCTCATGGCGCGGTCGGCCAGGAAGCTCTGGTCCTTGTAGCGGTCCTCGATTTCCTTTTTGGCGGTCTCGAAGCCTTCAAGGATCTCCGTGTAAAACTCGGGCTTGGGGTTGACGGTGTCGAGGTTGGTCAGCGCGTCCTTGTAGTTGCGCAGGGCCTCGAAGAGGTTGCCGTAACGCACCTCGCGCTCGGCGTAGCGCTTGCGCGCGACGCTCAGGGCGTCCTCCGCGAGCTCGATGAGCTTCTCGGCGGAGAGCTCGATGGGCCAGAGGCCGAGCTCGTTCTTGCCGAAGGTCTCGAGCAGATCGCGGGCGTTGCGGAAGCCCTCGGGCTCGTCGCTGCGGTTCTTCGTGCGGCAGGCGTGGACCTTCTTGCCGACGGCGATGACCAGGTGGCTCTCGTTCAGGGCGTTGGCGTCGAGCGTGTAACCCGAGTAGCTCTTGTCCAGCGCGAAGAAGCCGCTGCTCTCGATGTCGCGGGCGAGCTCGGCGAGCATCTCCTTGGCGACGGTCTTCTTTTCCTCGATGTGGCGGCCGTTGCCGGAGAGGTCGTCAACCTTGATGGCCATCAGGCCGTCGGCGTTGAGCGCCATCTCGTAGCGGAAGATGTTCTCGGCGCTGGCATCGACCTTCTCGTAATAGACTTGGAGCGTGGTGTCCACCGTCATCGGGGTGACGGTGGCGGCGCCCTCCTCGCGGGCGGATTCGAAGATGAACGTGGTGCCGGCGACGAGGACGAGGATGGCCGCGATGGCCCAGATCAGGGGGCGCAGGAAGTTCTTCTTCGGGAGCGCGCCGTCGTCGGGCTTGTCGAAGCCCAGGTCGATGACGACATCCGCCGGGACGACGGCATGCTCGTCCGCGGCCGGCGCGGGCGCGGCCTCCTCGGCGCGCGCGATGCGGATGGTCGAGTCGCCGACGGTGACGACGTCGCCGAAGAGGAGGCTCTGCTCGGTGATGGGCGCGCCGTTGACCAGCGTCTCGTTCGCGCTCTCGAGGTCAACGACCCAGAGGTGGCCGTCGCGCATCTCGAAGCGGCAGTGCGCCCGCGAGAGGAGCGGGTCGGCGATGGCGATGTCGCATTGCGACGCGCGCCCGAGGGTCATCTGCGGGGGCGTGAACGGGAGGCGGCGGCCAGCGCGCGCGCCGCGTTCAAAGACCAGGAGGTGTGTGAATATGGACATGGTTTGCTTGCTCTGTGTGGGGTCTAGAAAAGGTCGGTCATGCTTTGGCTGATGATGGGGGCCAGCAGGATGATGAAGACGGCCGGGAAGATGAACAGCAGCAGCGGCCCGAGCATCTTGACGGGGGCCTCGTTGGCCAGCTTCTCCGCGCGGTCGAAACGGCGGCCGCGCATCTGGTCGGACTGGATGCGCAGGATGGCCCCGATGCTCACGCCCAGCTCGTCCGCCTGGATGAGCGCGTTGGCGATGGCGCGCAGGTCCTGCAGGTCCACGCGCACGGCCATGTTGCGCAACGCCACGCGGCGCGGCAGGCCCACCTGAATCTCGCGCGTCATGCGGATGAGCTCCTCGTTGAGCGGGTCGAGCTTACGGCGCTCGCAGTTGCGCTGGAGCGCGCTCATGAAATCCATGCCCGCCTCCACCGAGAGCGTCAGCAGGTCCAGCACGAACGGCAGCGCGCGCTGGATGGAGAGGTGGCGCTGCTTCAGCGAGCGGCGCAGCCACAGCAGCGGGTAATAGTAGAGGATGGCGACGCCGCAGATGGTCGCGAGCGTCAGGTTCTCGGCGGTCGGCGAGCTGGGCAGGAGCTTCGCCTGCAAGTGCAGGAACCCGAACCAGAACGTGCCGCCGACGATGGGCAGGAGGAACTTCAGCGCCACGAACTCCTCGCCCGTCAGCAGGCCCTCGAACCCGGCCGCGGTGAGCTGGCGGTTTGCCGCATCGCACGTCTTCTTGAAGCCCGGTCGCGCGACCACGGGCAGCAGGTTCGGCACGAACGGCAGCAGCAGCCGGAACACCAGCGGGATCTTGCGCTCCTGCTGGCGGCCGTCCGCCAGCGTGACATACGTAATCTGCCGCGCGATGCCGAGGCAATACCACGCCAATCCTGCAAGGCACCCCGCCCACGCCAACATGGCAAACCATCTCAGAGATTCCGTCATAATAACAGCCCCACTCTTCACCCATTTAAAAAACCATATTACTTTAACAAACATCTCCCCCGCGGGCAACTGGAAAATTCCAAGATTAAATTACGAGTAAATTTCAGCCGCATCAAAAGGTTTGCCACACCGCATCAAATCTGATATCATAGGGGCACAATTTTGGGAAAGTTATACAAAGGAGTTGGTTATGTCTAAAGTGTGTCGTTCGGTTTTGGCGTTCCTCGTGTGTGCGGGGAGCGCGGTGTCGGTCTCTGCCCAGTGGGTGGGGGGCGAGAGTGTCTTGATTAACCCGGAGCAGTCCGTGACGGTCAATGTGCCGGAGCCGAATATCATCTGCCTGACGAACAACGGTACGCTGCTGTTCGCGGCGGGCGGAAGCGTGTCGATCACGGGCAATGTCCTCTCGGCGATCGGCGCGGATGGCGAGACGGGCGTGATGACGGTCGCGAGCGGGGGGCAGGTGTTCGTCACGGGCAACGTCCCGACTTTCACCACGTTCGCGGTCGGGTTTCAGGGCGGCGAGGGGACGCTGGACATCCAGCCGGGCGGCGTGTTCGACGCAGGCAACGCGATGGTCACCGTGTGCGCGAACAACAGCGGCACGGAGCGCGACCCGGCGACGCGCGGCACGCTGAATGTGGCCGGGCTTTTCCGCGCGGGGACGCTGGGCATCACGTCGTTCTTCCCGAATGCCCCGGAGGATGAGTACGTCACGGCGGGCGTGGTCAACCTGCTGCCCAGCGGCGTGCTGGAGATCAGGGGCGTCCAGAAGAACGACCGCGCCTATTCGCATTTCTATTTCAAGGGCGGCACGCTGAAGTGCAGGGCGGCGGGGATGTTCCACACGGGCGGCTACGGCGCGCACCTCTATTACATCATCGAGGAAAACTGCGACGCCATCTTCGACACGGCCGGGTACAACGTCACGTTCAACGAGGCGGCCGGGGCGTTCGTGAGCATCACGGGCGACGGCGGTCTCGTCAAGCGCGGCGAGGGGGCGCTCACGTTCACGCTGGCGGACACGAACAACACCTTCACGGGCGACATCGTCGTGGAGGAGGGCACGCTCTGCCTCGGGCGGCCGCTCGCGCAGGGCCAGACGGTGACGGTGCATGACGGCGCGATGTTCTACATCAGCGCCGCCAGCGACGTCCCGAACGTCACCTACCTCGGCGAGGGGCCGTACCTCTTCACCGTCGGCGCGGACATCGACACGCTCGACCTCACCGCGCTCGCGCCGACCTTCCACGCGGATTGCATCGGCGGGCCTTTCGCGGGCTTCACGACCACCCTGAGCGGCCCGCTCACCTACGACCCTCTGGCGGGGACGGCGCTGAACCCGTTCCGCCTCATCGGGCAGGGCGGGATGCTCTGCCTCACCAACACGGGGCTGGAGAACGCCTACATCCAGATCGACGGGCCGGACTTCATGGAGTTCCAGGGCGACCGCATTTTCACGCCCGCGGACGAGGGCAAAATCAGCTTCTCTGGCAGCGGGATGTACCGCCAGCGCGGGCTCTTCACGCTTGCGGGCGGCGCGGCGTTCACGGTCGATGGCCCCGCGCGGTTCGCGACGGTCGGAACGGGCAACGCATTGCAGGTCGCGGCGGCCGGCGACACCGCGACGTTCGTCTCCAGCAACGCGGCCGTGAGCCTCGACCGGCTGCGCGTCGGCGGCGAGCCGGGCGCGGTCGGTCTCTTCACGCAGGACGGCGGCACGGTCACGTCTGCGGCGGAAGTCATCGTCGGGTACAACAGCGGCACGGGGACGCTCAACGTCGCGAACGGCAACTTCACGATCAGCGGCAGCCTGCGCCTCGCGCTCAACGACAGCGCGGACAAACGCTCGTGGCGGCCGCACGGCATCGTGAACATCACCAACGGGACGCTGCAGGCCAACCAGCTCAACTTCACGCCCTACTTCCCCACCGACAACAGCCCCGGCGACGCCCTGCACGGCGAAGTCAACATCCTCGCGGGCGGCCTGCTGAACATCAGCGACATCAACAAGAACGACTCCGCGCTCAGCCTGATCCAGTTCGACGGCGGCACGCTGCGCATCCGCAACAACAACCAGATCCTCGCGATAGGCGCCAACGCCGCGCTGCACTTCGCCGCGACGGCGGGCAACTACATCGCGTTCGACATCGGCGGCGCGGACGCACGGTTCCAGCCGTCTGGCCGGCGGATCGCCTTCACGGGCGACGGCGGTTTCAAGAAACTCGGCAACGGGATGTTCAGCCTGTTCGGGCACCGCATCGACTACGCGGGCGACACCGTCGTGGAGGCCGGCACCCTGCGCCTCGTCGGCCAGAACCAGATCCCCCACGGCGCGGGCAAGGGCAACGTCATCCTGCACGAGGGCGCGTGCCTCGACCTCTACGGCAACGACGCGGCCCTCAACCGCGTCGAGGGCCCCGGCATCATCGTGAACATGGACACCAACAACCGCGTCTCCACGCTCAGCCTGCTCGCGGACGGCTCGGATGGCTACTGGGACGGCACCACCGCCGGGCGGGTCGCGCTGAACAAGCTCGGCGGCGGCACGCTCACCCTCTCCGGCTACGGCCACGCCCCCGACGGCCTGACCATCTCCGGCGGCACCGTCCGCATCGCCCCCTCCGCGGGCTACCCCTTCTACCGCTTCAAGGTCGAAGAGGCCGCCAACGCCAACCCGGCCATGATGCAGTTCTGCGCGCTCAGCCTCTACAACGGCGCGACCGACCTCGTCCCGCTCCGCACCAACGCGACGTGGGACGCCACCTACACCGACGAGGTCACCGCCAACCAGACCTACCCCGTCAACGAGTCGCCGCCCAACGTCCTCGACGGCAACCTCAAGCCCGAACGCCCCGACCCCGAAACAGGCAACAACGTCTGCACCAAATGGCTCGACTTCCGCATCGACCCCCTCCGCTCGCCCGAAGACCGCGACCGCGTCTGGATACGCCTCGACTATCAGGGCGTGCAGAAACTCACGCACTACAACTGGGCAACGGCCAACGACCACAATGACCGCGACCCCACCGCGTGGCGACTCCAAGGCAGCTACACGGGCGACGACTGGGCGGACATCGATGTCGTCTCCGGCTTCGAGTGCACGAGCTGGCGTTACGCATGGGCCGGCGGCCCCGGCGGCTTCCCCGTCAACACCGCCAACCAGAGCGGCCGCACCATCGCCCCCGACGCGCCCGTGGCCCTCGCCGGCGGCGCAAGCCTCATCCTCGACGGCGTCTCCGAGACCCTCGGCGGCCTCACGGGCTTCGGCTCCGTCACGCTCGACGGCGGCGACCTCACCCTCCATGCCGCCAGCGGCGCGACCCACGTTTTCGCGGGCGACATCAGCGGCGACGGCGCCGTCATCAAGACCGGCCCCGGCACCCAGACCCTCAGCGGCGCGAACGCCTTCACGGGCGGCCTCACCGTGCGCGAAGGCATCGCCGAGATCAACGTCATGCCCCCCACGTTCGACTGGTTCCGCTTCACCATCAAAGACAACCGCAACCGCATCAACGTCCTCCAGTTCAGCGAACTCGCCCTCTACGACGAAAGCGGCGCGCGCTGGAACCTCGGCCTGACCGAAGGCAGCGACGTCACCACGCTCAACCCCGGCGAGGTCGCCACCCCCGAGGCGTACTCCATCGGCAACGGCGAAGAAAACTTCCTCAAGCTGTTTGACGGCGATTTGACCGGGGCCCGCTCGAAATGGTGCCTGAACAACAACACCGCCACGCCCAGCGACCCCGCGACCTGGCGCACCCTCGTCATGCGCCTCACCAACGGCGCGCCCGAGACCGCCCTCACCTCCTACAACCTCGCCACCGCCAACGACTCCCCCGAGCGCGACCCCATCACATGGGTCATGGAAGGCAGCCCCGACGGCAACACGTGGTTCCACCTCGACAGCCAGACCGGCCACGTCCCCGTCACCAACCGCTGCGTCTGGTACAACGGCGGCACGCCCATCCCCTTCACGTCCCCCGCGACGCTCGGCGCAGACGCCGGGACGATCGCCGCCGGAAGCATCGTGGAGGTGCAGTCCGGCGCGACCCTCTCCATCAACGGCGGCCCCGTCCCCATCAGCGCCCTGCGCGTGGACATGGCCGCGGGCGGCGGCACCATCACCCGCTTCACCCCTGCGGCGGGCGGCACCCTCCACCTCACCAACGCCAGCGGCAGCCCGTCGTCATGGCAGATCCCCATCACCTTCGGGAGCGTTGACGACCCCTCGATCCTCTCCAAATGGCAAGTCTCCGCCGACGGCACCCTGCTGAGAGGTTACCTGCTCGTCTATGACCCCGCGACAGGCACCCTGCGGCTCGTCCCCAAAGGCACAATCATCATACTGAAATGACGATTCGCATGGGGCATGAGAACATCCAACGCCCAAGCAGGGGATAGTTCGCCGGGCAACGCCAAACGGTGGTTCCGGTGAAACCGCCCTGCCCGATGACCGCCCGCAGGACACGGGTAGGGCTGTTTTGCCCTGCCTTGGCTTTACATCTTTTTTACAATTCCCTTACAATTCCATGACACATTGGGGACGGGGTTTGCTACAATACGGGCGCATTAACGAAAGGAGTTGGGTTATGAGTCACTTACGGTTGATGATGGGATTGGCGGTTGTTGCGGGCGCTGCTGCGGCGGCGGAGAATGAGCCGCTTGGCGAGGCACCGATCACGGCGCTGGCGCTGTTCAAGAACGGCGTCGTCTCGGTCATGCGCGAGGTCCGCCCCCCGGCGGGGGGCGCGTTCCTGCTGACGGACAAGATCGAGCCCGCGCACGGGACGCTCTGGTGCGGGGCGGAGGGCGGCTTCCGCCTGACGACCGTCTCGCGCACGTTCGAGAAAACGCTCGACACGCCGCCGCTCAACGACATCTGCAAGGCGTATGACGGGCAACGCGTGACGGTGACGTTCCTCGCGGCGACCACGAACGCGCTCGCGAAAGGCGAGGGGATGCTCGCGCTCTTCCCTGCGGGGGGCGGCGCGAACGTCCCGACGGACGTCACGGGCACGGTCGTGAACCCGCTCGCGCCCGAGCAGGCGAAAAACTTCAGCCGCGATTACGGCGAATACGGCAACCACTACCGCTACGACGATCTCCTCTACAGCCGTGCGCGGATGCCCGTTGTTATGCCGAGTCACCTGACCTTGCGGCTGGAGTCGGGGCAGCACGTGTCGATCCCCGTCAACCTCATCACCGGCATCCAGTCGGCGAAGATGAACACGACGGTGAAGGAGGCGCGCGAGGTGTGGCGCATCGAGGGCGCGCAGAAGCCGTTCGCCATGGCGTACCTCGCGAAGGGGATGGCATGGGCGCCCGCGTACCGCCTGACCCTCATGGACGACAAGCAGATGAACATCTCCATGTCCGCAATCATCCGCAACGAGATGGCGCCCTTCAAGGACGCGGACGTCAACCTCATCTCGGGCTTCCCGAACATCGAGTTCGCCAACCGCACCAGCCTCATCGTCCCCGGCAGCACCCTCGCCTCGTTCTTCCAAGGGCTCGCGCGTGTGCAAGGCGAAAGAGGCGCTTCCATAATGTCTCAAAATATCATGTCCAATCGTGCGATGCCCGGCAATGACGCAGGCTACGACCTGCCCGCGGTCCCCTCCGAGGAAGCCACCGCAGACATCCACTACCGCGGCATCGGCAAGCTCACGATGGGCGAGGGCGAGACGCTCTACCTCCCGCTGGAGCAGGCGAAAGCCCCCTACGAGCGCATCGTCGAATGGATCATCCCCGACCGCCGCGACATCCACGGGCGCATCCACAACCGCGGGCAGAACCCCGAGGACACACACGGCACGCTCTGGGACACGCTCGCCTTCAGCAACCCCTTCAAGTCCCCCATCACCACCGCCCCCATCGAGGTCACCGACGGCGCGAAAGTGCTGGGGCAATCGACCATCAGCTGGGTCAACCCCGGGCAGCAGGCGTCCGTGAAAATCACGAAGGCGCTCAGCGTCTCCGGCGGCTTCTCCGAGGTGGAGGTCGATCAGAAACGCCCTCTGGTGAATTGGGGCGGAAGCACCTACCGCAACCCCGACGTGGAAGGCGAGTTCCGCGTCAAGAACTACCGCGCCACCCCCGCGAAAGTCACCGTCCGCCTCCAGGTGTCCGGCGAATACCTCTCCGCCGCCGCCGAGCCGACGGGGCGGCGCGTGCTGGAGGCCGGGGTTTACGCCGCGAACAAACGCCAAGAGCTGACCTGGACCCTCACCCTCGCCCCCGGCGAAGAGCAGACCGTCACCTACCGCTACTCCGTCCTCATCCTGCATTAAATATAGTAGTTTGACTTGACATTGGCGCACAAAGGGCAACGCCCTTTCATATACTAGCGTAGGGCAACGCCCTACGTAACAGCGCGAAAAAAATTCAAGGCTGAAGGCCTTGCATCCATTGATTCAAGGCCTACAGCCTTGAGCGGTTGGGCATCCCGTAACGTAGGGCGTTGCCCTACGCTAATTGACTTAACCCCTTCGGGGTAAAGAGGGATGCGCCAATATCAACTTTAAATGCTATACAAAGGTGGTGCGGGCTGTATGCGCCCCTGCAAGGGGCATTCCTGCCCGCAGAGGGAAAAATCAAAAAGAAGCCGGGGGTTTGATCCCTCGGCTTCTTTGTTTTTTCGATTCGCTCGCCCTCTTGCTATCTCAGGAGCAGGATCGTGCCGCTGGGGGTGATGGTGGCGTTGAGGAGGTTGTTGTCGGTGTCCACGGCGCCACGGACGGAGATGCCGTTGGGCAGGCCCGCGCCGCGCCAGCGGGTGTTCCAGTTGGCGGCGCCGGTGAGCGCGTCGTAACTGAACACGGGGAAGGCGGAGGCGCCGGATTTCCAGTTGGCGACGGATGCGAAGCGGAGCGTGCCGGAGCCTTCGACGGTGAGGCCGCCAGTCACGTCGATGCGGGCGGTGGCGGGGGCGTTGCCGTCGTAGTCGATGAACACGGTGGCGCCGTCGGCGAGGATGAGGCCGCGGTCGAAAACGCGCGGGCCGTGGGCCTGCCAGACCGTGGGCGGGACGGCGGCGTTCATGACCGTGCCGGGGCCGGTGGCGGTGACGGCGTTGATGCTCACGCCGTCCAGCACGAGCGTGCCGCCCGCGCCGAGGGTGACGTCGGCGCCGCCGTGGGGCTGGCCGTTGAGGGTCGCGCCGGGTATCCCGCGCGTGAACCATTTGGCGGTGAGGTAGGCCTCGACGGCGGTCACCTCTTCTGCGGAGAGGGTGCGGTTGTAGAGGAGCACTTCGCCGTAGAGGATGCCGCCGCAGCGCAGGGAGTCGGGGGCGACGGCGGGGTCGGGGATGCGGCCGGGGCGGTCGGCGCCGAAGGCCTGCGCGGCGTACGCCGTGCTGGACGGCAGCGTGAGGCTGACCAGATGCCAGTTGTTGTCGAGGCCGCACCGGGTGCCGTTGACGGTGTCGCCGTCGATGCGCGTGAGCGCGCCGGCGGGCTGCCAGTGCCACAGCCTGCGGGGCGTCTCATACGTTGCGGCGCGCCAGCCGCGGGCGAGGTCGTTGGCGTCGCCGAGCGCGGGCGAGAGCAGGCAGCCGCCGAAGTTGCCGGGGAAGGGTGTGCGCACGACCCAGAAGGCGGAGCGGACGGGCGCGACGGGCTGATCCCATTTCATCCAGACGGTGGCGTTGGTGGCGCCGGGGCCGAAGTCGATGGCGGGCAGGCCGTTGAGCGCGGCGGGGCGGAGGGTGGGCGGGGTGATGGGGATGCCCTCGGGGATGGCGTTGGCCCCGGCGGCGGCGTTGATGTGGGTGCTGCCGTCGGCGAAGGCGTGGGGGAAGCCCGCGCCGCGCACGTCGTCCCAGCGCGTGACGGTGTTGCTGGGGCCGAGCGTGAGGGAGGCGGCGAGCGAGGCGTCCACGTGGAACACCAGCCCGTCGGTGATGTCGAGGGTCGCGGTGGCGGCGGGCGTGGGGGTGAGGGTGAGCGTGCCGCTGGTGACGGTGGCGGCGGCGGAGCCGCCGGAGGTAAGGACGAGGCCGCCGCCGCCTTCGACCGCGGCCGGGGCGCCTGTGATTTTGCCGAGGACGGCGGTGCGGCCTTCGGGGATTTGCAGTGCGCCGCCGAGGGAGGCGACGTGCGGGAGCATGGGGGCCTTGAGCGCGGCGTAGCCGTAGGAGGGGCGGGCGAACCATTTGCTGTTGAGGTAGGCCTCGGTCTGCGTGCGCTCGGCGTCGGAGATGCGGTGGGGGTAGAGCAGGACCTCGCCGAGCCTCATGCCGCCGCGCGGGTTGTTGCGGTCGCCGGCGATGCGGTCCACGTTGAGCCACGGGGAGGCGGGGGTCTCGAGCGGGATGGAGGTGTAGAGGCTCCAGCCGCCGGTGAAGCCCTGCGACTTGCCGTTCACGCTCACGCCGTCGATGAGCGACCAGCCGCGATAGAGGGGGTCGCCGACGAAGGATCCGGCGCCTTCGTAGAACAGGCGGCCGTAGGGGTTGGCCGTGCCGCCGCTGTCTGCGCCGGGCGACCATTCGCGGTAGAACGGGTAGTCGTCGCTGTCGCCCATGAAGTTGCCGCCGCCCTCCTGGCTGCCGTGGACGGCGACCCAGGAGTGGAGTGGCACGGCCCCTCTCGGGAAGAGGATGGTCACGCCGTCGGCGATCGTGCAGGGCCCCATGTCGAGGGTCGGCAGGCCGTTGAGTTCGCCGGGGCGGAGGGTGGGCAGGCGGTCGTCGCGGAAGGAGAGGGGGATGTTGTTGCCGGAGAGGTCGCTGAGGGCGGTCACGTCAAGGCCGCTGGTGGCGATGCCGCCGGGGGCGGAGGGGTCGAGCCAGAGCGAGGCGCCGGGCGCGGGGGCGTCGGGCGGGGTCTTGAGCGCGACGTCGAGCGCGTCGAGGCGCGTGACGAGGGTTCCGGTGAAGGAGGCGGGGCCGAGCAGCCGCAGGGTGGCCGCGCCCGTGCGCGTGACCGTTCCTTCGCCGCCGAAGTGCGCGACGCTGACGGCGGCGGGCGACGAGGTGCCGGTGTCGAAGGCCGTGCCGTCGGCGAAGCGGGCGGAGCGGATGTCGCCGAACCATTTGGCGGAGAGGGCGGCCTCGGTGTTGAGGCGTTCCTTCTCGGTGAGGGCGCGGTCGAAGAGCGCGAGTTCGCCGATGCGCTGGCCGCCGACTTGGTCGCTCATGTTGCGGTCGCGGGAGAGTTGGTTGGCGCGGAGCGTGCCGTTTGTCGCGACGAGTTGGATGAGTTGGTAGCCGCCGTTGAGGACGCCCCATTGCTGGGCGTCCACGCGCGCGCCGTCCACATAGACGAAGCCGTTGCGCGCGGGGACCTGATTGTCGTAGTTGCCGAAGAGCGCGGGCGTGGTGTCGTTGCCGCGTGTGGCGGAGCCACGATGGAAGTCGTAGAACTCGGAATGGCCAAGGAGGAAGCCGCCGCCGTTCTGCGAGCCGTACATCCAGAAGGCGGAGCCGACGTTGACGTTGCTGCTGAACGCCATCCAGTTGAAATGCGTCTGGGATTGCTTGCGCCATGCGGGCGCCTCGTTCCAGCGGGCGTAGAAGTGGAAGTCCACGACGGGCTTGCCGTTGGGGCCTGCGGCGGTGAGCAGGTTGGGCGGCTCCATCTGGTTGACGGCGTTGGTGGCCCAGGCGTAGCGGCCGTTGAAGCGCACGTCCGCCCAGTTGGTGACGTAGCCGTAGCGGTTGGTCGCGAGCGTGTCGGCGGCGGTGGCGTCGAGGTGGAAGGCGGGGGCGAACGACACGGCGCGGTCGGTGCGGCCGAACGCGAGGGTGCCGTCGCGGATGTCGAGCCCGCCCGTGAGCAGGGCGGCGTTGGAGACTTTCAACGTGCCGGGGCCGGTCTGCGCGAGCGCGCCAAGGCCGCAGGCGACGTCCACGGAGAGCGTCTCGCCGAGGGCGAGGCTGACGGTGACGGGGCCGATCAGTTCGAGGCGGCGCAGGTCGCCGACCCACTTGGACTGGAGGTAGCCCTCGATGGCGGCGCGTTCGGCCTCGGTCACGACGTTGGTGCAGATGATGACCTCGCCGAAGCGGCCGCCGCCAGTGTAACTGATGGACTGATCCATGTAGCGCGAGAACTGGTCTGCATCCGCGTCCACGTCCGTCACGTCGTTGATGTGCGTGAAGATGTCGGTGCCGCCGCTAAAGGGGATGAGCGCGTCATGCGCGAGGCGATCGCCGTTCGCGTAACTGCGCCCGTCTTGAAGGTGCGTGGCCGTGACGCCGCTGCGGTTCGCGTTCCAGAGCTGGCAGATGTAGGGGCAGTTCTGATGACCGTCCACGTCGGGGTTCGGGATCGTGCCAGCGCTTTGGGGCGAGCGGTTCCAGTTGTTCTTGGTCGAGTTGCCGAGGAAGTAGCCCATGCCGTCCTGCGAGCCGCAGGCCATGAAGAAGGAGCGGATGGTGATGCCTTCCGACCAGCGGATGAAGCGCCCTGACCAGTATTTGCCGGTGGAGACGACGGGCAGGCCGTTGGCGGACGCGGGGATGAGGAACGGCGCGTTGTCGCCCGCGCTGTAGGCATACGGGAAGCCCGCGCCGCGCACGTCGTCCCACTGCGTGATGAAGCCGCCCGTCTCGGTGAGGGAGGCGGCGGCCGACGCGTCCAGCCAGAAGGCCGGCACCACGGTCGGCGGGAGCATCTGCGGCGCGACGCGCACGGGGAAGATCGCGCCGCCCTCGACGGCGAGGTTGCGCAGTGTGTTGGGGACGGGGAACGTGAAGTCGCCCGCGCCGTTCTTGCGGAAGAGGCCCGTGCCGACGAACGCGTTGACGGTGATTGCGCCGTCGCCGTTCGCGGTGGCGAGAGACTGGCGGTCGGCAAGCGTGACCGTGCCGAGGGTCTGCGGGCCGCCGCCCGTGACGAGTGCGCCGCTGCCTTGCACCGTGATGTTCGTGACCGTCACCGCGCCGCCGCCGTTGTTGAGGGTGAGCGATCCGTTCAACGCCATCGCGGCAATGTCCACCGGCCCGCTCGGCAGATCGAGTGTGCCGCGCCCGGACACGGACTCGAAAACGTTTGACGAGAGGATGAGCGTGTTGCCCGCGAGCGTGAGGCGCGGCGCGTAGAACGGGCGGTTGCACGTGAACGTGCCGGGGCCGCCGATCTCCTCGCACAGGAACAGGCCGCTCCCGTTGCAGGTGAGGTCGAGGCTCGCGGTCATCAGGACATTGGACACGTTGAGGTCGCCGTTCAGGACGAACGTGCCGCGCCCGTACAGGGTGGTCGCGTCGAGCGTCGCGCCGAACACGTCGAGCGTCGCGAACACGACCGTCAGTCGCCGGAACGTCTGCGCGGGCGGGATGAGGATTTCGGCGGACACGCCGTTCTCCAGATAGAGTTCGCCCGTGAACGCCGACGCGTCGCGGATGGTGACGAGCCCCGTCGTGTTCTCGAACCGTACCGTGCCGTCGCCCGCGAGCGTGTCGATGAAGACATCCCCAGCCGCGCTGCCGACCACCACGGTGCCGGTTGCGGCGATGGTGCCGATAGTGATGTCGCCAGCCGTATTGCGGATCGTCGCGTTGCCGGCGCCGACGACCGCGTCGAGCGTGATCGGGTTGTCGCCGGTCCGCAGCGTGGTGGTGAAACGGTCTGTCAGGTTGAACGGGTTGGCGCCCGTGACGAGGTTCGTGAGGGTCAGCGCGCCGCAGCCAGCCGTGTCGAACACAGCGTTACCGCTCAGGCTGGCGACGACGAGCGCCGCGCCGCCGTTGGTGACGGTGACGCCGCCGGCACCGCCGTTGAACATGACAGCGGAACCGATCGAGATGCCACCCGGCAACGTGAACGTGCCGCTGCCGAACACTTCGGGGAGAACATTCCCTGCGAGGGGCGCGTCCAGCGTGAGGACGGCGTAGTTGATGAGTCCAACCGCGTGTACGTCCAACGCCGTTGCCGAGGCGAGCGTACCGGTGGTGCCGCGCACAAGGCCGATCGTGTAATCTGCGCCGATGCCGTCGAGCATGACGGTCCCGTCGTTCTCCAGAAAGACCGCGTCCAGCGTGGCCGGGCCGTCAACGCTGAGCGTCCCATCGCCCGTCAGGACATTGACGCGCGGGGCGCTGCCGTCCGCGCGTTCCAACACGCCCGCGCCCTCCAGCCGCAGGACGCGCAGGTCAGGGCCGCGGAACCATTTGTCCGTGAGGTACGCCTCGATGTCGTTGCGCTGGAACGGCGTGATCGGCGATTCGAACACGATGCATTCCGCGAGCGCCTGGCCACCGCTCTGCGCGGCGTTGTTGCGGTCATTCGCGAAGCGGCTGGCCGTGCCGAACCCCGAGGGGGCGGCTGGGTCGGCGAGAAGCGAGACCATGTTCCACGCGCCCGACAGGCCGAACGCGGCGGCGGCAACGGGCTGCCCATCCAATTGCGCCTCGCCCCCCACCTGGAATACGGTCGGCAGATATGACGCGTTGAAGACCGGTGTGAACGGCATGGCGTAGTTGTCCAGTGCGGTAAGATTCCCGCCCAAAGCCGGGTGGAAATGGTAGGCCGAGGCATCCCCCAGCAGGAACCCTTTCCCGTGGCGGCTGCCCACGACCCAGAACACGGCCTTGATGGTGCCGTTGAAACCCTCCGACCAGTGCAGCCCGCGATGTGTGCCGGTATAATATGCAATCCGCCCGAAGTCCACGACAGGCAAGCCGTTGAGCGCGGCCGGGAGGAGCGTGGGCGCGATGACCGTGCCGCCCTCCGGTTGCGGCGGCGTCGCGAAGGGGTACGCCCCGCCGCGCACGTCCGCCCACTGGGCGACCGCGCCGCCCGGCGCGGTCAGCGACGCGGGCGCGGACGCGTCCACATGGAACGCCGCATTGCCCAGCACCGCATTCGGCCGCGGCGCGGCCGCCGCCCCCGACGCGCCGAGCGTCAACGCCCCCTCCTGCAGCACCACCGTACCGCCGAACAGCGCAGGGTCCGTCAGCGTCAACGCCCCCGCGCCCGCCTTCACCACCGTACCCGTGCCCTGCTGCGCCACCCATACATCAGCATTGCCCATCGGCACATAGAAAAGAACTTCCCCGTTCTCAAACGCCAGCGCCGACCCCGCCAGCACCGCCGCACACAAAACTATTCCGACCATAAACGAACGAATTGAAACCATAAACGTCTTCATACAACCCTCCTTCATTGTTCTTTTATTGTAACAAACTAGGTTCGGCGTGTCTTGTATAATTCCGACACGTTTGTGTATAATTCCGACAAAACGTGAGATTTTAGATTTTAGATTTTAGATTTGAGGTTTGTCCTGAAATATGCGAAACTATTTGTTTTTCAATGACCCGAGGCGGGTCAAGCATTTTGAGGCTTTTTTGTGTATCTGAAACAGATTGAGTTGACGGGTTTTAAGAGCTTCGCGGAAAAGACGCGGTTGCAGTTCGAGCCGGGGATGGTCGCGATCGTCGGGCCGAACGGGTGCGGCAAAAGCAACGTCTCGGACGCGATCCGCTGGGTGCTGGGCGAGCAGCGCCCGACGGCGCTGCGGTGCGCGAAGATGCATGACGTGATTTTCAACGGCACGGACGCGCGCAAGCCGCTGGGCATGGCGGAGGTGTCCATCACGTTCACGGATTGCGAGGGCGTGCTGGAGACGGAGTTTAACGAGGTGACCATCACGCGCCGCGTGTTCCGCTCGGGCGACGGTCAGTATTTCATCAACAAGAACCCCGCGCGGCTGAAGGACATCCACCGCCTCTTCATGGGCACGGGCATCGGAACCACGTCCTACTCGGTGATGGCGCAGGGGCAGATCGATGCGATTTTGTCGTCCAAGCCGGAGGACCGCCGCGCGGTGTTCGAGGAGGCCGCGGGCATCACGAAGTTCAAGGCGGACCGCAAGGAGGCGTTGCGCAAAATCGAGCAGACGGACGCGAACCTGCTCCGCCTCGCGGATGTCATCCGTGAGGTGAAGCGGCAGATCGGCACGCTCCAGCGGCAGGCGGGCAAGGCGCAGAAGTACAGGGAGCTGCGCGACGAGTTGCGCGGCCTCGACATTTTCCTGACGCGCAACCGCTTGGGCGCGCTGGATGTGCGCGTGCGCGAGCTTGAGACGTCCATCCATGACCTCGCGGAGCAGCTGGTGACGCACCAGACGCAGGTCGCGGAGGCGGAGACGGAGTCCGCCAGCATCCACGGCCTCATCCACGAGACGGAGGAGCGCATTGCGGCGCTGACCGAACAGGCGGCGCAGGCGGACAACCGCTATGTCCGTGCGCAGGAGGTCATCAAGGTCAACGATCAGCGGATTGAGGAGTACCGCGCGTGGTCGGAGCGCGACAACCGCGAAATCACCGATACGCAGGCGCAGATCGAGCAGATCCATTTGCAGCTGGAGTCGCTGGCGCAGAAGCGCGTGCTGATGCAGCAGTCGTCCGAGGTCGGCCGCGCGAAACTCGAGGAGACGCAGACGCGTTTCGACGCGCACCGTGCGCAGATGGAGCAGACGCGCACGCAGCTTCAGCAGAACCGCCAGCGGTCGGTCGAGTGCGAGCGCCGCGCGGCGCAGATCCAGCAGACGCTGGCGGAGATGGAGTCGCGTCAGCGCGAGCTCGTGATGAAACGTGAGCGCCTGTCGTCGGAGCACCGGCAGCTGAACGACAACCTTGCGCACGTCGAGCAGGCGTGCGCGGAGGTCAAGGCGCGGCTGGAGACGTTCCGTGATGCGGAGGGGCAGGTGCGCGAGCGTTTCGAGACGCTGGAGCAGGAGCGCGCCGACACGACAACGGAGTTGCGGGCGTTGCAGGACGAGACGGCGCGGTTGCAGTCCGAGGCGGCCGCGAAGCGCGCGCAGATCGATTTGCTGACGGACCGCCGCGAGGCATCGGACGATTATGCGGATGGCTCGCGGCAGCTGCTCGACCCGTCCAACCCGCTGGGGCTTGACGCACAGTCGGTGCTGGGGGCGCTGGCGGAGAAGTTCGACGCGCCGCAGTCGATGCGCCTCGCGCTGGAGGCGGCGCTCCGCGCGTGGATGGATGCGGTCGTGGTGCGCGACGCGCAGGCCGCCCGCGCGGCGGTTGCGGCGTTGCTGGCGAAGGGTTCGAACGCGGCGGCGCGGCTGGTTGTGGCGGGGCAGGACGCGCCCGCGGCCCCGCCCGCGCCGCAGGGGCTTGCGCCGTTGCTGGGGCAGGTCACGGTGGCGGACGATTTTCAGGCGGCGGCGCGGCGGATGCTCGGGCATGTGTTCGTCGCGGAGACGCTGGCGGATGTGCCGTCGCCGTTGCCGCAGGGGTGCAGCGTGGTGACGCGCGACGGCGCGATGTTCCATGCCGACGGGTGCGTGGAGTTGTGGATGCCCGACAGCCAGGTCTCCAGCCCGCTCGCGCGGCGGATGCTGGCGGCGGATGCGTCCCGGCAGCTGGCCGCGCTCGAGGAGACGCTGAGCGCCAACCGCGCGCGCCTCGAAGCATTGAGTGCGCGGTCGGGTGAGCTTGCGCTGTTGCTGAACCAGACGCGCCAGGAGCTGGACGAGAACCGCCGCAAGGCCGCGCAAGCAGAGGGCGAGCATCAGACGGTCAGCCGTGACACCGAGCGTGCGCGTGCGCGTCTGCAGCAGGTGGCGGCGGAGCTTGACGCGCTCATGTCGCAGACCTCGGGCGACGAGGCGGCGGCCGGGGCGCTCGCCGCTGAACTGCACGAGATGACCGCCACCCGCAACCAGTTGATTGAGCAGACCGCCGAACAGTCCGCGCTGTTGCACGAGATGGAGATCACCTACGGCGACCTCAGCCAGAACCTGACGGAGTGCCGGATCCAGATGTCGAGCATCACGCAACAGCTGGAGCATACGGCCTCGCAGGCGGAGGTGCTGCAGACGCGCATTGACGAGCTTGACCGCACCATCCAAGGGCGCGCGCGTGGCGTGATGTCGTATGATGAAAGCATCGCGCGGCTGACCGCAGAGAACCAAGCGCTGGACGCGAGCCTCGAGCCGTTGAAGATCGCGGCGGAAGAGCTGCATGTGAAGATTGAGGACACGCGGCGCGAGCGTGCCGGGCATCAGCGCGAGCTGGAGAAGAACGAGGCGATGCTGTCGGAGTGCCGCCGCGCGTTGGACGCGGTGCGTGACAGCAAGGGTCGCGCGGAGGTTGACGCGGCGGAGTCGCGCATGAGGCGGCAGAACCAGATTGACCACATCTATAGCGAGTACGGCCTCTCGGTGGACGAGCTCGTCGGTCACCCCGACCCGACGTGGAAAAACGGGCGCCCGCCCACGCCTGAAATCGAGGCGCGCGTCGCCGAGCTCAGCGCGGAGATACAGGCGCTCGGCCCGGTGAACCTCGTGGCGATTGAGGAGTACAAGGAACTGGAGGAGCGTTACACGTTCTTGCGGGCGCAGGAGAATGACCTGCTGAAATCGAAGGAGCAGATTGTCCAGCTGATCGCGATGATCAACACGAAGTCCAGCGAGCTCTTCCAGTCCACGTTTGAACAGGCCAACGCCAACTTCGAGCTGATGTTCACCAAGCTCTTCAACGGCGGGCAGGCCAAGCTGGTGCTGCTGGAGAACAGCGAGGACCCGCTCGAGAGCGGCATCGACATCATCGCGCGCCCTCCGGGCAAGCGGCCGCAGTCCGTCACGCTGCTCTCGGGCGGCGAGCGCACGATGACGGCCGTGAGCCTGCTGTTCGCGATTTTCATGATCAAGCCCGCGCCGTTCTGTATGCTCGACGAGCTCGACGCCGCGCTGGACGACAGCAACATCGGGCGCTTCGTGCAGGCGCTCAAGGACTTCCTCGCGCATTCGCAGTTCCTGATTATCACGCACAACCAGCACACGATTGCGGGGTCGGACATCGTTTACGGCGTGACCCAGCAGGAGAAGGGCATCTCCAAGATCGTCTCCATGCGCTTGCGTGAGATCGGCAACAAGGAGCTTGCCGTCGGCACGCCCGAGGCCCCCGCCCCGACCATCGAGGTCGAGGCCGCCGCAGAGGAAACGCCCAAGAAGCCGCGCAAGGGGAAGGCGGCCGAGTAAGCGGAACGCATTTTGCTATTGCCAATCCGCCGAGGAGAGCGTACACTTTTAACCTGTTTTTAAAACTCGCAAAAGGGAGATGCAGGAAATGAGATCGTATGGACTGATGTTGGGGCTGTTGTTGGCAGGTGGGTGCGTGAATGTGCGGGAGCAGTCGGCCATGGAGCCGAAGTCTGACGGGCCGGTGATCACCGCGACGGCGTGGGCGAAGGTCGGCGCGGGTGGCGACGCGTACGGCGCGGGGCGTCACGCGGCGCTGAGCCTGAAGGCGAAGCTGGACGGGGTCGTGCCGCAGGTGGTCGTGCTGACGGAGTGTTTCGCGGAGAAGGCGGACAAGGCGAAGGCCGCGAAGGGCGTGGCGTCGGTGTTCGGCAAGAAGTGCGTGGTCGGGATTTCGGCGTATGGCTTCTACACGCGCGACGGCGTGGTGGCAAGCGACGGGGTCGGTCTGCTGGCGCTGGGCGGGAACGGCATCGCAGTGCGCACGGCGTTCGTGCCGAAGATGAAGGCCAAGGGGCTAGCCCAGGACAGCGAAGAGCTGCAGGCCGCGCTCGGGGCGGCCGGGCGGAGGATTGCGGAACAGTTTCCCATGTACGACAACCAGCCGCGCCTGATGGTTGTCCTTGCGGACGCGCACTCGCCGAAGAATCAGCTTCTGGTGGACGGCATACAGTCGGCGGTCGGCACGAAATTCCCGATTGCGGGCGGCTCTGCCAACAAGAACGACGGGCAGAACTGGATCCACTGGCGCGGCGGGCTGTATGAGGACGCCGCAGTCGCGCTGCTGATTGAGGGGAACATCGCGGTCGCGCAGGACGGTGCGCAGGCGAAGGACAACGATGCCGTCCTCGCCACGGCAAGGGATGTCGCGTCGCGCCTGTCCGCCTCGGAGAATCTGTTGTCGGGCGGCTTGTTCCTCGCGTTTGACTGCACCGGGCGCAAGGGTAAGCTCGACGACATTGAGGACGAGCAGAAGGCCGTCATTGAGGGTCTGAAGAACCCTAACGTGAAGGTGTTCGGCATGTGGTGCGCGGGTGAAATCGGATGCCCCGAGGATTCGCCGCAACAGCCCGTCGGGCGCGGCTGGCACATCATGGGGACGGTCATCGGCAGCCGCCGCGTTCCCGCAGAAAACCGCTTAAGACCTGCGTCAGCATTAATGGAGACCGAGCCGTGATGAATTGCCGCGCAGCCATAATTCGCTCAGGTGCCGCCGCAGTGCGTTGCGGTGCGGGGGCGGCGCGGCGGCGCCCTGCGCATGGGACGGGACTACAGGACTACGGGACGCCGGGACTACGACCGCTGAGCCGCCGTCCTTCCGTCCCCGCGTCCCCAACCCGTAGTCCCGCCGTCCGTCGTCCCGTAGTCCCACCAACACAATCACAATCACAACTTGTCAAAAAATGAGGTACACACGATGAGACACACATTCCTTGCATTTATGTTCGCCCTGCCGCTGCTGGCGCAGGACAGGCTGCCCGTGAAAACGCAGGTCGTGCGCGGGGGCGATGAGCCGGTCAAGATCGTCG
>Ga0082212_10003049_pt1 | contig 23953 bp, 15 predicted proteins | sample TergutNt197P3_FD_71548 | JGI IMG/M metagenome (GOLD analysis project Ga0082212, IMG submission 71548) | Neocapritermes taracua P3 segment gut microbial communities from Petit-Saut dam, French Guiana - Nt197 P3 | ecosystem: Host-associated > Arthropoda: Insects > Digestive system > Gut ... | reverse complement strand
GTGTGGGGATTTAACAAAAAAAGCTATGTTGCATCCCTACGGGATGATGTTTTTTATTACATGCATCCATTCTACCGAGCTTTATTCCCTTCGGGAATTTTAATGTGTGCTACGCACGGACGCTTTCTTTCGGAACGATGTTCGCTTAAATATCCGTCCGTAGGACACCAACATTTGTCATTTGTAACTCGTAACTTCCAACGCAGTTGGATAGGGCATCGTTCCCTACGGGAAAAAAGTGTGCTTCGCACAAATATAATTTCCCCTGCCCCGTCAGGCTAGCGCCTGCCACCCCTTCCCGGCGGGACGGGGAAAAGGCGGTGTCCTGCGGACGGATGATAGCACTTCGTGCAGTTGAGGCACGCAAGTGTGCGTTGAGGAGCTTCGCTCGTTGAAAGTTGAGATAAACACATCCTTCACATACTGCGAAGCAGACAGATCATCCTCATCAATGCTCCCCCCGTCAGCCAACTGCGTTGGAAATGACAAAATGCAAGATACCAATGACTTGTCATTTGTTCTTTGTCACTCGTCATTATTTTTGCCCACCCCTCCAAAATTGGAGGGGAATTTACATCGTCCGCAGGACACTACATTTCTAATTTCTAATTTCTAATTTTTCTTAAACCTTTCCCATTTGCTTTTAGGGGTGACTTTTAGGTTGTCGATATTCAGCTTTTCATTTAGGGGCATAGAGGCTGTTGCCTTCGCTTTTGGGTTCGAGATAGAGGCTATATTTATATGCAGGTGGTTATCTTTAAAAGAAATCTCTTGTTTGAATTTCTGGGGAGCGTTGCTTTTTAAGTAGCTTTCAAAGCTTTGGGAATATTGACCGGGATCTCTACTTCTGCCGCCCATGATTTCTGGGGTTCTCCACCAAATATGTGCTTGTGTAGCTATGTGAAATATTTCTTTAAAGAGTAGGTCTTGGGCTTCTGCATCGCTGATATAGGGTGTATATTCGGGTTTGGTGGTCAGAGTGTGAAGACCGACATTTAGCTGAACCTCTGCCAAAAACTGGATATGCGGATTGGAAATAGATTTCGCGTCTATATGCAGAGTGAGCTCATCGAGGCTAAAAACTAACACGCTATTTTGCCGCTCGATTCTGTTCCCAGATGCACTGTGGTCGATATACCGAACCAAAAACTCCAAAGGCTCTCCTGTTCGCCTGGGGGGTTGTTCCTTCACCGGTGGTTCGATATCCCTTCTTATCCTTGGGGGTGGTGGCATCGGGTCTGTTGTTATTTCTGTGGGCTTTTTGCTATCGATTATACCGTCTAAGATTTCTGGAGGTGGCATAAGCTGGATTCCTGTATCTTTTGCGGGTCGCGGGTGCGGGCAACTCCTTTCGATATTACTTCTCCAATCGGTTTTTTGCGGGGGTAAAGGGTTAAACATATCAGACAGGGGGTCACTGCGACCAGCACCGCCCATCACCACTGGTGTGCTATACCAATCGATAGCGAGTTTCGCTGCTTGTTGCAAGTCCTTATACAGCTGTTTGGTGGCTTCTTTGTCGTTCAGTTTGGCTACAAGCGGGGTGGTGCTTTGGTTTGCTACATTCGGGGTAGTGACTTTTATGCCTTCATGCCCAAGCTTCAGCTCAATAACCCCAGTGCATTTAGTAGCCCGATATTGCTTTGAGATACCAACTATCTCAACGACCGAATCACCCTTTATTGTAAATAAATACATACCTTCTTGGCTCTCTATCCAGTTGCCTTTTTTGCTGGTTTTTAGGGCTGACTGACCTTTTATAATATACTCTATCATTCGCTCTTCGGAGCCTGCTGGTATAGACTGTGAACCGCCTCCACCCATGACTATCGGTGTGCGATACCAAGCCTGTGCCAGCACTCCAAAGCTGTGTATTTCTCGTGATAAAAGTAAACTGACTTCGCTTTTCGATAGTTTTTTTGCTGATACCGATATAGTCAAAACTAAGACCATCAAAGCTACTCTACTAATTATTTTTCTCTTCATAATCAAACCTCTTTTCTATCTTCGCTTTTTCTGTCAAGGAGAAAAGCAAATTATAAATTATAAATAGATGTGTCCTGCGGACGGATGAAAGCACTTCGTGCAGCTGAGGAGCTTCGCTCGTTGAAAGTTGAGATATACACATCCTTCACATTCTGCGGGGCAGACACATCATACACATTTATCATAACCACCCCGTCCACCAACTTCGTTGATAATTACAAATGACAAGATACCAATCACTTGTAATTTGTCACCCGTGATTAGTTATTTTTATTATAGTTCACCACTTCAAATTTGGAGGGGAATTATTTTGTGTGCTATGCACGGATGTGGTGGAAGGCAGGGGGCTGCCTTCCCTACAGAAAAAATAAAATAATGATCAGAGGATTTTATCCTTGACAATTTTAGCCTTTCAAAGAAAATTGCACCTCAAAAAAAGTATGAAATATTACTACAATTTATTACATTATATGGAGTCATAATATGAAAATATTACAGTGGATTTTCTTGGGGGCTTTTTGTTTTCTAATGGGCGTAAGTGCTTTTGCTAGCAGTGCATTTATTGTCAACACCACTTCGACAGAAAGGACAGATTTTTCTTTTTCTTTACCGGAATATAAGATTATCTCAGAATATGATGGTGGTATCTTATTCGACAAAATAGAGTTAGACCAGGCAGTTCTGACGCCTTTGACGGGTTTGCCAGAAGTGCCTGTTTTTTCTGTATCTTTGGCAGTGCCAGTTGGTAGCGAGATTAGGATAGAAAATCTTTTTATAAAAGATCCATACATTTTGGACAACCTAAATATACATCCAAACCAAAATTTTGATGTAAAAGATTATTATTTTCAACAAGACATGAACTTTTATGGCAGTAAAGACCCAGAGCTAGTATTTCCAGATATTTTATATCATATTAGTGATGTCGAGACTATTCGCGACCATCAATTTATCACCATAAATATCCATCCCATGCGCTATTTTCCTGCCGAAAAGAAGTTAGAGGTCACACAAGAGCTTAGTATGACTATCTACCACACCTCCCCTGAGGCAGTTCCATCATATTATCTCCGTCCGCAAGTCTCCCGCTATTTTGAAGTAGTTTATGAGGCATTATTTGAAAATTACAACCAGATCAGACTGCCAAACCCTATCTATCAAGAGCCCTCATTACTGATCATACACGGACAAATGGCAGGACAAGGAACCAATCTCCAATTTTTGAACCAATTAATCACGTGGAAAAGGCAGCGTGGTATGAAGGTAGAAACAGCCGTGGCAAGCACATCCGCCATGGGTAGTTCTGAACCAGCCGGGGTAACTAATGCAGCTATCAAATCTTTTCTCCAGACAAAATACAGCCAGGGCGATGTGGAATTTGTGCTTTTGATGGGTGGAGTCGGTGTTCCTTCCAGTGGTAATTTCAGTATCCCCACTTTTACACCCAATGGAAATTGTGATTATGAGTATATGAAGATGATATCGAATGATTACCCCGATATATTTGTGGGTAGGTGGTTTGTAGATAGTAGTAATGCTATGGACGCTTATGTCAGCAAAGTGATACATTACGAACGTGAAATAAACGTTGGTAATGCGAACCTTGATTGGTTAGGTGGTAGTCTTTTGTATGGCGATACAAATTCTTCTTCTGGCATTTCCACAAAGATAGTAAACAAATATATAAAGTCTATTATACAGGAATATGACCCAAACCATGATTTTGTAGAATTTTATCCTAATGGCACTGTAAACCCTGTTTTGAACACCGGAAGAGCACATTTTTCATATCGTGGATACCTGGGTATGAGCAGTATACCAGGTCAGGTATCTTCGCTGACGAACAACAATAAATTATTTAATGTGGTCACTATCACTTGTAGCACAGGCGGTATGAGTGGCAGTGATTATATATCGGAAGTTACTAAAAAATACAACTCAAGTGCTCTGACTGGTGCTATATCAGCTATCGGTATGGCAAATAGCTCCACTCATACAGCCTGGAACAATGTGCTCCAAGCTGGAATCTATTACGGACTATATCCTGCAAAAATGGAGACTATGGGGCAGGCATCACTATTTGCAAAAGCCAATATCATAAATACCTTTAATAGCCCAAGCTTCCGCCCAACAGCGATAAACTTCGCCACTTGGGCAAATGTAATGACCGACCCCTCCCATAATGTGTTCAAGACAAAGCCAAAGTATTTTGCGACAGTTTTTCCCACTACTATTCCCACTGGGACCAGTAGCTTAAGGTTCGCCATCACAGACACAGACGATTATCCAGTTCCAAATACATGGGTCACCATATCACAATTTAGTGGCACATTAGACGGAAATCCTGTCCTCACCTACCTCACAAAAGGGATTTCCGATGAGAATGGAGTAGTCTATGTCAGCTTGGATCCGGAACTAACCGGCAATCTGACTTTATTCTGCACTCGGGCAGATTTTTTAACCAAAAAAGCTACCATTAGCCCCACCGGGAGTCCAGCAGTATCAGTGCAAAACTTCGTGATAAATGATATTTTGGGAAACAACAATGGTGAAGCAAATCCCGGAGAAACCATACATTTGACTTTGAATGTAAAAAACTACCAGAGTATGACTGCCTCCAACCTAACAGCTACTCTCAGTTCCGAAGACCCACTGGTCACTATCGACAATGGCACTGCCACATTCGGGTCTATCAGTGCAGGCGAAACCCAAAATTACTATGATGCCTTTACTTTTACCGTGTCACCCCAATTTCCCGACTTGCAAATGCTACCTTTAAAAATAGATATCACCGATGGCATAAACGTATGGTCATCGTATATCACAACTATGGTAAAGGGTGTAAACTTAAATTATGTCAGTATGACACCAGGCTATGTAGCCATAGGTCAGCCATCAGAAGCCAGCTTTTCTCTAAAAAACAATGGTTCTTACACAGGGTATAACCTCTCAGCACAGCTACTTTCACGCCACTCGTTTATGAACATAGAGACAGACACAGTATATGTCGGCACGGTAATTCAAGGGCAGACAGTAAGCGGTATCGGTCCTTTTACAATTTTAGTGGATGAGGCTATTTATCCCGGTATGAGTTTGCCTGCATTACTGTATGTATATAACAATGACGGCTTTGAAGAGTTTATACCCATCAATATTACAGCAGGGAATAGAACCCCTGCAGACCCCACTGGTCCAGACGAATACGGCTATGCTATGATAGGCAGCAATGACTTTAATTGGTATCCCGCTGAGACTGGCACAGTCACCCCGCAATATAGGTGGAAGAACATTAAGTATATAGGCACAAATACTGGCATCGAAGATTATATAGAAAACCCAGGTGGGAGTAGTCAGGAAGAAGGCGGATTAGATGTCACTCTACCTTTTACTGCATCTTATTATGGCAATCAGTTTGATAATATCTTTATCTGTTCAAATGGTTGGTTCTGCTTCGGCACTAGTGACCAGAGGGACTTCCGCAATGTGCCGATACCCGGACCGATAGTTCCTCGAAATATGGTCGCTCCATACTGGACAGATTTAGTATGCGGAAGCTCTTACGGAGGCATATATACCTATTATGACGAGGACGACGCTGCTTTTATAATCCAGTGGGATAGTGTAAGATTTATTTCCCCGGGAAGCTATGGGTATTGGAATATCTCTGCAGACAGTGTGACCTTCCAAGCTATCATTTACGACCCACAGATGCACGGCACATCGATGGGTGACAGCCCGATAAAGCTACAATATCACCGGTGGCATCAAGGCGTTCCTGGCAACACACAACACCCTATAAACTATGTATCAGTCGGTTTTCAAGACGGCACTGCACTGCGGGGTCTCACTTATGTATACGATAACGTATACACCCCCGGTTCTGCCACTATCAACAACGGTTTTGCGATATTGATCACCCAGCCTTTCTTTATAAATGATCGACCGTTTTTACAGATGCAAGACACATATTTATATGACGAAAACGGCAATGGCATCATAGAAGCGGGAGAAAGGTTAGACATAGGCATAGTCCTAAAAAATTTAGGTTTGACCACAGCCCAAGAGGTGCGAGCTACTCTCACCAGCAATTCCGAATTTATAGAAATACTAAATGCTGTGTCTGACTTCCCAGATATAGCAAATGGGGAACATAGCTCAAATTTCGACTATTTCAGCGTTGTAGTTAACCCAAACACACCCGATAACACCGAGATAACAACCAATATAAAATATTCTGTGGAAAGCATATATTCACCAAACTTCAACGAGTGGAGCAGCAATATCAAATTCACTGTGAGAAAGCCCTCTATGGTTTACCGCTCATATCTGATAAATGATCTGGCAGGGAACAACAACGGTATAGTGGAACCAGGTGAAACTATCAAATTTGTGGTCACTATCGCAAACACCTCTGATTTAGATGTCTGCGATGTAATGGGCAATCTGGAAACTCAAAGCTCATACCTCAATGTGCATGTAGATTCTTACTTTGTCCCTATCATCAAAGCTAGAAACAACCAACAGTTTGTCTTTGAAATCGGTGTGGCGACAGACACTCCTGAAGCTATAGCTATTCCGCTATTTATGAACTTTACAGCAGAAAATGCAAATACAATATATTATAACACGAACCTAAGTATCAACCAAAGTGGCACTTTGTTACAGCACTACGGTGAGCAACTTTTAGGCACGTGGCAGATCAACGGTCTATATGGTACTTGGGATATTTCTGATACCGATTTTGCTGGTGGGACTGCACCTGAGATAAAATATATGGGTGCAAATATCACAGGGAGAGTGCGATATATCTCACCCACTATGGATGCTCGTGATATAAATAGTGTGATGTTGACCTTTAAAAATGCTGCCAATGTGGCGATACCTGATGTCCTTACGCTTAGGGTAGAGGCTCGACACACCTACAACGCCAATGATTGGGATGAAATCTGGTCACAAACTTTTACAGATAGTTATACCGCTTCTGATGTAGCTGTGCCTATAAATACACACCTGGGGTATAGCATCTTCCAGATTTGCTTTACATTAGAAGGGAATTTTGCTGGCATATCAGAATGGTATCTAGATGACATCATAGTCCAAACAGATTTTGGCAACACTGCTATCATCCGAGGTCAAGTAAATGTGCTAAACCACTATCCAAAGCCTGTGTCGCGATTAGGTGTAAAAGCAGATTATTACACTGCACGAGTTTCTCCCGAAAACTCTTATGAAATATATCTGTTACCACAACGATACCATAGTATAGCTCTAAATGACCCATTCTTTGAATATGCCGATTCTTTAAGTGCCATGACCTTAGATGCAGGTCAAGTAATAGAGGATCATCATTTTAATGTCCACTACCGCACCAGACCGGGTAACCTGCGGAGAACTACAAACGAGGAACGAAACCTAGTCTTGAGATGGGATCATATATATGATAGGACAGAAGACTTCTTGGGATTTGAGGAGTTTGAGATTTTTAGGCAAATGAATTCGACAGAATTTATAAAGATAGAAAACCCTTTCATCGATTCATTAGGCTATGATGCTGAAAATAATCGAAATATATACAGCTACACTGAAGATAGCTTTGAACCTTTTGATTTGTCGAATAAATACCGCTACTCTGTGAGAGTAAAATATGCAAATGGGGCGAGCGATACTACTATGGTGTATTACAACCCTCTGGACACTTATGATGACCCCGACAATCCCGAAAGCACAGACCCAGTGGTCGTAGAAGGTGAGGATGTAATCATAGAAAATCTCGAATTCAAGCTATATCCGAATTACCCTAATCCATTTAACCCTTCCACTACTATCCGATTTGCGATACCAGAACCGAGCAGGGTAGATATCAAAATTTACAATATAAAAGGACAGCTGGTAAAGGTAGTGAAAAATGAGTTTATGGACAAAGGGATTCATACAGTGCAATGGCATGGAAATGATAATAATAACCACACAGTTGCCTCTGGGATATACTTCATCAGAATCCAAAATGAAAAGAATGTAGCTATCAGAAAATCGCTGCTATTGAAATAAATTAGAAGTTTGAAATGTGGAGTGCTTCGCACGGATGGAGTGAGTTAAACCACCCCTCCACCAACTTCGTTGGAAATGACAAATGACAAAATATCAATGACTTGTAACTTGTCTTTTGCTATTTCTAACTAGGTTGGATGACGGGGTGTGAGCCCATCTTACACATACTGCGAAGCAGACATATCATGCAAATATGAGCGGAGAGCGGGACGCTCTCCGCTACAATATCTTTACATTTTTACTAATTCATTTTTTTCGATATCTACAAAGAGCACTTCTATACCAGCATCCGCAAATAATTCCTTTGACAGATTGTCGGGGTATTGGTCTAAGACATAGACTTGTTTTATTTCAGAATTTATGATCATTTTTGCACATATTGAGCAAGGGTAATGAGTGCAGTAAAGGGCTGCTTTCTCAAGAGAAGTGCCATTTAACGCTGCTTGGATGATAGTATTTTGCTCAGCGTGAACCCCACGACATAGCTCATGATTTTGACCGGAGGGGACATTCATTTGTTCACGTAGACATCCTGTGTTTTCGCAGTGCTGAGTGTGCTTTGGAGCACCGTTGTAACCAGAGGCTATGACTTGGTTATTTTTTACTAGAACAGCTCCGACTTGTCTGCGTAGGCAAGTGGAGCGTTCTGAAACTAGCTTTGCCATTTTCATAAAATATTCGTGCCATGAGGGTCTTTTGTTCATTTATTCTCCTTTCATTTTCTCTAAAGTTTTTACTACTATTTTCGGAAGTAAATCTATATCATAATCCCAAAATTTCACGGGTTTGTTCTGGTGTGGCTATAGGTCTGCCAAAATCGTTTGCCATTTTGGTTATCCTCTCGACTAGCTGAGCGTTTGATTTCGCTAGCACTCCTTTGTGATAAAATATATTATCTTCAAAGCCCACACGTATATGACCGCCCATAGTCAAAGCCATCACAGCACAGGGCAATTCCCAACGTCCTATGCCTGCCACACCCCAAGTGGCAGAGGGTATCTCTTCCTGGAGGTGCTCTGCCATGTAAAGCATGTTTTTCGGCTTACCACTCATACCACCGGGAACGCCTAACACAAACTGGACGTGTAGGGGAGTATGCGAGATCAGACCTTTTTTTACCAGCTTTGCCACATAATCTATCATACCAGATTCATAGACCTCTATCTCAGGAGCCACACCAACCACTTGAAAATAAGCAGCAAGCTTTTCGATATCTGCGGGAGAATTCATAAAGACTTCATCCCCAAAATTTAAAGTGCCACCATTTAAAGTAGCCATATCTGGCATCAATTTTAGGGGTGCCATCCTTTTTTCAAAGGGTTCACCCACTGCGCCACCAGTGGACATCTGGATGATCATCTCTGGCACAGACTGCCGAAGCTTTGTGATCACTTCTTCGAACCTTTCTAAATCCTGTGTAGGCTTGCCTTCATCATCGCGCACGTGTAGATGCAGGACGCGAGAGCCTGCTTTAAAGCATTCTATAGCTGTCTCCACTTGCTCATCCGGTGTGATAGGCAGATTTGGCTGGGACTCCTTGGTAGTCTCGGCACCTGTCAAAGCGGTAGTAATAATCAATGGCTCCATGTAAAGCTCCTTTTCCTTTTTTATAACAAAATCAAGTTTTAAAAACCGCTTTTTTTGTCAACTGAAAATTCGATTTTACCCCAGAAAAACAAACTATAAATATAAAAATTTTTGATAACCCAAAAGACAGGAGGAGAAAACTATCTACATCATCTCGCTAAAAAGGTGTAATGCAATGCTTTTAAAAGGCAAAATAATCCTATAGTTTTATTGTGTCAACTTCGACTGTTCACATTTTATTTGACAAAAAACCTCTATTTAAAAACTATGTTTTAGGTAAAAAATAGTATGGAAAAGTTTGATTTATTGACCACTGTGGAAAATGGCGGATGCTCGGCAAAGATAGCCCCTGATGTTTTGGAAAAGATACTCGGCGCTGTAAATTTTAGCTTTCCAGCTGACTTTGACAAAAGCAGATTATTAGTCGGGCTGGATACCCATGATGACGCAGGCGTGTATAAAATCAACGATGAGCAGGCTATAGTTTTTACCACTGATTTTTTCCCCCCTATGTGCAGTGATGCTTTTACTTTCGGGCAAATAGCTGCCGCCAATGCCCTCAGCGATGTTTACACAATGGGCGGACAAGTGCTACTAGCATTGAATCTGATAATGTTTCCTGACCAAAAAATACCTCTGTCTGTGCTGTCTGATATATTGCAAGGGGGGCAAAGTAAAGTGGCAGAAGCGAGCGCTATCATAATTGGGGGGCATACTATCGATGATTTCCCCCCAAAATATGGTTTAGCAGTGATAGGGATGGTGCACCCCGATAAGGTCATCACAAATGCTAAATCGCAAGCAGGCGATGTGCTGATACTCACCAAACCCATAGGCACAGGAGTGATATTGGCTGGTAATAGATTAAAAATGGCAGAAAAAAGAAGTTATGACGTCGCAATCGACCAAATGAAACACTTAAATAAGGAAGCGGCTATACTTATGAATAAATATCAGGTGCTGTCAGCTACAGATATCACAGGCTTTGGGCTGCTTGGTCACGCCTTAAAAATGGCGAAGGCTAGCTCTGTCTGCTTAAATATCGACACTCACAAGATACCTTTCATAGCAGGAGCTGAGGATCTGATAGATATGGGCTGCATACCGAATGGATGTTTTCGCAATCAAAAATATGCGAGCGAAATGTGTGCTGTAGTCGAAGGCATAGACTACAATAAGATGATGTTGTGCTATGACGCTCAAACATCAGGCGGAATGCTGATATCGGTGTCTGAAAGCCGTTCTGCTGAGCTTTTACAAGACCTAAAACAGACCTATCCGCATTCGGAAATCATCGGGACTGTCACAGAATATAAAGATAACTTAATAAAACTGGTGCAAAAGATATTGTAGCGGAGAGCGTCCCGCTCTCCATTCTCATAAATAATTGTTTTATATAAATATTGACAAAAATCTTATATTTTAAAAAATGGCAACAGATTTAATTATATACAAAAAAGGGGAGAAATATGGTAGATAATGACACACTTTTAAACACAATATCAAATGAGCTAAAAAACTACATAGTAGCTACAAACCAAGCTATGGAGCAAGCAACTATAAACCAGCCTGCATTGAGTAATGACAAATATATACTACTAGCTATGAAATCAAACACAAAAGCGCTCGATTTAGTGCAAGAGATACTCTATTCGGCGAAAATCGTGGCTGCCAAAGAGACATTGAACCTAAAACCTTTTGATCTAAATGAGATAGTGGAGGACGCAGAAGATATCTTTTATATGCGGGCAGCAAATAAACATATCGAAGTGGTGGGGCAATACTCAGATGCCGCACTAAATGTGCTGCTCGACTTCGACAAATGGACTAGGATATATGAAAACCTGACCACAAATGCTATAAAATTTACCGATGATAAAGGTGCCATCACTGTCAAAACTTACTCCGAAGACGACCATGCTGTGTTCAGTATCAAAGACTCGGGTATCGGTATACCCCCAGAAAATCTAGCAAAACTGTTTTCGGGAGCTTCGGATGTCTCGCGTAAAGGAACAGCAGGCGAAGAGTCCACGGGGCTGGGGCTGACCATAGTGAAAAAACTGGTTGACCTGCACAATGGCACTATCGAAGTGAAGTCAAAAGTGGGAGAAGGAACAGAGTTTATCGTCAAACTACCGCTAGCAAAATAATCCTGCTATGAAGCATAAAATAATCTTATTCCTCGAAAAATGGATAGCTTTTTTTGTGCTGAACCTGCTGGGTTTTACCTTTTCATACAAAGTCCACGGGCTGAAAAAGCCATACCCGCATTGCATTTATATCTTTTGGCATAGAAATATATTACCACTACTTTTAAACAGAAAAAATGAAGGCGTGGTCGTGCTGATTTCCCGCTCGAAAGACGGGGACTATATAGCTGAACCCTGCAAAGCCTTTGGTTTTCAGACGGCTAGAGGGTCCTCCTCCCGCAAAGGAACAGCTGCTCTAAAAGAGATGATCAGCCTTTCCAAAAACCACTCTATCGCTATCACACCAGACGGTCCAAAAGGTCCCGCTGGGCAGATAAAAGAAGGTGCCTTGCAATTAGCATATCTCACCCAGCTCCCAATCTGTGCAGTAAAAGTGTCTGTATCAACCTCTTGGGCTGTAAACTCGTGGGACAGGTTTATCATCCCAAAACCCTTCGCAAAGATAGACATTTTTTATAGCGAACCGATGATGATATCCTCAAAAGCAGATATAGAAGTGCATCAGAAATCTCTGCAAGAATATATGAACTCGTAGGGAACGATGCCACTCCCAACTATGTTGGAATTACTAGTTGCAAAAGAAAAGTTACAAATTATGGTGTCCTTCGGACGGATTGTGAAGAGAACATCATTCGGTAACATCCGTCCGAAGGACATATTATTTGTAACACAATATTGGTTACTAGGTTAAAAATACAAAGTAAAAAAATGGAGGTTAAAAGTAGTGCCGAAACTGATAATAAATAATCTAAAAAAAACATATCCGAATGGAACTCAAGCTTTAAAGGGAATAGACCTGAGCTTTAGCAATGGTATGTATGGTCTCTTGGGACCAAATGGTAGTGGGAAGTCAACATTAATGCGCACTATAGCTACTTTGCAAGATGCCGATGAAGGCACGATATTTATGGATGAGCTTGATGTCCTAAAAGAAAAAGCTGAAGTTCGTAAAATATTAGGTTTTTTGCCACAGGAGTTTGATTTATACCCAAAAGCTACTGCTTATGAGCTGCTGGAACACTTAGCTATTTTAAAGGGACTTACAGATAAAGTGTCCCGAAAAGAGACATTGAACACGCTGCTAGAACGCACAAACCTTATCTCTGTTAGAAATCAAAAATTAGGGAGCTTTTCTGGCGGTATGAAGCAGCGCTTCGGTGTGGCTCAAGCGCTTTTGAATAAGCCAAAGATCTTGATAGTTGACGAACCAACTGCGGGGCTTGACCCTGTGGAGCGAGTGAGATTTTTAAATATCCTTTCGGAGCTTGCTGTGGACACTATCGTGATTATTTCCACTCACATAGTGGAGGATGTGAGCGAGCTATGTGTAAATATGGCTATCATGAATGAAGGCAAGGTTCTGGTGGAAAGCAAACCTGATACCCTTATCGCGGCAATGAATGGTAAAGTGTGGAAAAAGCTTGTGTCAGCAGAAGAATTAGCTCAGCTGGAAGCTAAATATAAAACATTATATTCTTTGATGTTAATGGGAAATAGAGTAACTCATATTTACAGCGAAACCGACCCTGGTGACGGATTTGAGAGCACAGAACCAGACTTAAAAGATGTTTATTTTTACTATATCAAAGGTATGAACGATGTTTGAAGTATTTAGATATAATTTAATGTATCGTCTAAAATACATTTCCACTTATGTATTTGCCTTTATTTTTATGGCTTTGGCTAGTGGGATTGTGTTGATATGGACCAATGTCATGGGGTATATGACCATTGAAAACAGAACAGCTATAAATGCTCCTACCAGTATCGTGATGTATTCTGGTGTCTTTTCCTCGCTTTTGCTTTTTATCATAGCTGTGATAATTGCAGGCTTGTTTAATAAAGATTTTGAGACAAAGTTTTCGAACCTATTGTTTACAAAACCGATAAGTAAATTGCAATACTTGGGTGGTCTATTACTTGCAAATTTAACACTCGTATCTGCCATTTTCCTTTTGACTATGCTCACATTTGCTATCACTTCTGCCCTCCCTTTTATCAGCAGTGATATGGTCGTAGCACCAAATATACTCTGGTATTTGCAACCTTTTTTACTATTCACACTACCAAACTTTTTCCTTTTTGCCTCACTTTTAATGCTATATATCGTTGTCTCAAAACGGACTTCCAATATACTGTTGGTAGCTTTTTTACTAATGGTGTTGCAAGGATTAGCCGAATTATTAGACGCAAAAATAGACAACAAGATATTAGCTGCTCTCATCGACCCTCTTGGAGAAAAGGCAGCTGCCCTTGCCACTATCGGGTGGACCTCTGCCGAAAACAACACTCAAATGCTACCGCTAACTTGGGTAATATTAGTTAATCGGTTAATATGGATAGGTGCGGGGTTTGTAGCGTTTTTCAGCTCACTAAAAATCTTTAATTATGATTTTTCGTTTAAATCCAGAAAAAAGCATGTAAATGATAGCTATGAACTCACAGAATGCAATACTAAAATAAAGGACTTTACCTTTGTTGAAAGCATAAAAACAAAGATCAGCCAGTTTAGAACATTTTTTGCCTTTGATTTTAAGTATCTGCTCAGGATACCTTCATTTTGGGGTATCATGATTATTTCTTTGGTGTATTTACCCTTTATATCCTCTGGTTTTTCAGCATTTATGGGGACAAAAACTCTGCCTGTGACCAGCAATATGGTTGATAACCTTCATTCTTCTTTTAGCATGTTTTTGTATCTGATCATCACTTTCTTTACGGGCGAGCTGGTATTTAAAGCACGAGAAAATAAAATCGCTATCATAGAGGACAGTTTGCCATTTAGTAATCTCATCAGTTTTTTCTCGAAGTATGCTGTCATGAGTGCCGTAATAATTGGCTATTTGCTGATCCTCATGCTTGGCGGAGTGATTTACCAGATGGTGAAGGGTTATCATCTCTTTGAGATAGGTTTATACATCCAATATTTATTCGGGACAAAGTTACCCATCTGGCTACTTTATCTGCTTTTAGCTTTCTTTATTCATATCTTGATAAACCAAAAATATGTAGCTCATTTCACCTTTTTCTTATTCTTGTCTCTGAGATATTATTTAGCGAATTTTGGGCTGGAGCATGTGCTGTTTAAGCCTCTAATCTTACCTAACCTGATACATTCTGATATGAGTGGCTTTATGGGTGAAGTGCCCTGGTTTTACACTCTCTGGTTTTACTGGCTATCTGTGATGGTTTTTTGGTCGGGATTTACTGTTCTTAACTGGAAAAGAGGCACCACAACTGTCGCACTTTCAAAGCTATCAAATAGTAAATATCGAAATATTATCAATGGAATAGCCTCGTATTTTACGTGTTATTTCAGTGCCTTTAGCTTTAAAACAGCTTTGAAAAAGCCGAATAAGGTCGTGATATTTCACTATTTTGTGATATTCTTTTGGGTGCTTTCTGCTGGTCTGATATTTATAAATACTAATGTTTACAGTGATTTTGCCCTCAGGAAAACTGTCGAGAAAAGGCGTGTAGCTTTTGAAAAAGATTTTAAACATTTTCAGGCAAAGAATCAGCCAAAGATTACGGATATTAAGCTAAATATCGATTTGTTTCCGAGTAAAAAGAATATGACTGCCAAAGGCACTTATACTGTAAAAAATCTGGGAGAGACCCCTATCGATAGCGTAATGATAAATATTAACAATAGCTTCACCAAATATGAGGGCGGTTTTTCTGAGCTTTCGAATGATAATAAAGTATTTGAGAATAAAAAGCTCGGATTCGCAGTGTATAAATTCGATAAACCACTAATGCCGAATGATAGTCTTTATTATAGTTTTGACCTTTTTTTAGGGAAGGCTGGTATATTTGATGTAAGCGGCAGCCCAGTCGTCCGTAATGGAAACTTTATGAATAGTATGATGTTTCCTTCTTTTGGTTACGATGACCATTTGGAACTAAAAGGCGAAAGGCTACGAGAGAAATATGGATTGCCTAAGCAGGATAATATGCCCGCAGTTGACGATGCTTTTGGTTTATCGCGTAATTATATCTCAAAGGACGCCCATTGGATTTCTTTTGAAGCGAATGTTTCCACAGATAGCGACCAGACAGCATTAATGCCTGGTGAACTAGTAAGGCAATGGAATGAGAAGGACAGAAATCACTATACCTATAAACTGGGTAATAATATGCTTAATTTTTTCTCTGTAATTTCTGCAAAATATGAAGTAAAGAAGGACAAGTGGACTGATAAAAACTCTTTGCTTCCAGATGTGGACATAGAGATTTATTATCATAAAAACCATAAATTTAACATAGATGTGATGATAGAAAGCCTTAAAGAGTCACTAAATTATTATACATCAGCTTTTGGTGCGTATCCTCATTCGATAGTGAGAATAGCAGAGTTTCCACGAGTAGCCAGCTTTGCCCAAGCTTTTCCTACATTGATTCCTTTCAGTGAAAGTGCGGGGTTTATAGCTGAATTATCCTATAAAACTATAAACTATCCATATCATGTGACAGCTCATGAAATGGCTCATCAATGGTGGGCACATCAAGTGGTGGGTGGCTTTAATCGCGGTGCTATTATGCTTAGCGAGTCCTTTGCCGAATACAGCTCCATGATGGTGGTAAAAAAGAAGTATCCGTTTCTTTTTCGTCAACAGCTTAAATATGTGCTAAATAGATACACTCGAAGCAGATCGAATGATACGATAGCAGAATTGCCATTGTCCGAAGTGGAACATTCCAGCCATATTTACTACGAGAAGGGCTTATTAGTGATGAGTGCCACAGCTCGGCTTATCGGCGAGGAGAACCTTAACAATGCTCTAAAAGAGTTTTTAAATGAGTATAAATATAGTTTTGACCCTTATCCCAAAAGCACAGATTTTTTGAAAATATTAGACGCTTATGTCCCTGATAGCTTAAAGACGACCATAGATGAGATGTTTAACCAAGTGGTGACCTATAACCATAAAGTGATCAATGTGAAAACTACAGACAAATACGGCAATGTGGATACTTTAAGCGTCCCTACATCACTTGAAGATATTCTAGCCGCACATCCTGATGCAAAAGTAGTTCGCATTGGAGGTAATCATAATCATAGTTCCACAAATGCTCCTACGAACGATAATACAGAACGGGATATTAGCGAGATATTGGGCGGAAACATACCGTCTAATGCTCAGGTAATGCACCTCGATAAAAATTCTTTATCTCCCCTTGATATGGCTAAGCTTTTAAAAGGAGAACTCCCTGAAAGCATAAAGAGCATGGTAGATAGCCTCTCTGCTGACACTCATAAAGAAGTGAAACACCAGACTGTTTCTACTTTAGATACCCAGCAGGAGTACTTTATCACCACAGTCGAATTTAGCACTCAAAAAAGGGTGTATGATAGGGAAGGAGATTTTGAGATAAAGGAATATGAAAACTGGCTTGAGATAGGGCTACTAAACGAAGCAGGAGAGGTTTTCCATGTCGAAAAAGTATGGGTGGAAGGCAAAGATAATATAGCCCAAATAAAAAGCATTAAAAAACCTGCCGAAGTAGTAATTGACCCTTATTTCTTGACTATCTTTACCAACCTGGAAGACACTTTCCAAAAGGTCAGTGGAAAATATGGAAAAACAACAGTTTCCAACGATGGCAAGACCACTACACATACAATAGAAGTCAAGATAGGTGGGTAAGATTTGTAGGGAACGATGCCTAGCGAGCTTGCGAGCGAACATCGTTCCTTAAATATCCGTCCGAAGGACACCACCTTTTCCACTCTCTTACGGGAGAGGGGTGGACTATAATAAAAATAACTAATGACGAGTGACAAATTACAAGTCATTGGTATCTTGTCATTTGTAATTTCCAACGAAGTTGGATGACGGGGTGGTTAAAATTAACATCCATTTTATTTGTAACACAAAGATAACTAAATAGTTACTAATAATAGAGAGGCAGATATGACAACCGTAACCATAGAAATAAGTGATGACTTCAAACAAAGAGCGGAACAGTATTATCATAAAAAAGGGAAAGCTTTATCAGAAGCTATCATAGATTTGATTTCGCAAGACATTGAAGAGGACGATTTTGATACAAACAGTAGTGCATTTACTGAAGAAGAGGAAGCTTCGTTTTATAGTCCAGAAAATATCGCATATAACCTGGAAGGAATTACACAACTCGTAGAAGGCAAAAAAGTCCTGGTGACAGCAGAACAGCTAAAAGCGATGATTAAATGAGGGTCTATTTCTCTGAAAAAGCCCTACAAGAATATATAAAACTAACTAAAACTAACAAAAAAATAGCCGAACGAATAGCCTTATTGATTGAAGAAATAGAACAAAATCCTACATCCGGTCGCGGCAAACCCGAAATGCTGAAACACGAACTTTCGGGCTTTTGGTCTAGACGAATAAGAGGAAAACTTAGACTGATATATAGGATAGTTGACGATGAGTCAGTCGAAATCTCCAGCTGTTGCGGGTATCATATCAAATAAAAGCTTTGTTGGTGTTTAAAATAACTCGTAGGGAACTATGCCTAGCGAGCTTGCGAGCGAACATAGGTCCGCAATGTTCGTGCGGAGCACACCACCTTTTCCCCGCTCCTGTGGAGAGGGGTGGCAGGCACTAGCCTGACGGGGTGTGGGATTTATGTCCGTGCGAGGCACACATTATCCGTAGGGAAGGGTTACCTAACCATTCCGTTCATATCCGTGCGTAGCACACATTTGCAGCCGCGTAGGGGCGAAATGTTGGTAGAAATGCTGTTCACCAACGATATTGCTTTTTCGCCCAAAAAAGCAGAGCTGTTTTGGGCGAAAAAGAGTGTGTGTGCGGTTGCCCATTTCTACCAACATAACGTACCTACGGCGCTAGATGGTGTCCTGCGGACGGATGTCAAAAACCCCTGCCCCGTCAGGCTATCGCCTGCCACCCCTTCCCTCAGGGACGGGGAAAAGATAAGGTGTGCTTCGCACATATATAACGGAGCGATGTTCACTCGCAAGCTCGCTAAGCATCGTTCCCTACGGCATACCCTTCCCTACGACAAATTCACAAACAAAAAAGTATATTTATCTGCGTCCATATCGATGTATTTATTTAGTGATATGCCTGCTCCGTGTCCTGACGATATTTCTATGCGGAGGATTATAGGATTATCTCCTGCATCGGCTGATTGCAATGTAGCGGCAAACTTCCTTGCTTGTCCTGGCACCACTCTATCGTCTGTATCGGCTGTAAGTATCAGGGTCGGAGGATATGCTGTGTTCATTTTTACATTATGAAGTGGCGAGTATTTATACATAAAAGGGAACTGTTCGGGGTTTTCAGAACAGCCATATTCGCCAGTCCAATACCTGCCTGCTGTAAATAGGTGATAGCGGAGCATATCGATTACGGGCATACCTACTATCACAGCTCCAAAGAGGTCCGGTCTTTGGGTTAGGCAAGCTGCTGTAAGCAACCCACCATTTGAAAAGCCTTGTATCCCAAGCTTTTTATTAGTAGTGTAGCCTTCCCGGATCATATATTCACCTGCTGCTATAAAGTCATCAAATACATTTTGCTTATTTTCTAGCATTCCCCCCTTGTGCCAGGCTTCGCCGTATTCATCACCGCCTCGAAGACAAGTGGAAACATATATGCCGCCCTTTTCCAGCCAAGCAAGTATCGAAGCAGAAAAGTAAGGAGTCATGGACGCTTTAAAACCACCATAGCCGTTCATTAAAACAGGATGGCTGTTATCCATTGCGATGCCCTTCTTGTGGGTGATAAATATCAGCACTTTTGTCCCATCTTTTGAAGTGCAAAAAACCTGCTTTGTCTCATACTCATCGAAACTAAAGTCAACCTGACTTGCATACCAGACAGTAGGGTTTTCATTCGTAAAATCATAACGATAGCATACCTTTGGGTAAAGGAAACTGCTAAAGCTCAAAAAGAACTCATCCCTGTCAGGATCACCGGTCAGTTCCACCACAGAACCATGCGCAGGTAGAGGCAGCTCTTTTACAAATACACCATTTAAATCAAACACCAAAACCTTGTGAATAGCGTCTTTCAAGTAAGCACAAAGCAGATGTTTATTCGCAGTTACAGCAAATTCAAGGCTTTCGCCATTATCGGGGACGATAGTTTGCCAGTCTTCTGTTCCTTTTTCTGTTAGCTTTACACTTAAAACTTGATTAAATTCTGCATCCTTTTTAGTAATAATATAAGCCCTACTATCCACAATATCTATCACATCATAATGGTCGTCAAAATCGGCTATTATCGGCAACCAATCAGTGTCTGGCTTGTCTGTGGGCTTGTAGAAAAGCTTGTTCTTTACCATAGCTTCTTCCAAAATCATCATAAGCAGCCACTTTTCTTTATCAACGGTATAAACATATAATTCTTGATTTGGATGTTCTGGTTCGCTGTGTATCAGCTTATCGGCGCTTTGCTGTGTCCCAAGTGCATGAAAACAAACCATAGAGTTATTTGTCACCACATCCAGCACATTTGCAAGGTCTTGTTCTGGATAGCGTCTATAATAAAAGCCTGACTCGTCTGGCACCCAAGCACAGCTTGTCCGTTGCGTATATTGCAACATATCTGGTAATGGCTGTAATGTCCGCAGGTCAAGCAGGTGGATAGTAGTCCAATCTGAACCGCTTTTTGATAAACTATACGCCAAATAATTGCCCTTTGGGCTTATAGAAGTTTGCTCTATAGAAACGCTACCGTCATCACTAAGCAGATTTGGGTCAAGTATCACCTCACCAAAGTCATCTAAAGACTTTAGACGATATAAAACAGAGTGATTTTGCAGTCCGTTATTCCGCCAAGCAAAGTATTTTCCCTCTACATATCTCGGCACACTGCAACGAGGATAGTTAAACAGCCCTGTCAAACGCTTTTTAAAATCTGCTTTTATATCTTTAGCTTTCATATACTCTTGAAAATGCTCGTTTTGCTCTGTTATCCACTCTTTTACCTCTGGCGAGGTGTCGTCCTCTAACCAGCGATATGGGTCGGCAACAGGCGTGCCGTGGTAATCATCTATTACTAGTTCTCTTTTCGTAATCGGTCTTTTTTTTAGTTCAGACATAATTTATCTCCTATATTTTTGTCAAGATTTCAAATCAATTTTACTCAGCTCAGTTTCGATATCTTCTATACTCGGTAAGCTGCTTTTTAGGTTTTCTGGCAGTAGTTTAGAATATTGGTATTCAGAAATGCCCATAGGTAAATTCATGCTTTCTAATGAATACTGCACTTCTATATTATCTTTGTTTTTACATATTATCAGTCCAATAGTAGGGTTATCAGTTTCTTTTTTCTTTTGATGATTTATAGCAGAGATGTAAAGTCCTAATTTTCCAATGTGCTCAGCTTCAAATTTACCTGCTTTCAATTCAATGACTACATAACAACGAAGCTCTAAATGGTAAAAGAGTAGGTCAATAAATCTTTCTGATTCTCCTATTTTTACAGCAATTTGCCTTCCAATATAAGCAAATCCATTACCCAGTTCTAATAAAAATTTAGTTATGTTAGTTGTCAGTGCATCTTCTAATTCTTTTTCCTTGTATCCTTCTGTAAGTGTAATGAAATCAAAATTATATGGGTTTTTGAGTATTTCTTGTGCTAAATCGCTTTGAGGTTCTGGTAATAACCTAGTAAAATTCGTAAGTGCTTTTCCTTGAGTCCTAAAAAGATCAGTATCCATATAATTCATTAGCACTGAACGACTCCAACCATTTTCTATCGTCTTTTGAATATAGAACATTGCTTCATTTATAGATTTTACTTTTGTAAATATCAATATATGATGTCCCCAAGGAATTTGAAAAATTGGATGGGTTTCTAAAAGTGCAACAACTTGTTGCGATTTTATAAAGTCTTTGTTGTCATACTGTTGTAAGCAGTTATTTACTTGGTTTGGGATTTCTGCAACAACTTGTTGCAATAATTCGTTGTCTTGATTATAAAACAAGTAAAACTGTTTAATGTAAAACAAATTCCTAGCAGAAAATCCACTCATATCAGGAAACTCTAATTTCAAATCTCTACTTAACTGCTCTAAAAAACTGCTTCCCCAGGTAGACTCCATTTGCTTTGTGACAATATCTTTACCCAATTCCCAATACAGGAATAAAAGTTCAGTATTTATCCTGATAGACGCTTTTATCTGACTTTGGCGAATTCTATCTTTTAAACTAGTTAGCCATTGTAGATATTCTTTATCTTGTCTCATTGATAAACTCCTTAACTAGAAAGTATGTTACGCACAGATTAAAATCTCCTTCACTCTAGAACAAGGGAAAATTTTCCCTGTCCCTTTGTATCAGCAGCATGGTGCCCCATCATCAGAGCAGCCACAGGCAGGCTCTTTACCTGTAAACCAGCTGTAAATAATAGCCGCAGCACACCCAACTCCTGCCTGTACAGATATAGCATTTGTTGGGCAATTTAAGGCACAGGCGCCACATTCCATACACAAATCCTTATTCGTAATACGAGCCTTTTGGTCTTGCATCTCAAATACTCTATGAGGGCAAACCTCTGTGCAGCGTTTACACCCCACACAGGCGCTTATATCGTATTTTAAAGTAACGACATTCTTTAAATATTTCATAATAAACCTCTTTTATAAATAATTAATAAATAATATTAATCCCACACCCCATCGTCCAACTTCGTTGGAAATAACAACTGACAAGATTCCAATGACTTGTAATTTGTCCATTGCAACTTGTCATTATTTACTGCCACCCCTCTCCGGTGGGAGCGGGGAAAAGTAATGTAATTATATATGACTGACAAATATCATCACACAGCCTACAACTATGCCAAAAATAATAAATGGCAAAGCTATTTTCATTTCCTTTAGCACTCCTGAGCGGGAAGTGTAGGTCGATGAGCCTGTAAAATTCATAGCTAAATATGAGGAAATGGACGGTAAAATTAAGAGATACCCGACAAGCTCCAGTAACCCAAAATCCATAAGGCACACAGTCCCAAAAGCCAATATCATCCCCAGTAAACCTCCTTTAAAGGAGAATGCCCTGCCAGGTATAAATGGCAGTAAAATCGGTGTAATAAACCCTCCTGTCAGCACAGCTCCGAGATATAGTGCTATATCGACTATATCAAAAGGATTGGTAAGAAATAGGTTCAAAATAAAAAGCACTCCAAAAATAAATATAGATTTTTTTAGAGCTGGCACGATTTCCATCGGGGTGAGCACTAACCTATCATACATACTAAATCTCACCTTTCGCATTTCTGGTGTAGCTTGATAGCCTGCACTGATAAAAGCTTTGATGTCAGCTGCCCGAACTGGACCATAGATGACAGAAAATCCTGTCTCTTGTTTTATGACATTGGCATTTACGCCGACGGCTCCAAGCTGGGGCAATATCAAGCTCCGATGAGATACAACTTCGGACAAGCCTGTCTCTTTTAGCCGAAAGATTAGTTCCTCTGTCCCAAAAGTCCCCTTTCCAGCAGCACACCAAACATTTATACCTTTGGTATCAAGTATCAAAAGCCAACAGTTTAACCCCGCGAGTTTTTTCCTCAATACATCAAAAGTTAGCTTATAGTTCGCACTCACTAAGACAGGTGATTCTTCTTTCGGTTCTCCGGCAGAGTAAAGCCCCGGACGGATGCTATAGCTATATCTATCTATACCCCAACGGACCTTCCAGCCTCCAAAAATGTCCTTTTTCGACAAAGCCGTCGAGGCGACAGAAACGCTTGCACCGCAGCAAGCAGAATCACAGGCGCAACAGCAATCGGTGTTATTTTCCATAAGTTTTCCAGTTTATTTTCCTAATAAAAATCACATTTTATAGAGACCCATACTTTTAAAATAAGCATAAATTGTCAATCTTTTTTTTGGCGAGTTTCATGAGCATTAAGCCTTAGCAAAACACTTAGCTTTAGCTAATATGCTTTCATAGTCGTCACTGATGATGTCAAAAGAGCTTTTTCTATACCAGGTGATTTGCCTTTTTGCATAGTTGCGGGTGTGTTGGGCGGCTAGGTCTATGCACTCCTGTAGCTTTTGTTTGTCCGATGTATTTTTTTGGCAGATGATGTCCAAAAATTCTGCATATCCCCCGCCGTTCACGCCGTAATGGGAGGGGCTGTATCCTTGATAGAGCA